>Ga0307511_10001166_pt1 | contig 27969 bp, 25 predicted proteins | sample 13_EM_MG_FD_200266 | JGI IMG/M metagenome (GOLD analysis project Ga0307511, IMG submission 200266) | Populus trichocarpa ectomycorrhiza microbial communities from riparian zone in the Pacific Northwest, United States - 13_EM | ecosystem: Host-associated > Plants > Roots > Unclassified | place...
GGCGCTTCAAGCCGGTGTCGAGAGCCCCACCGTGCTCGGCGCTGCGCGCCTCCGCGCTCCCCCACTCTCGGCTTCGCTCGAGCGGGAGGGGCCCCCAGGGCTCTCGACACCGGCGCGCCCCTACGGCGCCCTCTCGGCCGGCGCGTGGGGACAGTGCAAGTTGGTGGGCCCTTGCCGTGGGTGAGGGCCCACGCCGTTGGTTTTAGCTGGCCAGTGTTGCTTGGTGGGCGGCTTGTACCAGCCGTATGTTTTCTGGGGCCGGGCCGCCGGGGAGGGTGAAGCGGCGGCGGGTGTAGCCGTAGGTCAGGCCGGTGCGGGGGTCGGCGAAGGCCTGGGAGCCTCCGGCGCCGCTGTGGCCGATCGTGCCGGCACTCAGGAACGGGTACCAGGTGCTCGCCGTCGCCTGGAAACCGAGGCCGTACGCCCGGTGTGTGCCGGTGATCATGTCGTGGCCGACGGAGTGGAGCTGGCCGAACTCCGCGACCGTGTCCGGCTTCAGGAGCGGGGCCCGGTCCTCGACCACGCTGATCGCCGCCGCGTAGAGGCCGGCCAGGCCGCGTGCTGATGCCACTCCGCCGACCGATGCGGGGCCCTTGGCGCGGATGGGTGTTTGGTTGGGGAGCGATACCAGTTCGGTGGGCTGGGCCGCGTGTTCGTTGAAGGCGATGCCCGTGAGGCTGCGTCGGCCGTCCGGTTCCCCAGCGCGTAGGGCCTGTTCGTTGGGGGAGGGGAGTGGTTCTTGGGTGGTGCGGAAGCGTGGCTCTTGGGTGGTGGGGAGGCCCAGGTAGAAGTCCAGGGCGTAGGGGGCGCGGACTCTTTCCTCGTACACGTCCTGGAGTGAACGGCCTGTCGCTCGTCTTACGATCTCGCCGGTCAGGGCGCCGATGACCAGGGCGTGATAGCCGAAGGTCGTGCCGGGGCGCCAGAACGGGCGTTGGTCGGCGAGGCGTTCGGCGACCGCTCGGTCGTCGGCGAGTTCGTCGAGGGTGAAGCCGGTGTCCGTGCCGATCAGGCCCGCCCGGTGCGCGAGCAACTCGCGTAGAGTCAGCGCGCCTTTGCCCTCGGATGCGAACTCCGGCCAGTAGTAGGTGACTTTGCGGTCCAGTTCGAGGGTGCCGTCCTGGACCAGCAGGGCCACCACGAGGTGGGCGGCGCCCTTGGTGGACGAGAACACGCCGTAGAGGGAGTTGTCGGGGGTGGTGGGTGGTCCGGCCCAGAGGTCTACTACCTGTCGGCCGTGGACGTATGCGCACAGCTGGCCCTCGTAGTCCGCGCGCTCCGTCGACACGAACGCGGCGAACTCCTCCCGGACTGTCTCGAAGCCGTCGGCTACGGTGCCGTGGATCTCCTGGGTCATCCGCTCTCCTCAACTGATCCGCTGCTCGCGTGTGCCATGGTGAACAACGCCTGTCCGACCTGCGGGAGTTCCCCCTCGGACCTCCTCCTGGTTCCAGAGATCGGTACGGCGAGCGGCACCCGTTCGACTCAATGGGCCAGGGAAGACGCAGGGAAGGTGTTGGTGTCGTCGATGCCCGGATGTCGCATTCAGGGGGGTGGGGAATGGGCATGCTGAGCACAAGTACCGGGCAGTGGGCGACGGGCGCACGGTGAGGAGTTTCCATGGCGACTATTCCTTCGCTTCCCAGCAGGGACGAGGTGTTGCGCATGGCACGCAGCACCACCGACATCACCGGGCAACTCCTGGACACCGTCGGGAACATCACCAGAATCGCTGTCAACACCCTTGATCCACGGGACGGTTCGGGTGCCGAGGCGCTGCGGGTGCTGCGGGAGACCACCGCGGAACTGGCCGAGGCGAGCGCGTCGCCGCAGGCCCAGGAGGCCTTCTATCGGATCGTCGACACCCTGACGCGGCTCGGTACGACCGGTGCGCCGCTGGCCGTGCATCCGGTGAGTCAGCCGGCGCGGGTGTTGTTGGGTGTGCTCGGGGACAGTCTGCTGCCCGTTCTGGACGCGGTGGAACCGGCGGTCGAGGAGTTCGCCGCGGCGCTCGGCGATCTGGTTGAAGCGGCCTCCCCGCTACTCCCCGCGGCGGCGGGCGTGGCCGCCGGCATCCTCCTCGCCCTCACCCCGCTGCTCCGCGCGGCGGCCGACGCCCTGGCCGACTCCTCCCCCGAACTCCGGCGCATCGCCGAGGCGTTGACGGCAGCACTGGCTCCACTGCTGCCCCCACAGGTCGCCCTCGCGCAACGCGCTGCGACTACGGGCGCGAAGGTCCTCCGCGCCACCCTCCCGCCCCTCGCCGACCTCACGGAGGCCGCGGCCGCGACGACGAAGACCGCCGTACCGATGGTGGTCGCGGGCGAGGAGTTGTTCGTCGCCGCCTTGGAGAGGGTCCAGCCGGTTCTGCTGGCTGCGGCCTTCCGGGCGGGGCGAGTTGCCCGGGCTACCGCGGTACGGGTGACCGCTGCGGTGTCGCCTGCGGCGGATCAGGGGGTTGTGGTGGCGGTGTCGACCGCCTAGGGCGGGGCTGGAACCCGTTCCACCCGTTCGGTGCCGACGCTGAGTAAGGTTCTCCCCATGCATGATCTTGGGGCGGGATTCGGCTATCTCCTGAAGGGCCAGCGCTGGGTGGCCCGGCACGGGCGGCAGTATGGGTTTGGGTTGGTTCCGGGTCTGATCACGCTGGTTCTCTATGTCGCGGTGCTTGTCGCGCTCGCGGTGTGGGGTGAGGACTTCGTCGGCTGGGCTACGCCCTTCGCGGACGGCTGGGCGAGTCCGTGGCAGGGGTTGTTCCGCGGCTTCCTCACCGTCGTTCTGTTCGTACTGGCCCTGCTGCTCTCGGTGTTGACCTTCACGGCGGTCACCCTGCTGATAGGGCAGCCCTTCTACGAGACCCTCTCCGAGAAGGTCGACCGGGACGTCTCACCCGACGGCACGGCCCCCGAGTCGGGCCTCCCGCTCTGGCGCGAGCTGTGGATCTCGGCCCGCGACAGCCTGCGTGTGCTGGTCCGCGCGCTGGTGTGGGGCGTTCTGCTCTTCGCGCTGGGGTTCCTGCCCTTCGTCGGGCAGACCGTCGTCCCGGTGATCGGTTTCTTCGTCACCGGGTTCTTCCTCACCGAGGAACTGACGGCCGTCGCCCTGCAGCGCCGAGGTGTCGACCTCCGCGCCCGCCTCACCCTCCTCCGCGCCCGCAAGCCCCTGATCTGGGGCTTCGGCACCCCCCTCGGCCTTGCCTTCCTGGTCCCGTTCGTCGCCGTCTTTCTGATGCCGGGTGCGGTGGCGGGGGCGACGATGATGGCGCGGGACCTGCTGGGCGAGGAGGCAGAGGGGGATGACGAGGGGGGCGGGCCTGAGTCAGTCGACCAGTGACGCGTCCATCGCCGTTGTCACCATCGCCCTGACCTGCGCGATGATGTCCACCCGGTTCTGTATGAACTGGGGATCGGTGATCGTCCCGGTCGCCGGGTCCGTGTTGCCCGTTCCGAACTGCAGTACCGGCGTGTGGATGTGCCCGCCCGGCAGCGAGTCGTGCAGGCCGAGCCGGTCCCGCAGCAGGGTCGCGCGGTAGGCGATCTCGTTGGAGAGGTAGTTGCCGCCGCCCCCGGCACGGGCCGTGGAGCCCGCGGTCGGTCCGTCCGGTTGGACGACGGGGGTCGTCCCGCCCGCCGGGATCTCGGTGACCTCGGTGTGGTCGTAGACGGGGAAACGTCCGGTGTTCGCGGCCACGATCGCCTTGTACGGCAGGGTCGTCGACGTCCACTGGGGCTGCGAGGCCGGGTCGGTGACCGGGACGGTCTCCGTGCGCGAGACGGTGTCGTTGTCCGGGTAGCCGCCCCGCCAGGCCCCGTTGGTCCGCTCGACGTCGAAACGGCCCACCCGCCCCTGGCTCACCGTCGTGAACAGATCCACCTTCGGGAGATACGGTCGCAGCGTCCGCTCCACGGTCCCCTCGGCGAAGTCGGCCCAGCGCACCGGGAACATGGCCGTCTCGATCCGCGCCGGACCGTCCGCCGTCTGGATCACCGTGCCGTCGAGCGCGAGCGCGGTGGCCCCGGACGGGTTGGAGATCCTGATGTCCGCGTCCAGCGTGAACGGGTCGAAGCCGGTCACCAGGATCCGCTTGAGCCCCTTGTCGCGGGCCGGATAGCGGATGCTGCTCTGCCCGCGTGAAGTCTGCTCCAACTCCGAGAGGAGTGCGGTTCGTTGGGCGATGCTGATGTCGAACTCCGGTGCCCAGGTCCGCACTTCCCTGGTCATTCCCAAGCGTGCCCAGTACAGCGGCCGGTCGTCGTCCCGGCTGAGGTCCCCGCCGGCGGGACCCCGGCCCTGAGCCCGGTCGACTGCCCGCTGCCACAGGGCAGTTCCCTCGCGTACGACGATGCGGCGGGCCTGCGCGTAGCTGTGCGCCCCTTCGAGGGCTTGGGTGAACTCCGGTGCCACGCTGTCGAATCCGGAGTGTTCGAGGATCTCCTGGGGGACCGCCCTGTCGAGCCGTTGTTCCTCGACGGTCGGGGAGAGTGTGGTGTCGGCCGCCGCCGTGCTGGTGCCGGGGGCGGAGAAACCGGCCAGCAGGGCCAGTCCGAGGACGCCTGTCCGAACTCGTATGACGTTCAAAGTGGTTGAGGCCTTCCGTCGCAGTGGGGTGCGGTGCCGGACGGCCGCAGTATCGCGTGACGGGAGTGGTCTACGCCACGGGTGCGACGGACGATCCGATCCCCGCCTCCTCGGCCGGGACGGAGTGATCCGCTCCGGGTGATACTGCCGCTCATGACGGCACTGAAGACAGCGAAGGCAGCGAACCTCGGCGTGCTCTTCGCCATTGAGCTCGGCGCCCTTGTCGCCGTCTCCTACTGGGGGTTCACCCGGGATCTCGCCACCCCGCTGGCCTGGCTGCTCGGCCTCGGCGCGCCCGTCGTGCTCGCCGTGCTGTGGGGGCTGTGCGGTTCGCCCAAGGCCAAGTACAAGACGCGCGGGGCCGGTCGGGTCGCCTTCGAGGCGGTGTGGTTCGGTGCGGGGGTGGCCGCGCTGGTCCTTGCCGGGGCCTACGACTGGGCGCTTGTCTTCGGCCTCGTGTGCGCGGTGAGCAAGACGCTCACCGTCATCTGGCGGCAGGTGTAGGGGAGTTGGGTGACGTCACGTCTCGCCCAGCAGTGCCAGGAAGTCGCGGAACGCCCCGGGCATGTCCACCGACTCCGGGTCCAGCAGCCACTGGTACTGCAGGCCGTCCATCACCGCGACCAGCAGGGGGGCCGTGCGCTCGGGGGTGAGGCCGTTCGGCAGTCGATCGCCGTATTCGGCGCGCAGTACCCCGGCCATGCTCGCCCGCACCCTTGCGTACCGCGCGGTGAAGTAGTCCCGCGCCGGGTGCCCCTCCGTGACGCTCTCGCCGAGGAGCGCGGAGAAGGTCTGGATGATCGCGGGTCGCATCGCGTTGTACTCGACCAGGGACGCGAGCAGGTCGATTCGCCACTGACTGTCCGGGACCGCGTCCCACTGGTCCCGTTCCTCCAGGACGGCGACCAGCAGCGCGTCCTTCGTGGGGAAGTAGTGCAGCAGGCCCTGCTGGGTCAGTCCGACCCGCTCCGCCACCGCCGCCAGGCTCGCGCCCCGGTAGCCGCGCTCGGCGATCACCTCCAGCGCCGCCCGCACGATCTCGGCGCGCCGCTCCGCACTCTTGGCCCTGGCGTTCATTTCGTCACCGTACGACATCCGCCGATTGCTAATATAACGGCAAGGTTACGAAACCTACCGATCTACAGGTAACCGATGCACGATGGAGGCACAGGGCACAGCGCACAGGACGGACCCGGACTCAATGAGGAGGCGCCGCGGTGGCGGATACCCATGAAGCGCGTGAAGCAGTCGTCGAAGCGGCCCTCGGCGCACTCGATCTCGATGCCAAGACCCGGCTGCTGGCCGGTCAGGACATGTGGTCGCTGCCCGCGCTTGCGGAGATCGGCCTGGCGTCCCTGGTGATGTCCGACGGTCCGATCGGTGTCCGGGGGCGGCACTGGACCGCCGACGACCCCTCCGTCGCACTGCCGTCCCCGACCGCCCTCGCCGCCGCCTGGGACCCCGAACTCGCCCGCCGCGCCGGTGTGTTGCTCGCCCAGGAGGCCCGCCGCAAGGGCGTCCACGTGCTGCTCGCTCCGACCGTCAATCTCCATCGCTCCCCGCTCGGCGGCCGGCACTTCGAGGCCTACAGCGAGGACCCGTACCTCACCGGGCGGATCGGCTCGGGCTATGTGGAAGGCGTGCAGGCGGGTGGCGTGGGCACCACCGTCAAGCACTTCGTCGCCAACGACGCCGAGACCGAACGCTTCACCGTCGACAACCTCATCTCCCAACGCGCGCTGCGGGAGCTGTACTTGGCCCCCTTCGAATTCATCGTCGAGCAGGCCCGCCCCTGGGGCGTCATGACCGCCTACAACACGGTCAACGGCACGACGATGACCGAACACCGCCAACTGGTGAACGAGATCCTGCGCGGCGAATGGGGCTTCGACGGCTTCAACGTCTCCGACTGGACCGCCGCCCGCTCCACCGTCGGTGCGATTGAGGGCGGCCTCGACGTTGCCATGCCCGGCCCTAAGACCGTCTACGGCGAGGACCTCGCCAAGGCCGTGCGCGACGGCGAGGTCGCCGAGGCCACGGTCGACGCTGCCGTGCGGAACGTGCTGCGGCTCGCCGCCCGCGTCGGCATCCTGGCCGGCGCCGAACCCGTCGTCGCGGAGGCCCGACTTCCGTCCCCTGTCGACGGAGAGGCGCTCGCCCGAGAGATCGCCCGCCGCTCCTTCGTCCTCGTGCGGAACCAGGACAACGCCCTTCCGCTGAAGCCGAATACGACCGTCGCGCTCATCGGCGCCGCCGCCCGCGACGCCCGCGTCCTCGGCGGCGGCTCCGCCACCGTCTTCCCGGCCCGGATCCTCTCCCCGCTCGACGGCCTCACCGCCGCCCTCCCCGAAGGCGCCCTGAGCTACGCCGTCGGCGCCGACCCGAACACCGAACTCGCCGTCGCCGACCAGGGATTCACCCTGCGCGCGATCTGCCGGGACGCGGCGGGCCAGGTCGTCGCGACCGTCTCCCTGCCCAACGGGCAGATCAAGTGGGTGGGTTCGGACCTTCCCGAAGGTGTCACCCACGACACCCTCGACACCGTCGAACTCACCGGCACCTTCACCCCGCGCGCCACCGGACAACACACCTTCGGCATCAAGGGAATCGGCGCGTTCACCCTCACCGTCGACGGCACGACGTACTACGACGACGTCCAACGCCCGGCCAAGGACGACCCGTTCATCTCCTTCTTCGGCGCCCCCGAGCCCCGGGCCCTCGTCGAACTCGCCGCCGATGCCCCGGTCGAGGTGTCCCTGACCTACACCGTCGCCCGCCCCGTCGGCATCCCGCTCCGGGTCGTCGGCTTCGCGCTCGCCCACCAGGAACCGCAGCGCGACCCCGACGAACTGATCGCCGAGGCCGTCGAGGCGGCCCGCGCCGCCGACACCGCCGTCGTCGTGGTCGCCACCACCGAGCGGGTGGAGTCGGAGGGGTATGACCGTACAGATCTTCAACTGCCCGGCCGTCAGGACGACTTGGTGCACGCCGTCGCCGCCGCCAACCCGAACACCGTCGTGATCGTCAACTCCGGCTCCCCGGTCGAACTGCCCTGGCGCGAGGAGGTCGCCGCCGTCCTGCTCGGCTGGTTCCCCGGCCAGGAGGCCGGCGCCGCCCTCGCCGACGTCCTCACCGGCGCCCACGAACCCGGCGGCCGGCTCCCCACCACCTGGGGCTCCCTCACCGACGCCCCGGTCAGCCAAGTGGTCCCCGAGAACGGCGAACTCCCCTACACCGAGGGCGTGTTCATCGGCTACCGCGCCTGGGAGAAGGCGGGCCGCATCCCGTCGTACCCCTTCGGACACGGCCTCGGCTACACCGACTGGACCTATGACGACATCAAAGCCGACAGTTCGTCCGTCACCGTGCGCGTCACCAACTCCGGTGGCCGGCACGGGCGCGAGGTCGTCCAGGTCTATCTGGCCCCGACCGAGCCCGACCCCGAGCGTCCGGCCCGCTGGCTGGCCGGATTCGCCGGGGTCGAGGCCGGGCCCGGCGAGAGTGTCGAGGTGCGGGTCGAACTCCCGCGCCGATCTTTCGAGATCTGGGATGAGACGGCGAACGGGTGGGCAGTTGTAAAGGGTTCGTACGAGATCCAGGCGGGCCGCTCGATCACGGACCGCCGGGTCGCCACGACGATTAACGTCTGACCCGGGACTCGTCTCCCCACAGACAGCCCCGGTCCGGGACCTGACCCCTGGACCGGGGCTCATTTCATGCCCGCGTCGCCGCCACGGTCAGCGGGCCGAGAAGGCGTACACCGTCTCCGAGCGGTAGGTCTCGCCCGGGCGCAGTTCCGTGCTCGGGAACTCGGGGCGGTTCGGGGAGTCCGGGAAGTGCTGGGTCTCCAGGGCGATTCCGGCGCCCGGGGCGAACGGGTCGCTCAGGTGGTCACCTGTGTAGAGCTGGATGCCGGGCTCGGTCGTCGCGATCGTCAGGACCCGGCCGGACGCCGGGTCGTGCAGCTCGGCGATCTCCAAGGGGGCCGGGGTCAGGCCCTTGTCGAGCGCGAAGTTGTGGTCGTAACCGGTGCCGACCTTGCGCGACTCGCGGAAGTCGAAGCGGGTGTCGGTGACGTCGTCGAGCGTGCCGGTCGGGATGAGGTCCGCGTCGACGGGTGTGAACCGCGAGGCGGCGAGCCGGAGTTCGTGACCGGCCGCGCTGCCGGTGCCGCTCAGGTCGAAGTAGCTGTGATTCGTGAGGTTCACGACGGTCGGCGCGTCCGTCGTCGCCTCGTAGGCGATACGCAGCGCGCCCGACTCGTCCAGCGTGTACGTCGCCGAGACGTCCAGGCGCCCGGGGAAGCCCTCCTCGCCGTGCCCGCTGACCCGGCTCAGCCGCAGCCCGTGCTCGACCGGCTCGACGTCCCACACCCGCTTGTCGAAGCCGCGCTCGCCGCCGTGCAGGGAGTTGGGCGCGTTGTTCTGCGCGAGGGAGCAGGTCACGCCCTCCAAGGGGAAACGGCCGCCCGCGATCCGGTTCGCGTACCGGCCGACCAGCGCGCCGAGATACGGCTCCGGGTGGCTGAGATAGCCGTCCAGACCGGCGAACCCGAGCACCACGTCCGCCGCGTGGCCCGCCCGGTCCGGCACCTCGACCGACTGCACGATCCCGCCGTACGACAGCACCCGCACCCGTACGCCCGCCCGCTCCAGGGTCCAGCGGTGCACGGGGGTACCGTCGGGCAGGGTGCCGAAAAGTTCGCTCATGAGGGAAACCCTAGGTCACAGGTTCGCGTGCGGTGACGTGCCGGTACGCGATCTCGGCGAGCCGCGCCTGACCGTTCGTACTCGGGTGGAACCAGTCCCAGTGGCTCAACTGGTCCGTGCCGAAGCGGTAGTCGTAGACCGCGCCCCCGTCGAAACGGCAGCGCACATCCGTCGCGCACACCTGCTCCAGGACCTTGTTGTACTCCTCCACCCGGTCCTGCACCGTGTCGCGCCGCTCGGTGGCCGCCGAGTCCAGGGAGTCCGCGTCGGCCAGCATCGAGGGGCAGATGCCCAGCTTCCACACCGCCTTGCCCAGCGGGTTGGTCCGCCCCTGCGACCAGAGGCGCTTGAGATTCGGCACGCTCGCGACGTACACCTGCGTCTTCGGCAGCGCCCGGCGCAGGGACTTGAGGGAGTTCTCGAACTCGGTGCGGAAGTCGGCCACGGAGGTCATCGCCGAGGCCGAGGACCGGCAGGCGTCGTTGGCCCCCACCATCACCGTGACCAACTGCGGCTTGCGGGCGACCGCCTGGGTGATCTGGCCGGGCAGGTCGGCCATCCGCGCGCCGGTCTCCGCGTAGTTCCAACTCCGCTCGGCCGCCCCTGTCCTGCCCAGCAGCCGGACGGCGAGACTGTCGACCGAGGCTTCGCTGCCCGTCGCCCAGGACACCTCGGGGCAGTCCGACAGGACCGTACAGGCGTCGAAACCACGGGTGATGGAGTCGCCGACCGCCGCGACCGAGGACGGGCTGCGGTCCCAGACCGGAGTGGGGGAGGGTTTCGCCTTGGCCGCCGTACCGCTCTTGCTGTGGGTGCCGGAGGAGGTACCCCCGCCCGAGTCGCAGCCGGCCGCGCCCAGTACGGCCGCTGTCATGAGGGCGAGCGCGGCCCGTGAACGACTACCTCGCATGCGCATGTTGAGACCCATCCCCTCCATAACGGTCTCAACCCATAACAACGCGCCAGGGTTCCCGTTGCGGCCCGATGCAACGGCTCACCCCCGTACAAGCGTCCCCCTGGGTGAATGGCAGGGTTTCCTGGCACCGGGAGGGACGGTACGTCACACTCCGCGCGTCGCCGCACGGTAGCCTCGCCCTCAACGTGGCGGCCCTGCCGCCGCCGTTTGCCAGTCAGCAAGATGCCCCGCTCTGTCCGGAGGTCCCGGTGACGACACGTGGAGTTCTGTACGTGCACTCCGCGCCGCGCGCGCTGTGCCCGCACGTCGAGTGGGCCGTCGCCGGGGTGCTCGGCACGCGCGTCAGCCTCGACTGGATCCGACAGCCCGCCGCGCCCGGAACATGGCGCTCCGAATTCTCCTGGCAGGCGGAGGCGGGAACGGCGTCCAAGCTGGCGTCGGCCCTCCGCGGCTGGCACCTCCTCCGCTTCGAGGTCACCGCCGAGCCCTGCCCCACCGCCGAGGGCGAGCGCTACAGCTGCACCCCCGACCTCGGCATCTTCCACGCCGTCACCGGCATCCACGGCGACATCCTCATCCCCGAGGACCGCCTCCGCGCCGCCCTGACGAGGTCTCAACAGGGCGAGACCGACCTGGAAGCCGACATCGCCAAACTCCTGGGCAAGCCCTGGGACGACGAGTTGGAGCCGTTCAGGTACGCGGGCGAGGGAGCTCCGGTGCGTTGGCTGCACCAGGTGGTCTGACGTTTCGTTCCGCACAAGCCGAGGGCCCCCACCGGTTGGTGGGGGCCCTCAGCGTCGTACAGGAAGTTCTCAGACCGTCCGGAACGCCAGCACCACGTTGTGCCCGCCGAACCCGAACGAGTCGTTCAGCGCGGCAATACGGCCCTCGACCGGCAGCTTGCGGGCCTCGCCGCGGACGACGTCCGCGTTGGCCTCCGCCTCCGGGTCGAGGTTGTCGACGTTGATGGTCGGCGGGGCGATGCGGTTGTAGAGCGCGAGGACGGTCGCGACCGACTCGACGCCGCCCGCGCCACCCAGCAGGTGACCGGTCATCGACTTGGTCGCCGAGACCGCCATGTGGTCGGCGTCGTCGCCGAACACCTTGCGCAGCGCCTTCAGTTCGGCCACGTCACCGGCCGGCGTCGAGGTCGCGTGCGCGTTCACGTGCACGATCTCCGCCGCGTCCAGGTCGGTGTTGTCCATCAGGTGCTTCAGGGCCTGCGAGATACCGCGCCCCTCCGGCTCCGGCTGCACGATGTCGTGGCCGTCGGCCGAGATGCCCTGCCCGACCGCCTCCGCGTACACCCGGGCACCGCGCTTGGCGGCGTGCTCGGCGGACTCCAGGACCAGGACACCGGCGCCCTCGCCGAGGACGAAGCCGTCCCGGGCGGTGTCGTAGGGACGCGAGGCGCCCTGCGGGTCGTCGTTGTTCTTGGACATCGCCATCATGTTGCCGAACGCGGCGATGGGGAGGGGGTGGATGGCCGCCTCCGTGCCACCCGCGACGACGACGTCGGCGCGGCCGGTGCGGATCATCTCGATGGCGTAGCCGATGGCCTCGGCGCCGGAGGCGCACGCGGAGACCGGCGTGTGCACGCCCGCGCGGGCGCCCACGAGCAGACCCACGTTGGCGGACGGGCCGTTCGGCATCAGCATGGGGACGGTGTGCGGGGAGACGCGGCGGACGCCCTTCTCCTTGAGCACGTCGTACTGGTCGAGGAGGGTCGTCACACCGCCGATGCCGGAGGCGATGACGGTGCCCAGGCGGTCGGGGTCGACGGCGGGGTCCTCGCCGGCCTTGTCGGTGAAGCCGGCGTCGGCCCACGCCTCCTTGGCCGCGATCAGCGCGAACTGCGCCGAGCGGTCCAGTCGGCGGGCCTGCGGACGCGGGATCACCTCGGAGGGGTCGACAGCGGCCGGCGCGGCGATACGGACCGCCTGCTCGGCGGCCCACTCCTGCTCCAGGGCCTTCACACCGGACTTGCCGGCGATCAGACCCTCCCAGGTCGAGGCTGCGTCGCCACCCAGCGGTGTGGTTGCGCCGATACCGGTGACGACCACGGTGCGATTGGTCGGGCTCACGGGAATTCTCTCTCCAACGGTACGAGGATTAAGCGGCGCCACCGCCGGGTGGCGGGGCCATACAGCCGGGCCTATGGGGTGGCTCGGGCCTGGTGGTGGTCCGGGCCTGGGAAGTGGCTCAGCCCTGGTTCTTGAGGATGTAGTCGGTCGCGTCACCGACCGTCTTGAGGTTCTTGACGTCCTCGTCGGGGATCTTGACGTCGAAGCGCTCTTCGGCGGCGACGACGACCTCGACCATGGACAGCGAGTCGACGTCCAGGTCGTCGGTGAAGGACTTGTCCAGCTGGACGTCCTCAACCGGGATGCCGGCGATCTCGTTCACGATGTCGGCGAGACCGGCGACGATCTCTTCCTGAGTGGCGGCCATGTCAGGCGCTCCTTCTTTGTGATCCAGAGGGTGTGGCAGTGCTTCTCCGACACCGGATCCGATGATGATCCGGCACGGAGTGCCTAGGGGAGGGTAACGACCGTCGCGGCGTACACGAGACCCGCCCCGAAGCCGATGACGAGCGCGGTGTCGCCGCTCTTCGCCTCGCCGGTCGCCAGAAGCCGCTCCATAGCGAGCGGAATCGAGGCGGCCGAGGTGTTGCCGGTGGTGCGTACGTCACGCGCGACCGTGACGTGCTCCGGCAGTTTCAGCGTCTTCACCATCGAGTCGATGATCCGCTCGTTGGCCTGGTGGGGAATGAAGACATCCAGGTCGTCCGGGCTGATCCCGGCCGCGTCCAGAGCCTGCTGCGCGACCTTCGCCATCTCGAACACGGCCCAGCGGAACACCGCCTGGCCCTCCTGCGTGATCGCAGGGAACTTGCCCGTGGAGTCGTACTCGTTCCACGGCACGGTCTGCTTGATGGTGTCGGACTTGTCGCCCTCCGAACCCCACACGGTCGGACCGATGTGCGGTTCCTTCGCGGGACCGACGACGACCGCGCCCGCGCCGTCACCGAACAGGAAGGCCGTCGCGCGGTCCTCCAGGTCGGTCAGGTCGGACAGCCGCTCCACGCCGATGACGAGGACGTACTCCGCGCTGCCCTCGACGATCATGCCCTTGGCGAGGGTGAGGCCGTAGCCGAAGCCCGCGCAGCCCGCCGAGATGTCGAACGCGGCGGCCTTGTTCGTGCCCAGCTTGTCGGCGATCTCCGTCGCCACGGCCGGGGTCTGCTTGAAGTGCGAGACCGTCGACACGATCACGCCGCCGATCTGCTCGGCGGAGATCCCCGCGTCGGCGATCGCCTTGCCGGACGCCTCGATGGACATCGCGGCGACGGTCTCCTCGTCGTTCGCCCAGTGCCGGGTCTCGATACCGGAACGCGAGCGGATCCACTCGTCGGACGAGTCGATCGTCTCCAGGATCACCTCGTTCGGGACGACCCGGACCGGACGGTAGCCGCCCACGCCGAGAATGCGCGCGTACGGTGCGCCCTTGCTCGGCTTGATCTTCGTCGACATTTCCTACGGCTCCTTCTTCAGGCGTTGGCGTGCTCTGCGATGAGCTCGCGGGCCGCGTCGAGGTCGTCGGGGGTCTTCAGGGCCAGCGTCTTGACGCCGGGCAGGGCACGCTTGGCGAGGCCGGTCAGGGTGCCGCCGGGGCACACCTCCAGGAGCGCGGTGACGCCGAGCTCCTGGAAGGTCTCCATGCACAGGTCCCAGCGGACCGGGTTGGCGACCTGGCCGACGAGGCGGTCCAGCACCTCGGCGCCGGTGGCGACCGCCTTGCCGTCCTTGTTCGAGATGTACGTCAACTTCGGGTCGGCGGGCGTCAGTTCACGCGCGGCCTCGGCGAGCGCGTCGACCGCCGGGCCCATGTGCTCGGTGTGGAACGCGCCGGCCACCTTCAGCGCCACGACCCGGCGCACACCCTCGGGCTTGTCGGCCTCCAGGGCGGCGAGCTGCTCCAGCGTGCCGGCGGCCACGATCTGGCCCGCGCCGTTCACGTTGGCCGGGGTCAGGCCCAGCTTCTTCAGGTGCGCGACCGTGGTGTCCGGGTCGCCGCCGAGCAGCGCGGCCATCCCGGTCTCGGTGATCGCGGCGGCCTCGGCCATCGCCAGACCGCGCTTGCGTACGAGGGTCAGGGCGGCCGTGTCGTCGAGGACACCGGCGAGGACGGCGGCGGTGATCTCGCCGACGCTGTGACCGGCGACGGCACCCGGAGACACCTCGCCGAGCGCGGTCGCGGAGACCAGTCCGGCGGCGACCAGCAGCGGCTGGGCGACGGAGGTGTCACGGATCTCGTCCGCGTCGGCCTTCGTGCCGTAGTGCACCAAGTCGAGGTCGACGGCGGCCGAGAGGGCACGCAGACGGGCCTCGACACCGGGGAGGTCGAGCCAGGGGGTCAGGAAGCCGGGCGTCTGGGCGCCCTGGCCGGGAGCGACGAGTACGAGCACTCTCACACTCTCTCTTGGAGACGGGCACGGCCGCCCGTGGGGACAGGGACGAAGAACAGGAGGGGGTTTTGTGGGGCCCCGACAAAAACCTAGGTCTGGAGATCTCCATCGGCCAGACGCCCCAGGATCAGCGCGATCCGCAGCGTGAACGCGGAACGTACATCGGACGGCGACCAGCCGGTGACGTCAGTCACACGTCGAAGCCGGTAGCGCACGGTGTTGGGATGGACGAACAGCATGCGTGCCGCCCCTTCGAGACTACTCGCCTGCTCCAGATAGACACTGAGCGTCTCCAGGAGCGCGGACCCGGCCTCCTCCAGTGGTCTGTAGATCTCCTCCACCAACTGGTCACGCGCACTGGGGTCACCGGCCATCGCGCGTTCCGGAAGCAAGTCGTCCGCCAGCACCGGGCGCGGTGCGTCCTGCCAGGCGGAGCAGGCCTTCAGCCCGGCCGCGGCGGCCTGCGCGGACCGGGTCGCGGCCAGCAGATCCGGCACGATCGGCCCGGCCACGACGGGTCCGGCCGCATACGGGCCGATCAGCGACTTGGCGACCGCGAGGGGGTTGTCGCTGCCGCCCGCGATGACCACGAGCCGGTCGCCGAGCACCCCGGTCAGCACCTGGAGCTTGGCGTGCCGGGCGGCGCGGCGGATCGCCTCGACGGTCAGCTCGCTGTCGCCGTCGGGTGCGGTGCCCAGGACGACACACACGTGCTCCGGTGAGTTCCACCCGAGCGCGGCGGCCCGGGAGACGGCTCCTTCGTCGGCCTCACCGCTCAGCACGGCGTTCACGACCAGCGACTCCAGCCGCGCGTCCCACGCGCCGCGCGCCTCGGCGGCCTGCGCGTACACCTGCGCGGTCGCGAAGGCGATCTCACGGGCGTACACGAGAAGCGCCTCGCGCAGGACGGATTCGTCGCCGGGGGCCGCCACCTCGTCGATGGCCGACTCCATGACCTCGATCGTCGTGCGCACCATCTCCACGGTCTGGCGGAGCGTGATCGCCCGGGTCAGCTCGCGGGGCGCCGTACCGAAGACGTCGGTGGAGATGGCCTGCGGCGCGTCGGGATGCCGGAACCACTCGGTGAACGCGGCGATACCGGCCTGTGCGACCAGCCCGATCCAGGAACGGTTCTCCGGGGGCATCGCCCGGTACCACGGCAGCGACTCGTCCATGCGCGCGATGGCCTGGGCGGCGAGACTCCCGGACGACTGCTCCAGCCGCTTGAGGGTCGCCGGGTGCGAGTGGGCGCGGGGCGGGGGGCCTGCGGGTTTGGTGGTTTCGGGTTCGGGCACGGGACAAGACTGCCTTATCCGGTGTGGCTTGGTTGCCTGCGGGGCGGGGAGGTGGGGCGGTGTTGGGTGGGTGTCCGGGGAGGTGGGCCGGTGTTGGGTGGGTGCCGGGGAGGTGGGCTGGTGTTGGGTGGGTGCCGGGGAGGTGGGCCCCTGCTGGATAGGCGTCGTGCGCGCACCTCCTTTGGTTCGGTCGCCTTCGGGGCGCCTTAAGCCGGTGTCGAGAGCCCCATCGTGCTCGGCGCTGCGCGCCTCCGCGCGCTGGGGCTCTCGACACCGGCGCGCCCCTACGGCTCCCTCTCGGCCGACGCGTTGGCACACTGAGGTTGGTGGGCCCTTGCCGTCGGCGGCACTACCGTGGTGCCCGTGATGGACGTACGGCGCTCCGCCGAGCGGTACCCAGGGGGTGACCCGCAGGCCGGGATCCAGTCGTGGCACGCCTTTTCCTTCGGGCCGCACTACGACCCCGACAATCTCCGGTTCGGCGCTGTCATCGCCTGCAACGAGGAACGGCTCGCCCCGGGTGCCGGGTTCGGCGAACACCCGCACAGCCATACCGAGATCGTCACGTGGGTGGTGGAGGGGGAGCTCAGCCATCGCGACTCCACGGGGCAGCTGACGCGGGTGCGGCCCGGTGACGTGCAGCGCCTCAGTTCGGCGGCCGGTGTGCGGCACGTCGAGCGCAATGACAGCGACTCGCCCCTGACCTTCGTGCAGATGTGGCTGGCACCGCTGGAGCCCGGTGGTGAACCGTCGTACGAGATCGTCCACGGCATCGCCGACTCCACGCCCTACGCGGTGCCGGAGGCCGGCGCGATGCTGCATGTGCGGCGGCTCGTCCCGGGGGAGCGGACGGCCGTACCGGACGCGGTGCATGTGTATGTGCATGTGGTGCGTGGTGAAGTGCGGCTGGGGGGAGCGGAGTTGGGGCCCGGGGACGCCGCCCGCATCACGGATGCGCGGGATCTGGTGGTGGAGGCGGCGGCGACCGGGGCTGAGGTGCTGATGTGGGAGATGCTTTAAGGGGCGGTGAGTTCGGTGAGTACCGCGTCCGTGAAGGGCGGCCATGCCTCCACTGCCCACGGGCCGAACGCGCGGTCCGTCAGTGCCACGCAGGCCGCGCCCGCCACCGGGTCGACCCACAGGAACGTACCGGACTGGCCGAAGTGGCCGAAGGTGCGGGGAGAGGACGAACTGCCCGTCCAGTGCGGGGATTTGGAGTCGCGGATCTCGAAGCCGAGGCCCCAGTCGTTGGGGTTCTGGTGGCCGTAGCCCGGGAGGACGCCCTTGGTGCCGGGGTACTGGACCGTCATCGCCTCGGCGACCGTCCGGGGGTCCAGGAGGCGTGGCGCCTGGAGTTCGGCGGCGAAGAGGAGGAGGTCCTCGACCGTTGAGATCCCGTCCTTCGCCGGGGAGCCGTTCAGTGAGGTCGCGTTCATGCCGAGGGGGGCGAGTACCGCCTGGTGCAGGTACTCCGCGAACGGGATCTCCGTGGCCTTCGCGAGGTGGTCGCCGAGTTGCTCGAAGCCCGCGTTCGAGTACAGGCGGCGCTGTCCGGGGGGTGCCGTCACGCGGTGTTCGTCGAAGGCCAGGCCCGAGGTGTGGGCGAGGAGATGGCGGACGGTGGAGCCGGGCGGGCCCGCCGGTTCGTCCAGTTCGATGGCGCCCTCCTCGTACGCGACGAGGGCGGCGTAGGCCGCGAGCGGCTTGGTGACCGAGGCGAGCGGGAAGCGGTGGGCGGTGGGGCCGTGGGTCCCGAGGACGGTTCCGTCGGCTCGTACGACACCTGCCGCCGCGGTCGGCACCGGCCAGTTCTCGATCAGCGCGAGGTTGTGCAAGGACATGGCGTCGAGCCTAAGCGCTCGGTCTCGGGCCTCCTGTCGATTTCTTACGGGTTCCGCTTGCTTCGAGTGCACTCCAAGGCCATAGCGTGGTGGTCATGACGGTGATGGAGACCACGGGTACCAGGACCGACAGCTGCGGAGGCCCGCCGCAGGCCGAGCGGCGTCCCGACGGCGCGGACAGCTACACGATCAGCGAGGTCGTCGCCTTCACCGGCCTGACGGCTCACACCCTGCGCTGGTACGAGCGCATCGGGCTGATGCAGCACATCGACCGCTCGCACACCGGCCAGCGCCGCTACAGCAACCGCGACCTCGACTGGCTCGACCTCGTCGGCAAGCTCCGCCTGACCGGCATGCCGGTCGCCGACATGGTCCGCTACGCCGAGCTCGTGCGCGAGGGCGACCACACCTACGGCGACCGCTTCGAACTCCTCGAGGCCACTCGCCGGGACGTCCTGGCCAGGATCGCCGAACTGCACGACACCCTCGCCGTACTCGACCGGAAGATCGCCTTCTACGGCGAGGCCCACGCCTACGAGAAGGAGAAGGCAGGATGACCGACACCACGATCCCGACCGCACGGCTTGGCGCGGACGGCCCCGAGGTCGGCGTCCAGGGCCTCGGCTGCATGGGCATGAGCTTCGCCTACGGTCCCCCCGACGCGAAGGAGTCGCTGGCCGCCCTGGACCGGGCGCTGGAACTCGGTGTGACGCTGTACGACACGGCGGACATGTACGGGGTCGGGGAGAACGAGCGGTTCCTGTCGCCGTTCTTCAAGGCGCACCGCGACGAGGTCGTCGTCGCCACCAAGTTCGCCATGTCGATCCCGCCCGGCGAGCCCAACCGACGGGTCATCCGCAACGACCGGCCCTACATCCGCCAGGCCGTCGAGGCGAGCCTGCAGCGTCTCGGCATCGATGTCATCGACCTCTACTACATGCACCGCCGCGACCCGGCCGTCCCCATCGAGGAGACCGTCGGCGCGATGGCGGAACTGGTGCGCGAGGGCAAGGTCAGGCACCTCGGGCTGAGCGAGGTCACGGGAGCGGAGCTGCGCGCCGCGCACACCGTGCACCCGATCGCCGCCGTGCAGTCGGAGTGGTCGCTGTTCAGCCGGGACGTCGAGATCAGCCTGGTCGGGGCGGCCGTCGAGCTGGGCTCGGCCGTCGTGCCGTACTCGCCGCTCGGCCGAGGCTTCCTCACCGGCTCCTTCGCCAACGCCGAACAGGACCTGACGGAGGACGACTTCCGTCGGCACCAGCCCCGCTTCACCGGCGAGAACGCGTCGGCCAACGCGGCCCTCCTGGAACCCGTCCGCACGGTCGCCGACGCCCACGACGCCTCCCTCGGCCAGATCGCCCTGGCCTGGGTCCAGCAGCGCGCCCAGGTCCACGGCCTCCAGGTGATCCCGATCCCCGGCACGACCAAGCGCACGCGGGTGGAGGAGAACACGGCGGCGACGAGGATCGTCCTGAGCGACGAAGAGCTGAGCCTCCTGGAGCCGATCGCCGGCAAGGTCGCGGGCGACCGCTACGCGGACATGACCTTCGCTTCCACCAGCAGGGAGTAGGGGTTCTTACAGTTCCGCGAGGAGTTCCGCCTTCTTCACGGTGAACTCCTCGTCCGTCACCAGCCCCGCCTGGTGCAACTCCCCGAGGTGCCGGATCCGCTCGGCGATGTCCGCCGGGTCACGCCGAGCAGCCGGTATCACGGCCGTAGGCCGAGCGGACCGCACCGCGGCAAGGACCGCTGCCGCGAACGGCAGAGACTCGTGCACCGGTCCGTATCCCAGCCCGAACACCACAGCAGCAGGATCCTGATCCACCGGCACAGGCGGCGCAGCCCCCCGCAGCAGCCGTAGATGACCCTCGAAGACCTCGGGGGAGCGCCACTCGACGCCGTTGAGGTCGGCGACCGGGAAGCTCTGGTCGCCGGCCTTCCACTTCGCGGACGAGGCGCCGGTCCAGAACCAGCGGAAGGAGACCGTCTTCCCGTCGAAGGTCGCCTTTCCGTCGTACGCCTTGAAGCGCAGCGGAACTTCGGGGGCGGCCACCAGGAATCGTTCGGCCGGTCCGCGGTCGCGCTTCAGCTGTGCGCGCAGCTCGTCGGCGTAGTACTCGGCGAGGGTCTCGCGTTCGGCGGGCAGTACGAGTTGGTAGGGGTCGCTGCCCTCCTTGAGCTGGCCGGCCGCCGCCTCCATGAGGGGGTCGGCGCCGGGGCGCGGCACGATGCGCAGGACGACGGTGCCGCGTCTGCCGGGGGCGAGTGTCACGGTGTCGATCGCGTCGAAGGGGATCAGGCGTTCACCGAGTGTCTGGAACAGCTTGGGTGTCCGAATGCCCCGCTCGTAGCGGATACGCACGAAGTCGGACTCGAACTCCCAAGCGGCATGAAATCCGGCCAGTACGTCACCCATGCGGCTCATCGTAGGCGGCACACACTCCTCCGTCCCATCCCCGCGCAGACCGCAGTTCCTGCTGTTTCTACGCGCGTCCGGCCGCCGCGGCGTCGGACAGACCCTGCCGGCAGGTGTCGGTGTCGTGGGCGCACGACACCGCGTCGTACGCGCCCACACCGATGTCGGCGAAATTGGCGAGGCTGTCGGTACCCGACGCGAAGTAGCCGGTGTGACCCTTGGCGTCCTTCGCGGCCAGCACCCGCGCGCCGAATGCGTTGGACACCGGGTCCTCACCGTGGCCGAGACCGCCGACCTCCATGTACGGCACGTCCTGGATCCAGTCGTCGGCGTCCCGCATCGCCCACACCCGGGCGAGGGTGTGCAGGTGGGAGGCGTTCGAGGCGCGCATGCCGGGGCTGCCGGCCACCGCGATGTCGGTCACCCGGGGCGGCAGTTCGTGCGCGGCGACCCCGCATACCACCGAGCCGTAGCTGTGGCAGAAGAGGGCGATCTGCGAGGTGCCGGGCAGCGCGCGCAGCAGTGCGTTCAGTCGTACGGCGCCTGCCTCGGCGCGGCCCGCGGTGGCCGAGTCGATACCGAGGCCGCCGGGTGCGGTGTAGTCGGCCCAGGCGATGACGGCCGTGCGCGTGCCGGTGTCGGTCGCGGACTTGGCCGTGTTCTCGGCGGCGTACAGGTTCTGCGCCATGCCGACCGGCGCCGAGTAGCTCTTGTTGGTCTTCTGGAAGGTGAGCAGGTCGGTGTCGACACCGGGGACGATGATCGACACGCGCTGCGCGGTGTCCAGGTCGCCGAAGACCTCGGCGATCCGGCCCGAACCCTCGGGGTCGAAGGCCAGGATGTGGCGGTCCCCGCTCATCAGCGCCTCGAAGCGGTGCATGAGGCGGCCCGCCTCCTGCTTGCCGTAGGGCGTGAGGCGGCTGTCGTGCATGCGCTTTTTCTCGACCTTGCGGGCCTGGTCGAGGGCGATGTGGTTGGCGCGGTAGCGCAGCTGGACCGGGGCGCCGTTCATGTTGCCGACGGCGAGGGGATAGCGGTGCGCGAGGCGTGTGCGCTGCTGTGCGGTGAGCGAGGCGAAGAAGCGGGCCACCCGGGTCGGGGAAGCGTCCGGGTCGGGCAGTTCGCGCCCGTTTATATGGCCGTGCTCCCAAGCGGAGAGGGAGGCCTGGAGCGCCGTTTTCCCGGGATGGCTGCGCACCGCGGTCCAGCCGGTGGTCGCCAGCATCACGAACACCACGGCCAGCGCGAGCAGCGCGCGCCAGGCGTTCAGCGTGGGGGAGGAGTCGAAGGAAGTCACTGGGAGGACACACTAGGAGAACGAGAGGGTCTCGCGTTAACCGAGTGACGGGGATCACGTTTCAGCGGTACGTGATGAGGAACTCAGTACGACTCGCTCGCGCGCCAGTTCCCCGCCAGCGCCGGGCCCACCCCGTCCAGGTAGGCGGCCGTCAGCTCCCGCATCGCCTCGATGCTGAGGTCGTCCCCCGCGATCCACATCCGCTCCACCACCCGCATCACCCCGCCGAACACCGCCACCACCAGCCGCGGCCGGGGATCTGTGTCCATCGCCAGCCCCTCGCGTACGGCGATGATCTGCGCCAGCTCCTCCTCCAGCTCCATCGAGCGCCGCAGATGCGCGGCGAGCAGCGCCGGCGTCGACTCGATGACCCGGTAGGTGCGCATGTGCAGTTCCAGCGGTACGACCTGCTGGATCGCCTCGTTGATGGTGTCCCAGCTCTCCAGCACGGCCCGGCGCAGCGCCTCCAGCGGGGCCTCGTGCGGCGGGCGGGCGCGGACGGCCCCGACGAAGTGTGTCTCGGTGAGCCGGGGCACGAAGAACGCGGCCTCCTCCTTGCTCGCGAAGTAGCGGAAGAAGGTGCGCTGCGAGACGTCGACGGCCTCGGCGATCTCGTCGACGGTGGTCTGTTCGTAGCCCTTGGCCGTGAACAGTTCGAGGGCGGCACGCAGCAGCGCGTCCCGCGTACGGGCCTTCTTGCGCTCGCGCAAAGTCTCCATGCCGTTCTCCTCGCGATTGTTGACAGCCGCCGACATCTGAACCTGTTTGTCAACTGTCAGCGGCTGACACTAGCCTCGAACGCATGACTAGTCAGACCACCATCAGCGCGACGGGGCCGGGGGACAAGGCGGCAGCCGCCCCGTCCGACCCGACGCCCTCCGCGGGGCTGCGCGGCCACCCGTGGTTCACCCTCATAACCGTCGCCGTCGGCGTCATGATGGTGGCCCTCGACGGCACCATCGTCGCCATCGCCAACCCGGCCATCCAGAAGGACCTCGGCGCCAGCTTCGCCGACGTCCAGTGGATCACCAACGGCTACTTCCTCGCCCTCGCGGTCTCCCTCATCACCGCCGGCAAGCTCGGCGACCGCTTCGGCCACCGCCAGACCTTCCTGATCGGCGTCACCGGCTTCGCCGCCGCGTCCGGCGCCATCGGGCTCTCCCACAGCATCGCGTTCGTCGTCACCTTCCGCGTGCTCCAGGGCCTCTTCGGCGCCCTGCTGATGCCGGCCGCGCTCGGCCTGCTGCGGGCCACCTTCCCGGCCGAGAAGCTCAACATGGCCATCGGCCTGTGGGGCATGGTCATCGGCGCCTCCACCGCGGGCGGCCCGATCCTCGGCGGCGTCCTCGTCGAGCACGTCAACTGGCAGTCGGTGTTCTTCATCAACGTGCCGGTCGGCGCCGTCGCGCTGATCCTCGGCCTGCTGATCCTCCGGGACCACCGCGCGGCCCTCGGGCGGAGCCCGGAAAATGGATACAGTGCGCCGCGGTCCTTCGACGTCCTCGGCATCGTGCTCCTCTCCGGCGCGATGTTCTGCCTGGTCTGGGCCCTCATCAAGGCGCCCACCTGGGGCTGGGGCTCCGGCACGACCTGGGCGTTCCTCGCCGTGTCCGTGCTCGGCTTCGCCCTGTTCGCCTTCTGGGAGCAGCGGGTGAAGGAACCCCTCATCCCGCTGGGCCTGTTCCGCTCGGTCCCGCTGTCCGCGGGCGTGGTCCTCATGGTCCTGATGGCGATCGCCTTCATGGGCGGCCTGTTCTTCGTGACGTTCTATCTGCAGAACGTGCACGGTATGAGCCCCATCGACGCCGGTCTCCACCTCCTCCCACTCACCGGGATGATGATCGTCGGCTCCCCGCTCGCCGGCGCCGCGATCACCAAGCTCGGCCCGCGCATCCCGCTGGCGGGCGGCATGGCGGCCACCGCGATCGCCATGTACGGCATGTCCACCCTCACCTCGGACACCGGCAGCGCGGTCATGTCGATCTGGTTCGCCCTGCTGGGCCTCGGCCTCGCCCCGGTGATGGTCGGCGCCACCGAGGTCATCGTGGGCAACGCGCCCATGGAGCTCTCCGGTGTCGCCGGCGGTCTCCAGCAGGCCGCGATGCAGATCGGCGGCAGCCTCGGTACGGCCGTCCTCGGCGCCGTGATGGCCTCCCGCGTCGACAGCGACCTGCCCGGCAACTGGACCGGCGCGGGCCTGCCCAAGCTCACCCAGCCCCAGCTGGACGCGGCCTCCGAAGCGGTCCAGGTCGGTGTCGCCCCGGTTGCCAAGGGCACCCCGGAGGCGATCGCCGCGAAGATCACGACGGTCGCCCACGACACGTTCATCTCCGGCATGAGCCTGGCCTGCCTGGTCGCCGCCGGTGTGGCGGTGGTCGCGGTGTTCGTCGCCCTGCTGACCAAGCGCGGCGAGAACGCGGAGGCGGGCGCGGGAGCGGCCCACATCTGACGGCACATCTAACCCTGATTCAGGGCGAGTTCGCCTATCAGGGTGACTGCGCTAAAGATTCCTGGCGTTCGGTACGCGCCGCAGGTCACAGTAAGTCAAGTCCTCCGCAGGGCAGGGGGGACGGGGTGGTCTGCGGCGCGCTGCCGGAGGGGGGCAGCGCGCAGGCAGACTTTTTCCGCGCGTACGGGGGTAACCGTCGTAGGACGGAACTGGCGTGGACCAACAGGGAGTTGACGATGACGGGCTCAGGACGCGGAACACGCATCGGGTCGGACCGCGCGACCCTCGCCATCGTCGGCCTTGTCTGCGCGATCGCGGGCTTCTTCCTGGCGGGCAACCTGGGGATCGTCCTCGGCCCGATCGCGGTGATCTGCGGCTGGCTGGCCATGGGCCGCAGGTGGGCGGGCTCACGCCGGGTGATGGCCCTGGTGGCCCTGGTCCTGGGCGCGATAGACACGGTGGCGGCGATCCTGTGGACGTTCTTCTGAGCCGGAGGGGCAGCCGGATCCTCGGCTAACGGGACACTTCGTCCCCGACCGGTTCCGGAACCCCCACCACCGGCACCCCCGACAGGGCCGCCACCTCCGCCCGCAGCGCCCGCACCTCCGCCGTCAGCGCCTCGATGGCCTCGGTCTGCCGCCGCTCCTCCACGTCGTCCTTCTCGAACCGGGCGATGAACCAGGTGGCGATGTTCGCGGTGACGACACCGAGCAGCGCGATCCCGGACAGCATCAGCCCGACGGCGATCATCCGCCCAAGACCGGTGGTCGGCGCGTGATCCCCGTACCCCACCGTCGTCATGGTCGTGAACGACCACCACACGGCGTCACCCAGCGTCCGGATGTTCCCGTTGGGCGAGTCCCGTTCCACGGACAGCACCGCGAGCGAGCCGAACATCAGCAGCCCGACCACCGCGCCGGCGACATACGTCGTCAGCTGGATCTGCGAGGCCATCCGGGCCCGCCGCCCGACGAGTATGAGGGTCGACACCATGCGCAGCAGCCGCAGCGGCTGGAGTATCGGCAGCACGACCGCGCACAGGTCCATCCAGTGCGTCCGCACGAACCGCCGCCGGTCCCGGGACATCGCGAGCCGCATCAGATAGTCGGCGGCGAACGCCGCCCACACCACCCACTCGACCGCCGTGCACACCGCCGTCAGCGAATGACCGGCGGTGGTGTCCACGATCGGCACGGCATAGGCCACGGCAAACGCAACGGCGAGCGCCAGCAGGGGCCGTTGGGTGAGCTGCTCCCAACGGGCTTGCGCCGATTGTTGCTTCATGACGGCATGGTAGGGCGGCGGGATGCCCCCTAAAGGCGCCCCGAAGGGGCTTGCCTTCAGGGGCGCGGGGCTGTGTCGATATGCGGCTCCGCCGCGGGGCGCGACCAGCCCCCGCGCACCCGCAGGCAAAAATCTACGCGTCTCCTCCAGCCGCACCCGGATCAGCCGAGGCGACATCCAGCAACTGGTACCGATCGATCGCCTGCTTCAACACAGAACGATCAACCTTCCCCTCCCGGGCCAACTCCGTCAGCACAGCCACCACGATCGACTGCGCGTCAATGTGGAAGAACCGCCGAGCAGCCCCCCGGGTATCAGCGAACCCGAACCCATCAGCCCCCAACGACTGATAAGTCCCGGGCACCCACCGAGCGATCTGATCAGGAACCGACCGCATCCAGTCGGAAACCGCCACGAACGGACCCTCCGCCCCGCTCAACTTCCGCGTGACATAAGGAACCTGCTGCTCCTCCTCGGGATGCAGCAGATTGTGCCGCTCCACCTCGACAGCCTCGCGCCGCAGCTCGTTCCAGGAGGTCGCCGACCAGACGTCGGCCCGCACGTTCCAGTCCTCGGCGAGAATCCGCTGAGCCTCGATGGCCCACGGCACCGCCACACCCGACGCCATGATCTGCGCCGGAACCGTGCCCGAAGCGCCCTGGCTGATGCGGTGAACACCCTTGAGGATGCCCTCCACATCGACGTCCGCCGGCTCGGCCGGGTGCTGGATCGGCTCGTTGTAGACGGTGAGGTAGTAGAAGACGTCCTCGCTGTCCGGCCCGTACATCCGCCGCAGCCCGTCCTGCACGATGTACGCGATCTCGTACGAGTACGCCGGGTCGTAGGCGACACAGCCCGGGTTGGTGGAGGCCAGCAACTGCGAGTGTCCGTCCGCGTGTTGCAGACCCTCGCCGGTCAGAGTCGTACGTCCGGCGGTCGCACCCAGTACGAATCCGCGCGCCAACTGGTCGGCCATCTGCCAGAACTGGTCACCGGTGCGCTGGAAACCGAACATCGAGTAGAAGACGTAGACGGGGATGAGCGGCTCGCCGTGCGTGGCGTAGGCCGAACCCGCCGCGATCAGTGAAGCGGTGCAGCCCGCCTCCGAGATGCCGTCGTGCAGCATCTGCCCGGTCGGCGACTCCTTGTACGCGAGCAGCAGATCGCGGTCCACCGACTCGTACTGCTGGCCCAGCGGGTTGTAGATCTTCGCGCTCGGGAAGAACGAGTCCATGCCGAACGTGCGGTACTCGTCCGGCGCGATCAGCACGAACCGCTTGCCGATCTCCTTGTCCCGCATGAGGTCCTTGAGCAGTCGTACGAACGCCATGGTGGTGGCGATCGACTGCTGGCCGGAGCCCTTCTTCACGCTCGCGTACGTCTTGTCCTCGGGCAGTGCCAGCGGCTTGGAGCGGACGACGCGGGTCGGGACGTAGCCGCCCAGCGCGTTGCGCCGGTCGTGCATGTACTGGATCTCCTCCGAGTTCCGGCCCGGGTGGTAGTACGGCGGCGCGCCGGACTCCAGCTCCTGGTCGGTGATCGGGAGGTGCAGGCGGTCGCGGAAGCCCTTGAGGTCGGCGACCGTCAGCTTCTTCATCTGGTGCGTGGCGTTGCGGCCCTCGAAGTTGGGGCCCAGCGTCCAGCCCTTGACCGTCTGCGCGAGCACGACGGTCGGCTGGCCCTTGTGCTCCTTGGCCGCCTCGAACGCGGCGAACACCTTCCGGTGGTCGTGGCCGCCGCGACCCAGGTGCAGGATCTGGTCGTCGGTCATGTTCTCGACCATCGCGCGCAGCCGGTGGTCGTGCCCGAAGAAGTGCTCGCGGATGTACGCGCCGGTCTCGGTGGCGTACGTCTGGAACTGGCCGTCCGGCGTGGTGTTGAGCTGGTTGACCAGCACACCGTCGCGGTCCTGGGCGAGCAGCGGGTCCCAGGTGCGGTCCCAGACCAGCTTGATGACGTTCCAGCCGGCGCCCCGGAACTGCGACTCCAGCTCCTGGATGATCTTGCCGTTGCCGCGCACCGGGCCGTCGAGTCGCTGGAGGTTGCAGTTGACGACGAAGGTCAGGTTGTCCAGGCCCTCGCGCGCCGCGATCGACAGCTGGCCCAGCGACTCCGGCTCGTCCATCTCGCCGTCACCGAGGAACGCCCACACGTGTGACCTGGAGGTGTCCGCGATCCCGCGCGCCTCCATGTAGCGGTTCATCCGCGCCTGGAAGATCGCGCCGAGCGGGCCGAGGCCCATGGACACGGTCGGGAACTCCCAGAAGTCCGGCATCGACCGCGGGTGCGGATACGAGGACAGCCCGTACGGCGCCTTCGACTTCTCCTGGCGGAACGCGTCCAGCTGCTGCTCGCTGAGCCGGTCCAGGAGGAACGCGCGGGCGTAGATGCCCGGCGAGGCGTGCCCCTGGAAGAAGATCTGGTCGCCGCCGTCGCCCTGGTCCTTGCCCCGGAAGAAGTGGTTGAAGCCCACGTCGTAGAGCGAGGCGGAGGAGGCGAAGGTGGCGATGTGGCCGCCGACCCCGATGCCGGGACGCTGGGCCCTGGACACCATCACGGCCGCGTTCCAGCGGGTGGCGTTCAGGATCCTGCGCTCGATCTCCTCGTTGCCGGGGAAGAACGGCTCGTCCTTGGTGGCGATGGTGTTGACGTAGTCCGTGCTGCGCATCTCGGGCACGGCCACGCGCTTCTCGCGGGCCCGCTCGATCAGCCGGAG
>Ga0307511_10001167_pt1 | contig 27966 bp, 21 predicted proteins | sample 13_EM_MG_FD_200266 | JGI IMG/M metagenome (GOLD analysis project Ga0307511, IMG submission 200266) | Populus trichocarpa ectomycorrhiza microbial communities from riparian zone in the Pacific Northwest, United States - 13_EM | ecosystem: Host-associated > Plants > Roots > Unclassified | place...
ACCTTGGGTCCATGCAAGTCCCGTTTTCAACAAACTTTTTGCTGACCTTATGCTAATCTCTTTGCAAAGCGATTGTGCTTCAGCAATGGTGTCTGTAGCACTGAGAATGAAGAGGATTTGATTGACTCGATGAGAGTCGTTAGGGTTGCTCATTTTGCAGAGGTTCGTGCCCCTCTTAGATGCTATAGCACTACCATGTCACGGATTGGCTTGAGGCTGTGGAAGGTACAGAAGAGGGTGTGCTGAGAGAGGGTTGGAGGGATGAGACGTGGAGGGGATTTTCTTAATTTGATGAGGGTTGGTGCCGAGACTAATGAGAGCCCACATTACTGGTCACTTTCCACTCTCGGTGACTGCTCATTTTCCAGATGCTACTAGATGCTAATTCGCTTGCATAATATTACAGAGTGGCCTAAAGAGATGCAGGGTGTCTTGCCGAGGTTCCTTATTCATCCTACAATGCACCTGTATCCTTAGCATACCAATAGGTGCATTATATACTTATACAATTAGGTACCCGGTATACGCACCAACCTCAACATGGTGGCAACAGGTGGCCTTTTACACTTACAATGTCACAGTGGAGACAACTGAGTCTTTGTGTGAGTAGGGACTCAGAAGATTCGAGTATACCCTACCTGAAGCTCACGGCGGGAATGGTCAATCCACTCGAGTGGGTAAAAGCATGTATTGCTTGTAGAATAGAATAGCACTGGAAATCCACCCGAGATATAGATATACCTGCAAACCCATCCATATCACTTAATGTCCGCTATTTCCATGATCCCAGCCAGGCTGACGAAAGAGACTGACATATATAATCCTTGTAATCGCGACAGTACTTGCCAAATGAGAGTATGTTCACCCACAGTTGGAGGAAAGCAATCTCTTTCTACACTACCCAAAATGGCATCTGACCATTCAAAATGACGCTTATCCAGGTGTTCTTATGTTCAAGATATATGTACTGCAGCTATCGCACCCATTCTGCGGTTACGAGATTTTACAGTATAAAAACTCGTGGAATGGTGGCCGCCGTGGATGTGTGGCTATGCCTGTATATCCGCCGTGACACTCCTTAGGATTGGTTGATGAGGGTATCGGCGGATAAAATGGTGAAATTTACGTTGACGTACGAGATACAAAAGTATCACGGTGTTTACCCTAGAAGCAACCCGGAACCATGATAGATAATTTAGGAATACTTGTTAGGCAGCGGAATGGTGCAATAGGCAACGTAGGTAGCAGAGCGGAGTAAAGAGTCTACGAGCAATGGTAATGTGCGTAGTAGATGGTGTATAAAGGTTTGCTTGTGTTGGGGAGGAACCAAATACAGTAGGAGGCGAGCTACATGAACTATCAGGGTAACAGCGAGTCAGAACTACAATGTAAGTGAGGAAATACAGAGGAGAAACCTGCAGGTACCAAATGCAATGTAAGCTGGCTGCATAGTGGATGGAGCTTATTAGAAAATAAGAGTGTGATAGAAACCTTCTAATAACCTCATGGGGGTATTAACACAATAGAAATTGGAACCAGTCCATATCATATGCATATACTAAGCAGGGCATTCTCCAGGAGTACAGGGTAACATGGATGTAGTGGATATGCATTCCAACACCATTTCCCTTAGGAACTGCAGCAATCTAGTCCTTATCCTACTTCTGATGTTTACGTGATTCGCATGATCTGACATTTCTACCGGACACAGATCCATCCAGATCGTACGTTCAGAGTTCCTTTCTTCCTCTTGCCTGTACTTGTCTTAGCCTGCATATATAATACTGTACATTCTGTGGGTAATCCTTCACTTCTCTTGCTACATTAAAGCCAAGGCAGGTAGCTCATGACCATTACATTTCAGAGAATCGTAGGCTCATTAAAGCACCCAGTATAGAATTGCTAACGTTGCATGTGTGGAGTATGCTAAGTTTAATTCCCCCCCATGGCTTATAGGAGTGGTTGTATTCTTCAATTTAAGACCGCCTTTAGTTATTATTTAGTTTATGATGAACTATGAATTTTGAACAGAGCACAAATTCGAGTGACTCCAGGATGTAAAAGACTATACTACTTGATGCTCATCACCTCTGTAGCATAGCAAACTTAAATCACTTCATGATGTCCGGATGGTCTACTTTCGAAACGTTAAACCAAGTGGTAAATCTAGTCTATTCTGTGAAAGAGCTGGTTTTGGGAGAGCATGCATCTATTGGTGTTCCAAGGATGTGTGTGTATCGTAAACCCAACAAGGGGCCTCGGCGTAGCAGCCCTCTCATTTTAGGCTTATCTGTGATATTATGCAAGCATAGTATCATCTATGAGGGGTGAAGACACTAATCTCGGCGAAATAAACCCGACTACTCTAATCGAATCCTTCTCATTGTGTGAGCCCGATTACTTCTCACGTAGACTGCTAGACTATATCTAGCCCCTCTCGAGACTCTCTTTTGACGATCCTCTTAGCGCCTCCTCTACTGTATGCTAAATCGCCACGGAAAGATCTCCATCTTCAATACTCTCGTTTTGGGTTTCCGAAGTCGTTTCGGTTTGGGCGCAAGACTTCTTCCAAGGCTCCTCCTTATTTTTTCAAAATACTCAGTACTCATATGTGGTCGCACGAGGGGCTATGATGAGCCAGCAAAAAAAGCCTAGGATCCTTTGACCTCCCAGCAGCAACCCTCACAGAGGCCATAGGCTCAACTGAAGCCCAACCGACCTCCATGTTGACGCTGAGGAGGTTGGCTATTGTGAGAATCTTCACCTCTCCCACCCATCCTGTTCATTTCTTCCCTCCCTCTTGCCACTTATGCTTATATGGATCCTGACTCTGTAGATATCTTTCAGAGGAAGGATCTGGAGGACAGCGATGCCGATCGAGACTTGGGGCCGCTGGGGGACTACCAGAAGGGGAGGGGGAGAGGGAAAAGACCCCAGTGGGCTATGTCGATTCTATGCACTTGGATGGAAGCCCTCCTGGTACTGGTGCTGATGCTGATGCTGGTGCTGATGTTGGTGCTACCCTACAAGAAGACCTAAATGCCTACCAGAAGCTCGGTACTGTGAATAAAGCACTGAAGAAGGAGCCTGCTGGAAAAGATGTCAGATAAGTACTCTCAACAACAAAGTTACAGAGCTCGAGAACGCGACGGAAGACGAGATACAATCCCTCACTACGAAGCTCAGCGTTGCCCACCAAGCACCGGCTGCCCCTCAAATCCCTGGATCAGCTGTCATACAAAAAACACACAGTCGTGATCCCCCGCATATGAATGATCACGGTTGATGCTGAGGGCAGGTTCAATTTCGGCAATGAAAATATACATAAGGACGTTGTCGCCTTTGACCGCTAACCATATATGTAGCTCCGACTTTACAGGCAGTAATTGCTATTCAATCAGAAGTCTTTGACCCTGCAGGCTGCAGATGGCTTCCGGTCTCAAATTTTAACTGATAACTATGCATAACTCCTGATCGACCCTCCATATTCCTTTCAGGCGCAACTACGGTACAGGGCTAGCTAAACCCGTGTCTTTCATAAGACTCTCAACGCACGTCGTGGCGGAGACCCCGTGCAACAAGCCCTACTGCAGCAGGACCAGAGAAAACGCTGGCCGACCAAAAGAGGCGGGGCCGAAGAGAAAACGGACCCCACTCGGTTGGGACATGAAGAGAAGACGATGTGCTGACTCGCTAGTGCGATATTCGACTTGGCTGGAGGTCGTTGGGGTTTATTAGCCATCTGGCCAATCTGGTGTTGCGAGCACGACAAGACTCACCCACGCTAAGGGGGGTCTGCAGAGGTCGACGCGATCGTCTGACCGATCAGGCTCCCAAGGTATAGTAACTGGAGATGTCTCGTATGAAGTACAGTTTAAATGCTAATTGGTATCTTGTAGGAGCAAGCAATTCGAGGCTACACTCATGAAAACCCTCGAACAGCAATTAGTGACTCGGGTCTTTCGACTAATAGGGAAAGGGTGTCTATGTCTAATTGATTGTCACCATGATCCGGTTGTGTCTCAATTGATCTATTCGAAGCTAGCCGACCACCACCAAAGCCCCAAGAAAAGCTCAATATGTCGATTGACGAAGCTAGCCGACTAGAAAAACCCGAAAAATACCTCAACATCAAGCGAACTATACAGCTCAAAAAGCCGATGAACATAATCAGCGTACCAAGGAGGATGCCATCAAATGTACGATTTATGTATGATGTGACCGTGTTGGGAAAAGACACCTCTGTCAATGTAAGCTTTTCAGATTTTTGCTTAGCGCACCAACCATACTCTCTCCTCACCACAATATATACGATAAAGCCAACTCTATAGCTGGACATAGAAAATATACTATCAACGAACAGCCGAAATATAGGGTATGTGATGCTACTGAGGCGGGAATTGGAGACAGACTGAAGGCTTACTTGTTGTAGATGAAACATAACTACACAGACTTAATTAGGACTGTGAAAAGGAGAGAATTACGGAAATGATTTGGGATGGGGAAATTTGGGAGTTACTTGGTGATATGGGCCACCTTTCACCCACCTTCAACCTCCGGCGAGCAGGGTTCTGGGGCAGCAAACTCGGCGTCGGCGCATCGGAATGGATAGGACGGCGATTGATAAGGAGGATATCATGGTTTCTTAATTTTCGGGTTATTGAGGAACTGGACGGATAAGGACTTTCTTCTGTTATATTGATGGGCCAGTGGTATATAAGGGGGCGGGTTTCCTTTCCGCATCATTAGCATTAAGTAAGCGGCTCATTCTATAGTATAACGAATATAATCTCTATTCCCTCGCGAACGAGACCAGCGCCGTAGAATGATTTCTACACTCCCACCATCACCGCTACCTCTACACCTGCAGTATCGTCAACACCGATACCAGGTATCGCTCGCACCAGAGCCGCTGCCTCGGCTTCGGTATAGGGTAATTCGGCCTTCTGTGAATAATAGTCCATCATTAATTAGAGTGGGTTAATTTTCATTGCCATTAAAAACCAGCCGTTCTCCATTTCGTACATGTAGAAAACCCTTAAAAGTACCATACAATCAGAAGATATATATCGAGGTAACCAGAAGCAACTACACTTCCTAAGATCTGAAGGGTCGACCTCCATTTTCTTTAACCATCACTGTTGTTATCCTGTGACATTTTGCAGCTATCTAAATATCATAGGATTAGTAGAATTAATACGACAGGGTTGGTAGCTAGCACAGGTTCGCGGGGGGAGGGGGGTTAATGGGAAATGTGGTAATTTGTATCCGTTTAATTGGTTTATTTATAACCTTATGACTGAAAGTTTTCCCGTCATTATTTGGGGGCATTGGCCTCGGTAGCGGAGATGGCAGGTGGGGTAACACGAGGGCAGTAACGTAGATACCAATAGGTACAACGGTGAAAGTAATGCAATTTCTACAACGAATTGACTGCCCTAGCCAGCCTGCCAGTGTTTTATAGGTGAAATAAAGATCACAATACATGCAAGTTTAGGATTGTGTCTTTTTCTTTTCCCTATACACAACTTTATGAAAGGCTCCAGCCACCGCAATAGTTGTGTCTGCCTTAGCCCCCAGTACACGTGTAACATGAGGAATCCCACTACCCTTTATCCCCACCTTAATGTGGATTGTTACTATTTCACTATCGGACATTGGGCTCGTGGTTTTCCTCATGGTGCATCTCGTGGTACCCTCAACCCCTTCTGTATCGCTTCTCCATGGCACTCTCAACTGATGGGAACTCCAACCTGCACCATGTCCAGCCTAGATTGCTCCAAAGAATCTATTTGCTCAGGCTCCATTCCATGAGATATCGATGCCGGATATTTGGATGCTTGTTGTCTAAATTGCAAGGCTCATTTCCTTGCCATCATTATCTTGTTACGGATGCCTTTTATCCTTGCTCCTGCCCATAGTAGCCTTTCTCGAACCGTGGTTGTTGCTATTGCTATTGCTGTTGCTGTTGCTGTTGCTGTGGTGGAGCCGGTGGAATTTGACGTAAAATATCAACCTCCAAGCCGCCTGAACACAAGTACTATCGAATTAGTGCTACGTGCAGAATCGCCTCCTGCAAATTAAAGCATTCTGGCACGAGAACATTTCAGTCCCGGCCTCTAGCATACAATAGCACAACATGCACAATAATCGTCTACTTAAGATCCTGTCAGCTAATAGCAAGATAAGATATCCTCCGCTTAAGTTGTTCTTTTTTTCTTTTGGTAAATCAGTACTCATATTGATACTACGTATATGATGAGGGTACGCATACCCGGGTGGGTACCTGGCTAGATTCTCCGACCACTGGGCCATACCACCCCCGCCCTAAATAGACATATAACTGACGGGAAAGGAAACCTTGCAATATGGCCAAGACAAAGGAATTTATTTTAGGAAAGCCACTTCCGCACACCACTCCCGGTCGTTCCATATCTCCCCGTGGGACCTCCCTTGTCCGTCTCCTACTTTCTTGCACTCCATGAAGTGGGCCGCGTTCTGTATAGCTCCGCAGCTGCAAAAGGGGTCTGGCACCTTTCCGATCTGGTATAGCCACTGCCGGGTGGGGCCCTTGTCCGTGCTTAAGTTATTGTCCGCTTATAAAGATATAGAATGCTTAAGCTTCATTCTCTCTTGAAAATAATAAATATCGACTCCCTGGCCAGGGCGTGTTTCTCCACTGCTGGGGCCTGTTGAGAGTCTTATGAAACACCAGAACTTAGCCAACCGTCCTGTACAGTATTTAACCCTGAGCTGGATATCGGTCAAAGGTTTCTGACTGCGAGGTATCCCAGCCTGCAAGGTCAAAGATATCTGATTGAATAGAGTTTGCAGCCTATAGGATCAGGACCGATGGATGCCGGCCACAGGTCGTTGTCTGAACGGCACCTACAGGGTGGCGGTCAGGATCTAAACAAGCAAGACATCCAGGATGGAGGGAGGGGGTGTGTGTAAAGATTCTCACAATGGCAAAGCCCCTCAGCGTTAAGCTGAAATATCAGCATGGCAAGCAGAGTGCATGGAGGTCGACTGGGAATGCGTTGAGCATGTGTGTTTTGTGATGGCTGCTCCTGGGTGTCAAATGAAGCGTTTACTAGCTGCAGTAAGATGTCAATTGTCACTATGTTTGAGCTGGAAGATCTTCCATGGTGGCTGAGGATGCGGAAAAGGGGGGAGGGGATTCAAGAAAACAGTCAAACGGGATTATAGTCTAGCTTGACGGGAAAGCGCGGATTTGGTTGATTCGATTGATGAAGGGGTCTCTCTTAAATCTGTCGAGGTTTGCGTCCCCTCCTATTGATGCCTCTCAGCTTGTATGATATTATAATTTGCCTTAATGAGGTGAGGGAGGTTGTGCCGAGGCTCATTATTCATCCTACAATGTAAATACATCTGGAGAGCACCAATGATTGCTTACATTCCCAAAACCAACCGTTTCACTGAACCGACTGTGGAATTTTCTGTAAAGTTATAAAGGCAGTTATGCATAACTTGTGGGTTTTGAATGGCAATAGGAATCAACCCACTAATTAATGATAGACTATTATTAACAGAAAACCGAATTACCCCGTACAATATCTGATACTTCATATTCATGCTCACCTGTAGAAATCGCTCTACACTGGGCACTCGTTCGCGAGGTATAAAGAAGTATATTCGTATACTAAGAAGAGGCCGCTTGCTTATGGTAGAAAGTAAAAGGAAATTCGCCGACTTAAATACCCCATCCTCCAGAATACCGCTCGTTCAGCTATCCTGCCTTCATGCTTGGCACTCATCCCTGCCATATCCATGCGTCGTCCTATTATTCCGTCCTAACATCTCCACCCCACTTCACTCACCCAAGGCAGATACATACTACTACAGACTACACACGCCCGACCCTCTATCTGTAGAAATTGTTCCCACCGTTACCATCATTATTATCATCGGAAAATCCGAAGACCGGGTTCCCCTTTTCAGGGTAACGCTTTGTTCGTTTCCGTTCCCTTTCTGGCCGCCGCCTCCTGTCTTCGCTATCTGGTCGATTTTAATTTCATCCTCTTTTAGGTGGTCGAGGAGCTTCATCCGCAGACCCATCATCCATCTGGGTCAAGTCAATGACATCGGGTTCATTGCGAGGCCTGCGGGCCCTGTTGGCGACACGTCCTTATGTATATTTTCATTGCCGAAGTGAACTTGCCCTCAGCATCAACCGTGACCATTCATATGTGGGAGATTACGACTGTGTTTTTTGTTTAACAGCTGATCTAGGGACTTGAGGGGCAGCCGCTGCCTGGCGGGCAACGCTGAGCTTCGCGGTGAGGGATTGTATCTCCTTTTCCGCCGCGTAGACATCCTTCTCGGGCTCCGTAACTTTGTTGTTAAGAGTACTTATCTCGAAATCTTTTCCAGCGAGCTCCTTCTTCAGTGCTTTATTCACAGTACCGAGCTTACCGTGACCATTCATATGCGGGAGATCACGATTGTGTGTTTTTTGTTTAACAGCTGATCCAGGGACTTGAGGGGCAGCCGCTGCCTGGCGGGCAACGCTGAGCTTCGCGGTGAGGGATTGTATCTCGTTTTCCGCCCCGTAGACATCCTTCTCGAGCTCTGTAACTTTGTTGTTAAGAGTACTTATCTCGACATCTTTTCCAGCGAGCTCCTTCTTCAGTGCTTTATTCACAGTGCCGAGCTTCTGGTAGGCATTTAGGTCTTCTTGTGGGGTAGCACCAGAAAAAAAGGGGAGGGCCGGGATGGGGCGTGGCGACGGAAGTCATTTCCTAGTTTCGGGAGGCTGGACGTTTATTCAGCCCGTTGTTCCGTGGGTGCCGAACTATCAAACGGGAGGCGACGGGGCCGTCGCATGACATTAGGTCGAATCGAAGTATAGACTTTAAAAAAGAATTTAAAAAAAGCACCAGCACCAGTACCAGGAGGGCTTCCACCCAAGTCCATAGAATTGACATAGTCTACTGGGGTCTTTCCCCTCTTCCTCCCCCCCGCTGGTAGCCCCCCTAGCGGCCCCATGTTGAAGTCATGATGATCGATTTGAATGGATTATTGGTTTTCATGAGATTCTGGTTGGGAATTTATTGGCTAGCCATCGACACTGTCGAGAAGGTCCAAGAAATTAGCCACCCTTCTAAAAAAAGATCTGGCCACATGTCGATTAGCGATTTGTATTGTCGGCATACACAGATTAATATTCCCAACAATAGATGCTTGTGAAGCCGGTCGCCACCATTTGTGCCTCTTGGAGGCTACGTACCTCTTCGGCAGTACGTTTGCTGCTCTCCCCCCTAGGGTTTCCGGAACGGTCAGTGGTGGTATGATAGAACCACTTTCGGCCATTGTGAAAGCGTCGGGAAATTCTTTCGAGTGGGTTTGTGCTGTAGTGAAGCTCTCGGATTGTCATCTGACTCATATTATTGATCTGAGCAGCAATGGAAGCAGTATTGTGTCATTTCATGTTGACTCCTGAAAAGGGAGTGATGGTTGTGCCGGAGTTGCCGGGGGTATTCAGTTTCTTTATTTCCTACCAATAAACGGCTGACTCCTGAGGGAGTTTTACCGCGGGGTGAAGGTATGAAATTTTGGTACGGTTTAAGCGGGGTTGAATGACGTGGATGAGATTGTGGTACTTGAGGGGAATATAAAATTATAGAGAGCATCCGATTTACCATTATGCAATTAGCATAGAGAGGTAAAGGCATCCTAGTAGACTTATTAGCTGGATATACAGACTATATGCGGGGGTGATCGGAGAGCTCACCTTCTAAACAGATGTAAGCAGAGTTCTGTAAAATGCCTCCAAGAAACGGGCTACGGCGTCGGTATAATTTACAATTCTAGGCGGCTGCTTCCGCTGGAGAATTATCATCGTCAACGACTTCGTGAGTTCATCTAGCAAGAGCTAAAGCTCCCTGTTAGGAATTTATATAAGTGAGAACAGACATATTGCCCATATTGCCGAAAGCACCAACTATGGGTAATGTTCTCAGGTCTCAACCACCGAGATCCGTTAAGCATCTTGTGGAAGATCCGATTTCGCAGTATTTGAGTCTGAAATGTATTTGCAGGGAGTTATGAATGATTATCAGGAAAATGTCTTTGACTGAAAGGCATCTATAGCCTGCAGGGTGAAAAGGTTTTGATTGAATGGTATTTGCAGGTTTAGAGCAGGGGCCATGTATGGTTACCAGTCCACAGCTGTAGTCTGAAACATATCTACAGGTTCGAAGTCAGGATCCAAACAAACACAAGAGGCATCAAGGGGGAAGAGTGAACAAAATAGGTGAAAGTTCTCACAATAGTAAAATAACCCAGCTAATCAGCGTTAATCCGTTGCCAGTTGATATAGTTGAGATATATCAGCAGAATGCGTGTGGTCGACTAGGCTTGAGTTGAGAATGTGGTGTCTGTAAGGGCTAGCCGGCTGATGGGAAAGCCTCCCACGAGGTCTGAACAGACGTCTGAAACTTAAATGCAGGCTTTAAGGGCCGGAGGCCTCTCCATGGTTGGTGAGGATGCGGAAGGGGTGGGATCAAAGGGGCCAAATCAAAGGGTCGAGGGAGGCACAGATGAGAAGATTTGGTTGAGTCGATGAAGTTTGTGCGAGATTAACGGAAGCTTCCAGAATTTATCATTCTGCCGAGAAGATGGTTGCGTAATATCACAGATCTGTCTGAAGAGGTGTGTCTATAGGGGTGCTCCGCCGAGGTTCATTATTCATCCTACAATGGATATGCATCACTAGAATACCAACCCTTGTATACAGTTCTAAAACAAACACTTCATGGAATCGACCAGACTCACGCTTCTTTTGAGGGAGATAGTGTAATCTTTGGATCATCTTGAACCTGCAGTAAATTGAACAAGGCAGGGTACACTATACTACTAATAGCCCTGAGCTCTAAGTACTACAATTTTTATATGAAACCTTGAGTCACTACAATATGTGATCAGGGCTGCCCCACAAGTTATCAAGTAAAATATTAGCTAGAGGGGATCAACACTGAAAGGTAACAAATACAGCACGAGGGAGGCAGGCAGCGGATCATACTTCGGGAATGCATCATCGACCATTGGGCTTGAGACAGACAAAGGCTTAATTAAAGCTATAAGAAGCCTGTAGAATCACACGAGAATTGCACGCAGCTAAGATTAATGAGCCTATAGTTTTCTGAAATGTAAGAATCATAAGCGACTTGGATTTAGCCAGACAAGTGAAGACTACTTACAAAAGTACAGTATGCCTTTCACACTAGACTCCATTCATGGCCGTTAACCAAGAATGCCGCCTTCTTGGACGTCAAATTAGTTAGTCCAGCGTCAAAACATAAAAGCGTACAGTCAGGGCACTAGTGTGCCACTTTGGGAAGTGGTTGCCACATCAGGAGCGTTGCTAGTGGTAGGAGGCAATTCCCAACGTCAGCTAACAGGGTAGCGAGACGGTGTGAAAAACAAGCGAAAATAATAGAGGAGAAATTCTGAATAGCCCGGTTCATTCATGATTATACCAGTTCACTCTATTGGTAGGGCGGCTCATTTGGAAATTTCAAATGGCCAGTTTTGCAAAATGAGGGTTGTCAGTTGGGTTGCAACTAACTAAGAGGTAATTAGCCATCCCCCCGATATGTGATGCTCCGGCCTAGTCACGACAAACTTGTTCATTCATGATCAGACCGGTTCGTTGATGACTGGCCCTACCCATTGACTGCCCCATCCAGTCAGCATAGCATCACCCGGTCCATGCTTGAATGAACAGGTCCAAAGATGGGGCGAATCATGTTCCAACTAAATATACACCATGACCGTTTTATTCCACATCATACCTCTCTTCTCTAGAGCCAGGTTGACTGGTATCCATGGAAATCAATTATACTATGATGAATGTCTATCGGGTTGGCGTCATCCAACCAACCATTGTTGGGTTGAGATCATATGGCACTAGGTCTATTAGATCTGACAGTGTATACTTAGCTTAAGTATACTAATTAGAATGCTTGTTACAGCACTGAAGACACGGATGTACAGGAAGCTGAGACCGATCATAAAATCATGGCGAAGAACTTTGGTACTCAAGCTTTTAACAATGGACTTGCAACCATGGAGAAGGTAAGAATACGGATCATGTATTGAATTAAACTAATTGCCACCAAGGATTTAGCATGCCTTGTCATGACAGTAACCAACCTGGGCTCTTGTAATCACGGTATGTTTGTTTTGCAATAAATCAGCTACCTGCATTTCGCTGACGTATCTGCCAGATTGTGGTGAAGTTCGCATACGCTGACAGAAAGCTGAAAAAAGATATTAAGGGTGATCTCAAGGTGGAAGCAATTGGACTCAAGGCGGAAATTCTACTTGGGCTTTCCTGGATACTCAGATTGTTCGAGAATATCGGCAAGGCTGGGGCGAAGGACGAGGCTAAGAAGTAGTGGTTAAATTTCCTAATAGTGTTTTTTCCGGGTACTGGCGTTTGTTTAAGAAATAAAATTCAAGAGATAAATTTTATTAAATATCCTATGCGGTTGAAGCATGAGCGGAGCATATGGCGGGGTCCCCTTTGGGGATCGCATTCGAAGCGAAGTCTCGATGAATCTATCAAGCTCTCTTTTGATCAAGCTTCCATATCCTAGTCTACTTACTCAAGTGCATACACGCATATCCCTAAGATTTGGCTCGTTGATTTCGGCTGGTAATGAGCCCGGTTAGCATCTTGCTACTGTGTCCGTTCTCCGTTGTGAGCAATAGGGTGCTAAGCTATGCAATCTCTACGGTCGTTAAATCCTCTCGATTACAATAGATGCCTGCTTTCACCGCAAGTACGATTGTCCGAGGTCTTTATGAACTACTTACGTCTAGGGACGCAAGGACATCGTTTACTAAAGCCTCTCCTACCTTCCTCTTACTCTCGATCTTACTGTCGGCCTATCCTCCTGCTATCAGTCTATCCTCCTGCTGTCGGCACTGTCAGTTTGTCCTCTTACTATCGATTATATTTACGCCAATACGGCCCATTCATCAATGTGCCCAGCCCACCCACCAATCTGACGGCCACAATAATATTTGAATATAATTATCTCAGATATACAGAACTATAGAGAAATACGGGACTGTGGGGCACTACAAAAATATAAGATATAAATACATAAAATACTAGAAAATCTAGGCCTCCAGAGGTAGGAAAATATAATGTAGAAATAAATGAAAATACGAGAAGATCAAGTCCTCTAGAGATAAATAAATAAAAATACTAGATCAAGCCCTCTTCCGTAGCACTCGAGTATGCAATCTATTGGGTGCCACATATAGGAGCAGAATGAGAGAGTGCGAAACTGAGTGAAGGGCATGAGAAATGGAAGAGAAACCCCAAACCCCTTTACCCAACTCCAATACCCAACACCCAGTATCGCCCTTTCCAATATTACTAGGTGGCCCCTCGGTAGCTTTAGGCCGAAAGTCCCACTAACGAGCCCATGATAAGTGAGGCTTTTACCCAGCATCTATCCAAGTCAAATGCAGAATAGCAGATCGGATATTTCAACAACCAACCCCCGGATCAATCAAATCTTAATTAATCCTCCCACCTCATGCAACATCACCCAACTTCACTTCCTCTCGTCCGCCAACCCCAACCCCGCTGTCGTTACATACGGTTGATGCTATGAATGCCGCTCATGGAGGCCAGGGGGAGGATGATCTCAAGCCCCCCATCGCAGACGACGACGGCTGCATAACTCACCAGGCACTGCCAATTTTACCTGTTAATTTTACTACTAGACATAGGCAGACCATAGGGTCCCATAAACTAAATGGCACCTCATCCCTTGAAGCTTTAGATATGCCCCCTAGATTCAATAACAAAGTGATTCACCAAATAAGTACAAACAATGATATTCAATTCCTAGATACTCTTTTGTAACAACCGAAACTCCATCTACACACTGAAATAACAAAGGAATAGAACTTCGTGCAATTTCCTCTCTCTGCCTTCCTGATTTCATCTTAGATATAGTTTAGAAACGACCAGTATGCATGTGCCACATGTGTCCCGAGCCCCCATCAAAATAGCCCCCCCAATATCCCTCGCTAAGCCCCTGATAGCTTTGTGCTGTGATTCGAGGCGTGATTATTCAATATATATCAGTCATTGGCCGATGATCTGAAGGTATTGGCCTCGACAAAGTTTTATAATAGAAAAGTACTCCCTAATCATCCGTATATGCATCACCACCGAACATTCCGGACGAAAGCTGTGGATCTCTTCTTCTACCTGTGTCTTCATATAGCTTGGCATCGGACTACTTGCGCCAATGCGTCCTGTCTGCGTGTTTATCCCGCTTGGAGAGTGCAGTGCCTCGGGGCTTCGTACGGATCGAACGACTCAATAAAAAAATCATACAGTAGTTACACTCCTCAATATAGAAATTGATCCAGAATCAATGTATTGTTACCTGACAAGACAATTCAAACTCCATACTCTCCACAGGTCTTTGGCCACCAATCATGTTAACCAACCATATTAGGGCCTGGCGGAAAATCGTTTTCGAAGGTAGGCTCATCTGCTCCTATATTGGCATGCACTGCCGGGCGAAAATTCCGCCGCGACAATAGTTGATCAACTGTCGAGCCGGATCCTGAAACAATTGCTGGTCGAGATGGTTACCCTCCTATCAGTGACGATTTTGTAATTATCCTGAAAAAAATATTAGTCAATGAGCACCAAAGTCATTACGGATACATACTTAGACTACGTCTAGATTGATAAATGCACAGCTCTGTACATAGTAGATTGGTGCGGGCGGTCGCCACACCACATCTGCACGGATAGGGATTAGCGGTGTTGTTGCATACTACCAATTAGCGCAGTTAGCGCATGCACAGTCAGGGATAGGGCAGTTGGCCCAGCCTCATATAGTTAGACAGGCGCAATAGGCGCATACACGGGGTCGATGTCAAGGGTTCCAGGCCGCCGCATTGCCTAAGGCTGATCAGGCGTATAAGGTGGAAAAACATTAATAAATGTAACATAATGACCAGAGAAGGCCTATGGATAGATTATTACTGTCCATTAACAGACCATTCTTGACAGAGTCGACAGACCCCCGGCATTCGGCCGAATCGTAGTCCAGTGACCGTAGTCGTGCTCATTCCAGTGCCCTTCATATGCGGGCGGAAGGATATGTAGTACCTCGAAGCCAGTCCGCAAGGCTTCAACCGTATGCAATAACACACTTCTTATCCCTCTTGACGATCAGCGTCGACTCTGCAACCCGGTACTATTAGAAACCGAAATCGTTCGCACTAACCAAGGCCCACTATTTATCGATTGCAACAGCTGAACAATGTAATGAAAATACATACCGTTGGTGATGATCTAGTATCCTTATCTCTGCCAACTAAGACATGTATATCGGTATTGGAATTCAAGCAGCAAAGTTATTGCACGCAAGGGGAGTCTACAGTTCTGAGAGTTTCCATGATGTTGAGGTTGACTAATAGTAACAGATTCCTTAACCAGGCCATCAGTATGTATTGGGGTATTTTCTTACATGAATACCCAGTCCCCTTAATCAGATTTTGGGTGATACGCTTTCAGATATAGATACCACCCCACTGACCCCTGGCCATGGATCACCACAAATATCTCAACCGTAGGTTCCACAATCTTGTTTCCACTTTTGACTTGGATATCCTCCTCCCTCCTATGTTGGGTGATTACTCTTGTGTGTGTCCTCCAATGCAATTCGAACGATTACTCGAACGATTCGCAGAATTTTTCGATGATTTCCCTCGGGGGGGGCTTCACTGATTGGCGGTTGCCGTTTTATAGTTGTATCGTATAGTGGGATGTATGACTCACATGGAGAAGGAGCTGTGTTCACCTTCAACCTATAAGCGAACGTTAATGACTGGAACCATGAGGGCAAAAGAGACCGTATCACTACTTCCTCTGCCTCTTAAGTTGAAGTCATTTCTGATGATGAAAGCTCTCTCCGGTGATCATGTTCGCAACTATTTTGCATCCAATGTCAAGAGGGGGTTTAATATCGGGATACTTTGCGGCTGCACCTATATAAATTGATTTGTGTTGGTCAAAAAGCAACGCCTGATCAGAGTGCATGCATTTCCTTATCCCACCCCTCAATTTAAGTGATCTTATTAGCTCTCTCCTAGTCATCGGCAGAGGCAGGGTCATTTCTATGGTGTTCTTCCCACTCGATAACCATAGTAAGGACCGAGTCGTTGACCTTTGTTGGAACGAGGTAATGGGGTGAACGCAAAGGGTACGATCGGATTTGAGCCGGGATGACTGCAGAATGAAGGCAGTATGAATTATGCATTGATAAGGCGGTTGTGATTGTTTCTGTTATTTCTCGAGTTAGCGGTATTCTAGAAGATGGAGTATTGAAGGCGGAGGATTTCCTTACATCTCTTATATTATCATCAAGCAAGCGCCTTCTCTTATAGTATACGAATATACTCTTCTCTCATACTTCGCGAACGAGTGACCGTTGTAAAGCGTTCTTTACAACCTTTGAAAAAAGAGCAAGCATGAGAATTCGCAGAAGGGACTAAACGGAAAAAATATCACGTTAGTATTTTCCACATATAAACGTTAGGGATTGGGATACCCTGGTCGATCTCCAATAGGTTCTTGAACTATGTTTCAACATCCCTCAATGTAGTAAAGATACCTATCATTAGAATGACTCCAAAGATTGGCAAAGGGAAATTATAAGTAAACCGACTACACCTCTTACGACACCGTCAGAGCCCAAGAGCTTGAGCATCTCAAGGTTTGGGGAAGTCGATATTGTAACACTGAATGGAATGGCTGTCTTTGGTGCGTAGAGGACTTCTAGAGAAGTCATCTTAGCACGCCTGTGAGTGGAGTGAAAGTCGTGATGAAGAGAATAATTTATGTGGAATTGCTTTGGTAGTAAGAAAACAGCCTGTGGAGGTCATTTTAGATGTCAGGTCAGCTATGGCTTATTTTGCTTTTCGAGACCGGTAGACCGAAGCAGGTCGTCCATTGGTCTAAGCTATCCCTCAGCCGTAATGATAAATTCTATCAATGGTCAGCGAAAAAGTAAAAAATCATCAGCAATATCATGGTCACTCCCTCGCGATACAGCCCCTGGTGGCTTTATTGTGCACCCGGCAGTTTCATTGTGCACAGCGCCTCAGAGAGCCCTCTGGGCACTGAAGACGTTTGTCAGAATCTTTGCAATGCTGTGGGATCTAGCTCAGACTCGCCGTCTTCGTTCCATCTTCCTTGCTCTAGTTCTTTGTTCTATGTTGCTTTATTTCTAAGCCTAACCTTGGAAGCAACTTGTGAGGTTGAAGAACAGAGGGGACTAATGGCTCGGCACATTAGTAGATGGATATGGGTTCTGCATGCTTTATTATAGTCTCGGTAACTTCTGTTGAAATCTCTCCACCCTGGTTCCCTATCTCTTTACCATCCTATGCACTTTCATATCACATTTATTTAGGTATATACCCAACTGCCCTTGAGTACTGTTAAGAATAACGTTGCAAATGCTAATTGGCTGAAAACAGAAATCACCAAAGGGGTGAGGATGTTAGTGGGCTTCGACGACCTGCAGTTAGCCGAACTCACAGCCCTCGGAGTAGCAACGGATTATTCCCTTTGCCCCCCACGAAGACCGTTAAGAAAGGAACTTAAGAAAAAGAACACCAGACACCATTGTTTCAAACAGTTATTATCATCTACTCTCGGTTCCAATGATGGACAGACAATACACCACCAACACATCAAGGTGAACCCTACTCCCTATATTTTCATGCATGATGGATACTGCTAAAATCACTACAGTCGGGAGTATTGACTATGCATCTATAGCCGAAGGCTACTCGTTTTTCAGAGATTCAAAGATTTAAATATTACCAAAGCCCATGGCATACAACTTGCACGTTGCTGCTATCGAACTTTTTTCCTGAAAACATTTGGGGTACTTGAAACCTTTCCAACTACCTCCACCAAAAAATCCATCAAAATTCCCCAATCCGGTCCAACTGGGGCACGGTTGCCACTATAAAAAGAACGTAGGGCATAGGGCGGAAAGCATTGCTGGCTTCTCTTCTAATGATATTCCACGGAAATCACCACAAACGTAGTTAGGAAAGCTCTAATAATATTTAGCTAAATTACCACGGCTGGTGGTCCGAGGATCTAAATATGTACATCTAAAAAATAGGCAAAAAATAGAACCCCCAGAAACATCTGCATGAAGCTAAGGTTATTCCCACCTTGCAAGCCCAAAGTCGCCAATCGGTCGCGGTGGGGAGGGGTTGAAGATGGTGCTGTGAGAGCTGAGGGTAAAGGGGTCCCTAAATCTACACCAGCTCGGTTTTTTCCGGCTTTCCCCAGTCTTCTCAGCACAGCCATGGGGGTTTTCCCCACAACTTCAGATCGCCTATTTTATTACGGGCACCACTTGGGTTGATTGGGTAGGCAGTTATCCAGTGTTTCTGCTTAGTCTAGCCTTCGTTTCAAATAACTGTTTTTGAGTTTTGGATAGTGACCGCGTCTCCAGGGCCTCGCTTCTTCTCCTTTGGTACGGGGAGCTCTGAAGATATTTCATAAGCTTTCTCCACAAAATCGAGTGAAATTATGTCCATAACCACATTAGCATACCATCATTGTATTCTTATTTGCGACCTTTCATCTGTGCATCAGCACTGAAGTATCAAGCTACCTGACATCTTCTGCGAGTGTATGCCGGGTCACTCTGACCTCCGATAGTAGATCTAGCCCAGATGTACTGGTTGGCCGGGGTCAATTTTATTTCATAGGACGACTCCGCCCCTGCCCCGGGAGGCAAAGACCTAGCACGGATGTGCTCTGGGGGGATTTAGATAGTGACGATACTGATTTTATATGATCACAGTTCGGGACGGTAAGGCCTTCACTACTATCGAGCAAGCTACACAACTCAAGTGGTTGATGCACCCATTCTGGGTATGAAGCAGCAAGATGCCACCAACTGTACGATTTATGTATGATGGGACAGGGTGTTGGCGAAAGGCACCCCAGTTTTTCATATTTGCGTTTAGCACACTGACTATACTCCAGCATGCAAACCCCCTTCCTACCATGTTAGCACAACACATACTGATGATGCCAACCTTTATGGAATGGGGATTATTGAGATTCACCACCTATCCAAAGAATACGATATGTTTACCTGTTCTCCGAGGGTACTGGGGTAAATATTGTAGTTTGTCTTTTGTTTCCAAGGGCTACTCCGTATGGTCACCACCACTTCACCCCGTCTGGTCCAACACTTCCACATTGATTTCGTTTCCCAGGCCGTATTCGTTGCCTTGGACTTTTCTTGCACCAGTGCAGGCGTACCTCTAAAAATTTACGGTCGCGCTTCTCTGTGCGATTTAGTTGCACCTCGAAACTTTATTGCCATCTTGGGTGCTTCTTGTTGTCTTTGGACTACAATTATTGGGATTGTGGGTGTCATCAATTTTACATACACAGCTCAGCCCTGTTGGAAAATATTCCCTTGCCTCTTGAATTTTACGTATATAACTCAGATATGATATATTACTATAGCTGTTGGTACTCAAGGAGGACATGCCGGTTGAACACACTACCAAAACCCCTAGAGAACAGGTAAACTTATCGTATTCTTTGGATAGGTGGTGAATCTCAATAAATCTCTTTCCATATTGCTAAACTGTCTTTCGAACCATTAAGTGTCACTCATTGGTGTGCTGAGGATAAATTGGGGATGAGCCCCTGCAAAATACCTAACTCACATTCGGCCCTACCGATATCGCCTGAAGAAATACTAATATGTATTTATACGAAATTTGAGCCCAAAAATGGGCCTAACACCCACCAAAACCCGTTAGGTCGGAGATCTGGCGCTGTGGCCGGATTCTTGGTTATATTCTACAGCTACCTCTTGTAGCGTCTCACCTGATCCTAGTATCGCATCAAGTGACAATGGTTCAATACGGTCCTCCTCCACCGGTCCAGGGCTAGGTCTCAAATATGGGGTAGCTAATGAATTGGCCTTCGGTGTTGACTGTGGGCTGCCCATTATGGTAGAGACTGGCTGATATTTTTTTGAGTGGTTGAAGTAGTAATATTTTGGTGTTTTTTTGGGTGGTTGAAGTAGTAAGCTGAAGTAGTAAGCTGAAGTTTTTTTCAGTGGTTTTTGAAGTAGTAATATTCGCTTGCTGAATGGCACTTTGCAGGTTAACAGAATCTATCCGAGTTGGCGAGTCACCACCGTTCGCACTTATAGAATTTTTCTCCGCGGCCATGAGATGCTGATACTATGGCCCTGCTGTGATACTGATGTGCGGATGTCTCGAATATTGGCTTAGAGATACTCGAAACAGAGAAAGATAAAAAGAATATCGATTGAACGTTCATGAATAATCATAATCTTAAGTGCTACCGTTATACCAAATTTGTAGTCTCTCGCCACCAAATTTCCTTGGACCTAGGCGTCAGGACAGTGCAGAGCAACAGTCTCGAACGTTGGCTCAAATTCCGACCAGTCTCTCGGCTACAGGCCATAACTATTGGCTCTGCCAATAATTAAAAATTGCAAGTGGCTTTTCTTATGGTTGACGGCGCCAGGAATTTTTGGGAGGTAAATACCGTAGCATAACCCAGGACCAAATAAATTGCGCGCCCTGTATTACTTTACTACGACTTATTCGTATAATATGTTCAACTGCTTCTTCTCTGGGAATTGAACTCTCTAGTAACCTAATAGGAGGGGTAGAAATAGTAGAAGGAGGAGGATCAGGTATCAGTAATTGCAACTGACGAACCGGAGGTCTTAGAGTCACTAACTCTGAACCTGTGGGCTTTCCCGGGGTAATATGACTAGGAAACGGGACGAAGCCAGTACAACTCGTTGCTCGGGAGTGGCAGAGACTGCCTTACCTTTTACCGGGTTCTTCACCGCCTCGGGACCTGGGTCCCCACAGGGTGATACTGAGAAGCGCTTCGATGCTGGTCTTCACATCTTTTGGCCCCGACAGGTCCGTCAAGGGACACCTGCAGGCCTTTGACATGGTTGGTAACTAAAAGGGGTATTGGACAGGAAGATACTTTTAACACTACATATATCCCTGTATCATAACTGTGATCATTCTATCTATCTATCCAGCTACTGCATGATAGATAGATGTTGGTCAGACATTTACTGCAATATCTCTATCAAAGGAGGGTATATGGAGTGCTCAATAGCTCGGAGTTTTTTGACATGGAGACTCTTTCTTGCCTTGGGTGCTGACCCTTGGAGATATACCAGGATTTGTCCTGGAATCCGGAATTAACATATTCCTATCTATGTACTACATAATCTATAGCTATTGCCATGCTAGGATTATGTGGCACCCAATATAGTATCCAGGGGATGATAATTCTGTATGAAGGGTTATCAGTATTGGGCAGTGTCCATGGCATGAATGGTTCTTATACCGATGCTAACTACTCATCAAAGTGCTATAACTACTTAGAATAATATCGAAAAGAGCCATTTCATTTGTGCTTCACATTCCTCTGCTTTCTCATTTCTACAAATCAAAAAGGTGAATATTTCAGCTCCATAACTCATTGTACAACCCCTCCGGATATCCATTCTGGCACAGCCTTGTGGATCTCTCCTTTCAGTGTTTGATAGTTTTGTGTTTTACATAGGCAAATATACCCCTACACCAAGATATCCAACATAGTGTCTACCTAGAATTCAAATACCGACTAAAAGCAAGAATTCAAGCCAGTCACAGCATTCCAAACCCCGCCCCCCAAGTATATCTCCACCAAAAGCTCCCTATTCCACCATACACTTTCCAACCACAACTTCAGTAACCATAGGCATGCCCCCTTAGCTACTTCTCCTAAGGAAATACCGTAGATGGATTTTATATCCTCACAATTTGAGCCTATTCGGCCCCAAAACAGCTGAGATATGCCTAAAACCCGTGGAATGCCCGTTTGAGCGGTTTCCCGGTGAGACTATTTTTCATTGAGCAATGATCACGCTAATTAACATTCACGGACTAAGTGTCATAACTCTATACAAATATTTGGATGAATATCCACAACCAGTTCAGCATAGGGTGGTCTGGTGGCCATAGGGTATTATCAGTAATTTATGTCTCGGTGCACGTTCAGTCACCCTGACAGAATATTATTGGGAATATTTAGTAGGCAGCGCAAGTGGTGCTAGAAGCAGCGCAGCTATTGTTGCAGATCTGAGAGCTATAAAAGAGAGCAGAGTTAACTAGATGGTAACAGTGGACGATGCGGTGAAGGCTTGCTTGTATTAAGAGCGGAAATGTAGTAATTATTATTATAATCTTTGGCAGAATGTGAAGAACGCTTTACAACGGCCACTCGTTCGCGAGATTATAGAAAGTAGAGTATATTCGTATACTATAAGAGAAGCCGCTTGCTTGATTATAATAATATAGAAAGTTAGGAAATCCTCCGCTTTTATATACCATTCATACGCTCACACAACAGAAGAGAAATCCTTATCCGTCCAGTCCCTGAATGCCCCGAAGGTATAACATAATGACCATCTTATCAGTCGCGGTCCTATTCGCTCCGATGTGTCTTGTTCCCAATCCTCGTATGCGGTTTTATTCCCAACTCGCCCGGCGTCGGTGTATTATCCTCATTCCAACACAGAAGGCATCCATGAACTCCTGCAGTGGTAGGGTCTTCGCCAGGCCCTCCACTCCACCCATCCTGACCTTGATTGTCACCCGTGGGACGGGCTTTGGTGCAGGCTTTGGTGGAGGCGGCATTAGGTCTCTGTCCATCTTCATAGGTGATAGAGCTTTCGGTGTTTTGGAACGCGAGACCGCTTGCGAGACTGCGGGCCCCGGGTTAAAACGAACATTGACAGGCCAAAGTATTAGAGGCAAGTGATGTAATAGAAGCAAGTGATGTAATAGTAGCAAGTGATGTAATAGAAACAAGTGATGTAATAGTAGCAAGTGATATAATAGAAGCAAGGGATGTAATAGTAGCAAGTGATGTAATAGAAGCAAGTGATATAATAGGAGCAAGTGATATAATAGAAGGAAGTGATATAATAGAAGCAAGTGATGTAATAGTAGCAAGTGATGTAATAGGAGCAAGTGGTGTAATAGAAGCAATTGATGCACTGTTCGCATCTATCTCTGATGGAATCGTCAGTATACTGTTTGGCGATACGGCACGGGTGGGGTTTGCATGCAGGGGTATCATCGCAGGGTTCTAAGCACAAATCCGAATAGACGTACATTGACACGGAAGCAATAGCAGCGAATCGTCTACTCTCGTAACCCTCTCCATCATCTCAATTCTATAAGGGATGGAATAGTCAGCTTATCGTTTCGTAATACGGCACGAATGCCGTTTGCATGTATAAGTCTCGCCACAGGGTTCTTAACACAAAGGTGGAAAGGCTTACATTACCGTTCCTTAGCCACGCGTTTGTAGCTCGTCAACTTCGATTGTATCCCCTTTCCCCATTCGCAGCTATCACGGTCAGGGTGGTTAGTATATGTTATAGTACCGGGAAGGAGCAGAGTTTGTATGGAATAGTTGGTGACAGTGTTCGATAGGCAGATGTGAAAGAACTTACACTTTCAGGGGTGTCTGTCCCCGCCACTGGCTTCCAACGGTAAAGAAACCGTTTGGTTGCTGGTTTTCTGATCCCCTGGCAGAAGGCGTCCATGAACTCCTGCAGTGGTTGGGTCTTCGCCAGGCCCTCCACTCCACCCATCCTGACCTTGATTGTCACCCGTGGGACGGGCTTTGGTGCAGGCTTGGGTGGAGGGGGCATAAGGTCTCTGTCCGCCATCGTGGGTGGTGGTGCTTTGGGTGCTTTTGGAGGAAGCTTGATGTCTACTATGGTCGGGCAGAGATGAGGTTAACCGGACGGCCATGTGGACGAGAAGCAGAGGCGAATGGGCGTTCCTGGTCAGAACAAGGAAGCAGATTGAACTGCCTTAAACGGAAACAGGCTACTGGTATCGTCGCACACAAACGACCAGCAGATATGAAGGAAATAGAGGGAATATAAGGATTAGAAGGAATATAAGGAATAGAGGGAATATAAGGAATAGAGGGAATAGAGTGAATAGAGTGAAGGTTAACAGTGTGAATCGAGTATTATAATATTAATTAACACCACTTCCTCTCGTCACAGCCGCTGTGCTGAACTCCAGATTGGGGTGGTTTATGTTGAAGCCCAGGGTTGAGGTGAGGTTGAGGCTTGGTAGCAGGGGGAGGTTCAGTAGCGGGTGCATCCTGCTCTGCTGGTCCTCAATCGGGTATCGATCCTCAAACCCCCTCCCCTGGAAATTGATGCTGCATGGTTCTGCTTCTAACAAACTTCAAAAGTCCCTGGGAACCGGGTTAATGGGCTAATTAAACAAGCAGGGAAGATTATAATCGAACTTACCTTAAACTCAGGCTCAAGGGTCCTTCCCTCGGGCTTGGTAGTGCCTTTTCAGAGTGGTATAAAAATCGAAACATCATAATATTAATCTTAGGTATCGAGCAATATCCAACCCCGCGAGTTTGGGCTCGGTCTTGATGACGGCGCAGCCCCCAAATTGGAAATATCCTGTCCTTTTAGTTTTTTCTCTGAAACCTTGGTGAGAGATGGTATTGGCATACTGGGGCTATTGGACTGTGCTGCCAGTGTTTTCTTAAGCAGAGCTTAGGAGCTAACTGGAAATATCCTGTCATTTTAGTTTTTCTCTGGAACCTTGGTGAGAGATGGTATTGGTATACTGGGGCTATTGGACTATGCTGCCAGTGTTTTCCTACGCAGAGCTTAGGAGAGTTGGCTCTTCGTAGTAGTTGGTACTGTAAAGGAACCATGGACAGTTTTTGAATGTAGAGTTGCGGAGTATTGGAGCTAGAGGCTTCTCAATAGTAGTTGAGGATGCTGGGTTCAAGGGAGCATAGATGAGGAGGATTTGGTTGATTCAATAAGAGCTCTGCAGATTGCTTATTATTCAGCAGAGAGATAAGAGCCTCTCATTAAAAGCACCCTGTCTCGTGATATTGCAGTGCTGATTCTGACATAGATATAGTTGTTGAGTTAGGTCCCTAGTGGTCATGAAGACGCTCTCGTTGGACCCTAAGTGCGAGAACATTCCACACAAGCCATGGGGCCGTAACTGGCAATGCTTGTTATGGTTCCTATTATCCGTTGGGAGTTGAGGGAGGGGTGAGGGGCAACCAGGGGGTGAGGGTAAATGTGATGATCGGGGTTTGATTCATTCAATGAGAGTTCTCGGTATTACTGATTTCGCCGAGGCCTACTAGATGCTTCTAGCTTGCATGGTATTATGGATTGGTCTCTAAAAGGTACATCTATAGTGGCAGTCTCGGCACCATCCATATTCAGCCTACAATGCGCATGCACCCTTGGGGCACCATTGGTAGCACACAACCCCAAAGACAAATTCTGGGGCGAAGCGCTTATCGTTTTTTTTTCATCTACTCAAGGCATTTGCACATGTAATCATAAAGTTCGCCACCGGGTTTATGGTTTCGAAGCGTAGGTGTATTTTCTCAAGGTAATTACAAGAGGCCATATCCCTACGGAACTATCGTAACAAAATATGTGGCTGGATATATGAGGTTTAGGAGGAAACATATTCATATCTGTGGGTTGGGAGGGCCGCCAGTGACCAGAATTATTGTTTCCAATTGATATGTGCTTCGAAACCACAATCGATTGTACTGTCCCTAGGTATGGGCATCTTTCAAGCTGCATGCAAACCCGATAAATATTGAGTAGGTGGAGAAGCGGATGGTTCCGAAGATTTGTCCGTGAACAGAGGTCTAGAGAACTAGCGCCAAAGAACAGCAATCATAGGAGAAAGTCGTTGAGAAATTGAGCACTACGTTGGGATCTCATTTGATGGAGATACCTAATAATTACTTTACCAAAGACATATCCGGGGGCAGTAATAGCTACCTCCACACACAATCGGGCTAAAGCCGACATAATTCTAAGACCCTTTTCGAATTTATTAACAACGAACACACCAGTATATGGATAATCAATAGTGACAGAGTCGTATAGTTGATTTTATAACAATGATCCTTCGGTGGTGGCGATCAACTAATCTTATCGCCCAATGTAGGCTTTGAAGTCTCAATACGATAGTTACAATAATAACAAGTTTAGTCAACAAATTGGTACACACATGAATAGATTCTTCAACCGGGTTATTTCTAGCTCACATTCCTTTCCGATGGTAATCCCAATTCAACCGTCAGCCGTTTCAACCGGTTCACTATATACAGACACCCTTTTGCATCTTCAGGCTGATCAACAAATCTGGTGGCTCAGTGGCTTTGGCGTAATATGGCGGCTCGGACACGAACATCATTTAACGAGAAGATTAAATATTACATGAGGCAATGCCATTACCAACCTTACGTGTGGGTGGGAGATACAGCTCTCATTACAAGCTTATGAGCTTCATCCGAGGACTACATGGAAGACTAGTGAGTTTCTCTTCAATTCACTAAAGTGTCTTTGCTGACGGGTACAGAGTACACAGAGTACAGGAAAACTATCACGGCCATAAACATTTATGCCAGCTATTGCAATAATTTACTAAAATAAATTGTATATAAAATATATGTAAGAATAGAAGAAGGGGCATGGTAGGAGCAATCTACCCGGGGAAGCAGGTCTTTTTTCTTTCAGTCGTCTTTATCATAACTATTTGTATTTGTGCACTGCAGTATAAAGTTGCCAGCCAGAACATATTTGCGGAGCTTATCAAGCTGTAGATGATTTACACATTGATTACACTTATTCGGATGATGAGTAAATGACTAGTCTGATGCATATGGATCTATCTTTCCGACAACCCCCACCAGCTGATCCAGGGCGGAAATGCCCATTTAACCAAAAACAACAGTGATAGAGTAAGGATGTTGTGCGTTATACGAGCCGCGAGTATATTAGCTAGTTCGGTGGGAGGTCTCAGAATTGTGTAAGGTCACTGCCGTTATTTAAAACCATCCCGTTTTTGTGTTTTGGAAGCTACCCCTTCAGTTCTGAACTAGAATGGATATAGATCTTGTTATAGGCCTCCTGTAGTCACAGGCTGGTTAGTGGGATAATCGGATTCGGCTTATTATGGGGGGAAGGCATATTGGAAGAGACAGTATTGGTCAGATGTGAGAGTAACGGTAAGGTGCCTATTTTATGGACTTTTACGCAACCATCTACGAAAGGATGGTGAACACATCGTGTTCAAGCTGCCCCGCTTACCGCTTACCGCCATCCCCCATTGCTCCTGAGGGGAGCTTCGACCTGTGGAGAGTTAGACGGACCAATCTGGGTGAAAGAAATTGAAGACGGGGAATGGGAGGACGCAGTCGAAATTTTTTTCTACGCCATATACAGAGAGCTTCAGGGTCGTTAGAGACCCCATCCCATTATTATTTTATTTCCTATCAAACAGCTCGTGCGGACAATGACGTTGATTTTGGGTGAGAATAGCGCCGGTCGGTAAAAAAGCAGAAAATATGAAATCGTTTTGGCTCGACAAGAAGAGACTTGATTGCTTGATTGATCTATATGTAGGGGAAGTCATGGAACTTATGCACATGCCATCCCATAAATGAAGAAACAGCATAAGGAACTAACATAAGAAAACACTTCACCGTGGCTATCCCATATGTCTATTCTGCCGACACAACCATCCACCCGACATATCCACCTACAGTAGCTGTTAACCAGCATAGCCTGTTAACCTTCACTTTCGGTAATCTTCCATAGCCAGCCCTTTCCTTCGCGCTGGACCCCCCAAACGCTGATGATTGGCTTAGGTTGTGTCGCGCACTACTTTGCCAGCCCGTTGTAGTTGCCCTCAGTTTGAAATAAGGGTATTTTCGTTGAATTGCCCTATATATGTCTGGAAGACACAATATCA
>Ga0307511_10001168_pt1 | contig 27950 bp, 39 predicted proteins | sample 13_EM_MG_FD_200266 | JGI IMG/M metagenome (GOLD analysis project Ga0307511, IMG submission 200266) | Populus trichocarpa ectomycorrhiza microbial communities from riparian zone in the Pacific Northwest, United States - 13_EM | ecosystem: Host-associated > Plants > Roots > Unclassified | place...
GGTAGGAATTGTTGAACTCACGGAAATTCTGGTTTCGAGATCCTCCAACGCATCTGTCATCTCCCGGAGGCGCTTGTCCCGGTCGGTCCAGTCGTACGTCCATCGTGTAATAAATTCATGATCTTGGTTGCCGTCCGGATCCTACCAGCGACCTACACCTGCGTCGTACGTTAGCGTATTTCCTATGGATGAGGGTGGGACCGACCTCTCAGATCTCAGTGCTAGGTAAAAGAGTGTCGATAGTGTCTTTATGGGCTTCCGGGAACTCAGCAACGTCTTTGAGGTGTGTTAGGTTTGGGATGTATGTCGTTATGATAGCCTCCAGCCTTGCAGAGGAAGATACGACAAGTGTTGATGACTCCTTGCGCCGTCTGATAAAACCAACAATCTCCGGGAACAGGAAGTGAGAAAATGCTGCGAGGATCGCCATGATGATAAAACATGCAATGGCCCAGGTTGGTGTGGTAGAGGCAAGAGAAGCGCGAGAGGAGGGTATAGAGGGCTGAGGGCTAGTTTCTGGAGCTGCCGAGGGGATGGCAGAACACATGAGGTTGTACCCTAGAGAGGTAGCCAGAGAAGCAAAACTGGAAGTGGGGGTAGTGGAGGTGGATGTCGACATCGTCGAGTCTTCAGGATGGCATGAGGCAGATTATTGAAGTGAGACTCGCAGACAATAGGAGAGAGCATCACAGATATCACCTTAAACCAGCAAGATGACGACAGTCAAGGGTATGTTCAAAGAGGGGCAAACAACGCTGAAGTGGGAGTCCCAAAAGAACCAGGAATGACAACCAAGGAATGGCAACGACAGGATCCTCGGGAGGCTAGCAGTGCAAGACTTGAATAAAATGAAGGTGGGAGACTTGGTGTGAGACTTGGATAAAACGAAGGTGGGAGACTTGGTATGAGACTCGGATAAAACGAAAGTGGGAGACCTGGAATGCGATTCAACTTTGCGCCAAGTTCTTTATAAACAAGGATCTACCTATTTTCACACGCTCCGACTGGTCAGGACAAAGATCGTGGCAACTCCCCCTGTCTTCTGTACCTCTAGAGCATGTCAAGCCTCCTGTCAGTCGGTTGCCTCAGCAAGGAGGGACAGGATGCGGTCACCCCGCAAAGGATCAGCGATGTCATGATCGATGACGATGAGTGAGTCTGATTCGCCGACGTCCGCGCCTCGAAAGTGAATTTCACAGAAGATCCACGCTTGGTCAATTTAGCGTGGGCTTACCTTGTCCTCTTAGCCAACGATGGTGTTGCTCTTTGAGGCTATGTCCCATGCCCAGCACGCTGACGTTCACCCACAGGTCACGAAGCACTCCTCACTGCAATCGAGCCCAGAAGTTTCTTGTTCTGTTCACTGAAACTGACGAGACCCTCGCGCGCCCCACAACTCACAAGCCGTTGCCTTGATGGTCCACTTATGCAACCGGAACGCTGGGAGTCCGGACGTGCCTGCCACACTTGGAGCGGGGCCTCATCACGAGGTGCAAGGGGGTCTATGCCAAGCTCACCAAGGCGCGGAGTATCGCTCCAGGTTGAGTTTCCATGCGGTGGACCTTGGGCGCGCGCGTCGGACACCGGCCGCCCATCTGGTACAAAAGTGGGGGATTAGTGTCGGAGTCGTAAGCTACTCCAGGCCCCCAAACCACACATACTCCACCATCACTATGCAGTTCAAACTCGTCACCACCGCCTTCATCGTCGTCATTGCGAGCTTCGTTCAAGCCAACCCTGCCCTCACACTCGACTAGAGTTTGAAGCTCCGTGAACCCCAGGGTTGCGGTACTCTGTGCCCTGAGGGTTGCTGCGGATGGCCTGCTCCTCTGTGCACTTGCTAACGTACGTGTCCACTCTTATATGCCGTGACGAGTCGCCTGAGCGCCTGGGAACGCAGTAACTCGGAGAAGCCAGTGATGCACGGGAGGAAACCAACAAGGTTCGCCAGAAGAGTATGCCACAACTTGTGTAGTCCATTTGGAGGTAGAATTGAAGCCCTAGTTCTACGGAAACTTGAGAGAAATGTCACACCACTATGTGAGGCAGAACGCTTATCTGCCGGGGGGCGCAAAAATAACACAACTGCAGATTGTCCAGACATGGATGGTCACATCCACGTGGAACGTTGGGGGCAACTCCCCACTCCTACGGCGCCCTCGGCACATGAGCCAAGTTGTTTGCCAAGAGGTGTTCAACGGTCGCTGTGAATTCCCCGGAGCGATCTCCTCTGACCGTCGTCCTGATAGCAGAATTGTCCAGATTACCCAGGAGCTAATGGATTCGCCGACGAACCTACACTACGATATTCAAGCTCTGTAATCTTGCCCCTTATTTCCCATGCGCTAGATTTACCACTCCCAACAGTACCACACCTACTCCCGAATCATAACCGCCAAGGGAATACACTCAATGTGAGTCAAACATGGGTCGCAGTTGGTGGTAATTCGTCTCTCGTACAACGCATGATGTGCTATTATTACACTGGGGAAATACACGAATACCCTGCAGCGTTGCACAGACGATATTCCAGCCGATAGGACCCCCCACCGAGCTGGCGCTTCTCCCGCTCAAAAGGAAGGGGGGCAGGGTGTTCGGGGTCTGTTGGGAAAAGCTCGTGACATATCAGATAAAGTTTTGACGAGCTCAGTAGGCGCTCCCTTAGAACCCCATACGAGGATGAAAGCAGGAGACGATCGGTGATCGACCAGATTAGCCTTTTGTTCAACACCCATGGGCACACAAGCTTACCCCAGAAGTGGCCGATCGCTTTCCCAGCTTGTCTTCGCTCTGAACGAGGAGCTTAAGCACACGATATTCTCCCCGTCGTACGTTGAGAAAAACCAATGGCGACTCGCTCGCGAGGAACGATACGCTGACCCCTGCCTAGCTTCACACTTGACGAGGTATCTCAACTTGACCGGGATATCTCGACCGCATTGGCAACTATTCGCCAATGGAAGAACTCCTTCGCTCACATACACCGCGTCCCGTGTGGTATTCTCGCCCTCATCCCCACGCATCTCCCTCCCATGGACCGCCTCCGTGCCAGCCTTGTGTGCCGTCGTTGGCGGAGAACCTTCCTCCAGTACCCTCAACTATGGTCTCTGTTATATCCTACGATGGGCGAGGCCTGCTTGAAGACTTTTCTCGAACGCGCGAAAGGGTCTCCGCTGACAGTAATCTCCAGCTGCACGGATCCAGTTGGTGCCATAGCACTACTTTCCTCCCACACCAAACAAATCATAACCACTGGGCAGACATCCAGAGGTTTTCAGAAACCCTTGCTGGACCCCTCCCGCTCCTCCATACCATTACGATTGATCTTCACCAGGACCCGGGCGACCCCGAAGCGATGATCTCTCCCTCAGCCCACCTGTTCAGCGGCGCGGTAAACCTGAAGGAGTTCCTCTTCCGCTCGAAAATTCCGTCCTCCTTAAACCATTTTGTCTTTCCAAACCTTACCATGTTCGAATTCTGGGCGGGGAACGAGGGATTCTACGCTTCGCAATTACTCGATTTCCTGGATGCTTCACCCATGCTTCGAACGGTGACCCTGGTGTTTGCTGACAGCATACTCCCCGAAAATATCCCCCAGGAAAGGGTTGTCGTCCTTCCCAATGTCGAGATCATCTTCATGCTCGTGAACGAGGGCGGGGCCGGTTACAGAATCGCGGCTCACATGTCATGCCCTTCCACGAGGCTCACATCGTTTCTCCACTGGAGAGCCTTCGGTGATGCGCCTCCCGAAGAAATCTTCCCCAACCCGGTTCCGTGGGATGCGATCGCTCGCCAGTATTCAGGAAGTCCGCCCGAGGAAGTCACATTCGAGTTAGAAATTGCCCAAGGCCCAACTATTAGATCTTGCCTCAAATTTCATTCCCCCGACGAGACTGATCTTAGGCTGGACTTCCGAGTTTCCCGAAGGGATTTCGATGATGCGCTTATGCCCTTGGTGGTCCAGGAGATGTATAGCGAGGTCTTGCTTCAGGCCTCTAGGATTATCCGGAATCACCCACTGGTGGCCAACATCAGCCTCCTTCACTTTTACCACAGCTCCCTCATCCTTGGTTCCGCTCAGGTCAGGTGCCTTGCGAACGAAGTTAGGCAACTGTTCGCGTCTCTCGGCCCCCTGGAGGAACTGGGCATCTACTCCTGCGATGTACGACCGTACCTCGCCTCCTTCTTCACCTCCCAAGAGTCCTACAAAACCGACGAGCCGATTTTGTTCCCCCCAACCAAGAAACTCGTAATCTCACACCCATTGTATCCATCTCGCGCGGAATGTGTAACAGCCATTGTGGGACTTGCGAGGTCGCAGCATGCGCGGGGTGTGCCCTTCAAACATGTGACGGTCTACATGGAAAATCCCCCCGCGGAGATGGCGGCGAGGCTCCAGCCATGGGTCGGTGAAGCGCATTGCAAACACAACGCGTATGTAGTAAGAGATGGTCTTCCTATATGATGTACCCCTTTGTATCCGTGCGTAGGAAACTCTTGGACTTAATTTTTAAACACGTATGCAGATACTCGTGTTGTACGGCAGATTTAGCTGAATCGATCGCACCATTGGCAATAGGGCTGACCGGAGTCAATTCTTCCGAGAATAATGAACAATGGTCACTAGCTTTCCCGGCTCATTTTGTCTTTGGATGGGCTGTGGAGCGTGGCGTATTCCCCACCGTAAGCCAAGACTCATCATTACGGGCTCCGACTCATGGGGAACAACAACGGGAACTCGCACACCGAATCAAGGGAGGGAATATGCAAAAAAATAGCGGAACTATCCATCCGTGACGGCACCAATCTTAGGTGCCGTTATGCCATTCAAGTGCAATGGTGATATGCACACGCTTCTAGCCAGGCGAACGGCCTCGTTTTCTCCCTGCTCGAGCCGGAGTTCCGACGATATTTCTAGAAACGATGGGGGGGGGGCGCAATCGAGCTCGCGTACATGTCTTCAACTCTTTAACTTGAAATGTGCGAATAAAGAAGCCGCGGCCCCCTACTTGCTCGCACATCTGCCTGCCATCCCGGCGGGCTCGGACTAGTTACGCGTTGAAATACTGTAGAATGAATCCTCAATTGTGATGGCCTAGTGGTCCATTCCATGCGGTTCAATGTATGAAACACATGAACGGCGAGCTAATATAGCTCCGGGGCAAGCCGACACCTTTATTTCCGTCGACACGCCGGCGGCAATTCCAGAGCGAGAATTTGCCATTAGACAGGCAATGTTCATCCGGGGCGTTATCGCCAGTGATAAGGACCTTACTTCCTACAACGGCCACCAGTTGCGGTTTTACATTATACACAATTACACTCGTTCTTTTATGTACAAAACCAGCACAGCAGCGGGGTACTAATACTAAAAGGAGGTAGGGAGAGAAGGAAACGAATATGCCAACGTGTGAAAGTTTGAGGAGACAGATAATTGGAATGGGTAATTGGATAACTTGCATAACTGGACGGATTGAAGGAGTCGACAGGATGCTCTGCGAAGGCGGCGTTCGGCTTCGGCTTCTACTTTTTTACCGGCGGGAGGAGGTGGCTGCGACGTGGTTGAGAGGTGGGAAATTGGGAGGGACGAGAATCGCGGAAAGAAGGGGGGAAGGGTAAACGGGGAATGGGGTAGCGGGGGAGGGAAGGGGCGTGATGATAACATCTGGGGGAAAGGGGAGGGAGGAATGGCAACATATAAGTATAAGAGTAATGATACATGGACGAGGGAGAGAGAATGGGAAAACGAAACCCGATAGCATCGTCGACTGGTCTGTTAAGTGGTCATGTTGTACAAAAGGAAGGGAAAAAAAGTGAAGATTCGTCCCACACACCCACTGATAGTCTCCAATGGACATCGGGAGAAAGACGAACAGATGAGATTACATCCTCGGACCCTTGTAACGAAACCCGTTTCTTCTACAGGTTGTATGCAGGCGTGCGTTTGGTCCCATATAAAACCCCGAAAATAAAGCGTCCGATAAAGATTAGGCAGGAGAGTGTGTGGGAGGATCTACGCCGGTGTTGGGATTAAGACAAGTGAGGCGGCACTCAGAGTATCACCGCTGGTGGTTTCTCCCCGTTTACAGGCTCGGGGGACGTCCTGAGCCTCTTCGACGTCACTAGGCTAGCCTCGCGCTGCTCGCATGGGCTCTCATACTCGAGATCGTCAGCCTCCAGCTCTTCCGAAGACCGTTTCTTGACTCTCGCGGGCGAGACCGCGGGCGAGTATGTTCCAGAAGTCCTTCTCTTCTTCGTCGGAGTCAGGGTGACTGCTGCAGTTGGCGTACCCGTGGTGACTGAAAGCTGGACCTTCGCGATGGGAGGTGTGATGGTAGTATGTTTCTCGTGAAGTGAGGCAGCGTCCTGGAGGTAATTCGCATCCCCATAATCTTCCGCTCCGTTGCTACTAACCACATCTGCATCTTCAGAAGCGTAGGCATCATCGGCATACTCTAAGCCTTCGTCGCCGTCGACTTCGTCCAACGCTCGTTTCCGCACGTGTGAAGGCACGACGTCCGTTGTGGTCGTCGACTCGGTGACAGAGGCGGAAGTTAGGGAATCCTCTTCTTCGAGCTCCTGTTCGGCACCACCCTTGATATCTATGCGGGGGAGCTGTCCGTGGCGGATCTCGACCGGTTGGGAACGGGTGATATGGGGCGGCTCTACGGCAGCCGGAGGGGTGACGTTGGCGTCTGCGTTCTCCGCGGCAGCGGGTGCAGGGACCATGCCATTGGCGACGTTCTCAATCTGTATTGCCCGTTCACAGATCCTGCATCTGCAGTGGTATAATGGTATCGTGGCTTCTCTCCACACCTGACGGGAAACAATTAGCACATATTGCAGGTAAAAAGCCTCATGGCGTTTATTCTTACCGAGATGAAGGACTCCCTGCTATATTGGGGGAGGTGTTCCAGCGTCTCCGGGATGAACGGGATCGAGTGGAGAAGTTGAGGTGGGTTCAAGTTCGGCCCGATGGCGATCGGCCACTGCGGAGGAACAGTCTCGACCGCCGGCAAATCGGATGTGGCGGATTCCTTGGTATCTTTCAATTCGGCAACATTCGAGGGGGGCGGTGATGGGGTTGTCTGAAGGGTCGTGGTCGACAACACGGGGCTCGTCTCGTGTGAAGCGTCAGATTTGACCGACGAGACAGTCGAAGACTCGTCCTCTTCCTTCTGCCTCGCCCCCACGCGCCTTCTCTCCCTCTCCGCTTCCTCCTGCCGGAGGTTTGTTCTCCGCTCGATCCAGTCAACGCCATTATACCATACGCCTTCATTCTTCAGCTCCTGGCCGATCTCCTCGACGGTCATCCGGGATGCCTTTAAAGCTGGGTCTATGCCATCCATGGTGCACTCCACCACTAACTTCCTCACCACGTTGTGCATGGCTGGGGAGAGGATTAAGCGCATCTGTCTCTGGTAGGCTCTGTACACCTGGTCGCACAGGGTAAACGAGCTAGGGACCTCAGAGCGGACGAGCTCCAGTTGCGGGTGCTGAATTTCCTGCATTGGACCATCTTCGATCGTCCAGGGGCACGGATGAATGGCGGGAACGACAGTCGGTTTGTCCGGGACCCGGTTGCCGAAATACTGATCGGCAGGACTGTACCAGTGGCCGTCGAGGATCCTGATTCGAGCCCAATCGTTGACGGCCAAATCCCTTACACCGCCGGCGTCCTCCGTTAAGGACAGTAGTTCGGGATCTTCCTCGTCATCGCTTATCTCCTCGTCGCTGTCGTAGCCACCACCGCCAGCAGCAGCAGCGTCCTCGCGGGAGGCCAACCTCGAAGCGGCCAACGCTTGGGAAAGCAGGCTGGAAAGTTTGGTGTTAGATCGGAGCCAGAGCTTCTCCCCAGCGACATTGATGACATCAGTAATAGTTCCCTCGCCCATCTCTATGAAAGTGTCGATCGTCTGACGCGTCTCCCAATCAGGGCTCTCCCAACGCGGTCCTCCGACTGCTTCGCGATCGCGGGGGTTGCTCATTGCGCGTCTCAGCAACGCTTCCTCTCGACACGTCCGACACGTCGCCTCGACCCCCGGCCAGGTTTCCACGTCGTCGTTCTCGACGCACGACACGAGCGGTCCATCCGCTTCGTTTTCGAGCGGTGGGGCATCACGTAGGCAGACACCACAGAAAGCAGAGGTGGGTCGTTTGTGGATCCGACACATCTTCATGATGCCGAGAGGGACTGTGCGGATGGGCTTACGACCTTCTCCGAGTCCGTGGTTGCTGAAAGGATAGTTTATCCGACAGATAATGCAGGAAGAGTTGAGTATGAGTCGGAAGTGGCGGTAGGGTGAAAGGCGCTGGATGATGACGAGCTGCGAGCCAGCGTTCGGGGGAGGAGCAACGACTGCGTGTTCGGCGAGGAAATCATGGGGGTCTAGCGTCACGCAAGCTTGTTGCCAATATGGGTGGACTTCAACTATGAATGGGACGATCGAACGAGAGTCAGACCACAGATCGACAACCGTAGCGCCACCCGAACAAGGACAATAATGGGACAAGGATGGGGGCACGAAAGAAAGGACGTACGAGCGGTGAACCACGGTGGACATATTTGCATGAGCCTCTCTAGGTGTACGGCATCCCGGATTAATGTAAAGACCATTCTGGATGGCCAGGCATCCCGCGCGTCCCAAGTACGGGGACAGTATGCGTATGTGGTGACATCGAGGAGATAGTTGGTAGCAATCAGGCTGGAAATGAAAGGAGAGAGAAAGAGAGGTCAGCGTTCCGATCCACGTTCGCCAAGTGAGATTGACGGGAGTGTGCGGGGGTGGAGGTTGTGAAAGCGAGGGTGGCGATAAACGAGAGAAGGGAGAGAAAGACACGTACCGAATGATCTCTGGGGGGAGCTGCTGCCAGGATCTGTTGGATAACTTGCCCTTGTACTGGGAGGTCGGGGGAGACATTAGAGCCGTGTACGCTTCCGTTGCGCGAGCGGTCACACTCATACGCGGGCGATGATTTTTGATCTGTCACAGCCAACAATCCAGGAGAAGTCAAGGCCATCGCCACTCGTTCGGGCGGAGATATAATTTTCAATTCCCGACAAGCGCACGCCACGTGGCTCCGAAACGAGGCGCAAAACCCTCCAAACCTTAAGGTATGCGAATGTAGATAGTCGTAATAGGGTATACAGTCCGTGAATCACCCAGAAACAGTCCCAACTAAGATCGACGAGAGTCCAATAAGGATCCCAAACACTACCGTTAAACCAGCCACCCCGCACGTGCTTCGCCAACTTGAAGCGCCACCGCTGTCATTGCTCCCCAGGGTTCGGCTCGGAGTTGGGCTGGACAACGTCGAAGTTGGAGAAGGTGACGGTGACGATGACAGCACCGAGGACAAGGACGAAGGTGGTGGAGGGAACGAGATCGATGTCCTCGATGGCCCAACGTTGCAGAACCTCTGAGCTAATTGCTCGCCTGTCAAAAGCTCTTGCGCACAATTATCAGTCAAACACGAGATGATACTCTGTTTGAACCCCTCCCTACAATAACGCCAAAAGCCAAATATGCGGTCAGTAATCCATGAGGACGAAGAGAGAATAACCGATCCGGAAATGAAGCGGGTGGAGGTGGGGGGTCATCGATAGTATATGACTGTATGGATCCCGTGTTATCTCATCGCAATCGTCGGGTCGATAAGACCAGGATCCACACAAACGAGTACGTATGAAACGCAACCACAGATTAAAAAAACGAAACTCACACGTTGGTGCTATTACAATAGCACTCGGGTGCCGTGAGGCTGGGGCAGTTCCTAGACGCAACAGCGACAGCGAAGCAATTCGTAACTGCATAGAAACACAGCGCACAACAGCACATGTCCGTCAGCCATTCAATCGTAGAGAGGGCCTAGATTACACTTGGAAACGAAACGTACCACAATCAGAGTACCCGCTCAACGTGGGGAAGTCTGCAGTACCCGTAGAAGTACCAGTGACGCCGAGACTAACGCCAGAAGTCGTGGAGGACACTCCTGTGTTTGACGAAGGGGGTCTGGTTGATGACGAGGAGGGTATCGATGAACTGACCCCCGTTTGACAGTTCACTTTGAGAATGAAGGAGAGCAAGAAGGCGAGGTAGCAACACGTCGCATACACCGATGTGTAGTGGGAACGCATCCCTCTTTAGTTAACCCTGTAGAAGCTGTGAGTGGGCGGCGGAGCGGTCGAAGGAGAGAGAGAGGGTTTGCGTTTCCTTGCTTGGTGGCGTTGGAGAGCGGAACCTGCAGCCGTGGTCGGCGAGGCAATCAGGACGTACGTCAACGTCGAGGTTACCGCCTGAGCTCCACATCATATCCGGCAATCACCTGGAGCCCGACGCAAACGATTTTCTCTCAACCTCTCCCCGCCCACGGACCGTGCGAGACTCAGGCTAAACCATATTCTGCAGGGGTAAGCTTGAGTCTAAGCTTCCTCTATTGGCAGGTAGCAATGAACCTGTGAACTACGATTACGTATTCTTACGATTACAACATATATGAGCATGTCCACTTCCAACCTTGAAACAATTATGTACCTCCCCAGACAAGACGCAAAACAGAGAAAAAAAAAGCGAGAGCCAAAAAGAAGGTAAATCATCGGCCAGCGAACGGAACACTTTTAACAGCAACACTAATGTGACAAACAATCAGAGAGCAAAACACGGGGGAGAGGAGAAAGAAAATGAGGGGAAAAAAGGATGGCATCGTAAAATGTTCATCAACGCATTGGGGTTCATACGAGGTTTTCCAGAGGCGATAGTGCCTTGGACTTCTGGGTACCCGCCTTCGTCCTCGGGTTCGAGGTCGTGCGGCTCATCGGGTTAGCTTGTGCGCGAGAGCGAGAGCGGGTGTGGGTGTCATTAGAGGTTCGAGTAATCGAGTTGGAGCGGGTGAGGGGAGGGGATAGTATATCGTGTGTATTTTCGTGGGTGCCCCGGGTTTGAGCCTGTACGCCTTTCGACACGTGGGTATATCGGCTCTTCGCGGTAAACATGTCGGCGGTGGATTCGCTCGCCGAAATCGAGCGCGTCATAGCAGTCATCTGATTCGTGGTCTTCCTCGTGACCCGGGTTGGGGCGATCTGGTTCCTCGTGGTCTTGGTCGCGGTGGAGCTATTCACTCTCTTCCGAGTGGTAGCGCCGTCACCGCTTGTTGACGGTTCAACCTGACCGGTTGCGGAGGGCCGTTGCCTATGCTTCGGCCGCTGGTTTGTGGATATCGACAAAGATGCAGATATGTCCTCGTGCCTCCGTTTGGAATTCGAGGCAGAGTTTGCGCGAACAAGAGCGACCGCGGTCGCCAACTTGTCACTCAGCAGAAGAACACGCAGTTTGTCGTAGGATGCCTGTCAACTGCGAGTTAGCCCACGAGCCCAAGTGTGATTAGGAGGAAGCGTACGAGGATTCGGATGTTCAGATCCCGAAACTTCCGAAGATAAGCTACGAGCTTATCCATCCTTTCCTCCATCCTGCTGATCCTCGGAGGTTTGCTACACGTATGTTCAGCAAGTTGGTAGTATTTGGACACGTTCCTATCCGGTAACATGTCAATCGGCGGGTTCACAAAGCGGGAAAGAAACGGAAAACGTACTTCTGGATGGACTGCTCCCACAACTCGTGCTTCTGCCTCCACTGCATAAACTCCTGCGTCACGGTCACACTTAAAGCCGACCCATCGCCATCGAAGCTGCTCTCGGCCCCTCCCGCAATGGTACCCATCATCTCCACCAACGCGGCTTTCAACAGGTCACAGATGGTTGTAAATGGTGTCGAGTCGAAGTAACTGCAAGAGCGCAGAGTCTACGAAGGGTAGAGTAGTTAGAATAGAAATTACGACAGCTGCGAGAAGAGTGCTCACCTCCTCCATCCCATCCGTTGCGGCGATGCACTGGTCAATCTGCGCACACATCTGGACCTCGCACATAGTACCCGCCGTCCTACCCTTGGTCACTGGCATAGTCCCCCCAGCGACTCTCTCTCCCCTCTTCTTCGCGACCTTGGGAACGTGGACAGGTTGAGAAGGTTTCTTCGCGAGGGCCAACCGTTCTGGAGGGCAAGGTGTCTCTTGAGGCGAAGGGGTCGGAGAAGGGGATAACGGAGACAACAGTTGTTGTGTGGGTGTTGCCGAGGGTCCATTCCACTGCGCCTGTCGAGGCGTAATAACAGAAGTGGACACAGAAGGCAACGAGAGCATCATCTTCCCCATCAGCTTCTGTGCCGGTGGTTTCGAACCTGACAAGGGAGTCCGTGGGGCGAGAGTGCGATTTAACAGGAGGGGTTTCGTCATCGTCATCGCGGTTCCCGGGGGGTTGTTGCCCGAGGTTGTGGGGCGGGCGGGTCGAGAAGGTCCGTTGAAGGGTGTCTTGAGTGCGAGGGAGGTAGGGGACAGACGAAGAATCGAGTCCGATGGAGTAGGTTGTTGCTGTCTCTGAATGTCCGCAGCCGTAGGTTGGAGATACCGACCCCTATCCTTGGTCGTACCATTCGTAATTGTCGTTTTCATCGTCATCGTAGGCGTAGCTTCCATCAATTGGTTCATATGTACATCACCGTCCGCGTCGAGAATATCAACGTCACGGTGGTTGTCGATATCCATGAAATCTGTATCCATTGCCATCGCTAATTCCATCTCTATCCCTTCCAACCCTAACCCAAAGGTCTTGGTTGGGACAGTATGGATTTCCATAGGAGGGGAGGGGAAGCCGGTCGAGAGTATTCTGCCCGTCCGCCTTGCGCGTTTCTTTGCCCTCTCCCCCGTTCTTGGGGTCGAAGTGACCACCGAAACAGATTGCGGTTCGTGATCGAGTGGGAGCGGTGAGAGGGAGGGCACGGTTGGGATCGTTGGAAGTGATGGGTTCGGGGGCGGGGGCGCTGCTCGCGGCATGACAAAATCCGTCGAGGCTATGGTCATCGTATCGCCCACGGTCTGGAGGTATTCCGTCCATGGACCGTTGTTGTCCCCTTCCCCACTTCCACGATCTTCTCGTCCCCCGCCACCAGCAAAAACCCCCTCGTCCCAACTCCCAACATCACTAATCATGTCTCCCCAAGCGGAACTCTTGAACTTCTTGAGATCCAAATCCAGTCCGCCTTCAAGGTCCATCATGTTCTCGTCGTTCGTAGGGAGGGTTTTAGGTGCGCCCTTATTTGAATCCTTGCTCTTGATACCCAGCAACGAAGCGAGGTTCCTTCGTTTGGGGTTGTTGGTGACCGCCTTGGCTCCGGCGCAAGCGAAGCTCGTCTCGTGGCTCTCTCGATCGCGGGTGTCCCTGCTGAATCTCGACTTGGTCGGTGTAGTCATGGGGGAAACTCGAGTAGTTCGTGTTGTAGATCTGACAACACCTCCACCGTCTCTACTGGCGATACGTTTCTGAACCACTGGGCGACCGCGTTTACCCGCGTTGTCATCGCTGTCAGGCGTTCTTGGAAGTCCAGCGTCGAGATCCGGTGAGAAGAAGGTCGAGATGGTTATTGCCCGTGATTCGGTGACATCGTACTCTTCGTCCTGAGGGATGACGGGACCATCGATATCATCACGTTCCGATACGCGGGAGAGGGAGTGGTGAGTTTGCGATTGGGATCCGACTTCGACGGCAATGAGAGAGGCAGGAGGGAGGTTGTATGGATTGTAGGGCCTCGTCGCGTATTCTTCGTCCTCGATTTCCTGGAGGTCGCCAGAGGGAGGGCGCCTTGGATGACCTCGAGTTTGATCTTCGCCAGCGAACGTGGGTGTGGGGAAGGTGGGCGAAGGGGAGTCAGGTGGCGAGAACAAGGACCCTCGAGGGTCAAGAACGACGGGAAGGAAGGTAGATTGGCTCTTTGCCTGGAGCGGGAGTCGATGAGGTGAGAGTCGCCACTGTGGAGGAAGGTCAGGGCGCGATCGGTGGTGGTTCATTTCCCTCTTCTTCTCTCTCAGCCGCCTTGACTTCGGACTCGAAACTCCGGAAACGAAAGGAGAAGACTAAAGCGGGTCCAAAGGATAATCAAGAAGAGGAAAAGGTGGAATGGAGAGAAGAGAGGGCGACAAAATGGCGAAGGTTCAAAGAGGGCGAGCGAAGCGAAGAAGGGAGGGCGGGATGGGATGGAGCCCGGGCGTTTGAGTTATCGCTTTTTGTCCCTTGCCGCGCAACTCGGCCGAGCAATCAGCCGGTGAGAGTGTGGAAGGGGAAAATGGAGGATGTTGACCGGAGGGAAGCACGTCAGACGGCTGGGTTGGGTCCGAGCTGAATAGGCTGTGGCGTTTGGCCCGAGTGGCTGGCTTGATAAACACAGGTGGGGGATAATGGCAGGCCGAATACCGCACAGCGCCTTTATGGCAGCGTTCGGGGGTGGGGACCAGCCAAGACAGACAGCTGTCAGCGGTCGGGGGGAGAAAGGGAGGGGAGGGAGAACCTGGGAGAGGGTTCGGAAGAGAGGAGGATTTTGGCCTGGACTACGCTCAAGTAGTCCGAGGGAGGCTAAAAGTATAGCACGTTTTCCGTACTTGTCCAAGTCTATGACAGATGTGTTCCCATGGCCAGCCAACCAAATATTCCCTCAGGCCTCGAGGTCAAGCTGCGTTTCGTGATTGGGGTCTCTGTCCGGACCGGCTGTCGAACCCACATCCCGGTCCATCCGACTAATCTCCCACCCTAAGCCAAAGCCAGTGTTTCATCAATCTTAGCCGGCGACGTTCCGCCTTTCCTCGTGCGCTCGAGTCTTATGCGGACCAACGTCCAATGAAGCGCATCATCGTTCATTCACCTCTCTCCAAACAGAGTACAAGGAACAGGAAAGACGCTCCCTAGTCACTTCAGATAACTGTTCATCAGTGCAGATGCAGGGTTATTCCTCAACATCTTTGGTAATCTCCCCACTAAGTTCCTCTCGTCGTGTTCCCTAATCTTCTGTCGGACGTGGTCCAGGATTTCAGCGTTTGCTGCAAGGGTAGTCTCGTACGCCGCCACCAACTCTCGCTCCCGAGTAGCGTAGGTCGTTTCCAAGTCTACCAGCGCATTGAATTGGACCACCCTGGACAAAGAAACGCCGAATCAGCCTGGTTCCATCACCCTCCGATTCGCGGCTCCTCGTGTCGCCTTACCTTTGCGAGTGCATCTTCTTGAAATCAGTCAGGACTTCGTTGTGGACGTCATTCCGAGCGAATCGCGCCTCTTCCTCAGCGACCTCGAACTGGCGCGTGATCTTCCCCACAATCACTTCCTGGATCTCGCTCAAGACCTACGTGGTCGTCAGGGCCTCGAGCGTCCCCTGCCACACTGAATCAGAGTCAAACAAGACCATACCTCAATGAGAGTAGCGTGCTTCTCCGAACTCTTTGCGGGTGACCGCTTCCAGGCGCTGTTCGTCCCAAACATATCTTCCTCGAAAATCGACCTCCGCTGAGCCCCACTTCTAGGTGTGGTCTCGTTGTGAATGGTGCGGATCGCTTCTTTCTCCTTGAAGTGACCCGTCGCGAACGTGACCTTCGGCTTCCTAAACGTCATCTGCCCTGCTGGTTGCTGTCCACGAGGTAGTGTGGCAGGGGTCGATTGCATAGTTACCTTCATACCTGTGCTGATCTCCAAGCGTTCCTTGGGTGTAGAAATCCCAGCGGGAATTCGATTCATAATTGGCTGTGGAGGTGTGAAGCCGCGGATCCCACCGCCCTCGGAAGGCCTTCCGTGATTCGTTTCGAGTGGGCGAAGCTCCTTGGACTCAGCAAGCTCCTGAATGCACACTGGGGAAGCTTTTACGATTCTACCAGTCTGGAACTGCGAATCGTCAGCGCGAATCACGCCTGAAAGTTGGGAACTCGAAAACCTTCACGGGTGACGCCGCGACAACGTGATCAGATCTGTCTGGTTCGATGTCCATGTCGTGTGAACCCTTGGGTGAAAATTGCGCGTTAATTTGGAACGGGTAGTGTTGTCATCAATATGGCATACTTGAACACCAGTGGCCACCGCCTCCACCGCCCCTTCAGCCTCTATCTCATGAATGACACCGCCAGATACCGTAGCTGGAGGATTGGCGACGGCCAAGAGAGAATCTTGTGAAGCGCGTAGCTCAGCCGCAGGCAACCGCCCAGCTTCAGTTGGTTTAGCTGTGTGATCATCTTGTTCCCGCAATACACTCATCGCAAACGCCCGCTCCGAGATCGGCTTCGTCGGGATCTCCGCTCTCTTTTCGGCGAGATCCAATCTCACTGGGGGAGGAACGGGGACAGAGATAACCTTCATCGGTTCCAGAGTCACTTCTTCGACTTTGGAGTCTTTCTCACCCTGGGGCAGAGTGACCTTTTCCGATGCGGGGCGGACCCTCGTCGGTTCCTCGGTCTTGGGTTGGTCGTTTTCAACACGTTCCTGGTATGAACGATTAGCGCTACGAAGAGAAGCGTGAACGCGACGAGGGGAATTGAAAAGAAGGACCTCTTTGGAGATCACTCGAGAAATGGGTTTGCGTTTCGGAAGGATCGCCTTGGGAGGTTCCGAAGGGCTGGAAAGGACCTCGATGACCGCCGGGGAGTTTTTGGCCAATACAAGTTTCCCTCTCTCTTCTCCCCCCATCTTACCATCTTCATCCACTGATACGACCTCTGGTTTCCTCTTTGCTTTCGCTTTCGCCTTCTGAAGAGGGCCCTTCTTCGCAACCTTTGTGTCGTCAGGATCCTTGGACTTTGTAGTAGCAGCACGAGTACGAGTCCCAGCCTGGGCTTTCGCCTTAGTTTTCGTAGCAGCGGTCTTTGATTTCTCCGTAGGGGCGACTCTTTCGACGAGAATAGATTTGGGTTTAGCAGCAGCCTTCGACTTGGGTTTCGGTTTCGGTGAAGCAGGGGGAGAAGAAGTACAATTGTCGGCATCATCGTCCAAGAGGGGAGGCTCAACACAGGGATCAACAGGGACCGCCTTTAGCTCCAGAACATCAGGGAAGTCGTCAGAGTCTGCAGGGGAGCCGCGAGCGGGGGAAGAGGTCCGAGGGACCCTAGTACGTCCACCGTAGTTCGCATTCTTCTTTGCACCGGGGCGGACTTTCTTGAGTACGCCGAGGTCTCTCGGGGAAGCAGCTGGGTCGGCCTTTGGTTTGGTAGTACCAGGTTTCCCGCCAGCAGTTTTTCGAGCTCGTTTGACGGGAGGCGGCTTATCTTGAATGTCGGGGATCCCTGCCGCCTCGTCGTTGTCGTCTCGTCTCTTCCTCTTCAGGGTCTTGTCATCTTCCGCGAGTGGTTTCGATTTCTCGTCAAGGGCTACAGGGTTCTTCTTGGTGGATTTGGGACGCCCTCCTGTTGTAAAGGATAAACATGTGGTCGCTCCCAGAAATGTATAGGGGATTACTTTTCAAAGGAGCGGGAGCAGGAGGCATGTCATCTTCTACGTCGGAGACCACGACAGTTCGCAAGACTCTCCTTGTGTTTCCGACACCAGGTTTTGAGCCAGTTTTAACGCTCTTCCTAGATGTCGGCAGTACTTCCTCGTCATCGGAATCAAGAATCCTTCGTTTTGCAACTTTCTTTCCAGACAACCCAGCAGAGGTAATAGTATCGGCGAGGGTGGAAGCCCGTTTTGTAATGGCAATCATAGAGTTAGTCCTCGCAGCAGCCTTCTGGGACAAGGCTTTCATAGAGTCCACTTCAGAGTCATCCGAGAGTTCTGAGAGGTCCGTGTCGCCAGACCCAAAGGCATCCTTGTGCGAGACCTTGTTGTTGGATGGTGTTGGAGGTACGAAAGCCACCGGCTGGCGAGGCGCCTTCGGACGGGGAGTGGTATCGGCAAGTTTCGCATCGGGCAGTGTGGCAGTAGCCTTTGTTGCAATCCTAGTACTGGGAGAGGCAAGAAGGTCTGGGAAGGCTCCGGATATAACAGAGCCCGAGGAAGTAACAGCAGCAGCCTCCTGGGGGATATCGGCGAGAGTGTGACCAGAGTGTACTAGGGGAGATACCGGTTGTTCGTTGACAAGTAGGCGGTATTCGCGATCCTGGTCATCCTCATCCTTGGACGAATCGTCGCTCCGCTGGCTAAGTTGCATGACCCGCTCGATCGTCTGAACCTTACGCTAGAAGAGTCTCGTGAAGGTCCAGGTTTCGAGCACTCTGCTGAATGATGGCTCACCACGGACGTTGATATCTCCGGAACAACGTTACCCTCTTGATCGAATTCCAGCCGGTGACCCTCCTGGCTGATCGATATGTGTCGTGCTCCTTCCTTCTGTCAAGGCCAAGATTAGTAGAGAAGACCAAACTACGCGGAAAGACTCACGATTCCGCGGAGTCTCAGCGCGGATTTGAATCTGGACACGTCACTTTCCCGAATTTCAAACGTCACGGAAGGAGTTTGTCCATCCGGTACCTTGAGTGGCCGGGATTGGATCATCGGAGCGGATGAAAGTTGTATTACCACCTTGATGAGCGATTTCCCACCGACCGCGGAGAATGAGATACCGCAAATCTGTTCGAATGATACACGAAACGACTCGTATCCTTCATCCTGCCAGGGCACTTGTAAGAGTTCATTACGGAATGACTGGGTATTCCAAACCTTGATCACGTTTGCTAAAAGAGACTTGTAATCAACGATCAGGCGTTGTTGGGGAGGTTTCTGGGGGAACCTCAATCCACAAGAATCAACTTGGGTAACGTCGAACGGTTGAGGGCTACAAGTGGGGCACATTCAGCAAAAATCTGTGCGAATTGCTCCCCACTTACAACATAAGATTACTCTTGGCGAGGATGTCGATTGCCTGGGCCTGAAGAATGTCCGAGTCGGTTTCGGTCGGTTTCGTCAGGATCTTTGCAAGGCTTTCGTCGCGTACACTATCCTCTGGGTAGCCCGTGACGAAAACTTCGCGCACAAAGGCGCTTCGCTTCCCCATGGACTCAAACCCCGGCGAAACGATGAGCACGAGCAAGAGGAAATTTTCCAAGACCACATAGTCTAGGCGGGATGACATGAGTACATGGTACCGGAACTAACCTCCGGGTAGACCGACCTTTTGAACCGTAAAGCGTAGCACCAAGCCGCCGACTAGACATTGCGTCAGCATAGAACTAGGATCACACGTGTATCCACAACCTTCCGAGATATTCCGGGTCCCGCAACACTTCCTTGTTTGTGGGTTCATTTGCGGAGTCCACGAGAAGGGTGAATGCCTAGGACTGGTGTGTGAGTTCCAGGGCTAAGTGTGGCGCAGGGACGCATCCACGAACGGTATATCGCAGGGGGCTCCCCGTAGTGATACTTGAGCAAAACGGTGTTGAGAAACATATGCGACAAAGAACCGGATACAGGGCCGAACCAAGCGTTCTTAACGTGGTGCCTAGCCAGATAGGTCAGCGCTCGGCCTCATGGCGAATCTGAAATATCTACTATCGGAACGCGTCTCCAAGAAATCCTGATCGTCATATCAATCTCGGGGCTCGTGATCTAGGTGAGGATCTGCTCACCAAAACACCAGAAAGTAGCGACTCCGCAACGTCCTCCCAACTCGCCTGTAACGCTTTGTTCCCCGCAGTCAATTGCATGACAATCTTCTCCTGGAACAAGAACGAAAAGATCGCCGCAGAGAGTCGGAAGGTCTCCGATGGGAACTTTTCGTACAACGGAATAAACGGTTCCCTGACCGCTAGAACGAGCTTTTCGAATATTTGGGAATCAGCGGCCAGAGAGATATCCTGCTCGTAAAAGTCTGTAAAGCACCCCTTTCGAGGTATCGCGTGCGGAACTAAATACCAGCAAACGAAGATTGGTCGTCAGAGAATCCACCCTTTCGGCCAATCCCTTGTCCTTTTTCCCCTTGAGAACGACTTGTTTCAAAGCCTTCATCGCTTCGTTCACGGAATCCATGACGGAGGTGGACGAGGGCAGCAAGGTGCGGGAGAGGAAATTCGATGATAATGGAAGCGGTCAAGAGGTGATCTACTTAATCTTCGATCGTGTCACTGATAGGCCCGTTCACCGCGTTTCTCGTGTTTACTCGTCACAACCTCGGAATGCTATCGCTGGAAGTTCGCCATACTCATTCCTGTAAAGCATATAAAATAGATAGAAATCATAACGGAAGAAAAAAAGGAAATAGATTAGATTCAGCGTCAGAACGAAGTCACCAGAGAAAGGGCAGGAATGGACGAGAGTGGATGTAAGCAAGGACATGACGTGCGCGTCGCAGGATGATTCAATTGCATGAATTCGACAATGGGGCTTAAGGGGAAGTTTAAGATGAAGAGAGCAAGAGGGACGTTAGAACAGGCAGACAAAGTTGCTCGGGAATACGTGTCGTCCGGGTTGTCTCCTCGCCTCATCCAACAGTTCCCCACTCCACCAGCCATCTTCTGGAGTCGAGGTAACAGCGATGATGTCCCCCGCTTGGAAGTCGAATTCTTCCTCGATCGATGCGGTGTAATCGTACAGAGCCTTGACTAAAAACACGGGGCATCAGGGAATACTTTCAGTGGTGCATAAAACGCTTAGAACACACCATAAAACAACACAGGTCGCCCATTTTCCGTGTACTGGCCCGTGGGTGCTGCGCTAATACCGTGTTGTTGGGCCGGAACTGGTTGGTTGTGTCCAGGCTGTGGGCTTGCACTCCTATACCCGTTCATGATCTGCTGTGGCTGCTGTGGCTGCGGCTGTTGTTGTTGCGGTTGTTGTTGCACCGGTGGCTGGTAATATCCGCTAGATACGCTCTGGCCTCTGGCCAACCCTGGTTGCTGCTGGGGGTAACCGGAATGTGCGGGAGGTTGAGTATACTCCGGCTGAGGCTGATAATGTTGTTGTTGATAGTTAATCGGGGGAGGTTGTTGGGTAGGTGGCTGCATATAGTGCGGTTGTTGCTGAGATGGTGGCGGTTGAGTAGGGGGCGGTTGTTGGTAGGGTGCCGGAGGTGGAGCTCCGTAAGGAGGTTGGGTCTGCGGTGGGATGTGCGAGTGTTGCCCAGAGACATTCATGCTACCATTACTCTGACTCGTGCTGAGCCTCCTCTGGAATCCGCTACTCTGTTGATTTTGTGGAGGAGCGTGATATTGCGACGACTGAGAGGAAGACTGGTTATGTTGAGGAGGCTGGGACTGGTAGACACCAGCCATAGAATCAATAGCAACCTTTCCTGTCGGGTCCAAAGTAATTCCAACGCTGTTCGGGGTCGTTGCGCGATTGGGAAGCTTCTGCTGAGGGATAGTGACGGATTCCTGGCGTGCGGTGTGACCTGGTGTTGAGGTGGAGGTGGCAGGTGGTCGTGAAATCGATCCTTGGTGAGGTGGGATGGGGCTGGCGTTTCTCGACCCGTTGTTGAACGAAGGGCTTGGGCTCCTTCCTTGAGACCCGATTCCTGCATATCCATCCCGGGAAACTGGTCGTTCCAACCGCTGACCAGGGATCTCACTCTGTCGACTGGCAGACCTGCTGTGGGACTTGCCTTCCCCAGGTAACGACTGTTGGTAATCCGAGAGGACGGCGTCCACGTTCACGCCAGTAGAGGACCCAGTGGTCGCCGGGGGTCGCATAAGCGCTGCTGTCGGTTGACTGGGAGAGACAGGCCGCGAGGGACTTGGATAACTTCCAACGACCATATCTGCCGAACCACTGTAATCCCTCGTTTTTGGGGGGACACTCTCTGGTTGCTGCTCCTTCTGAACGAAACTGTTCCGCCGCCCGGCAGCGCTCGCACTCCTGAGCTCTGCCATCTGCTTGGCCAACGGATCGTTATCCTGCCCAACTTTCGATCCTCCAGAAGAGTGACCAGGCTTGAAGGACTGGGGATCGTGGTCTGGGTTGACGGAGTATGCTTGATCGCCGACTTTCAACATCGTCTGTGGGGAGGTAATGTCTCCGGCCGATGGACCACTAGATTGGCCAGAGCCACCGGCGCCATATCCGTTGACCTGCCTCTGGCTGGAGGCGCCGTTGATAGCCGGGTCTGAAACCGATACCGAGCCCCGACGACCAGATCCGACACCGGCAACGTTGTTGTTGAGATTTGGTTCCTCTTCAGGTGGAGGGTTAAACTCCTGACGGGGTTGGTTGGAACGATTCGATGAACGAACAAAGTGAGCAGGGCGAGATGTTGGCCGAGAGGATGAAGCTGGGATGGCGTCTGGATTCGCGTAATTGACGAACTGAGGGGGGTCTGGCATCGCGTTTCCGGTGCCATAGTCACGAACAAAGTTCTCCGCATCCTTTTCTGGCTCGAATTGCTCGAGGGCAACTCGTACCTTCTCGCACGACTGATAATCTTATTCACCACTCCGAATCTGAGGTAAAAATAGTTCGGCTCACCTCATCGTCAGCGACACAAACGGTCGACACCGCGTTGGCGTAAGCCCACATATTGTCCTTCATAAACTCCATCCGATCGTCCTCCATATCCTGGCAGGCGTCACAGAACGCTTTCCAATCCTGTTCCCACTTCTGCACAGTATCCTGGAGGGCCCTGGAGAAGTTGGCGAAATCTTTTTCGTTGGCCTGGACGGTCTGCTGGGCGCGCTCGAGCTTGGCGTTAATACGATCGAGGTCTTTCCCCTGCATCAGGGTGCTCTGGGCGGTGTAGGAGTTGATCCTCACGCAGTCGGATTCGTACTTCTCCCGAGCCTTATTGACGTAGGATTCCTGGGTATTTTTTGTCTTGAATTCTTTCTCGATCGCGGCCTGGATAGTGCGTTTGAAATGAGATTGGCGGGCGAGGAAGGCGGCGCATTGTGCCTCGAGATCAGCGTGAATTTGTTTGGCAAGGTTTCCGTGGTATCCAGCCTGCTTGTCTGTCTCAAGTCGAATGGTATCGAGTGAATTCCGCAGTTCGCTGGAGAGGAGACAGACGTGAATGCATCGTCCAACTCCAGGTACTATGGTAGGATGACGTACCCAATTTCATCTCTACCAAGATTGAGTTTAGCAAGCCGTGTGAGTTGTTTCGCGTATTCTTCTTCGATGTTCGCCCTGAGGAGTGTTGAGAATGAGATGGGGTCAATCCTAGTACACCACCAGACCGGTGGCTGCGCAGATAGCGTACCTCTCTTTCCAAAATGCTCTCAACTCGTCAATCGTCCTCGTGGCACCGCGCATCCTAGCAAATAGGACATCGACACCTGCATCTCCAGAACCCCAGAAGGCATTACAGAAGTCGAGCGAGCGGTTGGCGAACTCTGGAGAGTTGGCGCGAGCGAATCTGGCCAGGGACGTGGTGGATGATGCTCGCTTAGCCATGAGTGGTCGATGAGCGATGGGATGTCGCCTCGTAACCTAGTGTCGGTGTACTCGTCGTGTTGAACGAAGGACTTGACAAGCGGGTGAGTAAAGAGGAGGGCGATGGGCGGTGCGAAGGGGTGAAGGCTCAGTCCGGATCAATCGATCACATGCCACCGCTTTCACGGTTCACCGCTCTGCTGCATGCACCTCGCCAGGTTGACACTATCAGATGCCGAGCCTGCAATGTTGGATTCCCTGCTCCCGCTGTACATTCCGGGGGCGGCGCTTGCGCTTTTTATTTTATTTTTGTACGGTCGGCGTCATGCGTTACCGTCAGATGGGACCCACCATCCTCGCGGTTGTTCCGGTTTCAGCCTGATCATTGAAACAACGAGTTGAATTCGTTTTCCGTTTCGTACCCCGGCCATCGCCTGAGAAGAGGTTCCCGTTGTGCAGTAAAATATTGCAGTGCGATACAAAGTGCCCGTGTTATATATCACTCCAAAAACCTGAGCACCTTCTCCGCGCACTCTTCCCAGTAGATGTCCCCCATCAGATGATGCCCACTCCCCTGAACAACCCTGAATTCTATTCCATCCCTGACACCTTCCTGAACTTCCTCATTATCCGTCCCTGATCCAAAGGCCGATCTGACAGCTCCCCGAAGCACACCAACCAACCTCGCCATGACTCCCGGTCTCATCAAGACATCCTTCCCGCCAGCGACGACCAACACATGGGGTCTCAAGCCCTCTGCCGACTCGCTTCCGGGGGAATTTGTCAACCCCAAGGTCCGTGCGATCTTCTCGGGATCCGCGAATGCGGTTAAGGTCCCAATCGGCCACACTATGGACTCGTATGGTGCCATCTCCCGCGTCTCGAACTCCCTGACCCTCGCGTCCGGACACTCATCGCAGAAGAACGCCTGCTTAACCAGCCTCGTCGAGGAAAGAGGGGATCTGGGGTGACCAAAGTGGAACACGTACATCCGGAGGGGGTAGAATGGATCGAGCTTGGCCCAGTTCCAATACACACCGAGAGACCCATAGCATGGGATGACGCCAAGAAGGCCAATGCGTCCCACCACGTATGTCTGAGAGTCTGTTTTCTTGGGATCGGGGGGAGAGTGGAGACCTTCGCTGAGGATGTACTGCAACAGTGCACCCCCGGCACTATGCGCGATGGGCACGATCTCCGGACGACCCTCGCTACGGTGCTTGTCGACGACGTGACGAATTGCCGCCGTAACATCCAGGGCCATCTGATGCTGGGATGTGAAGAGCATTTTCCAAAAGCCCACCACGTAAGAGTTTCCATGCCCCCGCACCGAGATAGCGTACGATGGATATCCTCGCGAGGAGAAATACTCCATGAAGAACCGGTATTCGGTCGCAGCTCCAAATCCACCATGGATGAAGAGGAGAGGAGGTTTTGATGGGTCGTAGTGGGCGGGTACCGCACGGAGGAGCTCGAGGTCCCCTCCGGGAGTGGCGATGTGGGTGCGAGAGATGGAAGGGTGGAGTCTGATGGAGAGTCCAAGGTCCTTCCGAGGCGACCACTGGACGTTGAACAGTGGCATGCTGAAGCTCGGGGTCGAGGACGGAGTTGACCTACGGTGATCGTTCAGAACGTTCAGCGTTTGTTCAGGGCGCCCCGCTCCCCGCCTTGAAGTCGATGACGATCTTCACCGATCGGAGAGTGTACAAATATGTACCCCCCGGAGTGGAAGGGAACCATCAACCAAGGTTTGCCCCTTGATACCTAAGAAGTCTCACACCGCGCGCGGGCCGATGCAGCAGAATTGGGGGATTGACGCTTCCCCTCAGGATGTCGAAACGTTGACCCTCAGTCGATTCCCCAGCTGCGGCTCCGGCTGGATTTCGGTCACAACATAATTTGTACAGTGAGGTTAACGCTAGAGCGATGGTGATTCTGCCTATCCTCCCCGGAGCGCAAAGATATTCTCTCAATGATCAACACAGAGCGTCTGCAGGTCGTAGTACATCAAAACGGCTCCTCCGTGGACAGTAGGTCACCGGTCACCAGCGGCTCGAGGAGAAAATCGTGAAACCCCCCCTTTTCGCCTTTTCCTCCGCTACAGCCTCTTTCAACATCCGCACTGAGTACTCCCCCACCGGGGCACAAACGTATGCGCAGAGCACCAGTTGAAAGCTCCGCACTTTGTGGACCTCGCGGAATGATTCGAATCGCCTGTGGTGTAGTGCGGTTTCCTCTGTTCTCTCGGCTTGCGACGCCTCGCGGAAAGGAGGCTGGTCTGTGTTTGGCCAATGTTCTACACCACAGAAGTCGTATTCCGTAAAATAGACCCTGACCTCGAAGAACGCAGCAGATGTAACCGTTGAGAGAGCGTACTTGAGGCGGCTCAGGGCGGTACACGTTGAATCATCACTCAATGTACCGATAGCTGCCGCCGTGAGCTCGAGCGTCCGAAGCGACTTGTTCCTTGATAAATCAAAGTCCTGGAGGGAGAGCCCACCTGCGAAGTTGTCAGTTAGCGCCTTCACTCCATTCAGAGAGAGGCCCTTGCCACGAGGATCGGCTGGGTACAAATGCACGACTTCTAACGTTTGAGCGCAAGCGTCCAGCAGGAGCCGCATCCCGTCCACGTTGAAAAGGCTCAGATGATGGAACCGGATTCCCCCAAACAGCTTAATCATATCCTGCTCCCTGACTTGTTACTCCTGGTACATCGCCAGTGTTCCCCACCTCCACCACCTGCTCATCATCGAACCCAACTATTCATCGTGCCGAAAATTACAGTGGCCCAACCCCCTCCACCAGATGCATGCCCTTGGTTTGCTTCCTTTGGTCAGGACGCTCTGGATCCGTGGATACGACGACTTTTTTGTGTTTTCCCCAAAGCGGCTCAACATTCTACCCCAATTTCGTGCACTAAACAATGTACAGCAACTCACGATTGTTTACCTGGACACCCCCAGTTTCGTGCCCAAGATTCGACGATGCTTTGGGCATTTCATGTCGGCAGTTCAATACCCCACATTGAATGGACCCAGAGGGTCACGTCGACAAATCATTTACTTCATTGGAATGTTCCAACACCTGGAAACCCTCAGACTCCTCTACGATGGGGTCCGTTTCTGGGGGGAACCAGTGGACGACCTGACGCTCGTTCCATCCTTCACCCCTCCACTGCAAGGATTTCTGAGATTGACGTGTTTCACGAAGGTGGGCCTTTTGGGGGGTCAGGAACCTATCCCGTGTTTCGGTGAGCGCTGGTGAGGGCCGGTTCTCCGAAGGATTTGGCGCAACAAGCGAGAGAGACCGCTGTCGGGGGATATGTGTCGGCTACGTTGGTGGTCACCCCTCTCTCGTGGTCTCATCGATCGTGAGGATTCGATATGGCTCAAGTCGCACTGATTGAATTTGTGGGATGTGTTGTCTGGCTTGTGAATCCAGTTCCAGCGCGAGCAACGAAGCGGCGCGTTTGCAGGACTAAGAGCCTAGTAGCGTCGCTCCACCATCTGGTGGGGGTGCCTAATGTCTCGCCTTCTGAAAACCCTGGTGGGCGTGGTTATTTGTCGACTTGGTCCGTCCTCGGTCTGCGGGATCCCACGTAGAGAGTCGCCTCGCATCTTAGACGCAGTGGAAAGTCCCTCGACTGGCATCAACCATCATAAATTCGAGTCCATAGAATCGACGTTGGGCAGGAAACGGCTTGGGGGCAACTAAGTGCGCACAAGGAGACTATGATATTCGAGTAAGGGACGGAATTATTTGGACAAGAAGTTCTGTATACCCTCTGCTTCGTAATGCTCCTCCCACTCCGCGCGAAGCTCAACTCGTCCTCGCCCTCCGCCGAAAACGGTTCTACCGTTGTAAGTGGGTTCCCTTCCTCCATACGCAGCTTCAACGCGGCAGCGAAAAGTTGGAGAGCCCCCTTGCAGTCGTCCAGATTAATCGCAACCCGAATGACTTTCAGTCCTGGAAAGACTCCAGCTATGGGGAGGACGTTGGAGAGGACATTCTCGACGGAAGCAATCGCCCCATCAAATTCGAGCACTTGGACTGTATCAAGGGACCGGAAAAAATCGTACAATGCCGGTCCCTCGTCAAGTTGCTCGAGGGTCATTTCTTCATCCAAGCGCAGGGTGGTGATTTCTGCTCTCAGGTATCGCAGCGGGTGGAAATCCCTCTCGGTGTTGATGCGTTGCGAGAACTCGAACGTGTGACCAGCGCCATCGGTGGCTACCCTTCGAATGGAGGAGTCAGGGAGGGATACTTGGACGGTGTCGAGGTTCTTGGATTGTGGTGCGCGGATGGAGGTGACGATTGTTTCGAAGTCGAAGTCCATATCACAGTGAATCTCGAGATGTTTGAGATTCGTCATGGGGATTACTATGGGCATCCAGGGGTCACCGTCGAGAAAGAACTCGCACCCGCGGATTATCAGCGACTTGACAGTTCTATTGTGGCGGAGGAGTATCGGAAGCCCCTCTGAACCGGTCATGGCAGGTCCAGCAGATCCTGACCAAACACCAATTTCGCATGAAGCAAGGTCCCTGACCGTTCCAATTAGACCGCCGTTCGCCCCGAGGTACTTGGGCTCTTTGAGGCGAGGCAGCCTCCCCTCGAATAAAAGTTCCGGAGTAGGGATCACATTTCTGCTTTGCTCGATGTGGGTGGCGCGGAAATCCAGGCGCTGGACGGATGAATGAACCAAGATGTCGAGGTCGTGGATTCGAGAACGATGGGGGAGTAATTGATCGAGAGAAAGTACGGCTTCGTGACGGGGGCACACCTCAAGGTTGGAGTTGTCGGC
>Ga0307511_10001169_pt1 | contig 27946 bp, 25 predicted proteins | sample 13_EM_MG_FD_200266 | JGI IMG/M metagenome (GOLD analysis project Ga0307511, IMG submission 200266) | Populus trichocarpa ectomycorrhiza microbial communities from riparian zone in the Pacific Northwest, United States - 13_EM | ecosystem: Host-associated > Plants > Roots > Unclassified | place...
CTTGGCCTTGTCGGCCGACATCATGATCACCGCGGCGGCGCCGTCGTTGAGGCCGGAGGCGTTGCCGGCGGTCACCGTGCCGTCCTTCGAGAAAGCGGGCTTGAGGCCCGAGAGCGATTCCACCGTGGTGCCACCGCGCACGTATTCGTCGGTGTCGAACACCAGCGGGTCGCCTTTTTTCTGTGCGATCTCGAAGGGAATGATCTCGTCCTTGAAGCGGCCGGACTTCTGCGCCGCGCCCGCCTTGGCCTGCGACCCCGCCGCGAATTCGTCCTGCTCGGCGCGCGAGATACCGTACTTTTTAGCCACGTTCTCGGCGGTCACGCCCATGTGGTACTGGTTGTACACGTCCCACAGGCCGTCCACGATCATGGTGTCGGTAAGCTTGCCGTCGCCCATGCGGATGCCGTCGCGCGAGCCGTTGAGCACGTGCGGGGAGGCGCTCATGTTCTCCTGCCCGCCGGCGATGATGATCTCGGCGTCGCCGCACATGATCGCCTGCGCCGCCAGGTGGGTGGCCTTCAGGCCCGAGCCGCACACCTTGTTGATGGTCATCGCCGGGGTCATCTCATGGATGCCGGCGCGGATCAGCGCCTGGCGCGCCGCATTCTGGCCGACGCCCGCGGTCAGCACCTGGCCGAGGATCACTTCGCTGATCTTGTCGGTGCCAATGCCCGTCTTGGCGAGCAGGGCGCGGATCACATGGGCGCCCAGGTCCGAGGCAGCAGTCTTGGCCAGGGTACCGCCGAACTTGCCCACGCCGGTGCGGCCGGCGGCGACGATAACGACTTCAGTCATGATGTTCTCCTGCAAAGTGAGGGAAGACGCGCTCGCCGCCGGGACCTTGCCGGGAGCGCCCTGGAGACATGCTACTCCCTTGGCGGGAGCGGTTCAATTCCGTGCAAGATATTGCACCCAGGACGGGCGCATCTGGTGCCGGGAGCGGGAATCGAACCCGCACTCTGTTTTAGCAGAAAGCACAACCCGCGCTACGCGCTCGTTTTGGTGTTGGCCGCTGCGCTTAACTTTCGCAAAAAACGCGAAAGTTAGCCAACACCGAAATCCGGTTCTGAACCTGCCTTCGCTGCATCTGGTGCCGGGAGCGGGAATCGAACCCGCACTCTGTTTTAGCAGAACCGGATTTTGAGTCCGGCGCGTCTACCAATTCCGCCATCCCGGCATGAGGAGGGGAGGCGGGATTATACCCGATGGCACTCCCGCAAAGCACCCTTGCCCTTCGATTGCCCCGCTACAATCACGCCCCATGTCCTGGACCATCAACGATTTCGATTTTGACCTGCCGCAAGAACTGATTGCGCAGTTTCCGCCGCCCGAACGCACCGCCAGCCGCCTGCTGGTGCCCGGCGCGGGCGGCTTTCGCGACCTCCACTTTCGCGACCTGCCGTCCCTGCTCTCACCCGGCGACCTGCTGGTGTTCAACCAGACCCGCGTGGTCAAGGCGCGCCTCTACGGCGAGAAAGCCAGCGGCGGCAGGATCGAGATGCTGATCGAGCGCGTCATCGGCACCCACGCGGCGCTGGCCCACGTGCGTGCCAGCAAGTCGCCCAAGGCTGGGACCATCCTGCGCGTTGCCGGCACCGAGGCCATCGTCGAGGAAAAGCGCGACGCGCTCTACCTGCTGCGCTTCATCGGCGCGCCCTCCGTGTTCGACCTGATGGAAGCCTATGGCCAAGTACCCCTGCCGCCCTACATCGAGCACAGCGCCGATGACGCCGACATCGAGCGCTACCAGACCGTCTATGCCCGCACCCCCGGCGCGGTCGCCGCGCCCACCGCCGGGCTGCACTTCGACGAACCCCTGCTCGCCACCCTGCGCGCGCAAGGTATCCAGGCCGCCTTCCTCACCCTGCACGTGGGCGCCGGCACCTTCCAGCCGGTGCGCACCGAACGCATCGAGGAACACGTGATGCACAGCGAGTGGTACGACATCGCGCCGGAGACCGTGGCGGCGATTTCCGCCGCAAGGCAGCGCGGCGGCAAGGTCATCGCGGTCGGCACCACCAGCGTGCGCGCCCTCGAAAGCGCCGCCCTGCGCGCCGCGCCCGGCGAACTGCTCGCCGCCGGCGCCGCCGAGACACGCATCTTCATCACGCCGGGCTTTGCCTACAAGGTGGTGGACCGGCTGATCACCAATTTTCACCTGCCCAAGTCCACCTTGCTGATGCTGGTCTCCGCCTTCGCCGGACACGAACTGATGCGCCGGCTATACGTTCACGCGATCGAACAGCGCTACCGCTTTTTCAGCTATGGCGACGCGATGCTGCTGGACCAGGCATGAAGCTTACGCGCGCGTCGTATCCAGCCAGATTGCCAGCCCCTGCGCGTTCAGTTCGTCATCCACCGAGAACACCTCGGTCAGCGCTTCCGGGCTGAGCCTCCAGCCCTGGCGCTTGGCTTCCCCGGCGATCAGGGCGCGCACCCCCGCCTTGAGCTTCTCGTGGCGTTCCTGGCCGCGCGCCCCGCTGGCCTGCACCGCCCTGGCCATTTCCACGTGCCCGGCGATCAGGCGCTGCACGTCGGCGGCGATGCGCGGCACGTCTTTCACCTGCGCGTAGTGCGTGAGGTACACCGCCTCGGGCTTGTAGCTGACCACCCGGTCGATGGTCTTGGTGAGCAGGTCCGGCTCGAATTGCGAAGGGCTGGAGGTGGGGAAGGAGAAGCGCCGCCCGTCGGTTTCCAGCTCCGTGTAGGCCAGGCCGAAGGAGTCGCCGACGAAAAAGTGCCCGGTCTTCGCATCGCGGATGCACACGTGGTGCCGCGCATGACCCGGCGTGTCGAGAAACAGGAACTCGCGCCCGGCCAGCGAGACCGTGGCGCCGTCCGGCGTCTCGATGATGCGCTCCTTGGCGATCGGAATGATCTCGCCGTAATTTTTCAGCGCCCTCTCCAGGCCATACACCTCCACCGTCGCCTGCCACAGCTTGGAGGGGTCGGCCATGTGGCGCGCGCCGCGCGGGTGCACCGTGAGCCTGGCGTTGGGGAACAGCTTCATCATCTGGCTGGCGCCGCCGGCGTGGTCCAGGTGGATGTGGGTGAGCATCACATAGTCCACGCTCTCCGGGCCCAAGCCCTTCGCCCGCAGCGCTTCGAGCACGTAGGGGATGGAGTAGTTGGTGCCGGTATCGATGAAGGCGGCGCGGCCCTGTTCCACCACCATGTGGATGGCGTCCAGGCGCGGGCGCACGAAACCGGAGTCGATGGCGGAGATGCCGTCTGCGTAGTCAATCAGGTCGAGTTCCATATCTCAATTCAGTCTGGCGGTTGGCTGGTTCGTTTGGTTGGTTTACGTCTACGTTCAATCGCGATTTTCGCCGATAATCCGCATATGCGCTGCAGCCCCAACATCGCATGAGCGGACAATTCGGCCTGTTCGGTTCCGACGAGGAACCGGAGGACGACGCGCCTTCCGCCGCCGCCCCCACCCCCGCCGAGAAAGCCACGCGCGGCGTCGGCCCGGTGATCCAGGAAGAGGCCATCCATGCCCTCGGCCGCGATTTGATCCAACAGCTGCCCGGCCAGATCCACCTGGGCACCTCCACCTGGTCTTTCCCCGGCTGGGCCGGCATCGTCTACGACAAGGCCGCCTCCGAATCCACCCTGTCGCGCCGCGGCCTGCGCGCCTACTCGGCCCACCCGCTGCTGCGCGCAGCCGGCATCGACCGCTCGTTCTACAGTCCCCTGTCGCTGGCCGAATATTCGGAATACGCCCGCCAGGTACCCGGGCATTTCCGCTTCATCGTCAAGGCCCCCGCCTACATCACCGACGAGCTGCGCCGCGACGACAAGGGCCGCGGCACCGACATGAACCCGCGCTTTCTCGAAGTCGACGGCGCCTTCGAGGACTTCATCAAGCCCGCCATCGCCGGCCTGGGCGAGAAGGCCGGGCCGCTGGTGTTCCAGTTTTCACCACTCTCACGGCAGACGCTGAACAACGTCTCCGCCTTCATCAACCGCCTGCACGGTTTTCTCTACGCCCTGAAGCAGCGCAGCGAAGGCTTCTCGGTCCAGCCCCTGCTCGCGGTCGAAGTGCGCAACGGCGAGCTGCTGACCCGCGAATTCGCCGACGCCCTCAAGGACGTGGGCGCCCGCTACTGCCTGGGCCTGCATGCACGCATGCCCACCGCCGAGGAGCAGTTGCCTATCCTGCGCGCCCTGTGGCCGGGCGAGCTGGTGGTGCGCTGGAACCTGCACTCCGGCTTTCGCTACGAAGAAGCCAAGGCCCAGTACGCGCCCTTCAACAGGCTGGTCGATGAAGATCCGCACACCCGCGCCACCCTGGCCCGGGTGATCGCCGCCACCGCGGCGGCAGGCCACCCGGTCTACCTGGTCGCCAACAACAAGGCCGAAGGCTCGGCGCCGCTCACCGTGGTGAAGCTGGCCGAAGCGATCCTGGACGAGATCCGCAAGAAGGCGGCGGCCGATCCGCGCTGAAACTTCGTCCGCGGCGGAAAACTGCGTGCCTACGACAGGGCGGGTAATTCGCCCTGGCACCCTGTAAAAGGACGGTCGAATTCACGAACTTGCGCGGTTCGGCAACGGCCAAACTTGGGAAAACCTAACAAAACCTGACATTTTTTCGCTACATCGAGGTCGCCATCACCACATTTGTGGTGGGCGACGAAGCGGACATGCGCCGAGGACAGGTGCCAAGGACAGGCGCCGAACCCGCGGCAAATCACGGTCACCGCAAAGCCTGGCGGCATGCCGCCCCTCGGGAGGCGGCAGTTTTCTTCGCGTCGCACCCGCCAGCCGTTCGCCGCGCAACCGCGTCGTCCAGACCCGGCTCCCCTTGCGGCATCAGCAAGCATGATTGGCTGGCTGGACCGCGGGCGCCCGCCCGGGCTCGCCTCACCCCATGCAATCCTTTGTTTCCAAACATACGCCACTTCCGCTCCATCGGACAGGTAAATTCTCGCGTCCCGGAAGCGCGGCCTGCCGCATCCCTGACGCCTTTTCGAATCGGTGCGATGACACCACGCGGACCGTGCGGACCCCGGGCCGCGTCCGGCCGGTCGCCGTTGGCTGGATACAGTGGCCGCAATCAGGATTAATATCTGCCCCCATGGGGGCGCCAACCCGCGCTCCGACCCACGCAGGGGGAAACAGGATGGCACGCAAGCCGACCGGTCCGACCACGGACCGCCGCAAGTTTCTGACCGGATTTGTCGCCGCCGGCGCGGTCGCCGCGGTGGCGCCGCCGGGCTCGCGTGCCGCCGATGCGCCGGCCACGGCGCAGGCCCCGTCGGCATTACCCCCTTCGGCGCGGACAGCCGAGGCGGAGACCGGCACGCCAAAGGAACTTGCGCGGGTGCCGGGGGTGCCGGGCTCGGACTTCATGGTCGACGTGATCAAATCCCTGGGCATCAAGTACCTGCCGGCCAACTGCGCGTCCAGCTATCGCGCCCTGCACGAATCGCTGATCAACTACGGCGGCAACAAGATGCCGGAATTCCTCTCCTGCATGCATGAGGAATCCGCCGTCGCGATGGCGCATGGCTATTTCAAGGTAGCCGGCAAGCCGCTCCTGACCCTGTGCCATGGCACGGTGGGCCTGCAGCATGCCTCGATGGGCCTGTACAACGCCTGGTGCGACCGCGTGCCCGTGATCATCATCGGCGGCAACGAACTGGACGCGGCACACCGCCCGCCAGGCGTGCCGACCTTTCACTCGGCGCAGGACATCAACGCCCTGGTGCGCGATTTCACCAAATGGGACGACACGCCGGTCTCGCTGCCGCATTTCGCGCAATCTTTTGTGCGCGCCTACAAGATTGCGATGACCCCGCCCTACGGCCCGGTGGCCCTCTCGCTGGACGCCGGCCTGCAGCAGGAGCCGGTCAAGGGGCATGGCGGGTCTCCCTCGGCGATGCCCGTGGTGCCGCGCTACGTGCCCACCAGCCCGCCGCAAGGCGACAGCGGCGCGGTCAAGGAGGCGGCGCGCCTGCTCGCCGGGGCGCAGAACCCGGTGATCGTGGTCGACCGCGCGGCGCGCACGGCGGACGGCGTCACCCTGCTGGTGCAACTGGCCGAGTTGCTGCAGGCCAAGGTGATCGACCAGGGCGGGCGGATGAACTTTCCGCGCACCCATTACCTAAGCAGCGGCCCGGGCGCGGTGAACAACGCCGACGTGATCCTCGGCATGGAGCTCTCCGACTTCTGGGCCACGGTGAACAGCTTCACCGACAACGGCGCCAATGGCGGTATCGGCGAGAACGACACGCGCATCAAGAAGGACGCGCGGCTGATCAGCATCAACTCGGTGGAACTGAACACCAAGGCCAACTACCAGGACCTCCAGCGCTTCCAGGAGATCGACGTGCAGATGGCCGCCGACGCGCAGGCCACGCTGCCGGCGCTGATCGAGGCGCTCAAGTCGGCTTTGCCGAACGATCGCAAGGAGGCGATCGCCCGGCGCGGCCAGGTGCAGAAAAAGGCTTATGCCGACGCTCTTGCGCAAACCCGCCAGGCAGCCGCGATCGCCTGGGACGCCAGCCCGATCAGCACCGCGCGCCTGTGCATGGAACTGTACGGCCAGATCAAGGACCTCGACTGGTCCCTCGTCGCCTCGGAAGGCAACGTCAGCAACTGGCCGAACCGCCTGTGGCCGATGGAAAAGTACCATCACTGGCTGGGCCGCTCCGGCGGCTATGGCGTGGGCTACGGCGCGCCTGCCTCGGTGGGCGCGGCGCTTGCCAACCGCGACCTCGGGCGCTTCTCGGTGAGCATCCAGTCCGACGGCGACCTGATGTACGCCCCCGGCGTGCTGTGGACCGCCGCGCACCACAAGATTCCCCTTCTGGCGGTGATGCACAACAACCGCAGCTGGCACCAGGAGGCGATGCACGTACAGCGCGTCGCCAATTTCCGCAATCGGGTGACCAACACCGGCAACGACTTCGGGCCGGTCGGCACCAGCATCCAGAACCCGGATATCGAGTATCACAAGCTCGCCGAATCGATGGGCTGGTGGGCCCGCGGCCCGATCAAGGACCCGGCACAACTCGCCCCCGCGCTCAAGCAGGCCATCGCCGTGGTCAAGTCCGGCCAGCCGGCCCTGCTCAACGTCTGGACCCAGCCGCGCTGAGATGAAAAATTCCCCCTGCTTCCCGATCCGCCCGACCGCGCGCCTGCCGCGAGTCTTATCTCGGCTAACCGCCGCCGCTCTTTTCGGCGTCCTCGCCTTCGCCTGCGTTGCAGCGCAGGCCGCCTCGGCGGAAAACGGCAAGGCCGCCTTCATCAGGAACGGCTGCTGGCAATGCCACGGCTTCGTCGGCCAGGGCGGGGTCACCGGCCCGGCGCTGGCCCCCAACCCCAAGCCCTTGTCCTTCATCACGGTCTTTGTGCGCAACACCAACGGCGCCATGCCGCCGTACCAGAAAGCCATCCTCTCCGACGCGGACCTGGCGGACATCTTTGCCTACCTGCAATCGATCCCGAAGGGCAAGGAGTACCAGAGCATTCCCTTGCTCAATCCGTAGCCCGGCCAAACCGTGCCGGACTGAAACACAATGCCCGGCATTTGCCGGGCATCGATGCGGTCTTTCAGGCCCCGGGACCGCCAGGCGGCCTTCCTCGCCCGTTTGGACGCTACTTTTTCAGCCGCGCCGCGAATTTCTCGCGAAACTTCTTCACCTTCGGCGCCACCACGAACAGGCAGTAAGGCTGGTTCGGGTTGTGGGCGAAGTATTCCTGGTGATATTTCTCGGCCATGTAGAAGGTGGTGGCCGGCACCACTTCGGTGACGGCGTGCTTGCCCCAGATGCCTTCGCTGTCGACCTCGGCGATGATCTGCTCGGCGGTCTTCTTCTGCTCTTCTGAATGGTAGAAAATCGCCGAACGGTATTGGGTGCCGACATCGTTGCCCTGGCGGTTCAGGGTACTCGGGTCGTGCACGGTGAAGAACACGCGCAGGATGTCGGCGTAGCTGACCACCGCCGGGTCGAAGGTCACGCGCACCACTTCGGCGTGGCCGGTATCGCCATTGCAGATGTCGTCGTAGGTCGGGTTGAGGGTCTTACCGCCGGTGTAGCCGGACTCGACCGAGACCACGCCCTTGAGGTCGTCGAACACCGCCTCGACGCACCAGAAACAGCCCGCGCCCAGAGTTGCGATTTCATGCGTATCCGCCATGTGCATCCCTTTCCTTAAGTTCCGTCGCTGAGTTTCATCGTTGCCCTATTTACGCTATCCCATATGGGGGCGGATGCTGCGGCTTCTACTTATCTGCATCAACGATGTTGATTGATCGCGTCACGGGTCGCCTTGGCGACCTTGCGGGCGGCCAGGGCGTAGTCTTCGCCGTCCGAGGCGTAAAGGATGGCGCGGGCGGAATTGATCATCAATCCTGTTCCCCCGGCGCTTTTTCCTGCCCGTACGGTGGCCTCGATGTCGCCGCCCTGCGCACCAATCCCGGGCACCAGCAGGGGCATGTCGCCGACCAGCTTGCGCACATCCGCGAGCTCCGCCGGCACGGTGGCGCCAACCACCAGGGCACAATTGCCGTTGGCGTTCCATTTTTCGGCCACGACGCGGGCGATGTGCTGATACAACTTCACGCCACCGACTTCCAGATCCTGGAAATCGCCGCCGCCGGCGTTCGAGGTGCGGCACAGGACGATCACGCCCTTGTCCTTGTAGGCGGTGAAGGGGCTGACCGAGTCGCTGCCCATGAAGGGGGCAACGGTGACCGCGTCCGCCTGGTAGCGCTCGAACGCCTCGCGGGCGTACTGGTCGCCGGTGGAGCCGATGTCGCCGCGCTTGGCATCGAGCACCACGGGAATGGCCGGGTGGTTCGCCTTGATGTAGGCGATCAGTTCCTCGAGCTGGTCCTCGGCGCGGGCGGCGGCGAAGTAGGCGATCTGCGGCTTGAAGGCGCAGGCGAGGTCAGCCGTGGCATCGACGATGGCACGGCCGAATTGCAGGATGGCGTCGGGCCTGCCTTGCAGCAGCTTGGGGAAGCGCGCGAGGTCGGGGTCGATGCCGACGCAGAGCAGGGAGTTGTTGGCTTGCCAGGCGGCTTGCAGCTGGGTGATGAATTTGGACATGGGCGATTTGCGAAAGCGGGGCAGGCGCTATTTTATGGCTTCGTGGCCGGGTAAGGCGGCGAGAGCGGGCTCGTGCGCGGCCTTCGCGCCATCCGCCTGGTCCGGTACGGCGGGCTTCTCTTCGGATTCATGCGCCTTCGCTTCTTCCGTCTGGGTCTTCAGGGCCTCGCTCAAGGTTTCCGACAGGCCGGTCTCCACCCAGCCCGCCACCTGGCTGATGCTCTGCGCCAGCCCCGGGTCTTCGGCCTCGATGCGGTGGCGCGCGCGCGCGGCGTCAAAGGCAAAGCGGCGGAACACGTCGGCGACGCGAACCGTGTCCGGATCGCAGATCAGCACCCAGCGCGTTTCCCCTTCAGGCGTTTCCATGCGGCCGATCCACTGCGCCATGCGCAGTTCGTCGAGCAGCGCCTCGGCTTCGGAGAAGGCCGTGCGCAAGACGGCGCGCACCTGCCGGGAGGTGGCGCCGCCCTTGTCGCGCGAGCGCGTCAGGAGGGCAAGCACGCGCATCGCCTCGGCAAAGCGCGCGCCGGGCCAGGGCCGCAGGTCGGCGCGCTCCTGGCCGCGCAACGCCCAGGTGGCGGCGATGAGCGCGCCCAGCAGGGTGACCATCCAGGAGAGGTAGATCCACACCAGGAAAATCGGGATCGCGGCGAACGTGCCGTAGATCAGGTGATAAGTCGGAAAGCGCGCAATGAACAGGGCGAACAGGTGCTTCATCAGCTCGAAACCGAGTGCCGCGGCCATACCGCCGATGGCGGCGTGGCGCAATTGCACGTCGCTGTTGGGCACGGCAACGTAGAGCAAGGTGAAAGCGAAAAAGGTCAGTACCACCGGCACCAGGCCGAGCACCGTCTGGGTCAGCCACTCGGCGCCCGGCAGCCAGCCCAGGGAGCGGGACACCAGGTAGGAAGTGATCGCCAGGCCCGAGCCGATCAATACCGGGCCGAGCGTGACCGTGGACCAGTAGATCAGGATGCGCCGCCCCAGCGGGCGCGGGCGCGGCACGCGCCAGATCGCGTCAAACGTGTTGAAGATGGTCTGCATCAAGGCGGCGGCGGTGATCGCCAGGGTGGCCAGACCCGCGGTGGTGAGCTTGGCGGCGGAATCAGCGAAGCCCAGCACGTATTCGCCGACAATCGCGCTGGCCTGCCGCGGCAGCAGGTTTTGCAGCAGGAAATTCTCGATCGCGTGCTTTGCGTCCACGAAGATCGGGAAGGCGGCGAACAGGCCGAGCGCGATCGTCACCAGGGGAACGAGCGAGAGCAGCGTGGTGAAGGTGAGGCTGCCGGCGGACTGGGCGAGCTGGTCCTGCGCGGCGCGCTGGATCAGGTATTCGATGTAACGCAGCTGGCGCGTGTCGAGCAGTTCCTCCTTGAGGGCATGCAGGTTTTCCTCGAACGTGTGCGCGCCGGCTTCGCCTTTGCGCGCCGCTGCCTTTGTCGCGTTTTTCGCCAGGGTTCTTTTGGCCGTCAATGCGGTTTCCTTTTTTCTTGCCGACACTTTTCCCGAACTGCGCGCCACCTGTGCATGTCCTGCACGGGAGCGCCTGAGAGGAGAGGGAGAGGCGCTCGCTGCCTTACGTATAATACCCGGTCGCACTCCCTGATTTGCCCATGCCGGACATCCTGGTTCTTTACTACAGCCGCGGCGGCGCCACCCGCACGCTCGCCGAGCGCATTGCCGCCGGCGTCGAGAGCGTACCCGGCGCGCAGGCGCGCATGCGCACCGTGCCCCCGGTGGCGCCCGTGACACAGACGGCCGCACCGCCGGTGCCCGAGAGCGGCGCGCCCTATGCGGAACCGCGCGATCTGGAAGAATGCATCGGCCTGGCACTGGGCTCGCCGACACGCTTCGGCAATATGGCCGCGCCGATGAAGCATTTTCTCGATTCCACCGGCGCGCTGTGGCAAAACGGCGCGCTCTCCGGCAAGCCGGCCTGCGTGTTCACGGCCACCTCCAGCCAGCATGGCGGGCAGGAGACCACCCTTACCTCGATGATGCTGCCGCTCCTGCACCACGGCATGCTGATCGTCGGCCTGCCCTTCACCGAGCCGCTGCTCACCTCCACCTCCACCGGCGGCACGCCCTACGGCGCCAGCCACGTGTCGGGCGGGATGGGCGACAAGCCGGTGAGCGAGGACGAGAAGCGCCTGGCGTTCGCGCTGGGCAAGCGCCTGGCGCAGGTCGCCCTGAAGCTGGCGGCATGATCCGGTGGATACGCTCGCCGCTCCCGTGACCATCGCCGCGCCCAATCCCTGGCTGCAGCGCGTCGCCAGCGTGTGCCTGGTGCTGCTGATCGCGCTGTGCGTGGCCTGGGAGATGTGGCTGGCGCCGCTGCGCCCCGGCGGCTCCTGGCTGGTGATCAAGGTGATTCCGCTGCTGCTGCCCCTGCGCGGGGTGCTCAAGCGCGACAACTACACCATGCAATGGTCGGTGCTGCTGATCTGGCTGTACTTCACCGAAGGGGCGGTGCGCGCCTCCAGCGACCACGGGCTCTCGGCCATGCTGGGCGGCGCCGAGGTGCTGCTTTCCCTGCTTTACTTCACCTGCGCGGCGATGTACCTTCGCCCGCTCAAACAGATGGCCAAGATGTCAAAACAAAAGGAGACGGGCAAATGAACCAGATCGATCTTAAAGGCAAAGTCGCGGTGATCACCGGCGGGGCGCGCGGCATCGGCTACGCGGTGGCCGAGCGCATGCTGACCTCGGGCGCCAGCGTGGTGCTGTGGGACCTGATGGCCGATCGCCTGCCCCAGTCCAAGGCGACCTTGTCGTCCAACGGCCGGGTCGAGACCTTTACCGTCGACATCACCGACGAAGACCAGGTGATGGCCGCCACCGCCGCCGCCGTGAAGGCGCTGGGCAAGATCGACATCCTGGTCAACAGCGCCGGCATCACCGGCCCGAACCAGAAGACCTGGGAGTACTCCTCCAAGGACTTCCGCCAGGTGCAGGAGATCAACCTGATGGGCACGTTTCACTGCTGCAAGGCGGTGGTGCCATGGATGATGAAGCAGGACTACGGCCGCATCATCAACATCGCCTCGATCGCCGGCAAGGACGGCAACCCGAACGCGCCGGCCTACTCGGCCTCCAAGGCGGCAGTGATCGGCCTGACCAAATCGCTCGGCAAGGAACTCGCGCAGACCGGCATCCGCGTCAACGCACTGACCCCGGCCGCGGCCAAGACCGAGATGTTCTCGCAGATGACCGAGCAGCACATCCAGTTCATGCTCTCGAAGATCCCGATGAACCGCTTCGTGCAGGTCGAAGAGATCGCGGGGATGATTGCGTGGATGGCGTCCGAAGAGTGCTCGTTCACCACCGGTTCGGTGTTCGACATTTCCGGCGGGCGCGCGGTTTATTGAACATGGGTGGCGAAGCCGCGCGAAAGGCTCTTTTCTTTTTCGTCGCCCTTTAATGAGAATCGGCTGGCTTTGCCGGCGATTTCTTACCGGCTAACCCGGGCAAAAGCAGTTTCTCACCTTTGCCCGCTCGCAGGAGCAAGCATGTCCGACCTTCAATCCCGCCTGACCCAGATCGTCGGCGCGGCCAATGTGATCACCGACGACTTCGCGCCCTACGCGAACGACTGGCGCAAGAAATATTTCGGCAAGCCGCTGCTGGTGGTCAAACCCGGCACGCCGGAAGAGGTTGCGGCGGTGGTCAAGCTTTGCGCGGAGACCAAGACGCCGATCGTGCCGCAGGCGGGCAACACGGGCCTGGTCGGCGGCGGGGTGCCGGACGAAAGCGGGCATGAGGTGATCGTCAGCGTGGCGCGCATGGACAAGGTGCTGGAGGTGGACACCATCAACAACACCATGACCGTGGAGGCTGGCTGCATTTTGCAGACCATCCAGGAGAAGGCCGCCGAGCACGGCCGCCTGTTCCCGCTGTCGCTGGCCGCCGAAGGCTCGTGCCGGATCGGCGGGAACATTTCGACGAACGCGGGCGGGGTGCAGGTGCTGCGCTACGGCAATACGCGCGAACTGGTGATGGGCCTGCAGGTGGTACTGCCTTCGGGTGAACTGTGGGACGGGCTGCGCGGCCTTCGCAAGGACAACACCGGCTATGACCTCAAGCACCTGTTCATCGGCGCCGAGGGTACGCTGGGCATCATCACCGCCGCGGTGATCAAGCTGTTCCCCGCGCCGCGTGCGACGCAGACGGCGTTCATCGCACTGGAGTCGCCGCAGAAGTCGCTCGAATTGCTCAGTCACATGAAGGGCGCGCTGGGTGACCGGCTCACCGCCTTCGAACTGATTTCCGATTTCGGCCTGTCGCTGGTGACCAAGCATTTCAAGAACCTGAAGGCGCCGCTGCCGCAGACTTCGCCCTGGTTCGTGCTGACCGACGTGTCGGACAGCCGCGATGCCGCCGCGCTGGCCGAGGAAGTGGAAGTCGCGCTCGGCGAAGCGCTGGAGAAGGGGATCATCTTCGACTGCGCGATCGCCAAGAACGAGACCGAGGGCAAGCGCATGTGGGAGCTGCGCGAGAACATGACCGAGTCGCAGGTGCACGAAGGGCGCAACATCAAGCACGATGTGTCGATCCCGATCTCGAAAATGGCCGAGTTCATCACCGCCGCCGACGCGCAGCTGGAGAAAGCCTACCCCGGCGTGCGCCCGATCAGCTTCGGCCACGTGGGCGACGGCAACCTGCACTACAACATCGCCCATCCGCTGGACAGGTTCACCGAGGAATCGTGGATGAAGGAGTGGGAGCACATCAACCTGATCGTGCACGATTGCGTGGCCACCTTCAACGGCTCGATCTCCGCCGAGCACGGCATCGGGCAACTGAAGCGCGAGGAGATCAAGCGCTACAAATCGCCGCTCGAACTGCGGGTGATGCGGCAGATCAAGGCGGCGATCGATCCGCAGAACATCATGAACCCGGGCAAGGTTATCTAGGTCTGCCACCTGACATCAGCCATCCCGCCATCCCATACCGTTCGCCCTGAGCCTGTCGAAGGGCGCGTGTTCCACGGACCAACCGGCACGCGTGCTTCGACAAGCTCAGCACGAATGGAAGCAGAGCTTGTACTCTCTCAATAAAACTTCCGACTACACGAGACAACCATGGCCGATTACCGCAACATCAAAGCCGATTCCTTGACCGCCGTCGTCGCCGCCATCGTCAAGGCCGGCGGCTCTTCCGAGCGCGAGGCGCAACTGGTCTCGGCCAACCTGGTCGAGGCGAACCTGAAGGGCCACGATTCGCACGGCGTCGGCATGGTGCCGCGCTACATCGACGCGATGAAGGAAGGCGGCCTGGCGGTCAACCAGCACGTGAAAGTGGTGATGGACGCGGGCGCCCTGCTCACCCTCGACGGCCTGACCGGCTATGGCCAGGTGATGGGCTTTGAGGCGATGGAACTGGGCGCGGAACGCGCCAAGCGCAACGGCGTGTGCGTGGTCGGCCTGTCGAACTCGCACCACATCGGACGCATCGGCCACTGGGCCGAGCAGTGCATCGGCCACGGCCTGGTGTCGATCCATTTCGTCAACGTGATCTCGCGACCCATCGTTGCGCCCTGGGGCGGCAGCGACGCGCGCCACGGCACCAACCCGTTCTGCGTCGGCGTGCCCCGGCAGGGCCACGAGCCGATCGTGCTCGACTTCGCCACCAGCAAGATCGCGCAGGGCAAGACCCGCGTGGCGCACAACAAGCGCGTCGAACTGGAGCCGGGCACCATCATCGACAACGAGGGCAAACCGACGGTGAATCCACGCTACACGGTGATCGAGCCTTACGGCGCCATCCTGCCGTTCGGCGAGCACAAGGGCTCGGGCCTGGCGCTAATCTGCGAACTGCTGGGCGGTGCGCTTTCCGGCGGCACGACCGCGAGCGGCCCGGCCGACGGCAAGCGGCGCGTGCTCAACGGCATGCTCTCCATCCTGATCGACCCGTCGAAACTGGGCACCGGCGAGAACCTGGCGCGCGAAGTCGAGAGCTTTGTCGCCTGGCACACCGGTTCGCCGCCCGCTCAGGGCATGGCCCGCGTGAAGATCGCCGGCGAACCGGAGCGCGAATGGAAAAAGCAGCGCCTGGCCGAAGGCATCCCGGTCGACCCGAACACCTGGCAGGAGATTGTCGAGGCCGGGGCGAAGGTGGGGCTGGACAACGCGGCGCTCGAGAAGATTGCTGCCTGAACTCGGGCGGACGCTGCGTGCACAACGCTCACGATAGTGGGCGTTTTCTTTGCAACGCCCGCGATTGCGGGCGTTTCATTGATGCCGCATGCGATCACGCGGGATCGTCGACGTAGATCTCCACCCGCTCGCGGCCCTTGCCCGGGTTCTTGCGCTTCAGGCTGACGCGTCCGACTTCCCCGGTGGTTCTGAGGTGCGTGCCGCCGCAAGGCACCTGCGCCAGCCCCTCGATCTGCCAGTAGCGACGCTGCGCGGCCTCATCCGAGTACGCGCTGATGATGGGCCGGTCGGCGGCAACGATGACGTTCACCTCGTCCAGCAATGCGGGAAACAGCGGCGCGATATTCCGCGGCCAGACGAAGTCGATGCGCGCCTTGTCCTGCGCGATATGCGCGCCGGTCTTCTCCACGCCCGGCAATTGGCGATAGGCCAGCTCCAGCACCAGCTCGGCGGCGAAATGCAGGCGCATCAGCCGGTAGCGCCGCGCCCAGTCGATCTCCACCCGTGCCGCGTCGCCCGGCGCCAGGCCGTGGCCCTGGTCCAGGGTGTAGACGATGTCCATGCCCGCCTTGCGCGCTTCGCGCACCGGGTGTCCGGCGATGGTGCCGTGGTCGCTCTCCTGCCCGCCCGACATGGCATGGAAAATCGTCGCCGCCAGCGTCACCTCATTGCCGGCGACGCCGGTGACCTCGGTGTCGAGCTGCGCGAGGTAGGGGTTCTCCCAGAAGACCTTTCTTGTCATGGCGCGATTGTCGCAAAAACTTCGTGCCTGCAACTATCCGGCCGGGTTCGGCGCTTGCGCCGATGTCGCCTCCTCGAACAGCCGCAGCGCCATCAGCCCGTGCCCCACTGCCGCGCCAGCTCGCAGGGCCGCGGCAATGAACACGGTTTCGGCGATCTCCTCGCGGGTGGCGCCGGCCTGCACGGCGTTTTTCACGTGGGCATCGATGCAGTAGGCGCATTGGGTGGTGAGGGCCACGGCGATCGAGATCAGTTCGCGGATCTTGGCCGGGATCACGCCATCCTCGCGCTCGGCGGTGGATTTGAACTTGAGAAAAGCCTGGGCCTCGGGCGGTGCCAGGCTGATCAGGCTGCGCGCGTATTGCAGGTCGTCGGGGGAATGGTAGTGGGACATGGGCGCCTTTCACGATGAACCGGCGCGGATGCGCCGGCCTTTCACGATGAACCGACGCGGATGCGCCGGCCCTTCACGATGAACCGACGCGGATGCGCCGGCCCTTCACGATGAACCGGCGCGGATGCGCCGGTTCATGGCTAAGAGGCGCGCGGCGCGGCAAACGGTGCGCGCTTGCGTGGATTTTTTCTTCGCCCCTAGAATGCCGGCTGCTCCCTTCAATATCGACGATGCCCCGACTTTCCACCAAGCAGATGCGCGCCAGCCAGAAGGCCGGCGAACCGGATGCGCTGACCACTGCCGCCGGAGCACCGCAAGCCTGCCCGCTGTGCGGCCGGCCGCTGGCGCCCGGGCCAAGCGCGGACGAGCATCATCTGGTGCCGAAATCACGCGCCGGGCGCGACAAGTTCCTGGTGCACCGGGTATGCCATACGAAGATCCATGCGACCTTGAGCGAGAAGGAACTGGCGCAGCGCTACAACACCTGGGAGGTGCTGCGCGCGCATCCGCAGATTGCGGCCTTCATCGACTGGGTACAAAAAAAGCCGCCGGAGTTCATGGATCGCAATGCGCGTCCGCGTGGCCGGCGCTAGGCAGCAGCCCACGCGTGGATCTTCTACCAGGGAGCGCAGGCCGCGTCGCGCGGCCTGCCGTCGAAACCGGCTACTCGATCAGCCCGAACGCACGGGCGCGCTCGATCTGGCGCTTGGCGTTCAGATAGGTCGGCACTTCCAGCCATTGCCCCTCGAACAGCGCGCGTTCCTCGCCGCGCGCGCGGGCGGCGTCGAACTCCGCGATCAGCTTCAGGGAACGGGTGCATTCTTCCAGGCTGGGCGTGAACACGGCGTTCAGTTGCGCCGTGTGATCGACGCGTACCAGGCTCTTGCTGCGGTAACCCAGGCGGCGCGCGAACACAGCCTCCCTGACCGCGCCTTCGACGTCGGCGTAGGTATAGGGCGCGTCGACCGGCTCGATGCGCGCGGCGCGGCATTCGAGCACGAAGCGGCGGCGCGCGTAGTTGAGCTCCTCGGCATCCCGCCCGCGCTCGGCGCACAGGTCGGCGGCCAAATCCTCGCTGCCCAGCAAGGCGCAGCGCACGCGCGGGCTGGCGGCGGCGATCTCGCGCAGGTTGACCACCCCGGCGGCGGTCTCGCAGATCGGCAATATCTCAATGCTGCCCGGCGTATAGCCGCAGGTCGCTTCGCGCTTGCCGATCTCGGCATGCAGGGCGCGGATTTCGTGCGCGCTGGCCGCCTTGGGATAGGCGATGCAATCGGGCTGGGCGGGCATCACCGCGTCCAGGTCGGTGAGGCCGACGTCGTCGAGCCGGTTGATCCGCACCACCACCTCGGCGCCGGCGGCGTGCCAGGCGGCGTAGAGGCCGGCGGCAAGCGAGCGCGCCTCGACACGGCGTTCCGGCGGAGTGAAGTCTTCCAGGTCCTGGATCAGCACGTCGGCGCCGCTCGCCGTCATGGCGGCATGCACCGCGCGATCGGCCCCGGCGCCGAACAGCCAGGTACGGCGTAACTGCGGCGGCCGGCGCATCATGGCGCGATTCCCAGTCGCCCGCGCATCACGGTGCGGGGGGCTCTTCGGCCGGGGCAGGCTTTTTCAGGATGTCGGAAGCATGCTTGCCCGACTTCATGTTCCACAGCCACATCACATAACCCGAGACGCCGTAGACCACGAAAATCGAGAACAGCACCAGCGGCGGATAGGCCTGCACCACGAACATGGCAATGCCGAGCAGGAACAGCACCGCGACCGGCACGCGCTTGTAGCGGCCGATATCCTTGAAGCTGTAAAAAGGCACGTTGGCCACCATGGTGGCGCCACCATAGACCGAGATGATCCAGCCCAGCACCGCGATCAGGGTGACATCGCCCGGCAGCCAGGGCGAGATCATCGCGTTCAGGTGCTCAAGCGGCAGCCTGTTCTCGACCGCCAGCCAGATGAAGCCCACCATCAGTGCCGCCGCCGCCGGACTGGGCATGCCCTGGAAGTAGCGTTTGTCGACGACTTCGATGTTGGTGTTGAAGCGCGCCAGGCGCAGGGCGGCGCCCGCGCAATAGACAAAGGCCGCGAACCAGCCCCACTGCCCCAGGGTGCGCAGCGAAAATTCATACATGATCAGCGCCGGCGCGGCGCCGAAGGAGACCATGTCGGACAAGCTGTCGTACTCGGCGCCGAAGTCGCTCTGCGTGTGGGTCAGGCGCGCCACGCGGCCGTCCAGGCTGTCGAGCACCATGGCGATGAAAATCGCCATGCAGCCGCGCACGTATTCCTCGTTCATCGCCTGCACGATGGCGTAGAAACCGGCGAACAGCGCCGCCGTGGTGAACGCATTGGGCAACAGGTAAACGCCGCGGCGGCGCAGGCTGGCGCGGGTGTTGGTACGGGGGCGGAGTTCGCTCATTGGGCTTTGTAGTTGTCGTGGGGCCGCTTGGGTTGTGAAGTCGTTTTGTCGTGCGACGCGGACTTACATTACGCCAATTCGGCCAGTACCGTGCTGGAGGCCGACACCTTGTCGCCGATCGCCACCTTCACCGCGGTATCCGGCGGCAGGTAGACATCGACCCGCGAGCCGAAGCGGATGAAGCCGTAGCGCTGCCCGCGCGCAAGCGATTCTCCGGGCTTGACGTAACACAGGATGCGCCGCGCGATCAGCCCGGCAACCTGCACGCAGGTCAGTTCCACGCCGGAAGCGGTACGGATGTGCAGGGCATTGCGCTCATTCTCGGTCGAGGCCTTGTCCAGGTCCGCATTCACGAAACTGCCGGGGTTGTACCAGGCATTGACGATACTGCCATCCACCGGGCTGCGGTTTGAATGCACGTTGAAAACGTTCATGAACACGCTGATCTTCAGGCTGGGGCGCTTCAGGTAAGGGTCCTCGACCTTCTCGATCACCACGATGCGGCCGTCGGCGGGCGAGAGCACATCCTTCGCACCCTGCGGCACCGGGCGCGCCGGGTCGCGGAAAAACTGCAATACGAAAATCGCGATCAGCCAAAAGGGAATGGCAATCAGCGCGCTGAACCAGCTGACGACAAGCGCCAGAATGATGGCGCCGGCCAGGAAGGGCCAGCCCTCGCGGGCGATGATGGGGTGCGGGTAATTCGGTTGACTCATTGTTTCTGGTCTTCGCTCTTGTTGCGGTCTTCGCTTTTCTTCAGGGCGTCTTCAGTACCGCTGACGGCCTTGTCCATGGTCTGCTTGGGAATGTTGCCCACTTCCTTGGCAGCCTTGGATTCGGGCACCTTGTCGCCGCAGGCGGCCAGGGTGATCAACATGAGACAGGCGAAGACGGATTTGGTTTTCATGGTGGCGCTCCAAAAAAATAGGGCACGCAAAGGTGCCCTATTTTAGCCTTGAAACCATGGCGAGCCCGTCGATTAATCGCAGGCTCGCCGTTTGCTGCCAGACTCTTAGTTGCGCGACTGGTCCACCAGCTTGTTCTTCTTGATCCAGGGCACGGAAGGCGGGGTTTCGCGAAGCATGCTTCGCGCCGCCTGACGCCCCATGCGCTTGCAAGCGCACGGGGAATGATGCCCGGAAGAACGCACCCCATGCGGGGTGTTAGTTGCGCGACTGGTCCACCAGCTTGTTCTTCTTGATCCAGGGCATCATCGCGCGCAGCTTCTCGCCGGTGATTTCGATGGAGTGCTCCGCCATCAGGCGGCGGCGCGACAGCAGGGTCGGGGCGCCGGCGCGGTTTTCCAGGATGAAGTTCTTGGCGTATTCGCCGGTCTGGATGTCCTTCAGGCACTGGCGCATCGCGTCCTTGGTGGCTTCGGTGACGATCTTCGGGCCGGTGACGTACTCGCCATACTCCGCGTTGTTGGAGATCGAGTAGTTCATGTTGGCGATGCCGCCTTCATAGATCAGGTCAACAATGAGTTTCAACTCGTGCAGGCACTCGAAGTAGGCCATTTCCGGCGCGTAGCCGGCTTCGACCAGCACTTCGTAGCCGGTCTTGATCAGTTCGACGGCGCCGCCGCACAGCACGGTCTGCTCGCCGAACAGGTCGGTCTCGGTCTCTTCGCGGAAGTTGGTCTCGATCACGCCGGCGCGCGCGCCGCCGATGGCAGCGGCGTACGACAGGGCCAGGTCACGCGCCTTCTTGGACGGGTTTTGGTGCACGGCGATCAGCATCGGCACGCCGCCGCCGCCCGCGTAGGTCGAACGCACGGTGTGGCCGGGGGCCTTGGGGGCGACCATCACGACATCCAGATCGGCGCGCGGCGCGACCTGGCCGTAGTGCACGTTGAAGCCGTGAGCGAACGCCAGGGTGGCGCCCTTCTTGATGTTCGGCTCCACATCCGACTTGTAGGTCGCGGCGATGTGCTCGTCGGGCATCAGCATCATGACGAAATCGGCGCCCTTGACGGCGTCGGCGATCTCGGCCGGCTTCAGGCCGGCCTTCTTGACCTTGTCCCAGGACGGGCCGCCCTTGCGCACGCCGACGGTGACCTTGACGCCTGAGTCGTGCAGGTTCAGGGCGTGCGCGTGGCCTTGCGAGCCGTAGCCGACGATGGTGACCTTCTTGCCCTTGATCAGGCTAAGGTCCGCATCTTTGTCGTAATAAACTTTCATGGTCTTCCTCTCGTGTTGTCTCGTGGACGATGGTGATCGGGTTGATCGGTATGTTCCAACGGCGGCTAAGCGCGCAACCCATAATTATCGCGCTTCCCGGCCGGATTTGCAGGCGGGGCTGCCTTATGCCGTCCCTAACCTGCCGAAGGATGAATTCCCTGCTGTAGACCCCTGCGCTACACCTTGAGCACGCGCTCGCCGCGGCCGATGCCCGAGGCGCCGGTACGCACCGTCTCCAGGATCAGCGCGCGGTCGATCGCCTCGATGAAGGCGTCGAGCTTGGCCACGTCGCCGGTCAGTTCGATGGTGTAGGTCTTGTCGGTGACGTCGATGATGCGCCCGCGAAAGATTTCCGCCATGCGCTTCATCTCCTCGCGCTCCTTGCCGGTGGCGCGCACCTTGACCAGCATGAGTTCGCGCTCGATGTGCGCGCCCTCTGAGAGGTCCACCACCTTGACCACATCGATCAGGCGGTTCAGGTGCTTGGTGATCTGCTCGATCACGTCGTCCGAGCCGGTCGAGACGATAGTCATGCGCGACAGCGAGGCGTCCTCGGTCGGCGCCACGGTCAGGGTCTCGATGTTGTAGCCGCGCGCGGAGAACAGGCCGGCGACACGCGACAGCGCACCGGATTCGTTTTCGAGAAGAATTGAAATGATATGGCGCTTCATCACAGTTCCTCCGAGCCGAGCAGCATGTGGGTCAGGCCCTTGCCCGCCTGCACCATCGGCCAGACGTTCTCTTTCGGGTCGGTCAGGAAATCCATGAACACGCAGCGGTCCTTCAGTTTCAGGGCTTCCTTGATCGCGCCTTCGACATCGCCCGGCTTGGTGATCTGCATGCCGACGTGGCCATAGGCCTCGGCGAGCTTGACGAAGTCGGGCAGCGCATCCATGTACGACTCCGAATAGCGGCTGCCGTACTCGATCTGCTGCCACTGGCGCACCATGCCCAGATATCCGTTGTTCAGGTTCAGCACCTTCACCGGCAGGCGGTACTGCTTGCAGGTGGAAAGCTCCTGCAGACACATCTGGATCGAGGCCTCGCCGGTGATGCAGGCCACCGTCGCGTCCGGATGCGCCATCTGCACGCCCATCGCGTAGGGCAGGCCCACGCCCATGGTGCCCAGGCCGCCGGAATTGATCCAGCGGCGCGGCTTGTCGAAACGATAGAACTGCGCGGCCCACATCTGGTGTTGGCCCACATCCGAGGTGACGAAAGCATCGCCCTTGGTCAGTTCCCAGAGCTTTTCGACCACGAACTGCGGCTTGATCTTTTCGCTCTTGCGGTCGTACTTCAGGCAATCGCGGCCACGCCACTCCTCGATCTGCTTCCACCAGTCGGCCAGCGCCTTGACGTCGGGACGGGTGCTGGCAGTCTCGACCTGGCGGATCACTTCCTGCAGCACGTCCTTGACGTCGCCGACGATCGGCACGTCGACCTTGACGCGCTTGGAGATCGAGGACGGGTCGATGTCGATATGGATGATCTGGCGCTGGAACTTGGCAAAGTCGGCCGGATTGCCGATCACGCGGTCGTCGAAACGCGCGCCGATCGCCACCAGCACGTCGCAGTTCTGCATCGCCAGATTGGCTTCGTAGGTGCCATGCATGCCCAGCATGCCGACGAACTTGGGATCGCTGGCGCGGTAGCCGCCCAGACCCATCAACGTGTTGGTGCAGGGGTAGCCGAGCAGGTCGACCAGCTTGTTCAGCTCCTTCGACGCATCGGCCAGGATCACGCCGCCGCCCGCGTAGATCATCGGCCGCTTGGCGCCGATGATCATCTGCACGGCCTTCTTGATCTGCCCCGCGTGCCCCTTGACCACCGGGTTGTACGAGCGCATCTCGACTTCCTTCGGATACACGAAAGGCGTCTTGAGAAAGCTCACGTCCTTCGGGATGTCCACCAGCACCGGGCCGGGGCGGCCGGTCTTGGCGATGTAGAAGGCTTTCTTGATGGTCGCGGCCAGGTCTTTTACGTCCTTGACCAGGAAGTTGTGCTTGACGATGGGCCGGGTGATGCCGACCGCGTCGCACTCCTGGAACGCGTCCAGGCCGATCGCATGGGTCGGCACCTGTCCGGAGATGATCACCATCGGGATCGAATCCATGTAGGCGGTGGCAATCCCCGTGATCGCGTTGGTCACACCCGGGCCGGAGGTGACCAGGCACACCCCGACCTTGTCGGAACAGCGCGCATAGGCGTCGGCGGCGTGTACCGCCCCCTGCTCATGGCGCACCAGGATGTGCTTGACCTTGTCCTGCTGGAACAGGGCGTCGTAAAGATAGAGGACCGCGCCGCCGGGGTAGCCGAACACGTGTTCGACGCCCTCTTCCTGCAGACAGCGCACGAATATCTCGGCGCCCATCAATTCAGGGGCTGCGGTCTCGCCGCGAATTGCTTCGGATGTAGTCATTGAGACCTCACACTAGAGCTGTAAAAGGGAAAGTCGCTGCATGCCGAGTCCGGTTTCCGACTCAAGGCACGTTTACGCAAACGTTCGCTCTGGTGAAGCAAATGAGGACGGGCGCTCGAAACTTATTTGTTCCGGTCCCGGTGCGAGCCGCCGAAGCACATTCCCAAGTAAGGTGCCGAAGCGGACGTTTCGCGGCCTTGTGAGCCTAAAACTGCTTGAATGATAAAGACTTTTTAATCCGAAGTCAAAAATTGGCGCGGAGCAACAAAAAAGCCGTGGCGATTTCGCCACGGCTTTTGCAAAAGGCACCGGCAGGGTGCAATAACCAAGTCCCGGTCAGGACCGGCGCCACTCCGTCAGCCCGCCCGGCTTGTCTTCCAGCACCACGCCGGCATCGGCCAACTCCTTGCGGATCGCGTCGGCGCGCTTGAAGTCCTTGCCCTTCTTGGCCACCGCACGCTCGTCGATCAGCGCCTGGATCTTCTCCGGCGTGAGCCCGCCCGCCGCATCCGGCTGCCCGGCCTGCAGGAAGGTCTGCGGGTCGCGCTCCAGCAGGCCCAGCACCCCGGCCAGGGCCTTCAATTGCGCCGCCACCTTGGCGTCCTGGGTGCGGTTGACCTCGCCCGCCAGTTCGAACAGCACGGCGATGGCGATCGGCGTATTGAAGTCGTCGTCCATCGCTTCCTTGAAGCGCACGGCGTGGGCTTCGCTCCAGTCCACCTCGCCAGTCACGCCTACCCCGGCCTCCGCAAAGCCCTTGAGCGCGGTATAGAACCGCGTGAGTGCACTGCGCGCGTCTTCCAGGTGAACGTCCGAATAATTGAGCGGGCTGCGGTAGTGCGCGCGCAGGATGAAAAAGCGCACCACCTCGGCGTCGAACTTTTTCAGTACCTCGCGGATGGTGAAAAAGTTGCCCAGGGACTTGGACATCTTCTCGTCGTCGACCCGCACGAAACCGTTGTGCATCCACAAATTGGCGAACGTATGGCCCGAGGCACCCTCGCTTTGCGCGATCTCGTTCTCGTGGTGGGGGAACTGCAGGTCCGCGCCACCGCCGTGGATGTCGAAACTCTCGCCGAGGATCGCCTCGCTCATCGCCGAGCACTCGATGTGCCAGCCCGGACGGCCCTCGCCCCAGGCCGAGGCCCAGCGCGTATCGGCCGGCTCGCTCTCCTTGGCGTGCTTCCAGAGCACGAAGTCGAGCGGGTCGCGCTTGGTGCTGTTCACGTCCACTCGCTCGCCGGCGCGCAGGTCGTCCAGGCTCTTGCCGGAGAGCTTGCCGTAGCCGGGGAAGTCGCGCACCGAGTAGTTCACATCGTTGTCGCTGGCCTGGTAGGCCAGGCCCTTTTTCTCCAGCTTGCCGATCAAATCGAGCATCTGCGGCACGTACTGGGTGGCGCGCGGCTCGTGGTCGGGCTTTTGCACGCCCAGGGCGCCGGCATCCTCGTCCATCGCGGCGATGAAACGGCCCGTCAGCTGCGAGATGGTTTCGCCGTTCTCGACCGCGCGCTTGATGATCTTGTCGTCAATATCGGTGATGTTGCGCACGTAGGTCACCGCATAGCCAGAGGCGCGCAGCCAGCGCTGCACGCTGTCGAATACCACCATCACGCGCGCGTGGCCGACGTGGCAAAAGTCGTACACCGTCATGCCGCAGACGTACATGCCGGCGCGGCCGGGGACGATGGGCTTGAATTCTTCTTTTTGCCGGGTCAGGGTGTTATGGATTTTCAGCATGTTGAACTTTATTCGGGCACTCGCGCTCCATGCTCGGGTCGGCGCGCGGGAATCTGGGGATTTCGGGCTGGCCTGCACCGGAGAGACGGCGTGGCACAAGAAGAGGCGGGCCGGGCAGCCCGGGCGAACCGTCGGGCAACCGTTGGCTACGAGGCTAACATCGGGCGCGCAGGCGCGCGCCGGCCGGAGCGATCAGCCGGACAATCAGTAGGGGTATTGTGAAAGAAGCAAAAAACATCAGGCGGGGCGCGAAGAGCGTGCCGAAGTTGGGTAAAATCACGGGGTTGCGCGCTTGAGGGAGGGTAGGATTTGTGCTTAAAATCCGCCAAAATCCCCTTGGGAAGCCATTTTGGCCACGCGCCGCTATACGAAATGAGTATATCACGATGACTTTTTCATTCGGTTCCCGCTCTGGCAAGAAGGGCTTTCGCCCCGCCAGGATCGCGGCCCAGTTGGCCTTTGCCGGCCTGTTCGCCCTTTCCGCAGCCTACGTCAGCGCGGACGAAATCGGCGATATCGGCAAGCTGCTCAAGGCCGGCCAGTACGACCAGGCGATGCAAAAGGTGGACGCCTATCTCGCCACCAAGCCGAAAGACGCCCAGGGCCGCTTTCTCAAGGGCCTGATCTATACCGAACAGAACAAGACCACCGAGGCCATCAACCTGTTCACCGGCCTGACCCAGGATTACCCCGAACTGCCCGAACCCTACAACAACCTGGCGGTGCTGTACGCCGGCCAGGGCCAGTACGAAAAGGCGCGCCAGGCCCTGGAGATGGCGATCCGCACCCACCCCTCCTACGCCACCGCGCATGAGAACCTGGGCGATGTCTACGCCAAGCTGGCCAGCCAGGCCTACGACAAGGCCTTGTCGCTCGACTCCGGCAACTCCGCCGCGCAGACCAAGCTGGCCCTGCTCAAGGAACTGATCAGCACCGGCAACCGCGCCCGCGGCACCCAGGTCGCCCAGGCGCCCGCCGCCAAATCGGCCGTCCCGGCGCCTGCCGCTCCGCCGCCGCCCTCGAAGGATGCCGCCAAGGCCCCGCCTGCCGCACCCGCCACGGCGACAGCTACCCCGGCTCCCGCCCCGACGCCCGCGCCTGCTCCTGCCCCCGCCGCCAAGGGCGGCGATGAGTCCGAAGTGGCCACCGTCGTCAACGCCTGGGCCGCCGCCTGGGCCGGCAAGGATGTGCCGGGCTACCTGGCCATCTACGGCAAGGAGTTCAAGGCGCCCAAGGGCGAATCGCGCGCCGCCTGGGAAGCCGGGCGCAAGCAGCGCATCGAAGGCGCCAAGAATATCAGCGTGAAGGTCTCTTCCCTGAAGGTCAGCTTCACCGACGCCAATACCGCGGTCGCCAAGTTCCGCCAGGACTACAAATCCAACGTTACCTCGGCCAATAGCGCCAAGACCCTGGTGCTCTCCAAGGCCGGCGGCAAGTGGCAAATCGTCGAAGAGCGCAGCGGCAACTGATGACCACAGCCAGCTCCCGCACCGCCCGCCGTACCCCGGCCATGAACGCGCTGGCGCGCGCGGTACCGATGAGGGCGCTGGCGCGCGCGGTACCGATGATGAGCGCGCTGGCGCGCGCGGTACTGCGGGCCGCGCCACCGCTCGGCCTGGCGATCGCGCTGGGCTGCGGCGGCGTGCTCGCCATCGCCCCAGGTACCGCCGTGGCGGCGAAGAAGGCGAAGATCCAGAAGACATCCTTCAAGGCGCCCCGCGCGGCCAGCGCAGCCGCGGCGGCCTCGGCAGCTGCCCTCGCCGCTTCTTCCGTCTCCCCCCCTGCCAATTCCGGCTTGGTCCCGCGTTCGGCGTCGGCCGAGGCCGAGGACGCGCTGGCCGGCATTTTCAAGGCGATCGAGAACAACAAGCTCGACGATGCGCTCAAGCAGACCGATGCGCTGATCGCCTCCAAGCCGAACTATCGCCTTGCCTACCTGATCAAGGGCGACCTGCTGCTGGCACGCAGCAGGTCGCTGTCCGGCATGGGCGCCATGCCGGGCGCGCCGGCCGACAAGGTGGCCGACCTGCGCGCCGAAGCGCTGCAGCGCCTGCGCGCCTACCGCGAGAAGCCGCCAGTGGACGCGATTCCGCGCTACCTGCTGCAAATGCGCCCGGACCAGAAGCACGCCATCGTGGTCGACACGAAAAAGTCGCGCCTGTACGTGTACGCGAACGACAACGGCCGCCCGCGTTTCGTTGCCGACTACTACATGACCCACGGCAAGAACGGCATCGACAAATTCCGCGAAGGCGACCAGAAGACGCCGCTGGGGGTCTATTACGTCACCTCGCATCTGCCGAAGAACAAGCTGGCCGACATCTACGGCGCCGGCGCCTTCCCGATCAACTACCCGAACGACTGGGACAAGCGCCAGGGCCGCGGCGGCCACGGCATCTGGCTGCACGGCGTGCCTGCCGATACCTTCGCACGCGCGCCGCTGGCTTCCGACGGCTGCGTGGCGCTGTCGAACGCCGACCTGGAAATGATGGGCAAGAACATCGACGTGGGCTTGACGCCGGTGATCATCAGCGACAAGGTGGAGTGGCTCTCCCTGGACGACTGGAATGCCGATCGCGAAGGCCTGCTCAAGGCAATCGATCAATGGCGCCGCGATTGGGAAAGCCGCGACACCGAGGCGTACCTGAGCCATTACGCGCGCGATTTCGAGGGCGACGGCATGTCGCTCAAGGAGTGGAGCACCCGCAAGCGCCAGGTGAACGGCGCCAAGACCTGGATCAAGGTGGAACTGGGCAATATGGACGTGTTCCGCTACCCCGGCCACGAGGAGATGGTGGTTACCACCTTCCAGCAGGACTATTCGTCCAGCAATCTTTCC
>Ga0307511_10001170_pt1 | contig 27927 bp, 32 predicted proteins | sample 13_EM_MG_FD_200266 | JGI IMG/M metagenome (GOLD analysis project Ga0307511, IMG submission 200266) | Populus trichocarpa ectomycorrhiza microbial communities from riparian zone in the Pacific Northwest, United States - 13_EM | ecosystem: Host-associated > Plants > Roots > Unclassified | place...
AGTGTGGGACGAGAAGGAGCCAAAAAGAGACCCGAAGCGAGAGTCGCTTTGTGGTACTTTAGGGTCACTTTTGAAGGACTTTGAAGGCGGTCGGGCTACTTTGAAGGCCTTCAAAGAGGGCATGATCGTTTTCGCACTTTTCGACTTTCGATCACTTCAAAGATCTCTAAAGACCCGAAAAGACGATTCCTGTTTTGCTGATGCTCAGCAATCGCCCGATCGTCTTGCAGTGCAGGACAGGTCCGTGAATCCGGCGGTGGCTCTCGCGCGCCGGAATTCACTTACCGTTTGGTTGAGAGGATGTCCCGAGGACCTGACGAATGCCCTCAGTATCCAACCCTCCACCCGGCTACTTCCGACAGAAATTTTTGCAAAATGGACCTCATTCCGTGTCGGGAAACCCAACCAAGGAGCGCGACATCGTCTATGTATCAGTCCTGGGGTCCACGATACGTCGCGGCAGGATTGAACGCGTCCTATGATCCCTTTCGGGTATCGAGGAAATTCGTGCCGTGCTCCTCTTTGGTGACGCCAAGCCCTGGATCGTGGCTAGTCGGTGTCTTCGGATGATTACCACCCACTGGTCCTTTTCATCGCACGAGAGGAGCTGGAGCGCTAAGTTTGATCGTGTTCCAGGATACCAACTTTGATTACAGATTTCCCCCCAGCCGCTGGCCCGCAGTGCCGCGGGGTGCCTATCTTATACACCAGTACTACATTTGCGAATTTTGGAGTAGTTGTATAGGGTGTGAGTGAAAGGTACCTAATTAATGTCAGGGAAGTCCCATAGATAGTTACGGGGTCGCGCGATACGAATGGTGGGCTTGGAGGTCAAAAAATTGAGGGAATTGTTTGCGTTTATCACGTCTAAAGCTTCCACCAACTCCCTTTGTACCTGCTCCTGGTGGAAATCCGAAGCCTCAAGCAAAAACACCAATTTGAAGGGCCTGACTTCGTTCATTTCGCGCAATGTCTTGAACAACGTGTCTCCGGTGGGCAAATAAACCGCATAGCTCGTGATGACGATCACAACCTCGGAGAAGACAGGGGATTTGATAGTGGAGAAGACCCCCTTGACGATGGTGGGACGGTGACCACCCCGGTTGTGGTTGACGGGCCAAGCCTTCACTTGGAGAGATCGTAGAACCTTGAGCCGCGATAGATCGAGGTTTCCTATTTACTATGGTCAGCTCCGATCCAAAGCTACGCCCATGTGGAACTACTCACTAACTGAATCGTCCCTTGCTCCGACTCGTAGGGTCTCTAGGGTCTCGGCACACGCATCCAGCAGGACAGGTCCACAACTCCCAACATTGAGTAGGTCCACATGACGGAACCGTAGGCCATTGGACAAAGTCATCAGATGCGTCCATGTCTCGGCCCACCTGGAGTTATAGAGTGCCAGCCGCCCTCGCAGTCTCGGTGTAGAGGACAGGACCGTATCGGGGACGGTTGTATTGGTTGTGTACGCATGAGTGTTCCGGATCTCGATGTCATCCAGGTTCGGAAAAAGAGAGAGGAAATGTGAGAGTTGTCGAGGAGCGCAATTCAAGTCGGACAACGTGATGGATCTCAGCGTTGGTGAGAATTGTTCGAAATAGTGTTTGATGTCCGGCATAAAGCGATGAATTTTCATGCCCTCGATGTTCAGGGTGTGAACGTTCGTGAAAGCGGAAAAGTAGTACAAGTCGGAGTGGTCGAACGTTGGAGGTACAAACCAGGGATCCAAGCCGATCCTTTGTTTCACTCGGATTTCTCTCACGAGGGGCATGAGACCCAGCTCGTGCAATTTGGATAATGGTTCCAGCCGGTTTCGTTCGTCCTCGTGTCTATTCCCCATGAGAGTGAGGGTATGGTGGAGGTGCGGGGCCGCGGCGATGTACCAGGAGCGACAGGTCAACGAACACGCTTCAAGCGTGTCGCGGTGGCGGGTGAGGTGGGCGATGACCATCTCCACGATATCGTATGGGAACGAGGGTGGAGGCGGGGGCGACGATTCGGGCGTGTAAAACACTTCCGGGGGTGTATTACTGAGGAGACGATTGGCCTTGGTTTTGCCTCGACGCCAAGCGGTTGCTATGCGACTCGAGAGCTTAATCCCTACGGCGCGAACGGCGCAGAGGTCAGAATCATTATCGCGCACTAGTAGGTAACAATACCTAATGCAGGTCCTCCTGAGCGCCCTACATCTCCGGCCATTGGAAGCGTCGCCATCGTGGTGGGGGTGGGAGTGTGCTTCGGATGATCGGACTCAATAGGCCCAATCTGGAACAACGGGCAGCGAAGCGCGCATTGTATTCAAACCATCAAGGCGAGCACTGTGGCCGTAGAGAACATGCCGCGGTCTACCCGGCCACTGGCTCCACGGCCATCAAGTCAACACACGAAGAGGACGCGTCGATGCGCCGGGCACTTAGCCACACAAACTAAAGCCCAGCGTCAACGGCCGAAAGTGAGTTGGCTACGGATACACTCCTACTCCGTCTCTACACCAGCCCAGGACAAGCCGTTGGGTTGTTCCGCCACAACAATGACCCGGCTTTATCTTTGAGGTTGAACGTGGTGGCGATGTAGAGGGCCAGTTCGGAGTCACTCGACGACCTGCCTGCGATCAAGTTGAACTCCACGCGTAGATCCCGTCCAATACTCGCCCCTCGAGGAACCTGAGGTTCACAAATCATCAGAGATCCCGCGTCCCAGGTCTCCACCCACCCTCAACCTCAAACTCTACCTGTAACGTCGTTCTGAGGATGCCAATGCCCGCACCGCTTCCGTAAACAAGGTCGTCGCTCCCTATTTACTTCACTCGGAACTCGCCCTATACCATGCAACGGAAGCCACCTCCGCCCCCCTCAGCCGCTACTACCAACCAAGAACACCCCACTCCCACCAACGACCGGGGGCCCGGGACGCGTTCTTGTCGTTCCTCGAGGCTGGCGTGCTAAGGAACGGGGCTCGGCGCCAACCCTAGGTCTGCTCTATTTTGGTGGAAGTTGGTGTGACATTGTGTAATGATCCTGCAGGTTGATAGAGGAATAAAACTTGGCGTGCCCCACGCAACGTCGAACTTCGCGACCGTTTGTTCCGATGATACTTCAAGGACTCCTCACATTCGTGACTGGAAATATGTCATAGCCCGCTCTGCTTTCCCTTTCGTGCGATACTTTCCCCTTGGCAAAGTGATATGCCAATCACAAAAGCAATGCGATCTATAACTTCACGGCCAGAAGTTCCAGTATCCGAGGGCACAAGAGTGTCCAAACGTATCTTGTATACACAATGGTGATATATCGAACACGCGCCCTCTGGGGGCGCCGGTTGCCGGGAGGGTTTACAAAGGTACAATGAAAGGGCGCAGGATAAGGTAATATCACAGTCCTACGTCGAATCAAGGCGAGGGGGCGGGTCGAGAAGGTTGAGGAGACAGGAAGGATGGAGGTACGAGGGCAGCGAAGGGACCGAACGAAGGAGTGCAAGAGTCGTTGTGATAATGCGCAGGATCTCTGTACGACTGAAAAGAGAATAGGATTTTCTAAACTAACGTGGTGGCGATGCGATATGGTGGATTCCGAGAAGCGTCGGAGGGCGGTGACAAAAACGGGATTGGATCGGGAAATCGAGGAATGAAACGAGAGCGAAACCGAAAGGAATATTATAAGAGGGAATGGAGTCCGGCTCCGGAGAGAGATGTAGTGTCCAAGGATTACTTGTGTTTAGGGCAATTGTCGGGGGTGAGGTCCCGGATCCTCTTCTGCGAGCATTTGGATCTGAACACAACGGAAGCTTCAAAACCAAAGTTGTCAGCAAATAAACGAACACATACCCGACGAACTTGAGAGAATCCCCGTTTGAGCTGTAATGGATTATGTTCATTGGGCAAAACGCTCGAAGGAGTCCGGATCGAAGTTTGTTACGCACTTGGAGGGAGGCTCGCGGCTAGGCTTAGGGAGTAGAACGTTCTTATGCGGTACAGTAGGTAGAGTCTTGCAGACGGCGTTTCTAATTGAAATGGAGCAACGTCTCAGCCCCATGGTACCGATTAGAAATGGGCATTATCCTCACGATATGCTCCCATGATCTAGGTTAGGCGGATCAGTGTCATTCTTTTGATCAACCAGCCACACAAGGCGGAATGGAGGAAGGGGCGTACTCGAACGGGAAGGGGAGTCAGAACTTTGCCCAGAACTGACATTCGCGAAGATAAGAGAGGGAAGCTACGTGTGTACGTGGGGGGTTGCGCACCTATCGTTCTGGAATCTGGTGGGTTTGGCAGCTCCCTGCTGGAAGTAGAAGTCTTGTTGGCTGTCCATAAAATTGGGTCGGACGGAGGAGGTTGGAGGAGGGTGATGGATAGCGAGTTTAGAAGATCGGTCTGGATTGGAGAGACGGTTGGTGAGGAGAAACATACCACTCATTCGAACGACTTATATCCTCCCTCTCGTTGGACACGACCAAGAACCTGCACAAGGATAGGACAACCAAATGGTCATGACCGTGACAGTTAACGGTTTGAGGGACGGGACGTGTTGTTTCGCGACGCTTCCCATTTTGGAGTCAGGAAAGTCGATGAAAGTAAGGCTATACCGGTAGAAGGGAAAGTCGGACCATCAAAGGTCGAGAATGCGCAGTCACTATAGACAGGTTCATGGTCTTGGGGGAGCGCCAGTTGAACCACTTGCTCCGGTGGTTGCGCTGTCGGTTACTGCCCCATGTGGAATTAGACGATTTGGTTAGTCGAGGACACATCCGTAGGGAAGCTAAAACGTACCGTGCATCGGAAAGATGGTCCGGTCTCGCGGTGGTTCAACAGAAAGCCACACCCGCCACAACCGGAACCATATTTTCGGAGTCTCTCACTAGCTTTGGCAGTAACAACTGGCTAGTTGGGATTGCGCAGAAGGTCGAGTATATCCAGGGGTGATAGAGACGACACATGCCATGGCTGACTTTCCGGAGACGCGGTGGAGGGACAGGGAAGACGGAACCGATCACGTCGAATTGGCGAGACGCGTCTGCATCTCCCTTTTCGAATTTACCGCGCCTTACCCTGCCCGCGTACATTCCGTTCTCGTCGCATGTGGCTTCGTTTCTGTGGCGGTCCTAGGATCCGTGATGGTCATGACCTGTTCGAACGTGTCCTCGGCCCCCCTTCTGGGTATTGAGAAAATTCTTGCCGCACCCCCAGCGCCGTCGGCTTCCTAACGCCCCCGAACCCTACCCCAAGTTATAACCGACCATCATCGGTCACCATGATACTCGTTGCACCGCACGACTTTTGCTTCTACATGCATGGCCAAACAAGGGCCTTCGCGACTTTGCGGTTTGGTTCGAGTACGTGATGAAGGAGCTCAAGTGACTCTACGCTGACGACGCTTCTGCATCCAGCAAAATTGGCGCTTGCTACTGCCTCACACATTTGTGGCCGATCCAGGTGCCATTCACTTTCCTCCGGGATTCAGCCACCTCTGGCAAGATACGATATCCATCCCTTTCCGGCATCGATGCGTAATACTTTGGGAGTTCCAGGCGGAGGAGTGGTTATCGGCCTACTCCCGTAGCCACATCCAAGTACACCCCGACCAGACAGCGCACACGGCACACACCCTACCTCCGCGAGAATTCGTCGCGCGGGGAATCTCCGAGGTTCGTTTAAGCTGGCTGTGCCTATTGGAGCTGATTGGTACTCCGCGAGTGTGGGCACGAGCAGGGAGTTCCGAAATGCGGCCTTCCTGCCACTACTTGCTACCAACAAAAAAGAGAGGGATCCCCCGGTGGACCGTCGTGGGTTGCCAATTCCACGGTCCCGCAGCGTTCTCTCTGTCGCCCACGAGGTTACCCAGGACCCAACTCCGGCGAAGCCAGGGTCTGGTCACCCACCCAGTACCAAATATCGCACCACGAGACCGGTACAGACGGGAAATCTACGAGCGTGACGAAAGGATCGTTACGAAGGCTGAGGCACTGTCAAATGGCCAAAGTGTAGACGAGGGATAGTCGGTGCCGCCGAGCGAGGGGGGATTGTGTTTTCTCCCCACTCTCGGGTTCTCGATGTATAATGGACTCATAGTTTCGATGTAAACTTCATCCCTATCGGCGTTTCGCACACCATACGATCTCCCTGCCCCGCGGTGTTATAGTTGCGGGGGCGTCGTGCTTGTACCTGAACCACATCCACCAAACATGGGACATCGGCACGAAAGTCGCAGCGTTGGCATTTGCGCCGCACTTCTCGGCACCGGCGGTTCAAGTGATTTGAAAGGGTTCGCACGCTGAGTGATTGTTGTCTCAGGTCAACCCAGGGGTTTCCGTTAGACTTCTGTGAGGGGTACTTATATTGCATGCAAAGGGGATAGACATAGAATGAAATGATCAATGTACCATACTGTTCGGTCCCCTTATTAAGAGTTAGAGCTCTCTTATATACCAGAACGCTGCAGCATCGTTCAAACAGGAAAGGATCTCCCCTACGGCAGGTCGTGCATTGCGATCCTCCAACCAGCACAGTTCAACGGTCTTCCACAGTTCGTTGCTGAACCCGAGACTTTTCGCCTCATCTGGTTTCTTCGGTCGGATACCCTCTAAGATCGCATTGACAGCCAGAATATCCGACTCGAACTCGAGGTAGGGGTGGTGTCCGCACAAGACCTATATTATCACCAATTAGCTGTTCGCGAAAGTAGATTCACTCGCTTCACTCGCACACAGACCCACCTCGTAGATGACCATCCCAAGGGCGTAGCAATCAGATTGCCTGGTCGGCCTATTGTCTTCTGATTCCGGCATCCCGAACCTCTCCGGATCCAGGCCTTCAGGGCTCATCCACCGGCGGGTTCCCCCACCAGTAAATGACATGAGCGTGTCGTTCGAGATCAAGGATGCCCGAGAAGCCCTGGTGGTAGCTGTAACAGCCGTGATGGTTGAGAGACCGAAGTCGTGGAGACAGGCTTTCCGATCCTTGTTGATCAGAATGTTCGCCTACGTAGACGAGTTAGAGGTGCACAGATTTGGTTTTAGAGAAACTCATACCCCCTTCAGATCTCCGTGGATGACATGGAGGTCATGCATATACTTCAATCCATCCGCAGCACCAGCCAACTGTACGGCACCTCAATAAGGCTTCCGTGGGGTCAAGTAACCACGTACAAGCTCAGTGCGGTTCACATGTAGATCTCTCTTGACGAACTCGTTGATATCTCCGTTTTCCATCCACTCAGAAACCAGAGCAAACCTGTGTTCGTTTATTGTCACTCCAAGCAGTGGTAGGATATTGGGGTGCCGGAGGTATTTCCAAACAACACCCTCTCGACAGAATCTCTACAATCCATTTAGCCACCAGGTGGAATGGTGTAAGCAAAACACTCACGCTGAGGATGGCATCCAGGTCACTGGTGATGTACGCGCGTATAACTTTGATAGCCACCCGACGCCCTTGGTACGTGCCCCGCGACACGTCGGCGAACCCCCCGGACTCGACTATCTCGGAGTCTTCCGAGCAGTCTGGTATGTGCATGGATTTCGGAATTACGAGATGTCGGCTGCATATTTTGCACAGCTTATTGAACAACTTTAGTCGCTCCCGATTGGACATAGGCTGGTTCTCTAGAAGCTACAGCTGATGTTATGCTTAGGATGTGGGAGGGGGTAAAACGTGGAAGGACACACCTTGTCCATTTCATTAACACGCCTCTGAATCTCGGACTCCGAACCGCGCAGGGGTTGGAAGAGAGAGGTGACCCGTGAAAGGAGTTTCCCGCGTTGCTGAGGCCCTGTTTTGATGTCTGGGATATATCAGCAATGGTAAGGTCTCGCTCGTTTTGAGTGGTTAAATCACCTTGTTCAGCGTCCTGGGCGCCCCCGGGTCCGAGAGAATCTTCCTCCCTTGCATTGGTCCGTTCGAGGTGTGCCGACTCTACGGTCAAGGAAGATTTCGAAAATACCTGGTACACAACAAATACTTCACATCGATGCTCCGGTTTATTGCTCCAACCGATCGTAATCACATCCCAAACAGGATACCGCAGCCATCGGTTATGGCTTAGGTCTGTTGGATGGGGTGGTCGCAGACCATCCCTAATATGCCCGGCAACCGTGTGACCGTCATTGTTATCATACGGAAGTGCCCCTGTGAGGACCTGATCGTAGTTAGGTGGTTGTACCAAGCGGTAGGCTGGTTCACAACAGAGGGACATACTGAATAGGAGGTCATTGCGAGGGAATAGACATCACCCGCTTTCGAAGGACCAGTCATCCGTGATAAAACGGGGACTTGCGAAAAATGTTCCGGGGCTATATATTGAATGTTTTCTCGCCTAATTGTGTAGTCCAAGTAACCTCTGAACGCGGCGGTGATCCCGAATTCTCCGAGACACGCCTGGCCGTCCCGAGTAATCAGGATGTTGCTCTAGATGTACCAGGGATCAGCGTGTGGGCTCACTTGCCTACCAGTCTCGCCTACCGGAGCGATACTACCGTGTAAAACACCCAACCCGTGAAGGTACATCAGGCCCTGGCACGCTTGGGCAAGCTATTTTTGGGGCAGTCAGCAAGTTATCCTCGTCAATCTTCAGGTCGGTGGGCACACACCAGCGTCAGCCGATTAGCGCTCGGATTTACTTGGGTGTATTGTGTGATGTTCCCATCCGTCATCCAGGGACTCATGATGCAAAACGGAAATAATGTATTGGAAACTTCGATGATCGGGAGGACATTCGGATGGGAAATGTGCTTGCACCCGTCGATTTCATGACGGAAAGTCTGATATGAAGTGGGCTGGGTACGCCCCTGATAGAATGAGAGAGTCACGCACCCTTTCCATCTCCCTCAGGCGGATCGGATTCCGTGTCCGAATTGTCTTAATGGACACCGGCTCCCCATGACGAACCCCCTTCCAAGTATCCGCGAATCCAGCGGGTGCGTATCCCGGGGATTCGTCACACAGTTCTACGTTGAGGAAGATTCGCGATTCACGGAGGAGGGCGAGGGCGTAAAGTCTGAGCCACAGGTGTGACGAGTAATGGAGTCGCGTGGGGGAAGATAAGATTGATGTAGCCTAATCATAAAAGACCTTAGAGACTGCGGGGGGAATCCAACCGGGGGAAGGATACCTCACGAAACGTTCCCGCCAATGCTGTCGCTTCCGCTATGGACAAATCCGTTGGAGAAGTTGTGTCCCTCGGTATCAGGTCGGAGATCGATGATATATATTCATGACCATCTACCGCGGCGGGGTCCCATCCGTCCAGAAAAAGTGCGGCTGATGCGTGCAACAAATCTTCCCTCAGTCGAATGAGATTCTTGGGACCGACCGGCGGGAATTTAACTGAAGTGTCCGCTCATCAGCCATCACTAGCCACCGCTCGGGTTCAGTGAGGTTGGCGACTCACTCTCGAAAGGGTCCACGTCGGACATGGTTGCTCGCGGGGATAGTAGGAACCCACCACTGAGGTTGCACGGGATGTGTTCCCAGCCACGTGGGAACCGCACCTTTCCCCCAACACAATAAGTAGCTATGCAAGGCGACTACCCGAATCGGTTCCCAGTGCTGACCCCAGCACGTGGTGGACTTTATGTAAGGTTTCCGCTCCATCTAGCCAAATCGCGATGATTGCTTGCAAGACCAAAATGAGGTTTCGCATCGCCACTTGCTCGCCGATGTCCGACGTTCAATGGTTTGGGAGTTTGGATCACTGCACTTTTCCCGTTTCTTCATACGATTAGAAACGGTCGACCCATCCTGGAGTCGATTTATAAGTTAGTCGCGCGGCGCTCTTGGATCGGGACGAAACAAGTCAGAATTACGATTAAATCTCGGGTGTTATTGCGGTTCTGCATCGTATGGTATAGGTGCGGGCGTACTCCGTTGCGCGTTGACAGCAGGTGGCATATATGCGGGATCCTCTTGGGAGGTGCCAATGTTGGTTGGGGCTCGCGAGCGGCCAAAGAAGGCACGGAGTTCTAGAAGATAATTAATGGGGTTGGCCTCTGGAGGGCAGAATCATCGTGTTTACTTCTCTTCATGGATTCGAATCTGCTCCTCCAATTCTCTCTTGGGGGCATCTGGGGTGGGCCACATATTGGACCCCTGGTGTACGTCGGTAACACTTCAAATAACGTTACCCTGCAGCTATGATTAGGATAGAGTGATAAGGACGTACATCCTTTGGCTTCATTACATTCAGCGTCCCAGTGGATGGTTTCTACATGCCGTGCGGGTTCTAGCATGGAGTCCAGGAAATAGAATCGCAATGGCGAGTACATCTTCACGAGTCTGCCTTCACGATAGATAAGGGAGAATTGGCAAAGTATGTCGATTGCCACTCCTACACCGCTTGTGCCGGGGAGGATTCTACGCTCTTCGAGACCACATGGGAAGGCTGCGATGGTCTCGAGCGCATCTCGAGCCGTAGTACCCAAGTGTTGAATTGTCGGTGAGCGAAACAGTGGTTCCACGGCGTCTCTTAAACTCTGGTGGTAGCGGGTCTTCAACACCCCCGTCTGGTTATCGTCCCACGCCTCCAAAAGTGCCGATTCGTCCCAATTATTTTCGCGTACGGAACTGGCGAGCAGGTTAATAAGTAGCGGGTGGAAATCGAGTCCAATGATGAGATCGTCAACCACAGTTGATCTGTCCAGATGGCAGAGGCTGTAGAAGACGTCTCGCGCGTCATCTCCAGAGAGGGTTGGCACTTCGACACGGTGGAAACCTGGGATGTCGGGGTACATCCTACTGGTAGTGAGCAGGCAAACATGTTGATAACAACCGAATTCTTCGATCGTTGCGAAAATCCCTTCGGCTTCAGGGACTAGGGGGTCGAGGATGAAGTCCACCCCGTCCAGTAATAAAATTAGCGGGGGAGAGGACTCAAGGTGTGACCAAAGTCGCCCGATGTCTGTAGTACGGTTGGCACCAATTGCACCTGATAGGCGATCGAGGAAACCCTCTAGTGAATTCGTGAGGTCGTCGCAGCGCATAAAGTAGCGATTCCCGCCAAACGTGGCTTTGGTTCGGTTGTGATGTAGGAGATTGAGGGCCACGAAAGACTTTCCAACGCCAACGAGTCCAAACAAAGCGGTGGACGCAACCTGGTCCGTGAGATCCAGGATCCCGTTCAAACTTTCTTCTCGGGAAGAGCAATCCATTGGGGACCACGAGATGGCGGGGAGTGTGGAAAGTTCCAACGAGGATCTCGGCACCTCCTTTCCCGTCTCTTTGACACCGTCAGGATCTCTGTGCTGTCCTTTGTCATCAACGGCACCTGAGTAATCAATTTTGAACGAACATGGCCCACGTTGTTTCAGTTCAACAGTACGGGTTCAAAAACTATTGACTCACTGGAACGACTGTCGCTGGAGTCTCCTCTAAGATAATTGGGTCAAATGATGCGTGATAGCCAAAGAGAGGAAGACCCACGGGTCGTGCAAAACCTCCAATACCTCTGAAACACCCGGGCGGGAATGAGAATCCTGATCCCAGCAACGCTGAATCAAGGACCACAACTTGTTGGTGAGGGTTTCGTGTGTCGGTCGCGATGGGCGCTTGCGCTCCAGTATGGCCAGCACAGATGTCGCGGCCGTTTGAGGATGGAACGGAACCTCACCCGTGAATACCTACGATGGTGTTGAATGATAGTAAACCAAAGTTTGATACGTGGTGGATAATCCCGACATACCTCGATCATGACCATCGCGAACGAGAAAACATCCGCTTCCTTACTAAACGTTCCCTGTTCATCCAAGATCTCTGGCGCAGTCCATCGCCCGAAGTGGGCGGAATCACCCAAGTTCATAGCAGCAATTGAGAGGCCAAAATCGGTGATCCGTGCATGGCCAGTGGTATCTACAAGGATGTTTGACTACTTTGGTATCAGCACGGTGGGACAGGATTTGCAACAATGACGCACTCCTTTGAGGTCTCCATGAACGGCATTGCAGGAGTGGAGATAGTGAAGGCCTTCAGCAACATCAGATAGCTTGCGAGGGGGTGAATCCATCATTCAACCCAGGAGCATTGGGGATACCTACAAGTCCGAGTCTGGATACGACTGGGTGTTCTTTGACGAATCCCGTCAGGTTCCAGCCGGGTACCCAATCCGATACCAGTTGGAAGGTTCCGTGGTGATACCGCGGATGGGGACGATGTTTGGGTGGATCAAGCGCTTCCACGCCACAGCCTCTTGATAAAGGGCCTGCTAGACTTGTCAGCAACGGCAGACGGGGATGGGTTGGATGACCCGCCTTCCTGGCGTCATTCGAGCCATCCTTGGAGTACACCCGAATGCGTTTGACGTAAACCCTTGAACCATTGAGGACCCCCTCGTACACATCGCCAGAACCTCCCGAGGAGGCCCGCTCACGACTGACATTCAGAAGTGGAGGCGAAAGCATATACGAAGTTGGTATTATCGCCTTAGTGCCGCATATATTTCCAAGTTCACCTAGACAAATCTGAAAACTTGGATCCGCAGGATCGAGATCATCGAGGGCCTATGATGGTTTGAGCGGAGACCGGGGAGGAGTGATACGGCAACACACCATGTCCAGAAAATCAACGAGCCACAGCAAATCGTCGCCTTGAAAGTTCGGCACGTCCCTTCTATACTCTTCTCCACAAAGGACGTCGGCGAGTTCATCGATAAACTTCGGTGACGATTTGTCGAGGCGACGGAGTTGCAGCAAGGGTTTGTGAGAAACCATAAGGGACGTCCTTCACTGGGCGGCGACCCGCGGGGGGGAGGCGAGGGAGGAGACAAGAGAGTACACGCACAGCTTGCTTACTTTGGTCCTCACGGCCTCACGGTTGGGTGACGGAAAGTCATGAGAGCCGCCAGGACCTAAACACGTTGGCCAACTGAATTCCTGTCATCAGTGTGATCTTATCCCGAATCCGGACCGGATTTTGCGTCAAGGCCTTTGGAGGTATGATCATTCCGTCGTTGATCCCACCCGCATCGATGCCTATGGTTTATGCCGATAAACATACGTATGGGTATTTTCCCTTTGGGCAGCAGCCACCACGGGACACACACAAATGATACTGCGGCTGGAATTGCGGCAAATACATACACCCAACGTCATTCATTTTCTTCAAATCCTAATGCCTCTTGTGCTTGTGGGCACGGGTTTTTGTCCTCGTTCCTCTGCAGCGTCCCGGGGATCCCATCCCGATACGTGGTAGTACTGGTGACAAACACTTTTTTCCCAGCGGCACTAGAACTAGCTGTCGTCCAACGCGTGGCATCTGGTTCTATATTCTCGATGATGGCCGGTTACTCTGCCCAGGCGTTGTCACTCGCAGCGACGCGCAATTTATCGTGTGGGGATTTGCTGGGGATGGGTGGTTCGCGCTCCGCGAACTGTTGCGAAAAGTCGGAATTTTCCGGCGGCCGGTCCCAGTCGATCGTATCGTCTTTGCCAAGGTCGCTGATCTATGACGCTCTTTCCATCCCGATTGATGCACCCGCTCGGTGCCCGATGTTCGGGCCGTAAGTCAAGCAGAGGATACAGGTGGACACAAAAATTGCATTGGAGCAATCGGAAACGTATTACAAAGGTTCAAAGACTGTAAGGGGACGCAAAATCAGACGAGAACGAGATGAAGCCATTGAAGAAGCCAATGTATTCAACGTTTTGTCCGAGGGCACAGCGAATGTGAGTAGAACATGCTCCGGGTGGGGCGAACCGAGCCCGTTTAGCATTCCCAGTGCCATCGGACAAAACGTTGAACGAAACGAAAAAGAACCAATGGAAGATGTGCGAAGGGTATTCTAGGGGAGGCAGTCCGGATATGAAGACCAAGGAAAAGTCCGAAACAGTTAAAGAGTCGTGGGGAGTGGGTATCACGACAGCGTGGAATGATCTCTTGAAGAGCAAGTAGGGGGTTCGTGTCGGATCCTCGATCTCGGCTGGAGAGATCGAGGTTGGAGACCGGATTAACGAGGTGAGTATGGGACAAATTTGTATTGCGCTCGGCCGGAAGAACCCCCGCGTGAGCTTGAGGTCTTGTTCACGGGTGGAGACGGTTTAAGACGAGGTAACGAGCTGTGGGTGCCGCCAGAGAAGTGGCTTGGAGTATGGCGTGGGGTTGTGGTAGAAGGGGTATACTGGATATGATATGTTTGACCGCTTGGAACGTAATGGCGGAACGCGGCGGACTGGTTCAGGCCAGACATCGTGTGTATGTGTGTGGTGGGGATGGAAGTTAACGGGGTAGTGTAGAAGATAGGGAGAACATACCTGCGATTTCACCCAGATTTATACCCATCTCAAATCCCGGACGTCCTGCAGGACGGAGCTGATATTAGAGAGCTGTGTTGTCTCAGTCTCAGCGAACTGGTGAGAAAATCGAGGTCAGTGATGGAACGTCCAAGTGAGAGGTGAGCCTATGCGTTCAGAGGTACAGACGAGAAGACTGCACGTACCAAAGTGAAACCTGGTCAAGCCAGATAGCTCCCGCCTCGAAGACACATATGCCTCATCAGAATCAAGGGAATCCGGTCATTGAGCAATGGCGAATGAGCAAAAGACCGTTCTGAAAAGTGTGCACGTACGCGTAGCAAGGGTTTCAGAAAGTTATCAGAGACGTGGGAGGCCATGGCGAAACACAGCATCAGGACCGGATTTGGACGTATCGCGAATTGGTCGTCGGGTTGCGTGTTTTTCGTCGTTCCGTCGCGGATGGTCGTTAGGATAGGTGTCTTGGATATGCGTTTGTGCGAGTTGGTGGTGGCGAGGATTGGGGCAAGAGGAGAGAACGTGGAAGTGAAAGGCAAGAGGAAACGCCGAATGTGAGAAATTGGCCGCCACCAAGTTTACCTCCCTCTTCAATCTCAGTCCTCAACTTAGAGCTCTCTGGCATCAGGTTCAACGTTAGTGAGCTTTGACTTGGCTACAGCATTCGCAGCCTCAAGCGTCTCTTCTCCGGACGCGATTTCGACGTCATATCCACGGCGGACGGACCCTCAGCGTCTACCGCAACAGCCTCCGATCCCGTTCAGCCTTTCCTTGTCCCGCATCGGGAACATTCGCTTTGACCCTCGACTTGTGAACTACGTCACAGGATAAGATCCCCAATCCGTTTATCAGGCGAATTGAATCCACTATCTTGACGCTGTGTTAGCCATGAGTTTGGAGGACATCCCCACAGCATTCGGGTCTTCCTCAATCGGCGTCTCGACGAACGATTCGCCCGTTGTAGATGTGTGTTGCCCCACATCCATACCGTTGGAGTTCGGTTTCCTTCTGCACGCGCAGAGTGGCGTCCCGCGCGCACTGCGTGACTTACGAATACCCACAAACTGTTCCACTCACCCAGAAAAGGCTGCGCTCGGAACCTTACTACTATTTCATCTTCCAAGGGCATGCCTCACCAGAATCTCCGACCGTGAAGACCACATGCACCAGGCTTGGCCTCAGTGTGCTGGGTGATGTGTTCGATCCCCGCACTCTATGTGTAAAGGAGGATAAGCAATCAGCGCATCCCCCGAACGAAAAACGACCGATTCGCCTTCGCGAATGCACGTATGCACCCGTCACCCTGGGCCCGGTGCTCCGCGACAGTGAGATTGGGTCTGCTTCTCAACTCGTCCGGGGCGGGTTTCCGGTACACCTACCGAACGTAATGGGATTGGATTGTATACTCCTACTTGATTGCTGGTGTTGAGCAGTGGGTTCGATCGGGTGGAATACGAAAATTCGTATATTTCGTCATAAGCCATACTGGGAGTTCATACAAAGGGAGGAGGGGCGTGATTGACGGACCAATACAGGAGATCTATCAGCGGCCCCAGGCCACTGCTAGGTTCGCACGCTGACACAGAGGAGGTTCGAGTGGGAAGAAATGACAAAACTCTAGGGGGGGAGGGGGCTATAACGCCTCCACCAAGAAGATCCTGAGCACTGCCGGCCCAGTACTGTGCGGCGCCTCGAGCTTCACGAGGATCTGCCTGTTGACGTTATTGAGAAGCTGCGCATGGGTGATAAGTGACGTCTACGGTTGCCCAGTGGTTGTGAACTCACGGAGAAACTCCCTGTTGCACAAACCTTGGCTTTCTTGAATACAGCCTTGCTATGGCAGAGTACTTCCAAGGAGACCATCTGCCCGTGATGCTGCTCGTGGGTTTCTATCGACCAGGTTTCGGGACCATTCCTGCAAAAGGGTGAGTGACAGTAGCTGGGGTGGGATGAACGCAAGACAAACCATGTGTGTTCGTCACCAGCCGAGACCTTGGCGGTTGGCGATGTCGTGTGACCTTCGTTACCGTATTTAAACCTGACGGAAAAGCGTTGCTTCTTCCGTTTACTAAGCGAGATTCTGATGCTCTGAGCTTGCAACTTCAACTTCCCCGGCAGTTCTTCCATCGCCAACCGTCCCTCGGGGATGCGTAGGATTTGGGAGGCCGAACGTGGCTTCGAAAAGGTCCCATGAATTTGAGCAACTAACGGGCGTTTCGCGGGTTTGCTGCTCCAGCATTTCTCAAGGAAATCCCAAACCGGATCGAGAATCCCGTCGGAGGGCCGTTGAGGTTTCTCCCCAGCCTGTATCTTTAACAACGTAACGGTATCACTACACCCGGAGTATGGCGCGTACCCCGTCAGGACCTAGGGATAAACGTGAGCTTCGGCCCTCGGCCAGGTAATACAAGACAGCGGCTCGCCTCATAGGCGACCATCCCCATTGCATACACGTCGCTCTCTTTCGTTGGAATGATCTTATCCGTTTCACCGTCATCGCGCCACTGGAGTTCCGGCGCCAAATACCGGTAGATGTCTCCCCCAGACTGCACGTGGCCTGCAATCGAGGTGCCTGGTACGGCCACGATCGAACTACGACCTGGGGTGGCCAATCGAACGACACCGTTGTCGTCGATCAAGACGTGGCTCTGTTGGTGGTGTTAATTCTCATCAACTAGAATGCAGCTTCACATACTGGTCTCAAGGCGCCGTGAACCACATCTCTTTCATGGAGGAAGCGCAATCCGTTGGTCGCACCGGATAGCTATTCGTGAGTGCAGGTGAGCGTCGGGAGAATAGGGCTTGTTCGAATGCACTTACCAAAGGGAGTCTACTGGTATTCGGCTTCTTCTTTAGGTAGTCCATGACATTCCCATTTTCGTACCAGGGGGACACCAGGCAAAAGTCTGCGACGGTCGTCGATATCCCGTAGAAAGGGAGAATGTTGTTGTGCTCCAATTGTTTCATGGACACGACTTCCTCGAAAAATCGCTATTTTATCCGTCAGAACAACGACGGGGTGTTCTCCTTGTCAACGTGCGACGGACTCACCCTCTTGGTTTTCTGTAGGCGAGGATCATCCCGAGGCAGTCTAAGAACCTTGAGCGCGACCACCTTACCATTATACCTACCCTTCCAAATGTCGGCCGCCTTGGAAGTCCGATTCGGGCGGTCTCCCTCTCTCGTGACGCCCTCTAGTTTGTATAGTCTTGGGACAGTGTGATGGGTACCACACAAGTCCCGAAGTTTACCTAGGCTCTCCCTCGACTCTGGATTCCCAAGTGCGAGCCCCTGGGGTGGAAGTTCAGTCAGAACTGAAATGAGAGACATCGACTTGTGTCACCTCGGCAATCTCATCGATACGCTTCTGGACCGCTTCAGGACCTGGTTTTCCTGGTTGGACGTTCGGCGATGGGACGGTATGATGGGTATTTGCGGGGACTACGCATGGTGTGAGCGGTGGAAAGAAGATAGTCGCCGTTGGTATTACCGGAGTTAGAGAGGGGGCGGGGTTCGTCAGGCGGCGATTCGCAGGTTGGCTTAAGCATCCGGCTTGGATCTACCGGGGTCTTGTTCGGTTGGCAGGAATTCTGTGTGGTACCTGGTGGTTTTGTTGGGGTGGGTTCCCCATCTTCGGGCACCAAGATAATAGGTGTGTTGTTTGTTGTGGCGCCTCCGTTCTCCACCTGTTTGCATAGATGTGAGCCGGACGAAGGTTCCATACAGCGTAACCTATGCCTACAGGAAGCGTGTCATGATATCGGTTCTATAGAGAGTAAGAGCACTGACCATTCGCGTAGAAGTTCGACTACTCTCGTCACCGTTGGCCTGCGAGCGGGGTCCTGCTGCCAACAACTGGTCGCCATGTTCCACACTGGGTCTGTCAGACCCAGTTCTCGCGCCTCCAGGGGACGAGCCGGTCGTCCACCACCCACAATCTTCAAAACAATGGACGGGGTGTTGAAGTTGCTGAATGGATACTTTCCCGTAAAGGCCTAAAGTGAGATTCGGGTGTTGGGTGAGTTATCCATCCTCCACCTCCGGTACTGGGTAAGAGGACCAACCTCAATCATAACCATCCCAAAAGCAAAAACGTCCGCCTCCCGTGTGATTTTATCGGCCTGCTTGAGAACCTCTGGGGCGGCCCATCTCACAGCGTATCCCCGTGATTTGGTTACAAGAGCGGTGTTCATTCTGTAAACGATTGAAGCGAGCCCAAAATCCGCCAGCATAGCGCGGCCGTCGTGGTCAACGAGAACGTTTGGCTAGCCGAGGGTCGTTAGTGCGGCTTGAGATGACCGAGAGAGAGTAGTCACCCCTTTCAGATCTCCGTGTACTGCATAATTCGTATGGAGGTAATTGAGACCTTCCGCCACATCCAATAACTTGGGAACGTCGTGTTGTCGATTAAGTGTAAATAATGTAGGAGAAACTCACGAGGCGGATCCGATCCACGCTCGGATCTTTCTCGACGTACTTCGTCAGAGTCCCATTCGGAATCCACTCTGACACGATTTGCGGAGGTTCTCCTACAACCCCAATGAAAGGAACGAGATTTCGATGGCTCAATCTTTTCCAGATGACGGCCTCTTTGAAAAACAACTACGGTGCCAGCAGGCATTCCTCAATAGACACGAAGAGGAGTGGCAATGTCGAATGCGGACCTTCGTAAGCGTCTGGTCATCGTGCACGGAAATCTTCAACACCTTGATGCAGACTTTCCTGTCACCGTGAACCCCTTCCCATACATCGGCGAGGCTGCCGAAAGCAATCGGGTGACCTCCGACTTTGGCGAGATCACCAGATATGGCGTACGAGGACGGTATGGTCATACTCTCACCACAGATGGCCTGTAGTTTGGACAAACATCGTCGGGAAACGTCGTTGGTAGTGGGAATGGCGTTGAGAGTCTGCAGAATCTATCTCGTAACCGGACGGAAGGCTGAAAGGAGAGCACGCACTTGGTCCAGGAAATCTACCAACCGAGTCAACTCCGGGCCCTGAAGACTAGACAAATGCTGCTCCTTTTCATCACGTTGGATCAAGCCATCGAGGAGGTGCGGGATATCAGGAGAAGAAACATCGAGCGAGTAGAGGTTTTGTAGTGTTTGAGAGGTGGACATCGTGGACGGATCCACCATAAGGCGTGTGAAACCCCGTTCGCCACTCGACGGGTCGTGGGTGTGGGCGGTCACAGTCCTGCGCCACCGTGACGCGTCCCCCTCCTTCGGACTCTCCCTCCTTTTCAGGGATAAGTACCGACCTAGTCACACCTTGTCCCCATTACACCGTCGCGAGATATAATTAGGGTATGAAAAAAGGGAAGCCCTGACCTCTTGACAGATGTTGCGCCCGAGTGTATGAAGTACCCAGGGTTAGAACCATTTCCCATCCAAATATCAAATTTCCCATGATGGATGTGTCTCTTATCTGGTTTACGCATACATAAGCGAGGGCACGCGGGAGCCTTCCGGAAACCAGCAGGCGGTTTTCGGGCTTTGCCAGGGATAAACCCCCTCTACCCCCGCAGGCTTCAAAAGTCTTCTGACAGCGCTTTGTTGGTTTGTTTGTTTCGCTCGGTCCGCTACTCGAATGTCCACCAATGCCACGGACGCAACTGAGAGTGGGCGCCCAACACGAGAGGACGATGTAACGCTGTTGGCAAGGTTCGTGCTGCACGTATCAGCCGTTTGCTCGCATCTGAGTGTAACAGGAGCGTCGCAGATGCATTCAAGGATAGCGTCGCAGCTGCATTCAAGGATGGCGTCGCGGAGCTACGGAAAGACGAGAAGGCTAGGATGTCTCTGTACGTCCATGCCAAGCTCTATCGGAGTGACGGGTATTAACATCGCACCGCCGCAGGCTCACCGCTCTCCGGGAAGACGTTTCAGCGTTTCATAAAGGCGAGGAGACACGGATCGCCAGGTTAGTCTTTTTTCAAGTTCAGTGGGTCCTGTTTGGGCTGAGTAGACTGTCCCCCGCACTAGGTTGGAGAAGGCGATCGCAAGCTGGAAACCCGAGAAGGTCGAGCCTGACCCAACCACAAACTTTTGGACCGTCTACAAGAAAGTTGCCGATGAATATGATGATGAGATGGTCTCGAAATATGTTACAGACCTGGACAACTCCCTGCTTTTTGTAAGCGAGTTTACGCTCTTAGGTTTCATACTCGTCTCAACCAGGTTCCTTTCCGTTTCAGGCGGGTCTATTTTCGGCCATCTCTACCGCATTCATTGTCCAAATAATTCCGCAGCTCCAACCGAACCCCATCGATCTAACAAATTCCCTCCTGGTCCGGATACTGATGGACAACAAGACATTCGACGGAACCAAACCGCTGGACCCAATCTCGAATATCTCCACAAGTGCCGTCCGAGCTCAGTCCATCCTCCTCGCCAGCTTGTCCGTCACAATTTTCGTGGCCTTCGTCGCGGTGTTGGGTAAACAGTGGATCCTGTATTATACCCGGGCCACGACGTGGGGGAATGTTGCTAATCGAGGGGAGCAACGCCAGACCAAACTCGTGGGGCTTCAGAAGTGGAGGCTGGAGCTAGTCATGGAATTTCTGCCTGTCATGTTGCAGTTTGCCCTCCTTCTCTTCGCCGTTGCCATTGTCGTCTACCTCTGGGACCTGAACGCTCCTGTCGCGCAAGTGGTGCTGGTGGTTACTCTCATCGGCACCACGTTCTACATTTTTATCGCCGCGCTCGCGACGTTTTACAGCGATTGTCCATTCCAAACACCCCTCTCGGTTCGCCTCCAAAACTTCGCGTTGTGGGTGAAGAAATCTACCGCACCCGCCCGAGTTCGGTTGAGGAAAGAGGCCACCCTACTCCGATCCAAGGTCGAACACATAATTGGGACCCTCACTGGTGGGACGAACACCCCAAACCACAATGGCGAAGGTACACCCAACGACAACGACCCCGTGACCCTTTCGGACCCCACGCTTTGGAGGGACGTTCCACTTTTTGATTCCCCCGCCCAGGAGGACGTTGCCGCTTCCGCAGGGTTTTGGTTACTAGAGAATTCCACCAGTTCTTCGGCCGCCTCCGCCGTCACCGCAGTATTCTCCAAACTCCAATGGCCATCTTGCCACCCCTCCATAACCGCGTTAGTCCGACTTCATGACGTGTACATGGAGTCCGTTAAAGCGCCCGAGGACAAGTCCGCCTCCCTCAAGGCTCTGCAGTCCGCTGCCGCTTACTACGTTCTCTATCATACCCAGTTCATTTGGGATGCCTTGAATTGCCTCAAGGGTGGGGTTGTGAAACTTCCTCCCAGTCTCCCTCCTGATCTTCTCCGCTTACACGGCGACAGATGGGGTAGAGAAGACGTATTCGAACACCTTCTCCAAATTGAAGACCGATCAGAGCCATTCATGTCGGGGCAATTCTTGGCTTACATAGCCCCCTACTGGGTTTGTGGGGATTCAGATGGTGCCATGAAGTTTCGACCGAAGCGTTTGGAGACCTTACGCGAACTCATCGTCGTACTGGAAGCATCCCAGATGTTGAACCCCATAACCCTCACGGATTGCATACTTTCCGTAGGAGTGGCGGTGGACTTCCCTATACACCCGGACGATTTGATACGGATTGACAAGAGGTGTGTCCCACTCCCCCACCTGTTGACATCGGGTCTGATCGGGGGTAGTGATTACTTGGTGCAAACCTTCGAAACAGTAGTTGAACACACTCTTGGCATGGCCGTGGTCCGGGGTCGCCGGCACCATGCCAAGGAGGCACTGAACATCCTTATTACCCTCGGAAGGAAGGCGACGCTCCCGCTTGTCGATGCCACGTGGATAAGAAAACTCCTGGTCAGGGTCATAAGGGAAGATATGGATGATGACATGTTTACCCTATTCCTCAGGCTCAACGCGCAAAGGAAAGAAGAGGACAATATGGAGGACGTGGAGATACCACCTGGCCCGTGTCGCCCCCACAACCAAGAAGGCGTAATAGACCCAGAATCCCTTTTTGCCAAGATCTTGCGGATTGTTCGGACTTGTAGCGGAGAGGCCTGCGGGTGGAAGGACGAAGCCGTGTATGGTGGCCTCATCGTGATTAGGGACATTCCTCGACTGGGATCCTTCGTCCCTGACAATGACTCATTCGGGACGTTAGTCGAAGCAATGGAGAAAGGCAAGCCCTTCCGTGTCAGGAAAGCGGCTTACGACATCATAGCGTTCACCCGGGAGCAATGGCTCAGGCCATCAGGGTCACACCAGACCTTGGTAAATCTCGAATTCCCCAGGAAATTGCACGATATCGTAATCGAATTCGGTCGCTCCAACTACCAGCAATCGTTCCTTGAGATGGTAGAAATTCTGTCGGAAGCAGGGGATTGGCACTCCCACCTCAGGGGGGCCATGGATGTTTGGCTGTCTTTCCGCCGGGAAAGACCAGACTGGGTCCTCTGGATCGTCGCCCGCATTGGCGGACTGCCACCACCCAACAAGGACGATTTCAACCACCCTCTTGAAGAATTCTTAGGAATACTTGTGGAAAAAGAGTGGCTGAGGGTTCCAGGGCTTTCCGTGGAAGATCTCGCCGCCGACCGCCTGGCACCCCTTGTGGAGGTCACGATCCAGCTCAGGGGAATATTTACTGAAGGCGGGCGTGCGGCGGTGTTGGCTGCGGTTATGCAGGTTACCCCGTCTTTAGGGAGGCGGCAAGACGGTCTGGGAGAAGGTATTCCTGGTACCGTCGAAGTTCTTCAACAGATGCTACAGATGGGTGCCAATGCCATCGAGGGCACCGGACAGCCGCCACCCGCTCAGACCGATCAAGTTTGAACGGTCTGACTTTTGCGTAGACTCTCGGTATACCGTCCTTCTCTCGTCATTATCGTAGGTGGGGATAGCGTCGTCCTTTTATCCTCCCGGTTATCTGTTTCGTCATTCGCTCCACGTGAACAGTGTATCCATTTTCTTCCAGTAATTTTACTTCATCGTTGGCGGACACCACACATCCACGTTTGCCACTGTAATGACGTTTCTCGCCGCGCGTCGTCCATAGTTTTCACTGTATCAGTAACCCACCGGGGTGGTTGGCTCCCGCAGTCAACGATTCACTAATCATTCACGGACCTGTATTTCTGATGATTTCGCTCGAAACCCACCTCCCCCATCCTCAAGCCCCATCGGTCCCACTCCTGGCAACATAAGAACCCAACGTATTGCGTAGCGATGGGCTGGGGGTAAACCCACATTCTCCCAACGATCTCGTTTTGTGTCGGTGGTTTGACCGTCAGTCCGATCAATTTGAACAGGCCAAATATGTCCGTCCGTTACACCGTTATGAGCGTAGGTTGCGTCGTTGTCGGCGCGGTAAGTATAGTCGTCGCTGTTCTATCATTATTGGGTTGGATCCTAGCAAAAAAAAAAAAGAAGTCAGGGATTTACGGCAGGGGCCACCGCCGGTCGATCGCACGGATTTTGCCGTTCCCTCCATTCTCATTGAGATCACACACTCGATGCTCGGCTATCGATCACGCAGATATCGTGCACCAACGTGACGACTCCTGGCTGAGTGGTAACGCCTCGTCACGCGGATCAATCAGTGCCGCGTTCAAACTCAGCCTTGCCGAGCCGCTGCTGGTCGCGGAAATAAGCCGATTTTCCACCAAGTGGACCAGAAACCGTGCACGGTTTGCCCCACCACGACAAGGTTCCCATCAATTTCAAGCTCGGATGCATTACAAACGCGGGTGTGAGGAGCGTGCTAGGATGTAGCCGCAATCTAATAATACTGTATGCGTAGGTGTTTGGGAATGAAACCCCCGGGGGAGTTGTTCAACCATGGGTGGCCAATCGTGTATGTGAGGGGGAAGGGGAGGCAGGTGGTCGAAGTTAGGGATCAATGGCATCGAGCATGGGACTGACGGATAATCGGGGAGGGCGAAATCAGCGGAGTTGAAAACTCGCCTTCCTAAAAGAGGCGTTCCCGTGGCTGATCGTCACGTCCAAACCACCCCATCTTTCGACGTACACTGTACGCCCCCGTTCGAATGGTACTGGGCGAAAAAAATAGTGAAGATAGAATGGATGCAATATCAGTTGTATCCAAAGTCCCAGGCACTTTGGACGAGTGTGGGACGAACCCGGTAAGATTTTGTGCTAAAACTACTGCATTTTGGGATATTTTCGTCTCGGGAGTCTCAGACACTGGAGGGAAAAAGATTTGACTGAATATATCTTGTGTACTGGGTGACTATCCATAAGACTAGATAAAACCAGATTTTTACATATCCGTCACAGAAGGGTGCCACTAGCCGAGGTTTATTTCTCAATCTCTATGGCCATCCATGTACTGTGGTTCCCACAGTCGTGCAATTGTCCCCAGTTGTGCAATTTTCGACTATTCACGAATCTCCACCCCTCTAGTTTCCCAAAACAGTCGAAAATATCCCAGTGTATATCATAGATCCTGGGCTTGAGGCCCACGAGTTTTCGTAGTAATAGAGAACCATGAACCGCATGTACTATAGGACCGCAACAAAAGTGGCCTCGTCACACGGAGCAAATAGGCAAATTCCCACTGCTACATTCACATACTGTGTCAAGGACCACTGGAATGGCATTCACGTTTATTCAGCACATGTTGTCTAGAAAAATCCGGTGTTAACCGGTGGTCCCTTGGAGGACGAGAACGGGTACATAGGATCGCCCCCCCCTATGCGTGACGCTTGGATGCATGGATGTGGCCATTGGCCACGGCATCTCGGCAAACCGTCAACTCTGTTCCAACGTCCCCCCCACCGACACGAAAAAATCCCATGGCCCCAGGAAATCAACCAACACCCTCCGAATCAGACCAAGATGACACAACCGACACCGCCGACACCACCGACACCGAAGACGCGAAGGAAGCAAGACTGGAGCAGGCACTTGGTACCATCCCAAAGAACCCATCGACGTCCGTAAACTTGAAGGCAATTGCACGCGAGTACAATGTATCCTACGACACACTCCGGAGACGGCACCTCAAAGAAACCAAACCAAAGAAGGTTTCGCACGCACATCTACAAAGGCTAACCCCAGCCGAGGAGGAGAAAGTCGTCGACTGGGCCACTTTCCTCAGCATCCAAGGACGACCTGTCGACAAGGATACATTAACTCCAAAGCTCATCCAACTCTGTCCGTCCTGGGCCAAAACTGGTGGCCCATCAAAAGGCTGGTGGGACTCGTTCTTCAAACGGCACCCCGAGATCAGGCTTCGGAAGGCGTCCGGTATACCTCCTAAACGTGCACAAGCATTTAACTTCACCGCAGTCAACGGGTTATTCGAAATAGTTGACGAGATCCGGAAACAATGTGGCATACCTTGGAGATTAGTCTTGAACACCGATGAGAAGGGGCTACAGAGTGGATCACGGAAGGTCGACCAGAAAAAGTGTCTTGTTCCCTCCGCAGTACCAAACACAGTCAAGCTCCAGAGTGACAACCTCCAGCTCGTCACCGTCATTGAATGCGTGTCTGCCGAGGGAGTGGCATTCGACCCTGCGTTTGTCTTCCCCGGCGAGGGCCATTTTGATATGTGGTATGATGTTCCAGGTTTCAAAGACTCCAGACATATGTGAGCCTGCACACGTTGTTGCTTCTAACATTGTCGTGCCTAAATCAGGATGGTTAGGTGCCTTACCACCTCAAATGGTTGGACCAAAGCATCGGTTTTCGTCCACTGGTTGCGCGAGTGTTTGATCCCGCAGCTGAACGACATTCGCGAGCCTGGCGAATCTGCCCTTCTCATATTTGATGGTCACTCATCACATGATTCAGATGAGGCTGATCAACTTGCGAAAGAGAATAACATACATTTCGTCCAACTTCCATCCCATACCACCCATAAACTCCAACCCCTCGATGTCGGTGTCTTTGGACCAATACAGGCAGCATGGCAGAAACAGTGCAAGAACTATACTCTCAGGACGTCAAGTGAGATGCCACTTGCACAGGTGGTCAAGGAGTACCTAGAAGCGAGGGCCAGAGTTATGAAGGAGTCGAATATCACAAGCGCGTGGAAGAAATCTGGGTTACTCAGCCTTGACCCGGACTCCTTCAGCGCTAGAGACTATGGCCCGTCCCAGCTGACATCGACAAACGCGCTCCTCCCACCCTCATATTCACAAACAGTGCCCCCTGATATCAATCTTGTCTCCAGGTCAGATACGGGATCAGACTCATCAGAGGACGCTCTGTGGACACCTTGTAGTTCGGATGATGAAGACGAACCCGCAGACGAACCCATGCGACCCACTGCTGGACCGTCGCGCTTTCCCGGTTCGCGCGATGATCCCTCGCGGTCCTCAACACAACCGGAAGGTTCCATTCAACCAACCCGCTTCAGTACCCCCCCTCCATCCCTTGAATCCAATGGCCCGCGCTACCTATCACAATGTCAGTCAGCTTCGGCAGCTCGGCAGCTCCCAAGCTTGGCACTTACTCCACGGTGCACTCGCTCTCGCGGACTTTTCACCCCACTGCCACCTGGACCCCCAAAGAAGGACCGTCGTTTTACTGACCAACGCCCAATCGAACGGAAGTACCGGGACACGCTGGATGAAAATGAACAACTCCGGGAGCAGATCGAGATTCTCAATAACAATCAGGCGAAACTTGAGAACCTATTGGAGGCAGCACAGGCTGATTGTCATTTTGCTCGTCAGCACATCGCAGCCCTTCAAGCTGAGCACAATGCTAAGAAGGAGGGTAAACAAAAACGCAACAGCACAAAGGCAGAATGGCTCACAAGCGAGGCCAACAGGAAAAAGAGGGCAGAGGAGAAAGCGGAACGTGAAAAGAAGGAAGCCGAAGAGAAGGTGGCGAAGGAGAAGAAGGAAGCAGAGGCACGCAAGCGGCAAGGATTGCGGAATGAACGGGCTGTGTCAAGGCAGTTCACAGGGTTGGTGGTGGGGAAGAAGAAGGACGACTTGAAGGACATCGCGCAAGCGCTCTGCCTGGAAGTGGGAGGTACGAACCAGGAACTTGCTGATCGCATCAACCAGGATCTCAACGAGTCTCCAGGCCACCAGACCGACGACCGGTTCAAAGGGCTCTTTGCTGCAAGGACAAAGAAAGCGTCTGGCCCGAAGAAACGTAAAATGCCCACCCAGGCTACACCCGCCGAAGGTCAGGACGGGGGAGGCGACGAGGTTCCGCCATCCCAGAAACCCCGGTTACAGTAGCATACATTCCCATCAAATCTAGTTTCCTGATACGGACAAAACATATTTTTGTGTCCCCTAAACATTTAGATTTGTGATGGATTTAACATATTTGTCGGGCTCAGGTTCGAGCTCCGACGGTGGCTTGTGTGTGACGAACGATGGTCACTCGCGGCAAAACGACCATAGTTGTGCAATTGGACTTCGTCTCCTCACACGTTCGATATTAAATCGGGGGAAAATCGGAATGATAAACTTCATATGTTCAGGAGCAAACCCCCCTGCGGCCACGCCGTATGAACGTCGATGCTTCGCGAGATTGAGGCTGATCACGATTGTAATTGCACAACCGGGGGAACCACAGTAGCGTAGCTCAATGAAATCGAAAGCTGAGGCGTGCAGGTAATACGAGCACTCAGTGGGCCTGAGGTTGGCAGGGTTGTGGTCCTTCCCGCCCCCCATAATTTGGGCAGTTGGCTGGGCTTCGAACGAAATGATCCCAGTGTTACGATTCCAGATGAGCGGTTT
>Ga0307511_10001171_pt1 | contig 27923 bp, 20 predicted proteins | sample 13_EM_MG_FD_200266 | JGI IMG/M metagenome (GOLD analysis project Ga0307511, IMG submission 200266) | Populus trichocarpa ectomycorrhiza microbial communities from riparian zone in the Pacific Northwest, United States - 13_EM | ecosystem: Host-associated > Plants > Roots > Unclassified | place...
ATAAGATGATCGAAAAAGCCTATGATCCGCAGCGGATGCTCTATACCCAGGCTATCGGCACGGTCAACCTGGATGCCAGCACGTTGGCAATGATCACCATGGATTACCTGGACCATCGTTCAGATAAAGCCAAACATCATATCGCGGCCCTGGAAAAAGAGTTGTTGACGGATAATGGGCTTTTTTACCGGTACAAACATTATGATGATTTCGGATTTCCTGAGAGCACTTTCCTCGTATGTGCTTTTTGGTATGTAGATGCCCTGGCCTGTGTGGGCAGGGTGGATGATGCCATGCGCAACCTGGATCAGTTGCTGTCTTTCAGCAATCACCTGGGTATCTTTAGTGAAGATGCCACTTCCGATGGTTCGCAGTGGGGGAATTTTCCGCAGTCCTATAGCCATGTGGGGCTGATCAATGCGGCTTGCCGGATATCCCGGAAGCTGGATAAGGCTGATTTTTTGTAGACCGATTTTGCGACGGTCTTCTTTATTGGGGTATTTCCTGGGCTTCCTGGGCTAATCGTTGCAGAATTGCTTTGTCCAATAATTGTTTTACGAGTAGTTCCATGTTTTTATTCCTTATTATCGCGCTAAAATTCAAGGGGCCAATTTCGAGAAATAGCTTCCCCATATATTCATCGGCAAAGCTGCTGGAAATGACAGGAATTCCTTCCCAATCTATATAAACGGGAAATTTAGGATGGGAATTGATTAAGTTCAGGGTTTTGGTCCTCATTTGACGGCCAGCATGCCTCGTACCAAAACCGGTGGTCTCCGTCTTCATTTTGATAAGCAGACAGTCCTTGTCTTCCATTTCGTATTGCAGGTCAATTAAATTTACAGGAACATAGGGATGTGTTCCTCCAAATTTAAGCGCTTCACCAATGGAAAAGTTTTTATTCATTTTTATGTACCCGCTTACACTGGTTCCTTTAAAAGATTGATGTATTCTCCCTTCTGTTTTATTGCTATTATCCAACGTTGAATAGAATCTGCCCGAACCGCTGAGTATATCAATTGAACCGCCCGTCATTGTAGTGATCCTTAAAGAGCCTGCAAGCCCATTTCCCTGGCCAAATTCCTTATTCCTGGTAACACCTGCTTTTATTGCTTCTCCGATCGCCTGCACATCAGTCCTAAGTGTAGGAATGCCTTCTTTCAATGAGTCTAAAATGCCTCTTCCGGCATCGGCTACTGTAAAGGAGATGACATCTTGTTTGGGAAATGTGACGACTTCTACGAATCCTCCGGTCTTAGATTCCGAATGATTAATTACATTATCACATATTTCGTAAACAGACCATTCCAAAGCCGAGGTAATATCTGATGGTATGGACATATTTCTTAATACTATGTCCATGAAGCCTTTTGTAATAGTGAGAAGATCCTTGCCGTCAGTGAATTGGGTTGTCACAAGATGCCTGTCATGTGTAGATTCTGATCTGGGATATTGAGGGTCCAATAGCCAGGCCCAGTTCGTTGATCTGAAGATCCTTCTTGTATACGCATCATGGGGAAGCAATGCTTTTATTCCAAATCCTTTTAGTCTTAGATCATGCACGGTTGCTATTATTGGCAACATGCCATTCGAATAAGGATTTGTTACCCCGGAGAAATCAAGTGTCAAAGGTTCTGAAGGCCTTATTTTCAACCATAAGTTAATGGCGGCTGCAAAATCTGCAATAATATAGCTGCTGATTTTGTAAGGAAAAATTATCTTGTTGGCGAAAGAATTGTATTTTACAATTGATTTATAATCATTCATATAGAAGCAGTTTTTGACAAAAAACCTATGATTTGGGTTCTCTTTTGTATCGTATTTGGTACATTTTTTCTATCTTCGTGATAGAATTTAAAGAGGATTTAGGTGTTTACTTAAATCCCGCCTGATACGATTGCATTCTGAATGTAACTATCAGTGACCCCATAACATTTAGGTGCCCACAAAAGTGGGCATTTTTTTTTCAAACAGAAGTGCCCTTTTTTCCACAATCTCTTCTGCTTCCGCAATACATTTTCAAGTATCTTACGGCATGTCATTCCGACTCATCTACAATATTCGGCAACTGGTGAATACCAGAATGGAAAGCCACCTGTTACGGGGCGCTGAACTTAATTCCCTGCCTTGTATCGATAACGCCTGGATCCATATCGAAGACGACCAGATCGCAGATTTTGGACCGATGTCCGAAATGCCGGCTGATCTGGCCAGGCTTATTAACCGGGGCCGCTCGGACGGCCATAGTATGGTGAGCGCAGGGGCTGAACGATCCGGTATTGCAGTGGCTGGAGGGAAGATGGCTGGTACGGAGGATGCTGTCATCGATGCAACCGGCCAATTCATTCTTCCCGCCTGGTGTGATAGTCATACCCACCTGGTCTTTGCTGGCAGCCGGGAAGAAGAGTTCGTAGATAAGATCAGGGGGCTTAGTTATGCAGAGATCAATGCCAGGGGAGGCGGGATCTTAAACTCCGCCCGTAAACTAGGCGCAGCCTCCGAAGAGTCGCTGTTCAACGAGGCCTGGAAAAGGCTGGAAGAGCTAAGCCGGTTAGGTACTGGCGCTATTGAGATCAAGAGCGGATATGGGCTCACGGTGGAAGGTGAATTAAAGATGCTGCGCGTCATCAAAAAATTGAAGGAAAGATCATCTCTGTCCATAAAAGCCAGCTTTCTCGGCGCTCATACCTATCCCCTTGAATATAAGGAAGATCATGCGGGTTATATCGATAAAATAATTAACGAAATGCTGCCGGTGATCGCCAGGGAAAAATTAGCGGATTATATCGATGTGTTCTGTGAGAAAGGCTTTTTTGATGCGGCAGAGACGGAAATTATCTGCCGGGCAGGGATGAGTTACGGGCTCAAGCCGAAGATCCATGCCAATCAGCTCAGCCTGTCGGGTGGGGTGCAGGTGGGGGTGAAGCTGGGAGCGGTATCGGTCGATCACCTGGAGACGATGGATGCCGAATCCATCAGCGTATTGCAGCATTCCGATACGATCGGGACTTTACTGCCTACGGCAGCGTTTTTTTTACGGATGCCTTATCAGCCGGCCAGGCAATTGATCGATGCGGGTTGTGCGATAGCGCTGGCTTCCGATTTTAATCCCGGTTCATCCCCCAGCGGCAATATGAACCTGGTGGTGGCCATGAGCTGTATCCAGATGAAGATGCTGCCGGAAGAAGCCATTAATGCGGCTACGCTTAACGGTGCGTATGCAATGGAGCTGGGGGATATGGTAGGTAGTATAACGCCAGGGAAAAAGGCCAACCTTATATTTACCCGGCCAATTCCTTCGCTGGCTTATCTGCCTTATGCCTTTGGATCGGACCTGATTGACAAGGTGATGATACGGGGAGAGTTTATTTGAAGCTGCAAGCATTTTCAAGCTGATAGCTTCAGGCTGCAAGCTTCAAGGTGCTCTCTATAAGTAGTTAAATGATTAATAACTAGCTGGCTTGAAGCTTGGCGCTTGTGGCTTGGAGTATTCCAGGCTAATAGCTAACAGCTTGAAGCTTGTAGCTCAACAAGGACGTATGTTTGGAAGAAAGAAAAAGAACAAACCTGACTTTATTGAGACAGTGATCGCGAAAAGTACCGTTCTTCCTATAACGGATAGCGCGCAGGGACTGGATTTCCTCGTTGCTTTTTTTTCGGCTGTCCGGCCTTCTTCGCAAAAAGGAAAAAGGAATGCCACCCGCAACCTGGAGTTTGTGATCAGGCAATTGCACGAGCACCCGGTATTACTGACTAATCTGCAGCATGCTCTGTTATCCCAGCTTGTCCGGACAGACCTTTCCCCGGCGCTGACCGAGAGTGGTATCCCACTGGCAAGAGGGTTCTGGCAGGAATTTTTCGGGAGACTCCGGCACAAGCTATTGCCTCCGCTGCAAAGTGAAAATGATTTCCTGTATGTAGTGAACCGGGTTTTCTTCCGAAATACCGACTATCAATGGGTAGAGGAAATACCCCGCGAGACCTGGACCCTTTTTTTTGAAAGCGTCGGCCTTGCGTTTCATGTAGATGATAAGAGGATCCTGCACCAGTTATTGCAATCGTTAAAAAATCTCTCTTTCCAGGTGGCGCAGTTGGGACTGGAAAAAGATGTATGGAATTATATAACGGCGCAGGAACAGCAGGAGAATCCTTTTGCGGAACAGAATTACCTTATTCATAAGCTGGAGGACCGGTTGCTCCGGGCAGAGCACCCTGCTGCTGCCATTCCCCCGGATGCTGTCTCTACGGCTGTCCCGATGGTCACGCCCGCCGATCCGCCTGCTTTTACTACCGGGTCCGACACTGCCGACCTGCGAACGCTTTCACAGCAGATCGGGGAAGTGTTCGCTCAATGCGGCGCTGCTATCGAACATATCCGGGAGAAATATTCTGAACGGGGCGCCAGCCTTCACCAGACCTATATGCTCATCCTGCTGGCCAATAAGATCGAGCGGATGTCTATCCTGGTGGACTTGCTGGATAACGACCATCACCTGGATACGGGAAAATTTGCTGACTTCTTCCGGATGCTGGTCCGGAATGAAAACCGGAAGAACAGTCTCCGGGAATTCATGTCGCAGAGCGTGGGATACCTTGCTTACCAGATTGCCGAGCATAAAGGGTCCAAGGGAGGGAAATATATCACGTCCACCCCGGCGGAATATCGCAGCATGCTGACCAGCGCTATGGGAGGCGGAGCCTGGGTCTGTCTGGTCGTGCTGATCAAGAATCTGCTCACCAAACTGGAGATGCCGATCTTCTGGCATGGGTTTGCTTACAGCGTCAACTACAGCGTTGGTTTTGTCCTTATCGAAGAGACACATACCACCCTTGCCACCAAACAGCCTGCATTTACCGCCAGTGCCGTGGCCGGCTCCCTGGACACCAGGAAAAATACCCAAAAGCCCAATCTATACAACCTTGCGGTAACGGTAGCTAAAGTTTCCCGGAGCCAGATTGCCTCTTTTGCCGGTAACCTGATCGTTGTATTTCCGGGGATGTGGATAATCGGGTGGGGATATGAAAAGATCACCGGCGTCAAAATACTGGCAGAGGGCGCCGCCGCAAAAACGCTGAATGATCAGCATCCCTGGCATAGCCTTTCTTTGTTATATGCTTGTAATGCGGGTTTCTTTCTGTTTCTCAGCGGGATCATTGCCGGTTATGTTCAAAATAAGATACGCTTCGGCCGTATTCCTGAAAGACTACAGACCCATCCTATTCTGCGCTTGTCCCTTTCGGCTGCGAGGTTGCGCCGGCTGGGGGATTATGTGGAAAAACACGCTGGCTCGATTGTCGGTAATATCTGTTTGGGATTTTTTCTCGGGATGGCTCCGTTCATCGGTGAGATCTTCGGCATCCGGTTTGACGTCCGACATATCACCATCTCATCTGGCAATACGGCTCTTGCCATCTACGGCCTGGGTATTCATAATATCGAACGATGGTACCTGGTGACTGTTTTGTTGGGGGTGCTTGGCATTGGCTTTTTTAATTTTCTGGTCAGTTTTTCCCTGGCTTTCTTCGTGGCCCTGCGCTCAAGAGGTATCAAGCTCAAGGACTATCCTGAATTTCTGGGTATTTTATGGCGTTATTTTCGCAATAGCCCCATGGATTTCATCCGCCCCAGAAGGCGGTTGGTACAGGAGAATACGTTACCGCATGCGGAATAGTTAACTTTCCTTAAATTGCCCTGGTAAGGCGGCAATTAACTAATCCGAAACTTTAACGATGGCTCAGATCATAGAATGCGTTCCCAATTTCAGCGAGGGACAAAATAGCACGGTAATACAGCAAATTACAGACGAAATTCAAAAAGTAGAAGGAGTAAGGCTCCTGAATGTCGATCCGGGGAAGGCGACTAACCGGACCGTCGTAACATTTGTAGGAAGTCCTGCAGCGGTTGTTGAAGCAGCATTTCTGGCTATTAAGAAAGCCGGAGAGCTTATCGACATGAGCCGGCATACCGGCGAACACCCCCGGATGGGCGCGACAGATGTCTGCCCGTTGATACCCATCGCCGGCATCAGCATGGAAGAGACAGCCGGGTGGGCAAAGAAATTAGGAGAGCGTGTAGGGAAAGAATTGCAGATCCCTGTCTACCTCTATGAAGCGGCTCAGTCCAATAAAAAACGCAGCAATCTTTCTATTATCCGGGCAGGGGAATATGAAGGGTTCTTCAAAAAGATAAGGCAGCCGGAGTGGGCGCCCGATTATGGCCCTGCTGAATTTGACGCCCGGCGTGGCGGCACGGTGATCGGCGCCAGGGATTTTCTCGTCGCCTATAATGTCAACCTCAATACGACTTCTACCCGTCGTGCCAATTCCATCGCCTTTGATGTCCGGGAAGCCGGAAGAGTAAAACGGGAAGGTCATCCGGTCACCGGGAAAATTGTTACAGACGACCAGGGTAAGCCAGTCTATATTCCCGGAAGTCTGAAAGCCGTAAAAGCTATCGGCTGGTATATCGAAGAATACGGGATGGCGCAGATCTCCATGAATCTTACGAATATCCTTATTACCCCCGTACATATTGCTTTCGACGAAGTCGTTAAGAAGGCCACAGAGCGGGGGATACGGGTGACTGGCAGCGAGCTGGTAGGACTCGTCCCGTTACAAGCCATGCTGGACGCCGGAAAATATTTCCTGCAGAAACAACAGCGGTCGACCGGTGTATCGGAGAAAGAGCTGATCCGGATTGCCGTGCTGTCCATGGGCCTGGACGAGCTGGGCCCCTTTAACCCGGACGAGCGGATTATCGAATACCTGCTTCGTGACAAGGCCGACCATAGGCTGGTGAGCATGACTGTTGCTGATTTTGCGGACGAGACAGCCAGTGAGAGTCCTGCTCCCGGTGGAGGATCTATAGCGGCTTATGTGGGCGCGCTTGGAGCTTCCCTGGCTACGATGGTGGCCAACCTCTCTTCCCATAAAAAAGGATGGGATGATCGGTGGGAGGAGTTTAGTAACTGGGCGGATAAAGGACAGGAATATAAGAATGAGTTGATCCGGCTCGTAGATGCAGATACCCGGGCTTTTAATGGCATCATGGCTGCGTTTGGCCTGCCGAAAGGCACAGAGGAAGAAAGAGCGCTCCGTAGCCGGGCTATACAGGAGGCGACAAAGACTGCCATCGAGATTCCGATGCGGGTCATGGAAATTGCCTATGCCAGTATGGAAGTGATCGGGGCAATGGCGGAGAAGGGTAATCCCAACTCTGTCTCTGATGTGGGTGTGGGAGCGCTCTGTGCAAGGGCCGGGGTAATGGGTGCGTTTATGAATGTCCGGATTAATGCAGCAGGATATGCCGATAAGGCATTCACGGCGGATGTGATCGCCAAAGGGAAAGAGATCGAGGATAAGACAATGGCCATGGAAGCCAGGATACTGCAAACAGTGAATGAAAAGATCGGGAATTGAGGATTGCGGGTCACTGATGATGGATGATCCGGGAATATTTTTTAACTTTTAATACGTGCGTATTATGCAACACCTGAAAATCTACAACAAGCAGGATATCCTTTCGGTAACGAAGATCCGCCAATTCGAAACGAAATTGGGGGAGCGGGTGTTGGTGGCGGATAATGCGGCGGCCCTGGCGCAATCCATCGAAACGACACCCGCAGAATATGTCCTGCTCGGCATTCCGGAGGATATTGGAATAAAGGCCAATGGGGGAGAGGGCGGGGCCACTACGGCCTGGATGCCTTTCCTGAAAGATTTCCTGAATATTCAGAGCAATGATTTTTTGCAGGGAGAGAATATCCTGGTGCTGGGGCATTTCGATTTCAGTGATCTGCAGCAGCTCATCGAAGCCAATGCACACGACGCGGAGGAAAAGATCGGGGCCTACCGCCATGCTGTCCATGCGATCGACGAGGAAGTGGAGTCGTTGATAAAGGTCATTACGGCCTGCGGGAAGATCCCTATTGTGATAGGCGGCGGGCATAACAATGCGTACCCATTGATCAAAGGAGCTGCCAAAGGCCTTTACAAGGCGGGACTGATACCTCTGGCCCAGATCAATTGTGTTAACCTGGACGCTCATACCGACTACCGGCCTTCCGAAGGCAGGCATAGCGGCAATCCCTTCCGCTATGCAGATGAAGATGGATACCTGCAAAAATACTGCGCGATCGGCGTTCACGAGAATTACATACAACAGAATGTATGGCTGGACATCGCGGGCAATCCTTTCATGGACCTCATCACTTTCGAGGATATCTTCATTCTGGAGAAAAGAACTTTCCCCCAGGCCGTGGCCCATGCGACGGACTTCACGGATGAGAATTACATCGGGCTGGAATTGGACCTGGACTGTATCCAGCAGGTACTCAGCGCCGGTATGACTCCTTCCGGTCTTTCTCCGCTCCATGCACGGCAGTATGTTACTTTCGCAGCCACGGATTCCAAAATAGCTTACCTGCATATTTGCGAAGGAGCTACGGCGATGGAGTATGGAAGAAGAGATGAATCGACGGGTAAGCTGATCGGGTATATCGTGTCGGATTTTATTAAGGCGAGGGAGTAGCCCCCCAATCCCCTATGGGGCATCAAAAAGGTATCCCGATATTCACATACCCGATCACCCGTCTGGACTGATCGCTATACATCGCGCTTAGCTCCAGGGGACCCAGCGCGAAATTGTAGGTGAAAGTGACGGCATAGCCCGACAGAAAATCGGGCGTATTGAAGAAGCTGCTGTTGGTGATGAAATTATTGACCAGGACATTAGCCCTCCCCGTTACAAACGTATTGCTGAACATTTGATAGCGAAGGCCCAGTTGTAATTCCGCTATGCTGGGCGAATAAAAAGTACCTTCCCGTAAGCCGGCGAAGGTTACCTGATTGTGAAACTGACTGGTCATTCCCCCGATGGAGAACTCATTCATGATATTATGCGTGTAATTGAAGTTCATTCCCAGTTGGGCATGGGTCACCAGGGTATAACGGCTTGCCAGAGGCGTATACCGTTCCAGGTTAAACAATATCCGCTGATATGGCTTTGAAGAGAAACTGGTATCTGAGCGGGTCGTATTGGAAGCAAAGTAATCAGCATTGGGGTTCTGCGTAAAGACATAATCCCCTTCAATCTCGATTTTCATCCCTCTCCTGGGATAGAAGGGTCTGTCAAGGGTGTTGTGCCGTAGGAATACATAACCCGTCGTAAAGTCATTTCTTCCTTTGAACTCCAGGCTGGAAGTGATAGAAGGATCGTAATGGATCCATTCAAAGCGATCTCCCAGTCCCACGGTAAGATTCCGGTTCGTGAAATAACTTAACCGGCCGTCCAGCTTGAAATAGTTCTGGTCATAGAGACCGGCTTCCTTGAACTGCGTGTTATAGGTAGTGATGTTGAACTGATCGAACTGGGTACCCAGGGTAAACGCAAAATTTGCCCTGCGGCTGAAATACTGAAGATGTTCTCCCCGGATCCTGAAATTCTGCCCGATATTGAGTGTTACGAGGCTGCGGGAAGTAGGGGTCAGAAAATTCCGGCTCGTCAGGTTGATGATGGCGCTAATCCCGCTGAAGTCGTTGTAGTTCAGCCCGATCTTGGCAAAGGTGAGGGGGTTCTCCTCCACTTCGAAAATCATTTTACAGGTGCCGTTCTCCTGCGGGAGCATGGAATAGGTGATCCTGCTATAGTAGCGGGTACCGAATGCTCTGCGGATCATCCGGGAAAGGTCGTCCGCCGTATAGTAACGATTGGTAAGCAGCCCCATGCTCTGTATAAAGAATCCCTCACCGGTCTGATTCAGTCCTTTAACGGAATAAGAAGAAATTTTCAGGGGATATACGTCAGGCAGCCTGTTCGGTGTGATCTCCTGAGGACCATAAAGGGCATTCAGGGAATCGGCTAACTGCTTCAGTCTGGGATAGAGCTTACGTCCCTCTTCCAGGCCGGCATCCAGAATCTCATTGCTTTCGCTGAAGCTGCCCATCCCGAATTTGTCCAGGGGTTGATGTACATAGATATTGCAAAGGGGGATTTGTGTGCGGGTATCCTCTGCCTCCCGGAAGAATGCTACCTGCAACAGGACCTGGATGGGATTGGTCACCTGGGCGGAGCTGCGAAGAGAGCCGGATACGTTACTGCCGATGACGAGGTCGGCTCCCATTTCACGGACATCTTTCACGGGGAAATTTCGTACGACTCCTCCGTCCACCAGTTTTTTCCCGTCGTATTCCACGGCAGTAAAGATGGAGGGGATGGCCATGCTGGAGCGTAGGGCCGATACGATCTCTCCGCTGTCTATGACTACCGCTTCTCCGGACGAGACATCGGTGGCGATGCATTTGAAAGGGATTGGGAATTTGGAAAAATCCTTTATTTTATACACCGGGCGAAAGAGCTCGGAGAACTTGAGCCATAGTTCCTGGGCTTCGATCACTCCGGTGGCAAAGCGAAACCAATGGTTCACCCAGGGCAGCTCGATATCATATTTCCCATACTCGTCCTTTTCCTCCATGATCATGCTCTTCATGGTGGACTGGCTGGAGAAGAGCAGGTCCCAGTCTATATGGCGGGTGATCTTTTCGATGGAATCCGCGGAATATCCTACGGCATACAGGGCGCCGAGAATGCTGCCCATACTGGTGCCCGTGACATAATCGATCTTCAGCCCGGCAGAATCGATGGCTTTCAGAATACCGATATGCGCCAATCCTTTGGCGCCTCCTCCGCTTAGCGTGAGCCCGATTCGTGGACGATGCTGGCCGGGGGTGGGGGGTAGCGTCGTTTGTGCAGATACATGGATATGTAGAATTGCCAATACACTGTATACAAGGAAATATCGCAATGGACTATTCATGAAAAAATGTTCTCCAAATTACAGTGCCTTCTCCAATTACAGTTTCCAATTACAGTGTCTTTTCCAGCTCCATGATCTTTTCAAAAACCTGCTCATACTGTCTGTTGGCCTTCTCCAGCTCGTCGCTGGCCTTTTTATAGGCTGATTCCGCCTCTACGAACTTATTCCTATCTGAATACGTGGAAGAATCTGCCAGGGATGCTTCCAATTGGTTTCTTTGTTTGGTAAGGGAGGCAATCCTTTCCTCCAGCTCCTGGAACAGCCGTTGCTGTTTCTGTAATTCTTTTTTCTGTTCCTTGTTGATGGGAGCGTTGACAGCTACCGCCGGGGCAGGAGCTGGCTGAGACTTTCCTCCTCCGGCCTGGCTGCCGGATGGCTGTTTGCCTGCCCCCGGCTGCGTATTGCCGGTTTGGGCTCCATTGCTGCCTGATTTATTACCCGGGGCGGACTTGCCTTGTGACTCCCCTGAGGCGGCTGCGGACTGTTTGGCTGCGGAGGCGGCCTGCAGACGGGCAGCTACATTGCGCTCTTTCCAATCCACCCATTCATCATAGGTACCCTTGAATTCCCGGATCAGGTGCTCATCGATCTCCCAGATCTTATTGGCCGTTTTGGAAATAAAATAACGGTCATGGCTTACCAGCAACAAACTGCCTTCGTATTTGTTCAGGGCATCGATCAACAGATCGCAGGAGTGCATGTCCAGGTGGTTCGTCGGTTCATCCAGCAGCAGGAAATTGGCTTTGCTGACAATGGTTTTGGCCAGCGCTATCCTTGCTTTTTCCCCTCCGCTGAGTACCTTGATCTTTTTATCGATATCATCCCCGCTGAACAGGAAGCAGCCTAGCAGGACACGCAGTTCCAGGTCTGTCTTCTGACTCCCGCAGGCCTGCATTTCCTCCAGCAGGGTATTATTGACGTCCAGGGCTTCCATTTGGTGCTGGGCATAAAAGCTTTCTTCTACATTGTGGCCCCAGATCCTTTCTCCGGTGAAGGGTTCCACTCCGGCGACCATGCGCAGGAGGGTGGATTTACCCTTTCCATTGGCCCCGATCAGGGCGATCTTATCTCCCCGGTCGATCTCCGCTGAGGCGTTCTCCACGATCGTCAGCGCTCCGAATTTTTTCGTGGCGTGCTTTAGGGTCGCCAGGACACGGCCGGGCGTTTTATCCACCCGGAAGTTGATCTTTATATTGGGGCGTTCGATCTCCATATCTTCGATACGGTCAATCTTGTCCAGTCTTTTCATGGCGCTCTGGGCGGCGGCAGCCTTGCTGGCTTTGGCGCGGAAACGTTCGATAAAACGCTCCTGCTGGCGGATATAATCCTGCTGGTTCGCGAAAGCCTGCTGTTGCAGCTCTACGCGGAGGGCTTTCTCCGTCTCGTAATAGCTATAATTTCCCTTATAGATGTGCAGCTCCTTCTGGTAGACCTCTACGATTTTGTTGACCATACGGTCCAGGAAGTATTTATCGTGGCTGACGATCACTACCGAACCCTGGTAATGCTGCAGGTATTTCTCCAGCCATTCGATGGAGGGAAGGTCCATGTGGTTGGTAGGTTCATCCAGTAGGAGAAGGTCCGGCGCCTGGAGGATCATTTTCGCCAGGAGCACGCGCATCCGCCAGCCTCCGCTGAATTCCCGGAAGGGCCGGTTCAGGTCGGCATTGGCGAAGCCAAGTCCCTGGAGGATTTCTTCGGTCCGGTGATGGATGCTATACCCGTCCAAAGTGTCCATTTCATGGAGGGCATCCGTATATTGATGGAGAACGACTTCGTCTTCCGGGTTTTGTTCCAGTTTTTTACCCAGTTCGTCGATATCTTTTTCCAGTTTTAACACTTTTTCGAAGGCCGTCATGGCAACTTCCAGGATTGAACCGTTCGTGTCAAAGCTCAGCAGGTCCTGGTGGAGGTAACCAATGGAGGTGGTGCGGCTTCTTTCCACCGTCCCTTCCGAAGGCTGGTATTCTCCGGCGAATAATTTTAACAAAGTAGATTTTCCCGTTCCGTTGTAGCCGATCAGTCCGATCCGTTCGTTGGGCTGGATATGCCAGGTGGCGTCTCTTACAATTACCCTGGCTCCGAATTCAAAAGTTACATTTTGTAGTCCTGCTAGCATGATTTCCCCGAAATTTTATGCAAATTTAGTGCAAACAAGCCGTAAAGCCTTACCGCAGGAACAGTTCCGTTTGATTCCACTCATTTTATGCCTTAAATTTGAAGAAATTTACCGTATGAAGAAATTGGTATTATTGATCATCGTTTTTCTAATGGCCGGGCTGCTCGCCTACAGGTTATTTTCGGGGAATGAGAGCAAACCAGTAGAAGTTAAAGACCAGGCCCTGAGAATCAATAAGAATTCCGGCCCTTTCAATACTGCTTTTGCAGAATTAATGAGCGATTATTATTCCCTGAAGGATGCCCTGGTGGAGTGGGACACGCTTAAGGCAGATCAGGCGGCTTATATTTTGGGGCAAAAAGCGGATAGTCTTCCCATGAAAGACTTAAAAGGGGATTCCTCTGTTATTATGACGGCACAGAGCTTGGCTGCCAGCGTGGGAAGTGAGGTAAAGGGGTTTATGGGCGAAAAGGGCATCGAGGCTAAAAGAAGGTCATTCAATATGCTCACCGATGAGCTGTACAACCTGATCCGTACCGTAAGATATGATGGGGAGACCATTTACCATGTAAGGTGCCCCATGGCGTTTAAGGATTCCGAGGAAGGATACTGGCTGACCAATCAGGCAAAGATCATCAATCCTTACCTGGGTAAAAAGCATCCGGTCTATAAAGAAAAGATGCTGGGTTGCGGAGAGATCAATGATTCGCTGGATTTTTCTAAGAGGTAAGCAGGTTTTTCGCTTACGGTAACCGGCGTCGGGTTTGGTTTCGGCCCGTTGATTCGGAGCATGTCTGCTACTGCGGTTTATAAATGAATTTTACGGTTGCCGTCTTCTGTTCACTCGATGAAAGGAACACCTCCATTTTCTGAGCGCCGGCCGTTACGACCATCAGCGCCGTATTGGGAGGGATCTCTCCCAGGTTGTCGGCATACATCACCAGCTCATATTCCACGCCGGGAAAGGCATTGAAGTGAAGGGTGAGCGGCGTATCTCTAAGCATTTGCCGGTATAAGAGGAGCTTATTGTTAATCAGTACTGTAATGGTATCATGATCGATTTCCGCATTATCGTATAATTCGATCTTTATGTTGGAACTGTTCACGGTGACAGTCTTTATGAGGTCTTTTTCCCTGGGTTCCAGGTGGAGAGATCGCTGAAGGAGGAGCAAAGTATCGTTCTGTTCAATGTCCACGGGAAAATCAGAGTGATCGGTTTTCTTTAAGGCTATCTTCCCGGGAGGGCAAACGGCACGTTTCCCTGAGATAATCCCTTTCCAGTCGCCGGACAAGGTCTCCTCATCCCCTTTTTTTGAATATTGGAGATCGTAGGTCTTGATACAGGGGGCGCAGTCCAATGGAATATCGGCCTGTAACACCTTGTTCTCTATCAATACCAGCCGGTGCGTTTGTGCATTGTAGCGCCCGGTGAAGCTCATTTTGATAAAATGGCTCTTATCATAATAATCGTAAGCTTTTCCCGTGATCTGGTCGCCCGTGAAATTGATCTGCAGCTCCAGAAAATATTGGGGGTAGCAACCACCCGGGCCTTGTGTCAAGGTCCCCTTCCAGATCCCGTTCAGGTCATCTGCCGCTATCAGGTATCCGGGAAATATTAACAGCAACAGCATGAAAAAGCTCCGCATAGAGGGTCAAGTTAATGACAACGGGCGAAGGACGGATGGGAAACTACGTGAGCGGTCGAGCGGTCATTTAAGTTTTTCAAATTTGAAGGTAACGACGGCATTTTTCTGTTCGGTAGAGGTAATGCGTACTTCGTATTCTTTATCGCCGGCTTTTACGATCATCAGGGAAGTATTGGGAGGGATCTCTCCTTCATTTTCGGCCACCATTACTAATTCGTGATAATCCTCTGATTCGTCCAGATGCAGGGTGAGTACGATCGGCCGGTCGGTCAGCATGGCATGGTCGATCACCAGTTTTTTATCCAGGTAAACAGATATTGTATCATGGTCGATTGCTCCGTCGTCATAGATGTTCAGGACCACTTCGTTTGTATGTACGATGATGGACCTGACTAATTGATTGGATCTGGATAGCAGGACGCGGGGGGTGACGACCGGGAATTTATGCCCAATCCCGGAGGAGGAGTCCATGCGGGACATAGGCTGAGCAGCCTGGGGAGTACTGAGTTTTGCTATGGGGGCCGGCTTCTCCGTCACTTGGGGCGTTGGCTTTTTCATGGGAGGAGGCGGTTTGATGGCGGCAATCTTTCCGGCTGGAACTTTTTCCGAACCCGCCTTTGTGGCCGGGGGGGGCTCTTTTTTGGCAGTTGAGCCAGGCGTTGCCGGTGAGGGCATTGTCTTATTGGCAGGGTGGGTCTTTGCCGGATTTGTTTTTTTCGGAGCCTCTTTTCCCGTGGCGATCTCTTCTTCCCGTTTTTCCAGGAAAGGCTCTTTGTAAAAATCAGAAGAGCTCACTTTTCGCAGGAATACAGTACCTCGTCCGCAATTGGAAGAATCCCGGACATTCATGCTGACAAAACTGCCTTCCAGGAATTCCTCGTCGCCGGATTTGGAATATTGTAAGAAGCAGGTCATGATACAGACATCTCCCGACTGATTGCGGACTTCCAGTAATTTCCCCTCCTGGATGAGCACTTTACTGGTCTTGAGGTTCACGGTGCCGGCAGCAGCGGCTTTGCCATAGAACAACGAAGAAAGATAGGAATAGGTGATCGCCTCCAGGATCTTATCATGTTGCGCGATCTGCACCTCGAACTTATAACGGTCATCAAATAGCGAAGATCGGGCCGCCGTATTACTGGAACGAAAATGCCCCTGCCAGACACCGGTAAGGTCCTGGGCATTGGCAAAACTGGCCGCAAAAAATAAAACAAGCCAACTAACTCTCGGCATACTTATCTGTTTCACTTTAGCAAGTTAAAGTAAATAATTTATTTCTTTAATGCCATTCGTAAATGCTTTTGGAGGGCGCACTATATTTCAAATGACTCCACTTATGATTATGGTGAACTCAGGAGAGTTTGTTAAATTTGCATCCTTATGATCAAGATCACTTTTCCCGACGGAGCCATCAGAGAGTATGCGAAAGGCTCTTCTGCATTAGATATTGCCAAATCCATCAGTGAAGGATTGGCAAGAAAAGTATTAGCGGCCAGTGTGAACGGACAGGTATGGGATGCGACGCGCCCTATCCTGGAAGATTCCACCTTGAAATTGCTCACCTGGACTGATACGGATGGCAAATCCACATTCTGGCATTCCTCTGCTCACCTGCTGGCCGAGGCCGTCGAATCCCTGTACCCGGGAGTCAAATTCTGGGTAGGTCCGGCCGTTGATAATGGATTCTATTATGATATGGACCTGGGAGGCAGGCAGATCACAGAAGAGGACCTGCGTAAACTGGAGGCCAAAATGGCGGAGCTGGCTAAGAAGAATGAAGTTTACCAGCGCAAGGAGATCAGCAAGGGAGATGCCGTAAAATATTTCTCGGAAAAAGGGGACGAATATAAGCTGGACCTCTTACAGAACCTCAAAGACGGGGAGATCACTTTTTATACACAAGGAGACTTTACCGACCTCTGCCGGGGGCCGCATATTCCCAATACCGGTTTTATCAAGGCGGTAAAGCTCACCAATATAGCAGGCGCCTATTGGAAGGGCGATGAAAAGAACAAGCAGCTGACCCGTGTATATGGTGTCACCTATCCTTCGCAAAAGGAATTGGATGAATACCTGGTCTTATTGGAAGAAGCGAAGAAAAGGGACCATCGCAAGCTGGGTAAAGAATTAGGGATCTTCACTTTCGACGATGAAGTAGGTCCGGGACTACCACTATGGATGCCCAATGGCGCTATCGTTATCGAAGAGCTGGAGAAACTGGCGAAGGAGAGCGAAGAGCGGGCCGGTTATAAAAGGGTAGTGACGCCCCATATCGCCAAAGAGAGCCTTTATATTACCAGCGGCCATCTTCCTTATTACCAGGACAGTATGTATCCTCCTATGGAGCTGGAAGGAGTAAAGTATTACCTGAAGGCGATGAACTGCCCGCACCATCACAAAATATTTGCTGCGGAACAGAAAAGTTATAAGGATCTGCCTTATCGTCTGGCGGAATATGGCACTTGTTACCGGTATGAGCAGAGCGGAGAGCTGTTTGGCCTGATGCGGGTACGATGTTTGCATATGAATGATGCGCATATTTACTGTACGAAGGAACAGTTCTATGAGGAGTTCAAGGCGGTAAATGAGATGTACCTTAAGTACTTTAAGATTTTCGGGGTAGACAAATATGTCATGCGGCTCAGTCTGCACAACCCCGCCAAACTGGGTCAGAAGTATATCGATGAACCGGAATTATGGAAGGAGACAGAGGCATTGGTGAGGGATGTGCTGATCCGGACGAATACGCCTTTTGTGGAAGTTCAGGATGAAGCGGCTTTTTATGGCCCCAAGATCGATGTACAGATCTGGAGCACTATTGGCAGGGAATTCACCCTGGCTACCAACCAGGTGGATTTTGCACAGGGCAGGCGTTTCAAACTCGAATTCACCAATAAAGACAATCACGCGGAGACTCCGCTGATCATTCACCGGGCTCCCCTGGGGACCCATGAGCGGTTCATCGGGTTCCTCCTGGAGCACTATGCGGGCAAGTTCCCTGTGTGGCTGGCCCCTTTACAGGTGAAGATCCTTCCGATCAGCGATAAGTTCCTGGATTATGCACAAAACCTTTTACAATCCCTGAAAAATGCGGATATTCGTGCAGAAGTCGACGATCGCAGCGAAAAGATCGGGAAAAAGATCCGGGACACGGAGTTATCGAAAGTCCCTTATATGCTGGTGATCGGAGAGAAAGAAATGAATGAGAGCAAGGTTGCTGTAAGAAGGCAGGGAAAAGGAGATCTTGGAGTAAAGTCTATTAACGAATTTATTGAAGGCGTAAAATTGGAAATCAGTTCCCGGAGCGCGGAATAATGGAGGAAGGGATACGCTTACAGCGTTTTAAGTGCAGGGAACAGGTTTATATTTCCAATCGTCATATATTTTTTTGTTATTAAGTAACTTTGTAGTAGTTTGATACCTGAGAAAACAGTATCGTTAAAAATTTAAAACCCCTTCTAAAGGGATGGGGCTAAACTTAAAAATTGTAAATGGCATTTCCACCGCGACAACCGAGAGGTAATTTTAATCCACGTTTCAGAAAAGAACAACAACAAGAACATCGTACCAATAATATGATCCGGGTGCCCCAGGTACGATTGGTCGGGGATAATATTGAAGTAGGGGTCTATTCGATCCAGGAAGCGCTGAAAATAGCGCAGGAGCAGGCACTCGACCTGGTAGAGATCTCTCCCAATGCAGACCCGCCCGTATGTAAGGTCATCGATTATAATAAATTCCTTTACGAGAAGAAGAAGAAGGAAAAGGAGATGAAGGCGAAGAGCAAGGCCTCCGAAGTAAAGGAGATCCGGTTCACTCCGAATACGGATGACCATGACTTTGATTTCAAAGCCAAGCATGCCGAGAAGTTTTTAAAAGATGGCAATAAGGTAAAGGCTTATGTGCAGTTCAAAGGCCGGGCCATCCAGTTTAAGGAAAGGGGTGAATTGTTGCTGCTGAAGTTTGCCGAGCGGTTGAATGACGCCGGCGTTCTGGAAGGCATGCCCAAGATGGAAGGCAAAAGAATGCTGGCTATCTGGGCTCCCAAGCCTCAAAAGAAAAAAGAAAAAGGGGCATCGGCATCTTAAAAATAAAGAGTTCTTTTTATACAAAGAGCAGGGGCGAAAGCCACTGCTCTTTTTTTTGGGGGGCCAATGATCTATGGCCCGGTCTGCTAATTGATCACAATCTTCCCGCTCGTTGCTCTTTTCCCATCCTTCAGAATCCTGAAAAAATAAAGCCCTTTGGCCAACCGGCCCACAGGGATTTGTTGAGGACTGCGGGTCAGCTTGCCTTCATACACTTTTTGGCCCAGCGTATTGAAGAGCTGCAATACCTTACCAGCGGGATCGGCTGACAGGATATTCAGCAGGGACTGCCCGCCGAGGGGATTGGGATAGAGAAGATAATCCTTACCCGCGAGGTAATCGATCGTCTCGTCCTCACTATAGATCGTCCTGCCATCCTGCAACGTAATTTTCACGCGGTAGGTATTTGATCCCTGGGAGAGGGACTCATCCGGAACAGCGTATTGCAATTCCTTCACCGGTTCGATGAGGGCAAGGGAGGCATATCCGGTGGCTGATTGTTTTTCGAAACTAAGGTTTTTGACCTGGTACAGAGTGCCCAGTTCCAGGTTCAGCAAGGCTGCCCGGTCACCCTGACGATCCGCGGTGAAGCTCTTCCAGTAACAGTCTACTCCCTGGGTGGTATAATTAATGGTGTAGCTTTTTATACCTGTTGCCCCGAATGGCAATATGGGGGCGACCGCATAATATAAAGAGGGATGGGACCTGCTGAATACCAGGAAACTATCTTTCACTACCATAAAGGGCTCCAGCCACTGATCTCCCAGGCTATAGACCTGGTAGGTGTCCACCCCTTTTAAGGGGGGCCAGTAGAGAAATACAGAGTCCTGGCAGTTAAATCCGACGGATAAGGATGCCGGCCGGGAGATAGTGAAGGTATCGGAATAGAACACCTGGCTGCCGGCTGTTACCCGCAATATCCCCGCAGCGGCAGTGTCCGGCGCCTGCCAGTAATGATTTCTTTTGGAAAGATCGGCGTGTGGATCGATGAGATGCCAGTTGCTTCCGCTATCTAAGCTATATTCCAGGATAGCCGGAGAAGGGAGGGTGGTTGTCCAACGAAGCAGGTTGGAGGCGCCCGCTATAATATTATCGGTTTTTGCCGGGTAGGCCCATTTGAATGCGTTCAGGCTGTCCCATTGGTAAGCGAGGGAATAGCTTTGAGGACCTGCAGGGACCGCATATCCTTTGACCAGCAGCGTATAATTGCCTGCGGGAGGATCATCCAGGGAGACCTGCTCTGTATTATTCAGACTATCCCTTTTGCGCAGGGGCAGGGCCTGCAGCGAATCAACGGAAGGATAAGGGTTCAGGGTCCAGGGGAGCCAGGTTGCACCGGAAGCAGGATGGTACAGTTCCAGGTCCAGATCATTTACCAGGGCCGTATAGGCGTTGGGCTGAGCTGCCGGATCATTCCAGGCCAGGGTGATCTTAACCATTTTTGTATGTGGGGGAATGGATAGCGTATAGGATTGGATCCCGCCGGTCTGCAGGGATCCTGTAAAATACTTTTTTTCCTGCATCGTCGTAAGTGCGCGCCAGGCATTCGCGCTGCCATACCCGGCGGAATAGTCAATCCCCGGAGGGCCTGCATCGTCGGCGCTGTTCAATAGCACCGCTTTCACCAGATCGGAGGGAGGTAACTGGCCATTGTGTTGTTCTTTGTACGATTGTTGCAGGAGCAGGCTGATCCCAGACACGATGGCTGCCGCTCCTGAACTGCCGTCCTGCCCGAATGCCACCAGTTCAGGCTTAACTCGCCCGTCAAAGGCAGGGCCTTTTGAGCTAAGCGTAAGCACCGTCCCAAAGGAATCGATCGAACCCACGGTGAGGATATTCTTGGCCATTTTGAAATTACCGGTCAGATCGGCCATGCCGCTTATTCCGTTATACTGCCCCTGCGTGGCAGACTGATCGCCTGAATTGCCGGAAGAAAAAACATGCAATAAGGATGGATTGTTATTAGCGCTGAGATCGTGCGCCACCGCTTCTGCGCCGTAGTAGTTTTCGATGTTCGTCCCGTAAGAATGGTTTTGTACGGAGATGCCAACCTGCCGGTAAACGGAATCGGGATCAGGCAGCAGGGAAGTAAAATTAAAAGAAGATACCGTCGACTGATAAGCAACTCCCTGCCCGGAATAGTAAGAATTACCGCCACCGCCAATGATCGTTGCCATGATCGTTGCATGGGAGGAAAGAAGGGAGGCCGTTAAAGGCGTATTCAATACTCTGCCTTTGAAATCGATGTCTGCTGTGTCAAAGCGGTCTTCCCGTACGGAGACGGTCAGCCCCCTGCCTGCAATGGCGGGGAACTCCCGATGCGCGAGTGTAACGGAATTGGCGCTGAGGTCAAAGTCATTGATCACCTGTTCCTCTTTTGGAGTGGTCTGGCTGAGATCTGCGAAGATCAGTTCCGTCAGGGGCAGGATATGCGCTGAAAAATTGCTCCGGCGGCAATATAGTTTCAGCAGATTGGCGGCGGGATACTCCTCCAGGATACGCACGGGCTCTTTCAATTCCGATAAATGCGCTTTGAATGCGGGCAGATCCGTTACGGCCACGATAAGGGAATACCAGGTATCGGTTTTACCGGTTGCCACGAGCAGGGAAGGGGAGAGTTTCCAGTCATCATTTGCCGGAATGATCCAGGTGGCAACAGGAGAGAGTGATCCGCTGTCGCTGGTGGCAATGATGAAATGCTGCGGGGAAAGTTGCCTCAGGATCCGCAGAGATGGATGGGCGGAGAGGAAGGACGGACTTTTGAAAGGAATGGCCGGATCTGTTTTTATCAGATAGGTTACGATGCGTGGCGAGGTGTCCTGCGGGGAGCTTTGCGTCGTTGGCTTGCCGGGATGACCATACAGGTTGATGAGGGCTCGTTCTTTTTTAAGCTCCTGAGAGTGGCTGTCTGAAAAGATCATAACCAGAAAAAAGCTCACAGCGATGGTGTGCACGATTCGTCTCATCCTGAATCAATATAATCTAATTTTTTTTCAAAAGGAACTACTAAGTGTATTTGTCTACGTTAGTATAACATTAAGCGGGGAGGAGGGAATGATTTTGCCTGCTTTGCTTTCGAATGCGCGGGACAATCGTTACATTGAATACGTTCAGGTTTTGAAGCAGCAATTTGTATTAAACCTTATTTCCTAACTTTCAAACTCACTACACATGAGAAAGCTCTTCTTTGCGATCGGCGGCTTTACAGCAGTCCTCGCTTTTGTAATTTCCTGTAAAAAACAATCCGGCACCACGCAAACGACTGACACATCTCCTTCGACAGATGTTCTGGCTAAGATCAAGGCGCTTGGTTTTGGTACAGATGGGGTTATCCAACAGGACAACGGTTATCTTGTGGAGGGGGACATTGTTTTGACGAATGAATTGTTAAACAGCGTACCCGAGCAAAGCCTGCTGCGGATTGCCAATTCGGAACAGTACCGGACCACTAACCTGGTGACGGGTCTTCCCCGGACGATCACCATTAAAGTTGTCAGCCTGGGAACGGCTTTTGTCCGTGGAACGGACACGGCCATTGCCCGGTACAATGCCCGGGGGCTCCGGATAACCTTGTCCCGGATCACGTCCGGCACCCCGACGATCACGATACAGGGGTTCAACCAGGGGCCCAGTGGCGGATTCATTACCCTGGGATCATCCGGATTTCCCAGCGGAGGCAATCCTTATCCTACTATTTTGCTGAACACCAATGCAGCAGCCTATGGCAGTAATCCCAATGTATTGTATGTCGGGTCCGTTATTCAGCATGAGCTGGGTCATTGTATCGGGTTCCGTCATACTGACTATATGAACAGGGCTTATAGTTGTGGCGGATCTGCTGTTAATGAAGGGGCCAGTAATGTGGGCGCTATCCTTATTCCGGGGACGCCTTCCGGTCCGGATGCCAATTCCTGGATGCTGGCGTGCTCCAATGGGGGGAACCGTACTTTCAATGCGAATGATGTAACGGCCTTGAATTACTTGTACCATTAATTATTGATTGCCAATGTTTTATAGTCGCCATATTCCGATGTGGCGGCTTTTTTCTATTTTTAGGGCTGGTAGACCGCGCAGAATAAAAATAAGCTGATTTACTGATTATTCCCCTGAAAGCATTACCTTTGCGCTCCATTTTAACAGCCCAAACGGCTCCATAAGTGGTCCGCCTGTGCGGATCCGCCAGCAGGGTGTCATACAAAAAGGTAACAGTAATGCCAAAGGTAAAGACCAACTCAAGTGCCAAAAAGAGGTTTAAAGTGACCGGCACGGGCAAAATCAGCTTCCAGAAAGCTTTTAAACGTCACATTCTTACCAAGAAATCAAAGAAACGCAAACGTGTCATGGCCAAGAAAGGTTTCGTGAGCCCGGCTAACACGGATTTTGTAAAACGTTTATTAAGACTCAAGTAAACCTTAATAAGCTGCGACCCTGAAGACTTTTCCCCGTGAAGGATTTTCAGAGCGCTACTTTCGAAAGTACCACATTATTTAATTTTCAAATTAGTAAGATATGCCACGTTCAGTAAATGCCGTTGCTTCCCGGGCACGCAGAAAACGCATCTTAAAAGAGGCAAAAGGTTTCTATGGCAAGCGTAAAAATGTATATACCGTAGCCAAGAACGTATTGGAAAAGGGTCTCCAGTATCGTTATGTAGGTCGGAAACTGAAGAAAAGGGAATACCGCACTTTGTGGATTGCCCGTATCAATGCTGCTGTAAGGGCAGAGGGGCTGACCTATTCTGTTTTTATTCATAAGCTGGCTGAAAAAGGAATTGGCCTTGACCGTAAGGTATTGGCTGATCTGGCTATGAATGAGCCTGCATCCTTCAAAGCGCTGGTAGCAGCCGTCAAGTAGATAGATGATAACATTAAGATAATATGACCGGTATCGCTTCAAGCGGTACCGGTCCCCGGAAAAGAGTCTTCTCTTTTCCGGACATAAGACGAAAAAAGGGCCAACTCAATTTTTATGAAAAGAGTTGGCCCTTTTTTATTTTAGTAATTGTGTAAAAAAGTACATTTTTGCATAGTTTTTTCATAATGAAATTGGTAAACTCAATTCTTAATCTTTAATACTTAAAGAATCTGGACCAGAACAATACATACACCGACCTGGTGAAGCAAACTTTCAACTTTCCGCAAGACGGGTTTGACGTTAAAGATAATTCGCTGCATTTCAATGGTCTCGATGTGAAGGGGTTGATTGCTAAATATGGTACCCCGTTGAAACTGACCTATCTGCCTAAGATCGGCATGCAGATCAATAAAGCGAAGAAGATGTTTGCCGCAGCGATCAAAAAGCACAAATATGAGGGGAAATATTACTACTGTTACTGTACCAAGAGCTCTCATTTTTCTTTTATCGTGGAGGAGGCCCTGAAGAATGACATTCACCTGGAAACTTCATATGCCTACGATATTGAGATCATCAAGAAATTGTATGCCCGTAAAAAGATCACCAAGGATACGTTTATCATCTGTAACGGGTTTAAGCAAAAGCCCTATACCAGCCGGATCGCGTCCCTGCTGAACACCGGGTTTAAAAATGTTATACCGGTTCTGGACAACAAGGACGAGCTGCAGCAATACAAGCGGTCGGTAAAGGTCCCTTTCAAGCTGGGTATCCGGGTAGCTGCGGAAGAAGAGCCTAACTTTCCGTTCTATACCTCCCGTCTTGGTTTCCGTCCCCGGGACGTACTGGAGTTCTATGTAGATAAGATCGAAGGGAATGAAGATCGGTTCCAGTTGAAGATGCTGCATATTTTTCTCAATAAGGGGATCAAGGATGATATCTATTATTGGAGTGAGCTGAATAAGGTGATCAACCTTTACTGCCAGCTCAAGAAGATCTGCCCCGAACTGGATTCCATCAATATCGGCGGTGGGTTCCCCATCAAGCATTCATTGGGTTTTGAATATGACTATCAGTTCATGATCAATGAAATTGTGGGGAATATCAAAAAAGCTTGTAAGCGCAGCAATGTGCCCATGCCGCATATCTTCACCGAGTTCGGAAGCTATACGGTAGGGGAGAGCATGGCGCATATCTATAGTGTGATCGGTCAGAAGATGCAGAATGACCGTGAGATCTGGTATATGATCGATTCTTCCTTTATCACCACACTGCCGGATACCTGGGGCATCGGGGAGCGGTTTCTCATGTTGCCGATCAATAAATGGGATGTGGAGTACCAGCGGGTCGTACTGGGAGGGATCACCTGTGACAGTCATGACTATTATGATTCGGAAGAGCATATCAATGAGGTATTCCTTCCGAAGATCAATAACGGAGAGCCTTTGTATGTGGGATTTTTCCATACCGGCGCTTACCAGGATCAGATCAGCGGATATGGGGGTATCAAGCACTGCCTGATCCCTTCTCCTAAGCATATCATTGTTGGCCATGATAAGAACGGAAAGCTTACGGATTGGGTACATGCGAAAGAGCAGACGGCCCAGAGCATGTTGAAGATACTGGGTTATATATAGCTTCTACTTTTCGGGAGCATTCAGCCACTGTGGGATAGATTCCTTTCAGCTTCTCCGGTCGGGCAGGATCTGGAAGATCCTTTACATCGTCGACACCCGGAGAAAAGAGGGTTGCGGGTAGCGTGACTGCGATATCTTCCGGGGGCCATTCCGGTCTGGATTGATTAACGTTTCTTCAGCCGGTATTTTTTATTGACTTTCGGGTTGTCAAAATAAGCGTTCAATTGCTCTTCGGTCATATTGCTGGTCTCTTCCAGGGGAACTTCGATCAATTGAACCTGGGTCTGCTTCAACTCATTTTTTAAATTAGCGATCTTTTTGATGATCTCCTGGTCTTTTTCTCCCACCAGGGCATTATCCCTTATAATATATTCCAGCCTTCGGATGGAAGACCGGACCAGGCCTGCCTGATTTTGTTCGGCGGTGAGGGGAGGGGCCACCGTTTCTTTAACGGGAACGAGGGCGACTCCCACGCTGGGCAGGATAGCTCCGGTGGTCTTGGCGTCCTGGCTGGCGGCAGAAGAGAAGATGGTGCCTCCCAGAGCTGTGGTAGCGGTGGTCATATCGAAATCTGTACGGGTATTCTTTGTTTTCTTTACTTTTTTATCCAATACAAAGAAGGCATACTTCAGCCGGAGGATATAGGTCCGTATATTTTTTACGGCCAGGCTGTATTCTTCTGTCATATAGGGATAGTTCAGCGCATCCTTCACATAGATCTTTATGGTGGCCGTATCCCGCATAAAGATCTTATTGGTGCCTACAAAATAGAGCGTCAGTAATTTCTGTTTGCCGGAGTCGGATTCTTTAACGAAGTCGAAGGGAGGGGACCAGGTGAAGTCATCATTGCAGCCTTTGACATTTGAATTGGTTTTGATCGGTACATTGGAGTAGAAATTGATGTTTTCGATCGGGTAGGTGCCCGTCTCGCATTGTACCTTGAAACTGATGGTATCTCCTTCGTCCATGTACAGGACATTGCTTACTGTGGGTTTCACATGAGAGGGAATGACCTCGGTGGTGAAGAAGACGAGGGTAAAGGAGGTATCGATACGGTCTTTGGGGTCATTGAGGTTTTGCACCCCGATATTTACCTTGTATTCGAAGTCATATTTCAGTTTGCCGGAGAGGAAATAGGATTTCTCCGCTTTGAAAGTCAGGAGTCCGTTCTCCCGGATCTTTAATCCTACCGGTGCGTTCTTCATAAAGAAGAAATAACGGTTCGGCTCCCGGTTGATCTCTAATTGGTAGGTGAGGGTGGAGTCTACATGCAGGGTAAAATAGGGGTTGAGATTGCGGATCCTCAGTGCAGTAGAGTCTTCGCCCTTTTTTGCCGTGTCGGATATGGGCATGGGAATGTGAAAAACAGGATTTTGTGAGAAACCTATATTGGAAAAAGCCATGCTTGCTACAACCAAAAGCCAAAACTTGATAACTTTCACAGGTTTAATCATATTCTTGGATAAAATGGGTTATTTACCCCCCGAAATTAAAACAAACGTAAGAGAAAGCGGGCAATAAAAAAATAAAAAACGATTGTCTTAGGACTAAACGCTGCGTAAGGAAAAATGTTCCTGGCTGGTAGGATACAAAGTAGGATATGCTAAAAAAAGAGGTGGCCTGGGGATAGAGATCTCCGGGCCACCCTCCTAAAACCAAAACCAACTGCTATGAAACGTTCAAAACCACTTATGAAAAAAGGAAAAATTCGTTATTGAACATTGATCTGTTTGGCGCTGTCCTTTACCTGTTCTTTTTTAGGCAGGTACAGCTTGAGGACGCCATTTTCGTACTTGGCCTGTATACCTTCATTGTTGATACGGTCATCCAGGGTAAAGCTGCGTTTGAAGCTCCTGAAAGAAAATTCTTTGCGGATAGTCTTGTATTCTTCCGTCTTAGCCTCTTCTTTTTTCTCAAAGCTGATGGTCAGCAAGCCATTTTCAAGAGCCAGCTTGAAATCTTCCTTACTGCGGCCCGGGGCGCTTACTTCCAGGTGATAACCGTCCGTCGTTTCATGGATATTTACCGGAGGAAAGCTGGAATATCCTTCCCGTCCCCAGCTGGCAGGGAGTTCATGAAAGAATTCATCTACGAAGCTGGAAAGGCTCTTGTGGCCTGGGTTGTTAACTTTTACGAGTGTCATAGTAATGCTTATTTTTTAGTTATTCAATTTGTTGGACGCAGAGTATGGATCAAAGCTTGTACCAGCAGGCCAAAAAGCCATTTTTCAGGAATTTTTGGCAAGCCGGGCCCTTTTTATGTGACACAATTGCGGGTATGACCGGGTTTTCATGACATTTGTTCCGATTTAGAACACTTCCGAGCGGGGATGAAGCCATTCAGGTTTGGGGGATAATCCTTTTAATGGGTGGAGAGTCCATTCAACTTTTTAAGTAATTTTGTGTTAAATAGTAATCAACTTAAAAAATCAAAATAAAAATGTATCCAGCAGAAATAGTAATACCGATGAAGGAGGAGTTAACCGACAATGGTTTTAATGAATTACTGACTCCTGTCGATGTTGAGGCACAATTAAAAAAAGAGGGTACGACCCTGGTAATGGTGAATTCCGTATGTGGTTGTTCGGCAGGCTCTGCACGTCCGGGAGTATTGATGGCTGTAGCGAATAGCGCTAAGAAGCCCGATTTTCTAACGACGAGCTTTGCAGGGTTCGATGTGGATGCTATAAGATCGATAAGGGAGCATTTATTGCCTTATCCTCCTTCTTCCCCCGCCATTGCTCTTTTTAAGGACGGGCAATTGGTACA
>Ga0307511_10001172_pt1 | contig 27921 bp, 19 predicted proteins | sample 13_EM_MG_FD_200266 | JGI IMG/M metagenome (GOLD analysis project Ga0307511, IMG submission 200266) | Populus trichocarpa ectomycorrhiza microbial communities from riparian zone in the Pacific Northwest, United States - 13_EM | ecosystem: Host-associated > Plants > Roots > Unclassified | place...
GTTCGGGGACATCTCGTCCGGCGTGTCGATCGCTTCCATCATCACGTCGAGGATGTGGAGGCGGGCGTCACGGGCCTGCTTGAGGGCCGCGGCCAGGACGGAGGCGGGGATGCCGTCCAGCTTGGTGTCGAGCTGGAGGGCGGTGACGAACTCCTTGGTGCCGGCGACCTTGAAGTCCATGTCGCCGAAGGCGTCCTCCGCACCGAGGATGTCGGTGAGGGCGACGTAGTGCGTCTCGCCGTTGATCTCCTGGGAGATCAGGCCCATGGCGATACCGGCGACGGGGGCCTTGAGGGGCACACCGGCGTTCAGCAGCGACATGGTGGAGGCGCAGACCGAGCCCATGGACGTCGAGCCGTTGGAGCCGAGGGCCTCGGAGACCTGGCGGATCGCGTAGGGGAACTCCTCGCGCGTCGGCAGGACCGGGACCAGGGCGCGCTCGGCGAGCGCTCCGTGGCCGATCTCGCGGCGCTTGGGGGAGCCGACGCGGCCGGTCTCGCCGACGGAGTACGGCGGGAAGTTGTAGTTGTGCATGTAGCGCTTGCGGGTCACCGGGGAGAGGGTGTCCAGCTGCTGCTCCATGCGCAGCATGTTGAGGGTGGTGACGCCCAGGATCTGGGTCTCGCCACGCTCGAACAGCGCCGAGCCGTGCACGCGCGGGATGGCCTCGACCTCGGCGGCCAGGGTGCGGATGTCGGTGACACCGCGGCCGTCGATGCGCTTCTTCTCCTTGATGACGCGCTCACGGACCAGGGACTTGGTCAGCGAGCGGTACGCGGCGGAGATCTCCTTCTCGCGGCCCTCGAACTCCGGGAGGAGCTTCTCGGCGGCGAGACCCTTGACGCGGTCGAGCTCTGCCTCGCGGTCCTGCTTGCCGGCGATGGTCAGCGCGGAGGCGAGCTCCGGGCGGACGGCGGCGGTGAGGGCCTCCAGGACGTCGTCCTGGTAGTCGAGGAAGATCGGGAACTCGCCGGTGGGCTTGGCGGCCTTGGCGGCGAGGTCGGCCTGCGCGCGGCAGAGCACCTTGATGAAGGGCTTCGCGGCGTCCAGACCGGAGGCGACGACCTCCTCGGTCGGCGCCTCGGCGCCGCCCGCGACCAGCTGGATGGTCTTCTCGGTGGCCTCGGCCTCGACCATCATGATCGCGACGTCGCCGTCCTCCAGGACGCGACCGGCGACGACCATGTCGAAGACGGCATCCTCGAGCTCGGTGTGCGTCGGGAACGCGACCCACTGGCCGTTGATCAGCGCGACGCGGACGCCGCCCACCGGGCCGGAGAAGGGCAGACCGGCCAGCTGCGTGGACGCGGAGGCCGCGTTGATCGCGACGACGTCGTACAGGTGGTCGGGGTTGAGCGCCATGATCGTGGCGACCACCTGGATCTCGTTGCGCAGGCCCTTCTTGAAGGACGGGCGCAGCGGGCGGTCGATCAGGCGGCAGGTGAGGATCGCGTCCTCGGAGGGGCGGCCCTCACGGCGGAAGAAGCTGCCGGGGATCTTGCCGGCGGCGTACATCCGCTCCTCGACGTCCACCGTGAGGGGGAAGAAGTCGAGCTGGTCCTTGGGGTTCTTGGAGGCGGTGGTGGCCGACAGCACCATGGTGTCGTCGTCCAGGTACGCCACGGCGGAGCCGGCGGCCTGCTTGGCCAGGCGGCCCGTCTCGAAGCGGATGGTGCGGGTGCCGAAGGAGCCGTTGTCAATGACGGCCTCGGCGTAGTGGGTCTCGTTCTCCACTAGCGTTTTCTCCGTTACTTGTCGTCTTTCGTCCCTCCCCGCCCGTGTGGCGGGGGGACGGTGGCGGAGAAGCGCTGTCTGGTGCGGGCCGGTCTTCGATCGAAGCACCCGGGGTTTCCTGCCCGGGGGCCACTACCGAGGACCGGCGGCTGCGAGGCGCGCTTCTCCTCGTTCGTTTCGTACGTTGTCGTGCTGTCGTGCGTTGTGGTGCTGTGTCGTGCGTATTGCGTTGTGCTACCACACTACAAAGCGGCAGTGACACTCCGCACGTTTCCGCACGTACGGGCAATCCGCACATACGGCAAAGGGAGCGGCTCCCGATCGTTTCGGGACCCGCTCCCTTCACGGCGTCTTACTTGGCGCCCGCCGCACCGCGACGGATGCCGAGGCGGTCGACCAGCGCACGGAAGCGCTGGATGTCCTTCTTGGCCAGGTACTGCAGCAGCCGGCGGCGCTGACCGACCAGGATCAGCAGACCACGACGGGAGTGGTGGTCGTGCTTGTGGGTCTTGAGGTGCTCGGTCAGGTCCGAGATGCGGCGCGAGAGCATGGCGACCTGGACCTCGGGGGAGCCGGTGTCGCCCTCCTTCTGACCGAACTCGGTGATGAGCTGCTTCTTCGTAGCGGCGTCGAGCGACACGCGTACTCCTCGTAGTCTGAGATGTGCCACCGAGTGCCCCTGGTCCACTTCTCAGGGGAGCTTCCGTTACTCGGGAGGCGGGATCCGCTGGGCGCGGCCTCCGGAGCGTGAGCTCCAGGGGTGCGTACACAAACGGCCGCTACACAGCGTACCAGCCTGGGGGGACACCTCGGTCCAGCTCTGTGAAGGGCCCTGACCGGGGCGGATACGGCCACTAGGGTGATCTGCATCTACGCATGGACCGTAGATCACGTCGGTTCGTCGGGAAGGGGTCGCTTCGCCATGGCGGAGACGGAGCAGGAGATCAAGGTACGCAAGGAGCGGGAGCGGGACGAGCTGTACGCCCTCGACATCTCGGGCGTCGAGTGGCGCAGCGCGCCGGGCACGGAGGAGCACGAGGAGCGCGTCGAGATCGCCGACCTGCCCGACGGCGCGGTGGCCATGCGCTCGTCGCTCGACCCGGACACCGTGCTGCGCTACACGGAGGCGGAGTGGACGGCCTTCGTGCTGGGCGCCCGGGACGGCGAGTTCGATCTGGAGCCGGCTCCGGAGGAGCAGTAGTCGTACGCAAAGGAAAGGGGCGGCACGCGTGCGTGCCGCCCCTTTCTCATGCCTACGTCTTTTCAGCTGGTCATCGCCCGTGCCTGCGCGTACACGTCGAAGACGGCCAGGGACAGCGGGATCAGGGTGAGCAGGACGAAGCTTTCGGCGATCTCCAGGAAGCGGCCCCAGAAGGGGGTGACTCCGCGCTTCGGGGTGATCAGGCCGACGGCGGTGACCAGGGCGGTCGACGCGGCTACGGCCGCCGCGAGCCAGACGCTGCGGATGTCGAGGGAGTTCGGGTCGCCGAGGAACGCGTCCCGCACGTACGCGTGCGGCGGGTTCAGGGCGAGGCCGAGGCCCAGGAAGACGAGGGCGGCCAGGCCCGCGGCAAGGGTGGCGCCGACCTGGGCGGTGTAGCGGAACAGGTGGGCGCGCATCAGCATCGCGACGCCGGTGGCGAGGGCGAGGAGCTGGGCCCACACGTTGCTGGAGAAGCCGAGGACGATCGCGGCGCCCACGGAGACGAGGGCGCAGCCGCCGACCAGGCCGACGAGGAGTTCGTGGCCGCGGCGGGCGCGGGCGGCGATGCGCTCGGCGTCGACGGGCTCCTGGGCCACGGGTTCGCCGTCGCCGTAGCCGCGGTTGGGGTTGGGCGGTTCGAAGCCGATGGGGAGGCGGGCGAAGCGCATGGACAGGCCCGGCAGGAAGGCGAGTGCGCACACGGAGAGCGGGGCGCAGATCGCGGCCGTCTCGATGGGCTTCAGGTGGGCGAGCATCGCGGTGAACGTCGTCAACAGGCCGATGGCGGAGGCGAAGACGAACGCCACGAAGGGGCCGTCTCCGCCGGGGGACACCAGGGTGAGGATGACGGCCGCGACGAGGACGGCGGCGCAGGCCAGCAGGAACTGGAGCCGCCCAATGCCTTCTCCTTCGGAGAAGGGGAGCAGTCCGGAGCCCGCCACGGCGATGTTCGGAAGCGCGCCCAGGCCCAGGGCGACCGCCGAGCCCCGGTCGTCGTACACCCGCGCGCGTACGCAGGCGATGGTGATCAGGAGGATGCCGGCGAGGCCGGCGACGATGCCCTGGAGGCCGTTCATGTCGTGGTGGATCTGGGAGCTCCAGGCCACGAACGCGAGCAGTGCGGGCAGGATGCCGCCCGCGACGAGACCGGCGGCGCGCGTCAACTCGCCGTTCCACAGGGCACGGTCACGGGTGACGGCGGCGGCGACCGCTTCGGAGACGTCGTCGTAGACGGCCGGCGGCAGCGAGTCGGCGAAGGGGCGCAGGGTGAGCAGTTCGCCATCGAGGATGCGCTGTGCGGCGAAGGAGCGGGCGCCGTCGAGGACGGTGCCGTCGCGGCGTACGAGGTGGTAGCCGACGGGGGCGCCTTCGGCGAGGCTCTGCTGGGACAGCCGCAGGATCTCGGGGTACAGGTCGGCGACCGGTACGTCGTCGGGCAGGGCCACGTCGATCCGGCTGTCGGGCGCCACGATGGTGACCCGGCAGAAGCCGAAGCCCATGCCTGCCCCGGATGAGGCTCCGGTGCCCGTTCCGCCGGTCGCGCCGGCCGGCGCGGAGGCCGTGATGCTCACCTGCTGTTCCCCCTTGTCAGTGACGGACGGTCCGCGAAGCTGCCGCGCGCGTCCACCGTGTAGTTCCGCCGTAAAGATCCTGTGCAGGTCGCGCCGTGCCACCCGTCCCGTCGGTCAACCGCGCCGTCGCGCCCGGCACTCAACGGGATCCGACGGGATCCGCCCGCCGCGAGCACTGCGGTTTTGCCCGGTTTTCCCGGAACGATTCGCAACTGCTCACACGTCTCACGGGCACCCTACCGCCCGCCGTTGTCAGTGGTTGTCAGTAGGATCGCGCAGTGCGGATCGGCGTCCGCCCGACACGGGGCGGCGGACGAAACAACTCGGTCCGGCAAGGGAATTGGTGCGTAGTGAGCCAGATCGTCGTCAAGCGCCCGCCGAGGTCGCTGCCGAAGGAAGTGCCCACGGACGAGGTCATGCTGCAGGCTCCGCCGGAGCTGCCGCGCGGCCAGCAGGAGGGCGCCATGATGCAGCTCCTGCCCATGCTCGGCATGGGCGGGTCGGTGGTGTTCTTCTTCAACCCCAGTGCCCAGCCATTCATGAAGATCATGGGCATGGTGATGATCGCGTCCACGGTCGCGATGGGCGTCTCGATGCTGGTCCGCTACCGCCGGGGCAACCAGGGGCAGATGGCCGACATGCGCCGTGACTATCTGCGCTATCTGTCCCAGACCCGGCGTACGGCCCTGGAGACCGCGCGGGCCCAGCGCGACGCCCAGTACTACCTGCACCCTTCGCCGGAGCAACTGTGGGCGCTGGTCGCCGAAGGCAGCCGGGTGTGGGAACGCCGCACGAACGACGAGGACTTCGGACAGGTGCGGGTCGGCCTCGGCCCGCAGGGTCTCGCCACTCCCCTGGTCCCGCCGGAGACCGCCCCGGTCGACGAGCTGGAGCCGCTGACGGCGGGCGCCATGCAGCGTTTCCTGGCCACGCACAGCACCCTTGAGGACCTGCCGATGGCGGTCTCGCTGCGCGCCTTCTACCACGTGACGATCAGCGGCGAACCGGCCACCGTGCGCGGCACGGCGCGCGCCCTCGCCGCCTCCCTCGCCTCGATGCACTCCCCCGAGGACCTGGTCATCGCCGTCGCCACCGGGCGCGAGTCGGTGCCCGAGTGGGAGTGGGCCAAGTGGCTCCCCCACGCGCAGGCGCCGGGTCTCGCGGACGGCGCGGGCACCATGCGCCTGATCAGCACCGACCCGATGGAGCTGGAGGAGATGCTCGCGGACCGCCTCCAGGGCCGCCCGCGTTTCCACCCGGCCGGAGCGCCGGTGCCCGAACAGCCGCATCTGGTGGTCGTGTTGGACGGCGTCTCCCTGCCGCCCACCTCTTTCCTGGCCAGCCCCGAGGGCCTCCAGGGGGTGACGATCGTCGAGGTCGTGCCCGGCGACCTCAGCAGCGGACGCGGTGACCTCTCGGTCGTCGTACACCCCAAGGAACTCCGCCTGGAGTCGGGCCACGGCATGGTCTACGAGGGCACGCCGGACGTGCTGTCGTACGAGGCGGCCGAGGCGCTGGCCCGGCAACTGGCGCCGCTGCGCATGGTGTCGGGCGGTGACGACGACGAACCGCTGCTCGCCAACCTGGAGTTCACGGATCTGCTGAACCTGGGCGACGCGGCCTCCGTCGACCCGAAGCGGACCTGGCGTCCGCGTTCGACGGCAGAGCGGCTGCGGGTGCCGATCGGGCTCGGCGAGGACGGCCGGCCCGTGATGCTCGACCTCAAGGAGGCGGCCCAGGAGGGCATGGGCCCGCACGGGCTGTGTGTCGGCGCGACCGGTTCCGGCAAGTCGGAACTGCTGCGCACCCTGGTCCTCGGCCTCGCGGTGACCCACTCCTCGGAGACGCTGAACTTCGTCCTCGCGGACTTCAAAGGCGGTGCGACCTTCGCCGGTATGGCGCAGATGCCGCACGTGGCGGCGGTGATCACCAACCTCGCGGACGACCTGACGCTCGTCGACCGTATGGGTGACTCGATCCGCGGTGAGTTGAACCGCCGCCAGGAGATGCTGCGCGACGCGGGCAACTACGCCAACATCCACGACTACGAGAAGGCGCGGGCGGCGGGAGCGCCCCTGCAGCCCGTCCCGTCGCTCGTCCTGGTGATCGACGAGTTCAGCGAACTCCTCACCGCCAAGCCGGACTTCATCGAGATGTTCGTGCAGATCGGCCGTATCGGCCGTTCGCTGGGCGTGCATCTGCTGCTGGCCTCGCAGCGCTTGGAGGAGGGCCGACTGCGCGGCCTGGAGACCTATCTGTCGTACCGGATCGGTCTGCGTACGTTCTCGGCAGCCGAGTCGCGGGCCGCGCTCGGTGTGCCGGACGCGTACGAGCTGCCGAACGTGCCGGGTTCCGGCTTCTTGAAGTACGGCACCGACGAGATGGTCCGCTTCAAGGCGGCGTACGTCTCCGGGGTGTACCGCACCGGTTCGCAGCAGGCCGCCGCGCTCGGCGGGCCACTCCCGGTGGACCGCAGGCCGGTGCTGTTCACGGCGGCGCAGGTGCCGGTGCAGTACGCGCCCGTGCCGCGTCAGCGCCAGGCGGAGACGACGGACGAGAAGGACGACGCGCTCGCCGACACCGTGCTCGACGTGATCGTGCGGCGGCTCGAGGCGCAGGGTCCGGCCGCCCACCAGGTGTGGCTGCCCCCGCTGGACAGCCCGCCGTCGCTCGACTCCCTGCTGCCCGGACTCGCGGCTGTACCCGGCCGGGGCATGACGCAGCCCGGCTACGACGGCGCGGGCCGGCTCGTCGTCCCGGTCGGCCTGGTCGACAAGCCGTACGAGCAGCGGCGCGACCCGCTGTGGACCGACTTCGGCGGTGCGGCCGGCCATATGCAGATCCTCGGCGGCCCGCAGTCCGGCAAGTCGACGCTGCTGCGCTCGCTCATCGCGTCGTTCGCGCTCACCCACACCCCGCGCGAAGTGCAGTTCTACGCACTGGACTTCGGCGGCGGCGGCCTGTCGGCGGTGGCCGGCCTGCCGCACGTGGGCGGTGTGGCCTCCAGGCTCGACCCCGAGAAGGTCCGGCGTACTGCGGCCGAGGTCTACGGCGTGATGACCCGCCGTGAGGAGTACTTCCGTACGGCGGGCATCTCCTCGATCGCCGAGTTCCGCGCCCGCCGCGCGCGGGGCGACATCTCCGTGACGGACCAGCCCTGGGGCGACGTCTTCCTCGTCATCGACGGCTGGGGCAACTTCCGTACGGACTACGAGGCGTTGGAGCCGCTGGTGCTGGACATCGCGGCCCGCGGCCTCGGTTACGGCATCCATGTGATCCTCACCGCTTCGCGCTCCATGGAGGTCCGCGCGAACATGAAGGACCACCTGATGAACCGGCTGGAGCTGCGGCTCGGCGACCCGATGGACTCGGAGTTCGACCGCAAGGTCGCCGCCAACGTGCCCACGGGTGTGCCCGGGCGCGGCCAGACCCCGCAGAAGCAGCACTTCATGGCGGCGGTCCCGCGCATCGACGGCCTGTCCTCGGACACGGACCTCGCGGAGGCGACGACGGCCCTCACGGCCGAGGTCGCCCGGCACTGGCAGGAGCCCGGCGCGCCCGAAGTCCGGCTGCTGCCGAGGGAGTTCGCGGCGGCCCAGCTGCCGTCCGGCGACCGTTTCCCGAACCGGGGCGTCTCCTTCGCCCTCGACGAGGACAACCTGGAGCCGGTGTTCGTCGACTTCGACCAGGACCCGTTCTTCCTGGTCTTCGGCGAGAGCGAGTCCGGCAAGTCGAACCTGCTCAAGCTGCTGATCAAGCGTCTCAGCGAGCGCTACGACGGCAACGCGTGCAAACTGTTCGTGGTCGACAACCGGCGTTCCCTGCTGGGCGTGACCCCGACCTCGCACCTGGCCGAGTACATCCCGATGTCGAACCAGATGCAGCACCACATGGACGCGCTGGCCGACCTGATGCAGCGCCGGACGCCGACGTCGGACGTCACTCCGCAGCAGCTTCGCGACCGGAGCTGGTGGCGGGGCCCGCAGGTCTTCGTGATCATCGACGACTACGACCTGGTGTCCACGTCGAGCGGCAACCCGCTGTCGGGACTGACGGAACTGCTGCCGTTCGCCCGGGACGTGGGCGTGCGCTTCATCATCGCCCGCTCCACGGCGGGTGCGGGGCGCGCCGGTTACGAGTCGTTCATGCAGCGGATGAAGGAACTCGGCGCCCAGGGCGTGGTGTTGGCGGGCGACCCGGCCGAGGGCGACCTGCTGGGCGGGGTCAGGCCGCGGCCGATGCCGGCCGGGCGGGGCGTGTTCGTGTCCCGGAAGCGGGGGAAGCCGCTGGTCCAGACCGGCCGGGTGGCGGACGGGGACGAGTAGGGCCCCCGTGAGCCGACGGGTCCCTCAGAACGTGGCGAGGGCGACGATCTTGCTGTCGTGCATGAGGAAGACGCGGTTTCCGTCGGCGGCCAGGCGGGTGTAGTCGGTACGGGGGAACTCGTACCGCCACAGCCTCCCCCCGTCGACCGCCTTCGCGGCGTCGAGCTCCATGGGCTCGGTCTGCACCACGCTCTTGTCGATCGACCAGACCGCGTGGCCCTGTGGCAGCGAGCGGCCCGCATAGAGAGCCGTGCCCGCGGATTCGGAGTAGCCGGACCACAACTGGCGGCCATCGCGCGGGTCCAGGCGTCTGGGGTAGATGCCCTCGGTGGCGTAGAGCCTGCTCCCGGAGACCGTCACGGGTCCCCATCGCTCCCGGTTGGTGTCCCCGTGGGGCTTGACGCTCCAGATCCGTTCCCCGTCAGCGATCCGCACCGCGTCCAGGGTGTAGCCGCCGAGGTACACGGTGTCGCCCCGGACGGCCGGCCGGAGCCCGATGGGGACATGGTCGAGGCGATTCCACGCCATACGGCCGTTGCTCGTGTCGACCGCCAGGAAGTTGCCGTCGGTCGTCCCCATGACCAGCCTGCCGGGGCCGGCGGCGGCGGGGGTGAACACCTTCTTGCGGAAGTCGGCCGGGACCGTGGCCGTCCACCCGACCTTCGCGTCCGCGCGGCGCACGCTGCGCAGCCGGCCGTCCTTGGTGATGACGTACACCGACTCCGCGTCGGCGCCGAGGAGTTGCGCCGCCTCGGCCGCCGGGCAGGTCCACTTGGCCGCTCCGGTGGACGGGACGTACGTACGCAACGCGCCCTGGCTGTCCGTGCCGACGACCAGCCGGTCGGAGAGCGACAGATAGCCGCTCTTCGTCACCATGCGGGGCGCGCTCCAGCGGCGTTTGCCGTCCTTGACGCCGTAGGCCACGATCCCGCCGCTCGCGGCGCCGAGGACGAGGACGTCCCGCACCGGCAGCAGATACGGCGAGTAGACGTCGGCGGCGTTCTCCAGAGTCCACAGGCCAGTGGGCCGGCCCAGGGAGCCGGTGGCCCTGTCGTCGACGACGGTCATCTTCACCGTGGGGGTGGCCACCGCCGGCGGAACAGAGAAGGGGCTGCTCTTCGGATCACCGCTCGTGCTGCCCCCCGTCGTGCCGAGCAGCCAGGCCGTCGTACCGCCCCCGGCAGCGACCACGACACCCGTGGTGGACAGTCCGGTGAGCAGCCGTCTCCGTGTCAACGCCCGTCTCTCGCCCGGGAGTTGGGTGGTGACGTCGGTGGTCATGCGGCGGGCACCGGTCTCGCGGTCCTTGATGGCGTCGGCGAGCCGTCCCCGCTTCCAGGCCCGGTCGGCGCGCTTGGGCACGTCCATCGACCGTACGATCTCTGCGGGTTGGGGCCGCGCGGCCGGGTCCTTGGCGAGGCAGGGTTCGACGAGTGCCCTCAACTGCGGTTCCACGCCGTCGAGTCGAGGCTCCCCGTGGACCACCGCGTACTGCACGACGGCCACATGGGAGCCCTCGAAGGCGCGCTGTCCGGTGAGCGCGTAGGCGAGCACGGCGCCCAGCGAGAACACGTCGGCGGCGGGGGTCACGCGCCTGCCGAGGACCTGCTCGGGGGCGCCGTAGCCCGGGGTGACGGGGGCCTGGCCGGTGGTGGTGAGGGTCAGTCCGTGTTCGGGGCGGGCGATGCCGAAGTCGATGACGCGTGGCCCGTCCGAGGTGAGCACGATGTTCGGCGGCTTGAGATCGCGGTGGATGAAGCCCGCCGCGTGGATGTCGGCGAGGGTGTCCGCGAGGGAGGCGCCCAGGGCGCGCAGCGCGGGCTCGGGGAGCGGGCCGTGCGCCTCGACCGCCTCGGCCAGGGTGAGTCCGGCGAGGAACTCACTGGCGATCCACGGCCGCGTCCCCTCGGTGCGTGCCTCCAGTACGGCGGCAACTCCCTTGCCGCGCACGGCCTGTGCGGCCTGCGCCTCGCGCACGAAACGCCGGGCGAGCTCGGTGTCGTAGGAGAGTTCGGGGCGCAGCACCTTGACCGCGGCGAGGGTGCCGGGGCCGTCCTGGCCGAGGTAGACCTTGCCCATGCCGCCCTCGCCGATGACGCCGAGCAGACGGTAGGGACCGAGGCGGATCGGGTCACCGGTGCCGAGAGGGTTCATCGTGGGTGTCCTTCTGCGGGTGGGGCGCGGCGGTCACCTGAGCGGGTAGGCGGACAACCGGTCGTCGTCCACGGCGAGGACCAACCGGGCCTCCGGGTACGCGTGGAAGTGTTTTCCGGCCGTCCGATACGTAAGTACGGTTCTGTGCCCCGTGAGGTTCACCGCCCTCAGTTGCAGCCCGTTCCGGTAGTACGCGTAGCGGGTGCCGACGACCGGCTGCCAGACGGTGTAGGCCTCCGCCCCCTCGGTGGTCGCCTCGGTCCACAGGACCTTGCCCGTCGCGGCGTCGACCGCCGTGAGCCCGATGCCCGAACCGACGGTGTACACCACCCCGTTCGTCAGCGTCGGCGGGCCGTAGATCTGCCCCGCCGCTGTGGCCCACCCCAGCGCGCCGTCGCTCATCCGCAGCGCCCTCAACTGGGTACCACCGAGGTAGAGATACGTCTCGTCCACGGCCAACTCGCTGCGGATCGCGTCGGGATCGCTGACGTTGTACGGCATGTCCCACAGGACCGATCCGCTGCGGATGTCCCGTACGACGACATGCGTCTGTGCCTCCGCCGTCGCCTGAAGGGTCACCAGACGCTCGCCCACGACCTTCGCCGCCACGAAGTGCAGCCGCCGGCTCCCGCTCGACCGCTGCGACAGAGGCTGCGTCCAGCGCGTCCGGCCGGTCCCGAGGTCGGCGGCGCGCAGCGTCCAAGTCTGCGCGGGCAGGAAGCCCTTGTCCGCCGGGACCTGCCCCTGGCCCACCGCCACGTACGCGAAGTCGCCGACGACGCACAGGAGTTGGTTCGGTACGAGGGCGGGCGTGGCGTTCGTGAGAGCGGCCGAGGTCGGCCGTACGGCGTCCGCGCCACCGTTCCAGGTGTCGACCGAAACCGACTCCCCTGTCCGGGCGGGGTCGTGGCCGAGCAGGTACAACTGCCCGTCCTGTACGGCCATTTGCCACCAGTTGGCAGTGACACGCACCTCGCCCTGCGACCGCCCGGTGGTCGGCGCGAGGCGTTCGGCGGTCGCGTTCAGCGGCAGCCAGATCGACCCGTCGGCCTGATACGGGACGACCAGGCCCCAGCCCAGCACGTCGAGGTCCTTGCCGCCGTACTGCCACTGGGGTTCGAGGTTGCGCGTCTGCGGCGGCGCCTTCGCGGCGGGAGGGGTGGCGCGCCTCCGGTACCACCAGACGCCACTGGCGGCGGCGGTCGCCGCGAGCGCCCCGCTCACGGCGAGGAGCCGGCGGCGCGAGGGGTCGGACACCGGCGTGACCTCGGTGACGCCCTCCTCGGCCGCCGGGGCGGGCAGCCGCTGCGGCACGGTCCGCCATACGTCGGCGGCCCGCCGCCCGATCTCCGCGAGCACGGCGTCGGGCAGTTGCTCGGCGAACTCGCCGCGGCCGTCGTGCAGTTGGGCCGCGAGCTGGGCCAAGCAGGGCCGTTTCTCCGGCTCCTTGGCCAGGCACTGTGCGAACAACGGCACGAGCGGGGCCGGTACGCCGCGCAGGTCGGCCTCCGCGTACCGCACCCGGTACAGCAGATCCGCGGGCTGCCCGCTGCCGAACGGGGCCCGCCCGGTGGCCGCGAACACCAGCACACCGGCCAGCGCGAAGACGTCACCGGCCGCGCCGTGCTCCTCCCCGGACGCCTGCTCCGGGGACATGAACGCGGGGGTGCCGACCGAGGCACCGGTACGGGTCAGCCGGTCGTCGCCGATGGCCCGCGCGATCCCGAAGTCGATGACCTTCGGGCCGTAGGCGGTGAGGAGGATGTTCGACGGCTTCAGGTCACGGTGCACGACGTCCGACCGGTGCAGCTGGTCCAGCGCCGAACACAGCGCGGCACCCAGCGCCCGTACCGACCTCTCCGGCAGCGGTCCCGTACCCAGGACGGCCTTGTCGAGGGCGGGCCCGAGCACGAACTCCGTTGCCAGCCAAGGCGTTTCGGCGAACGGATCGGCGTCCACCACCCGGGCCCCGAACCGGTCCCCGATGACCCGGGCCGCATCCACCTCGAGCCGGAACCGGGTACGGATGCCCGGATCGGTCGCGATCCGGGCGTGCATCGTCTTGAGCGCGACGGTACGACCGCCGACGCCACGCGCCATGTACACCGTGCCCATGCCACCACTGCCGAGCCGGGCAACGAGCCGGTACGGACCGAGAGTTACGGGGTCGTCGTGAGCGAGGGGTGTGGGCATGGGGTTTCGGGCTCATGTCGTCAGGGGCTGTGGTGGGTACTGGTACCGCGGCCGATACGACACTCGCTCCCGGCCGCGCCTACGGGGACAACTGCACCTCGGCGGCCAGCACGGAGGCCGACTGATGAGCGACGGCCGCGACGATCCGGGCGGGCAACCAGCCGACGCCGAGCCAACCATCCCCTGCGGGAACGGCAGTTCGAGAGTCGGGCGCCAGCTCCCCGATAATGTCAGAGAGTTGAGGCCGGTGGGCCGGATCACGCGCCAAACACCGCGCCACCAGCGAACGCAGCACGGCCGGCAACTCCCCCCGCTCCGGCGCCGTATGGCCCGTGGCGGCGTACGCGAGCGTCGCACCCAGCGCGTATACGTCACCCAGCGGACGCGGCTGCCCACCGGCCGCCTGCTCGGGCGGAAGACTCGCGGCGTCCAGCCCCGGCGCTCCCCACCGCGGCACACCGTCCGGCCCGGCGGCCCGCACCGCCCCGAAACAACCGAGCCGAGGCCCGTCGGCGGCGAGCAGCACAGCCGCCGGACACACCCCCGCATGCGCCAACTCCTGCCCGTGCAGCACGGCGAGCGTCTCGGCCAGCGCTACGGCGAGTGCGAGCACGGTCCGCTCGGGCAGCGGACCACCGTTCACCGCGAGGGCGGTCGGGAGCGGCAGCGCGGGCACATAGGGCCGGGCATGCCACGCCTCACCGCCCGGGGCGGCGAGCTCGACGGCCGGCAACACCCAGGGCCCGAGCAGATACCGCGAGGTGTCGGCCTCCGCCATGAACCGCCCCGGGTCGGCCTTCGGCAGGGGCGCACTCAGCAGGACGGTGCGGTCACCGTCGGGGCTGCGGGCGATGAAGCGGCGTTCGGGGGTGGGGGGTTGAGCCGGGGCGTGGGCGGGGGTGCTGCTGTCGAGCCGGGTGACGACCGTGTAGGGGCCGATCCGCCGCGTCGTAGCCATAGGCATAGCCATGTATGGTGCGCTCCCCTCCCACCGGTCCTTCCGGCATGGGCGCGTGCTCACCCTCCCGTGCGCGGGCCAGGTACGGCAACAGGGTGGGCGCCTCCCGCGCGCGCCCACCCTGAGTTGCTTTGTTGCTTTGCCCCCTGCCTCGGCCTACTGGAAGTAGCTGGCGGCCTTCTTGTCGCCTTCCATGTAGGTACCGCCCGACGTGTACACGACGTGACCGATGCCGGTCAGCGCGGTGTGGATGTCGTTGGCTTCCTTGTCCCACCGGTGCAGCTTCTCGTTGAAGGTGCCCTGGGCGTCACCCTCCCAGTACTGCTGGCTCTTCACCACCAGCGTGCGAAGCTCCTGGAGGTCCTGCTCCAGCTGCTTCGCCTCGTTGCCGATCTTGGTGGCCGCGAAGTCCAGCCCGTCATAAGTGACGGAAAGGCCGTCGGAGTTACGGCTCATGCGTGTGTACCTCGTCTCGTTAGTGTGGGGCTGGTGGGCGTGGTCGTACGTCGTGCCGGGTCGCGCTGCGTCGTGCCGCGTGGCTCAGTAGGAGCTCAGCGAGGACGAGGTCACGGTCGGGGCGCCGTCCTGGAGGTCGATCTTGTTGACCGCCGCGCGGACCTCGTCTTCCTTGCTGTCCTTGATGTTGCGCGTCGCGGTCATCGCCTCGATGACGTCACCGAGAATGGTGCCGATCTTCTGCAGCGACTCATTGATCTCGTACTGCTTCTTGTCGAACGCGGCACGCCCAATACCGTGCCACTGGCCCTCAAGCCCGTCGATCACACCCTGAAGCCCGTGCACGCGCTTGGCGATGCCGTCGTACTTGTCGAGCATCTGCTTCTGAATATCGACTACTGCGGCATCTTCGAGCTTCTGCTTGTTGGACATGGTCAGCTCACCCTTCTTGTGTTGACTGATTCGCGTTGTCGAATGACCGACTCACGTTGTGTGTTGACTGACGCGCGCCGAGTGTTGCCTGAGGCGCGGTCCGGCTGGACAACCCGGTCACCTGGCATGTCGTGCGCGCATTACGGCTACACCCGCACCACAGAGGACGATGACTGCGGCTGCGCCGCCGAGTGCGATCCAGAGCGTGTTGCTGTCGCTGGACGACTGTGCGCTGGGAGCTGCGGCTGAGGTGCCGCCGGTTGAGGTTGTCTGCTGGGGTTGAGAGGTGGCTGAGGCGGACGGGGAGGGTGAAGATGCGGAGTTCGCCAAGAGATCCCCACCGTTGTCCTTCGCAAGGGGATCGACGTTCGCCGGGCCGGCATCGTAATTGGCGTTTTCAAGGACTACCCGGGGCCTGATGAATCCGTAGCCCGCGTACTTGCTCGGGTCGTCCTTCGCCCAAGTACGGCCCGCCGTGTCGATCAGGGAGCGGGTGACCTGGTTCACCGTCCAGTCGGGGTGCGCGGACCAGATCAGAGCGGCGGCAGCAGAGGTGAGGGCAGTTGCCGAACTCGTACCCTTGCTGTCGCAGTAGGCGCGGAAGTCAGCGTTGCACCACGCGGGAATTGCAGCACCTGGCGCCGCGAGGTCGACATAGTTTCCGTATGAGGAGAACTTCGAAACCGTCAAAGACTCGTCGGCAGCGGCGACACCGATCACATACGGATAGCCAGCCGGGTAGTCGATGAAGTTGGTCTTCCCGTCCTCAGCGTTGTTGCCGACAGCGGCAATCAATAGTTTCCCCTTGGAGGCGGCGTAGTTGATAGCCGCTTTGTCCTCTTCGCTGGTCATGCCACCGAAGGACATGCTGATGATCTTTGCATCGGTGTCGGCTGCTGCCCTGAGTGCCTCCGTAGCCTCGGGCGTCTTGCCCTTCTCCGCCCCGCTCTTGAGACCCTCCAACTGCACGCGATACGGGACGATCTTCGCGCCCGGCGCCAGTCCCTTCAAACCTCCGTCCGCTCCCGTGCCCGCGATCAGCTCGGCCATGGACGTTCCATGACCGTCGTAGTCAACCGTGGCGTGATAGGCAACCGCCTTGGGAACGTCAGCGGTCAGGACCTGCCCCTTGAGCGAGGGTGTATTTGCGTTCACCCCCGTATCGATGACAGCAACCTTGACACCCTTCCCCGTGCTGACCTTCCACATCTGCTCGGCCTGCATCGTGTCCAGGTACCACTGCTTCGACCGCTCGTCGTACGCGGCAGCGCTCGGGGCAAAGCTAATGCCAGCAGTAGCCAAGGCACCGACGACCACACTCACGGCACGTACTCGCCCGACATGACGCGTCAACGGCATTGACCGTCCTCGCTCGCGCTTAGTTGGCAGCGGGCGGCACATACCGTCGCGACGTGGTGGGCAGATACGCTTCGTTGTCATTCCCCGGGTCACCTCACCCGTCGCGCACGCATGACGGCTACGCCCGCACCACCGATGACGACGACTGCGGCGGCACCGCCGAGCGCGATCCAGAGCGTGTTGCTGTCACTGGACGACTGCGCGTTTGATCCTGCGGCTGAGGTGCCACCGGTTGAAGTCTTTTGCTGGGGTTGCGATGCGGTTGGTGTGGGCGGGGACGATGAAGACGACGAAGAGGATGAGGACGAAGACTTGGCCAGTAGATCCCCACCGTTCTCCTTGGCGAGCGGGTCTACATTCGCGGAGCCCGGATCGTAGCCCGAGTCCGCGAGAACCACGCGGGGACGAACGGCACCGTAGCCTAGATACTTACTCGGATCATTCTTCGGCCAGTCACGACCAGCAGTATCGATCAGAGCCCGAGTGACCTGGTTGACCGTCCAGTCAGGGTGAGCGGACCAGATCAGGGCAGCGGATGCCGAGGCGATGGCCGCCGCCGAACTCGTACCGTTCACGTCGTCGCAGTACGAGCGGAAGTTCGCATCACACCAGCCCGGGAAGTCCTGCCCGGGTGCCGTGAGGTCCACATAGCCTCCGTACGAGGAGAACTTGGACACCGTGCCGGACTCGTCGGTCGACGACACCCCCACCACGTAAGGGAAGGCCGCCGGATAGCCGATCGTGCCTGCATTTTGGCCACTGTTACCCACCGCCGCGATGAGCAGTTTGCCCTTCGATGCGGCGTACTCGACAGCTGCCTCTTCCTTGGAACTCGGTCCCTCCGAACCGAACGACATATTGATGATCTTTACGTCGGTGTCAGCAGCAGCCCGGATCGCCTCTGTGTCATCAGGTGTCCTCCGCTTCTCTTCTGCACCCTTCAGACCTTCCAAGTCGATGCGAAAGGGCACGATCTTCGCCCCCGGCGCCAGCCCCTGAAGGCCGCCTCCCGCTCCCGTGCCCGCGATCAACTCGGCCATGGTCGTTCCATGGCCGGTGTAGTCGTCCGTAGCGTGGTAGGACACCGACTTGGGCACCTCATCCACCAGAACCTGCCCCTTCAGGGAGGCGGTGTCAGCATTCACCCCACTGTCGATGACAGCGACTTTCACACCCTTCCCCGTGCTGACCTTCCACATCTGCTCAGCCTGCATCGGGCCCAAATACCACTGCTTCGACTGGGCATCGTACGCAGCAGCACTCGGAGCGAAGCCCATGCTCACGGCGGCCAGGGCGCCGACGACGGCGCCTACAGCCCGCGCCCGCCTTCCGTAGCGCTCCCTGAGGAGCACAGCCTGCTCGGCTCGTCGGCTGGTCCCTGACTTCATGGCGTTGTCTGTCCTCGCTCGCGCTCAGTTGATGACCGGCGGCACATCGCGCCGTGGGCTGGTAGGCAGGTGGGTCTCGTCGTCCTCGGTCAAGCAGTCGGGGAGTGGATCCCTTTGCGCGCTCGGCTCTTCACCGGGCTTTCCGTGACCGCCAGGTCCGCGCACGAGGCCGGCGCCTCCTCGCGTCATGCCATTGCGCTCGGCTCGGGCCGCAGTGTTACGTTCGGCAGGCCTGCCGGTGACAGCCTCAGAGCTGCTTGTACCGCTACGAGGCGAGCCCTTACTCGAACCGGTCCGACCGGTCGGCTCCGGCGCTCCGAAGACACCGCGTTGTCCGGGCCGGCTCGCCGCCGACCGAGAGTTGGCCGCTTCCTCTGCGCCGATGACGGTGCCGCGAGGCATCTTCGCCCCGCCCTGCGCCGACTTGCCTGCAGCGTTCGAGGGCCGCCCTCCGACCACGCCGTTGGTGCGACCCGCCCCAGTGGCCGAACCCCCGGTGGTCCGTGACGAGGACGCGCCACCAGCCCGCGGGGTACCGCCGCTGATACCACGGCCCATCGGGGACGACTTCGCTCCAGCGGCACCACCCCTGCCAGCGGACTGGCCAGGGGCCGCAGCACGGCCCATCTGGTTCGCCGCCCCCCGCCCCGCCGAACGCCCAGAAGTATTGGAGCCGGACGTGCCCACGCGGCCTTGCGCGGACGCAGGGGTACGAACGCCTGCGCCCATGTTCCGGCTTGAGGTGCCATTGGGCATCGGCGCCCCGAAGCCGCTGTCGAACCCACCGACCGGGCCGACGCCAGTGGCGGGGGTACCCGCGACCGGCGGAGTATGGCCGTTCACCGGCGTAAGCGAGGCGGGCGGAAGAGCGCCGACGCTGTCGATGTTCGTGCCTACTGGGATATCGGGATGCGTAATTCGGTCGGGGAGGTGCTTCGCGGGCGTTGGAGTCTCACTTGTGCCGTGTCCGGTGGCATCGCCCGCTGTCACAACCGTCACATGATGGCTCGTGGGAGACACCGGTCCGGTTACTCCATCCGAGCGCGTGTTGGACACCGGCTCGACACGATACTCCGCCGCAGGTTTAGGGACGCCCACGTCAGGCATGGAGCTGAACTCTGGTTGCTTGACCGGCAGCGACGCCATGCCTTCTTCGGACACCGAGTAGTACGACGCCAACCGATTCATCTGGTTGATCGCCTCTTGCCGGTCCTTCTCCACCTTTACGGCAGCGGTGTACTCCGCTTTGTTTGCCACCTTCTCGGTTTCCGTGAACGCGTGGGGGCGCTTCCGGTCCGCTGCTGTGTCACGGGACGGCATGGCGCCACGTACAGACGCGAGCCCCACAGCGGCAGCCGTGATCTGATCACCCGCAGCTCCGGCGTAGTCGCTCAAGTGCTGCGTGTTGGTGACGAGGTTGCTGCCCCAGACACGGAACGCTTCGCCCGACTCTCCGATCCACTCGACCCTGTTGATGTGGCCGTCAAGCTCAGTCGCCGCCGCTTTGATCGCGTCGCGCGCATCCCACAATGCCTTCCCGGAGGATTCAAGGTCCTCCGGGTCCGTCTGCTCGATCAAGTCGAGCAATTGATTGAGGCCCAGATCAGAACTGTCGAAGTCGGTGCTGTCGTGCACTGCCTTCGCATAGGGGCTCTTCTCGGCGGCAGCACGCAAGGTGCCGTTCACCATCCGTGTGAACAGCCCCCCGCCCTGAGGTAGTTCCTCAGCGCTTCGGGTGAAGTCCGTGTAGGTGTTACGCGTGGAAATTCGATCCAGGTCGGCTTCGTGCTTGTCCGTCATCGTCAGAGCCCCGCACCGGTCTTGGAGTCATTGGCGTGCAGCTTGTCGCGCTTCGCGTCCTGGACGCCCCTGATCTGCGCCTGGATCGACCAGAAGCGCCGACGCTGCTCCTCTTCAAGATTGTCGAAGCCTCGGTGCGCACCCTGAACCGCGATGCCGATCGCTTCGATCTGAAGGTGCAGAGTCTTGGACAGGGAAGTCAGCTCGGTATGCACTCTGTTGTACTGCAGATAGAGCCCACGAGCCTCGGGAAAGAGATCGTGCGCCCCACTGCTCAGAGAGGTCGGCTTGATCTCCTGAGCACCCACCTTCGTAGGGTTGCCGGCCGACCCTTCAAGATCCCGCAGGACTGCGTCCACCCGTTTCATGAAGGTGGTCAGCGCTTCGTTACTGGCCTCCAGGTTCGCCGCCCTGGTAGCCGACACGCCCCCCACCATGTCTGCCGGAAGCACGACGCTCCTCCCCGTTTCCCCGTACATCCATCGGCCGCGACCCGACCGAGGACGATCACTCACTCACCGTACGATCGCAAAGCGTGCCACGCCTGACAACGCGTTTACCACTGTAGTCAACCTGTACATCGGGGCCAACCGGCCTGTGTGTTAACTCAGTTACGGCACCGAACCAGACGTCGCATTTTGCCCTTTTTGCCGCCTCGCCGCTAGCTGATCACACACCTTCAGTGGCGTTACCCCACCACAGAGCGGCCAACCATGCCCATGCCAGGCGCCGCCGCCCCGGCCCATTTCCTGATCTCCATCAAATTTCCACACGCGACGGGACTGGTCGCGTAGCCAACAGCCCCTGCCCGCCTACCCAGTTGCACGATCTGCGGACCGTCGTCGCCACAGAGCAGTGCCAGACACCCCACCAGCCATCGAGCGGCACCCCGCGCCCACCCACCCCCGGCCGCGGCCACCCGATCCACCACAACGAGATCGCAAAGTCTTTGCGACTACAAAACCTGAGCCTGACAAACCGGTTGCTAGGTTGACACGGGCTTTGCCCTGCCGCGGACAGACCCATTGGGCAAAGCGCAAACTACGGGGCATAACGGAATACAGCGGTAACGGGGAGGTATCCACGCATGGCGTGGGACGAGTGGGAGCAGCTCAAGGCCCAGGCGGCGGAGCGGCACTCGACGAAGATGGAGTTGAACCAGCTTCCGGCGGATCCGGGCGGGAGTGGTGGCGGGGACAGCCCGCAGGGTGATCTACGCGTCAGTCGGAAGGACTTGGCCGCGGTCGGCGATGCCGCCTACCAGCTCCACCAGGACTTCACCCACTACAGCACCTACGCTCGCTCCGCCTCCCTCACGGCGGCCGGGGGCCTCAAGAAGCAGGGCTTTGCTCTCGGTGCCGCCCTCGACCACGTGGCCGAACGCTGGGCGGACCAGACCCGGTCACTGCTCGACGCCACCGCCCACATCTCGAACCACCTCGACTACACCAAGGGCGCACACGCCGGCGATGAGGTCTACATCGCCGACTCCATCAGCAGCATCTCCACTCTCGACGACGGCTTCGACCACCGGAGCGGGCACAGCTGATGGATCTGGACACGCTCCGCTACGGCAGCTTCCAGCAGCTCGGCGAGGCCATCACCGACTGGCAGCAGATGACCAAGCAGCTCGCCGATCTGAAGAAGGACGCCGAGGAAAACCTCAAGGCCAAGGCGGACAAGGCGGATTGGGCAGGCCTCAACGCCACCGTCACCCGCGAGTTCGTGGACAAGACGGCCACCGAGTTCGCCGACGCGCACACCCAGGCCGACTCGATCACCAAGATCCTCAGCGACACTCATGGTGAACTTGTCAGCTACCAAACGCAGTTGAACAACGCCGTCGACCGCTGCGCCAAGAAGCACCTGACCGTGGTGGACACCGGCGACGGCACCTTCGTCGTCACCCAGAACACCCGCCCCGACTGGGCCTCCGACCCCAGCGGCAAGACCGACACCACCAGCCAGCAGGACATCGACGCGCTCCGCACGGAGATCGAGCACATCCTCAGCAAGGCCACCGAGAGCGACAGCAGCGCGGCCAAGGTCCTCCAACTCCTCGTCGACCAGGCCGAGTACGGTTTCTCCGACGCCGCGTACACGGACCGCGACTCCGCCGCCAAGGCCGTAGCGGCCGCCGACAGGCTGGCCAAGATCCTCGCCAGGGATCCGGGCGACGTCACCGACACCGAACTCGACGAGCTCAACACCACGCTCGCCCAGTACAAGAACGACCCGCTCTTCGCCGAGAAGTTCGCGACCGACGTGGGCCCCAAGCGGACCATGGAGTTCTACGCGAGCCTGGTCGACGACGCCCAGTTCGCCGTCAACCCCCGTTCCCGCGAGGGGCTTTCGGATGCCCAGAAGGAGCGGATGAAGCTCGTCGAGGACTTCGAGAAGCAGTTGGGAATGACACTGGCCACGGCCAGCCACTCCGACAGCGACAAGATGCAGACATGGAAGTCCGACGCCATCAACCTGGGCGGGCAGAACGTCCGGCCCAACGGCGAAAACCCCGTCTACGGCTTCCAGGTGATGAGCAACCTGATGCGCAACGGGGAGTACAGAACCGACTTCCTCCACGACTACGGCGACCATCTCATCGCCTACGAGAAGTCGCACACGTCGGACGAGTACGGCGGCCTCCAGCGTCGCGTGACCCGCAAGGACGTACTTTTCTGGGACCACTCCGGCCAGTGGGAGCAGCTCCACTACGGCGACGCCAACGACGCCGGGCGGGATCCGATGACCGGGTTCATGGAGGCCCTGGGCCACAACTCGGACGCTTCGACGCAGTTCTTCAACGAGGGCGACAACTTCGACTATCTGACCGACAAGCGCGAGTGGCCCGAGGACTACGCGGGCGAGCACGCAAAAACCGTCGCGGGGTACGACTCACTCGGGCACGCGCTGGAGTCCGCGACGACTGGGGCGCCGTACGACGCCCATCCGCCCACGCTGCATCGCGACGCGGACACGGCCAGGGTCGCCGAGAAGGTCGTAGCGCTGTACGGGCGCGACGCCGAGTACAAGGGGCACGACCAAGTCGGCCTCAGCGGGGCTCAGTTGATGCACAAGCAGCGGGGCATCTCGGACAGCCTCGGAAAGATCGGGGCCGCGTACATCGACGACATCGACTGGGCCATGGACCACGACGCCGACAAGTCGCTCTACGCCGTGGACAACGGGGGCCGCAGCTCGCTCGGTGAGCGCGCGCACTTCGATGCCAAGGGGCTCGGGGTGACCAAGTTCCTCAGCACTCTGGGGCAGGATCCGCTCGCGTACACGGAAGTGGGTCAGGCCCAGCAGGTGTACAGCACCTCCCTCGTCGACGCGCACCCGCCGACGGTCGACGCGCAGGGGCATGTGCACAGCGTCCAGGCCGAGACCGCGGTGCGTACGGGATCCGAGGTCCAGGGCACGCTCGACAAGGCTCGCGCCGAGCAGATCAGGGCTCACGGGCAGGCCATGGACGAGGCGTACAACAAAGCGATCGACGCCCGCATGGATCGCCAGAAGATGGTCGTCGGCGCGGTCACCGGCGGGATGTTCTCGCTCGTGCCCGAGGCGGAGACCGGTCTCGCGGCCACGGTGATCCCCATCGTCAGCGATCAGACCAGCGAAGTGACGGGCACGCTGATCGAAAAGAACCTGGACGCGTACACCGAAGCGCAGCACAGGGACAATTCCGAGCAGTATCACGCCGAGGGGAACCAGGTCTTCGAGCACGGTTTCAAGGCCTCGATGCAGCCGGGGTACTCGGTGCTCGACAGGGCCGACCATGATTCCCGTTGGACCAGAGACACGTATCAGACACTCAGCAACGCGTTGATCAGCGCACACCAGGATGGTTACTCCAGCGGAAGTCAGCTCCAAGAAGACGTCGGCCAGCTCCCCTCCTCCGAAGGCTGAACCATGACCTTCCCCCTCTCGAAGTCAGCGCTTCCGACAGCGGTCGCGGTTCTCGCGGTAGTGCTCTGCGGCTGCTCGTCGAAGTCGACGCCTGCGCCTGAACCGAGCTCTTCGAGCAAGGGACAGGCCGCATCGCAGGTGTGCGGCTCCCTGCTGAGCGGCGAGCCCGCGTCCGCTCTGGAGAGGATCACCGGTTCCCGGCATTTCACCGAGTCCTCGCTTTCTCTGAACGAGAAGGTCAGAAGCCTCTCCGAGGCGAAGCAGAAGCTGCTCGGCGATTCTTCCTTCGAACACCGGGGCAAGGAATTCGATCTCTGCCTGCCGGTCGCCAGGGACGAGCTGACCGGAGGTCAACTGACCATCTCCGCCCAGTGGATCAAGGTCCGCGCCGCCGACCACACCTGGAAAAGCGCCAACGGCTGGACCGTTTTCGACCTCGCGGGCGACGGCGACAGAGACGCGAGCGCACCGTACGCGAGCGCTGCGTCCGACACCTCGCACCTCGACTTCCGCTGTCCCGTCGGTCCCGGACGCGCGAAGAACACCGCGCTCTCCGTGGTCATCGGAACGTACAAACTCAATCAGATCCACGACACCCAGGCCCCTGAAGACCTGACCCGCATCGGCTACGGCGCCGCCGTGAAACTCGCCCAGCAGGTGAACTGCCTCCAGGAGAGCAAACTCCCCGCGTCCTTGGGCGACTTGAAGAAACTCACCTGAACCGGCGGCGTCTTCCCCGAAACTTCACACACCGACAATCGCCTCATTTCGGACCTGACCAGGACTTTACCCGGAGCGGGTTGCTAGCTTGACCGGAGATCAGAGTCGAGCGCACGGGGGAAGGGTCTGTCCATGGCGTGGGAAGAGTGGGAGCAGCTCAAGGCTCAGGCCGCCGACCAGCAGTCGCCTGCCATGCAGTTGAACCACGTCGACGGTGGCGGCGGGACGTACGGACCCTATGTCCTGCCGAAGGAGTACGGCGATCTCCGGGTCGGGCAGAAAGACCTGGCGAAGATCGGCAGCGCCGCGAACTCTCTCTACAACCAACTCTGGGACAAGGCCCGCGTCGCCGTACCCAGCAGCGACTCCGCGGCCGGCGACCTCTCGAAGCAGGGCTTCGCGCTCGGCGCCGGGCTCCAGCATGTGTCGAACCGGTGGGAGGAGCAGCTCAAGTCCCTGATGGACGCGTGCGCCCAGGTCTCCAACCACATGCACACCACGACAAAGCTGCATGCCGGCGACGAGGGCTATATCCAACGGCAGATGAGCAGCATCGACACACTGGACGCCGGCTTCGACGAACAGGTCGGTGTGCCGGGCGAGAAGAATCCCGTCTATTCCGAAGACAAGGGCAAGAAGGACGAGAAGGAGTAGCGAGCGCCGGGGCGGACAGCGGTCCGGCCACATCGCCGGTCTCGTATTCGCTCCCCCTCCTTCATCTGTTCTCCCACCCTCTCCAAGGACACATCCCCATGCAACTCAACGCTCTCCGCGACGCGAATTTCACGCTGCTCGACGACGCCGTATCCGACTGGTCGACGCTCGTCGGGCACCTTGAGGAACTCAAGAAGGACGCCGAGGACGACCTTCACCAGGCCGCCAACAAGGCCGACTGGGCCGGTATGAACGCGCAGGTGTCCAAGGAGTTCATCGGGAAGACCGCCGGTGAATTCACCGACGCCCACACGCAGGCCAAGTCGATTCACAACATCCTCAGCGACACCCGGGACGAACTCAAGGGCTACCACGGGCAGTTGGTCGACGCCATCGAGGGCGGCCGGAAGAAGAACCTCACGGTCATCGGCTACGACGGCGGTTTCACGGTCACCACGAATGTTCCCCCCGAGGGCCGAGCCCAGGGTGACAAGGACAACGCGACCGAGATCACCGCGCTCCGGGATCAGATCCAGGGGATTCTGAACAAGGCGACCGAGAGCGACGAGACGGCCAAGACGGTCCTCCAAGCCATCGCGGACCAGAGCGAGTTGGGCTTCACGGACGCCAACTACGCCAACCGCGACGATGCCGCGGCGGCCGTGAAGGAAGCCGACGAGCTGGCCGAGCTCGCGAAGAAGAACCCCGACGATCTGACGGTCCAGGACTTCGACCGGCTCAACGCGGGGCTCAAGAAATACGGCGGGGACGAGCTCTTCGCGGAGAGGTTCGCCACACGGCTCGGGCCGCAGAAGACCCTGGAATTCTGGACCGGGATCACGGATGCCAACCGGGGAAACTACGAACTGGGGCGCGAGCGGCTCGACCAGTTCGACGGTCTGCAGCGCAACTTGAGCATGACGCTGGCGCACGCGTCGCAGAGCGATTCGGCGGCGATGGCCGACTGGAAGCGCACGATGATCGACATCGGCGACAGGCCACTGTACGGCGACCGCGGCGGCCCCATGGGTTGCCAGGTCATGAGCAACCTGATGCGAGCCGGCGACTACGACGACCGGTTCCTCCAGGACTACGGCACCAAGCTCATGGAGACCGAACGCAAGCTCACCGGCAACGGCGCGCACCGCAACGGGTTCTGGCAGCTCATGGGCGGAGACCCGTGGCTGAACCGCATCGGCGACGACAGCGGCTCCGACCCGCTCACCGGTTACCTCAAGGGTCTGTCCAACAGCCCTGACGCGGCTACCTCGTTCTTCAACCAGGAGTACGTCTCGAAGGACAACCCTGATAATCCCCTCGAGCGTGACTCGGACGACGAGAACGACTACAAGGGCAAGGTCACGCTGTCCAACTTCCAGTACCTGTTCGAGGAACGCGACTGGCCCCAGGAGGTGGACCTCCACGGCGACGACATCCACACCGGCCAGAACAATCTGGCCCTCGCGCTGGAAGCCGCCACCACCGGGCATCCGGCGGGCGAAATCCCCACGGCGGACACTCCGGCCCACAATGCGGAGCAGGCAAAGCTGATGGAGAACATCGTCCAGTCGGTCTCCGAGGACCCGTCCCGCCTGAGCAAGAACAGCTACATGTCGGACAGCATGGGGCAGATCGCCGCGGAGTACATGCCTGACATCAATCGCCAGTTGCACGCGGGACAGGACCATGAGACGGCGCTTTTCCCCATCGCGGGAACCGCGGCCGCCCCCGACGAGCGGGATCTGACGAGGTTCCTCTACACGGTTGGCCAGAATCCCGAGGGGTACGCCGCCGTAAATCTGGGCCAGCACAGCTATACGACCCAGTTGATGCAGCATCACTTCGAGCATCCGGACGCCTACGTCCAGGATCCGTCGTTCAACCAGAGCGAGAACCTCAAGCAGGGGATCGACGGCGTGGCCCGCACCGCGGGCCAGATCGAGGGCATTCTCGGCGCCGGACGCGCCTATGCAGGCGAGTTGGAGGGCGGTGCCAAGGACGCCGAATACAACGCCGCTCTGGAGAACGCGAGCACGTGGGGCGGAACCGCCATCGGTATCGGCGTCGGCATGGCCACGGAGCCGCTCACTGGTCCGGGGGGTGCCATCATCGGCGATCTGGCGGGAACGGCCGCCGACGAGATCATCAGCTCCATCACCGAGGGAGCCATGAAGGACAGTTCCGGAGAAGTGATCTACCGCAACGGTGCGAGCTTCCAGGACACCTCCGACTCGACATACAAGTTGGTCGAAGCGGCGGCCAGGAAAGCGGGCGAGAATACCGGTCACCGCTATCCCCTGATCGAGGCGTCCGTCGCGACCTCTGCGGAAGACGGATTCGACTCGGCAGGCCGGAAGGTCCACCAATATCTCGACGGAGAGGGAATCCCTCGGCAACTCGACACGGAAGACTGAAAAAGTGAAACTCATTCGTTCAAAGACTCTTCTCCCCTGCTCGGTGTTCGTCTCGCTGGCTCTCCTCGCGGGCATCGCCTACGTGGTCAAGCTGCCGCCCTTCGAGGAGAAGGTGGGCGACATCCAGGCATCGGATGTGTGCGCGACCATGGGATCCGCGTCCACAAGTGCCGCCGCCCTGAAGCGGGTTCTGCCCGAGAAGTCGTCGTACTCGTTCGACAACAGCCTGACGGACCTCCGCCTCGACGCCACCGACAACACGTACCAGACGGACTGCACCGTGGACGGGGGCGGTGAACAACTCGCCTGGACGGGGGCCGAGTTGCTGGAGTACGACACCACGGAGGCATGGGCCGAGGAAGTACTGGGGCAGTACGACTCCGTGTCGTCACTGACACCGTTCGCCGCCGGGGACAAGGCGCTTGCCTCGTCAAAGGTCGCGGCGGTCTACCTTCCCTGCACATCGGACGGTGCCGACCGTCACCTCAGCGTGGTCGTCAACCTGAAGAAAAAGGGCGATGCCAGCGACTCGACCCTGCGCGCCGGGCTCATCACCCTCGCCAGAAATGCCGCCGAATACGCCCACACCAAGGCGAAATGCAATACACCGAACAAACTCGGTGAAAGTTCGTAAAGGACACCGATCT
>Ga0307511_10001173_pt1 | contig 27912 bp, 26 predicted proteins | sample 13_EM_MG_FD_200266 | JGI IMG/M metagenome (GOLD analysis project Ga0307511, IMG submission 200266) | Populus trichocarpa ectomycorrhiza microbial communities from riparian zone in the Pacific Northwest, United States - 13_EM | ecosystem: Host-associated > Plants > Roots > Unclassified | place...
TTCATGACAAACCGGTCAGCGAACCAGGTCCTTGCGGAGTTCGCGGGGGAGCTGGAAGGCGATCTTCTCGTTGGCGGTGGTGACCTCTTCCACATCGCCCCAGCCGCGCTCGGCGAGGTAGGCCAGCACCTCGTGGACGAGGATGTCCGGCACCGACGCGCCGCTGGTCACGCCGACCGTGCGGACGCCGTCGAGCCACTCCTCGTCGATCTCCTTGGCGTAGTCGATCAGGTACGACGCCTGGGAGCCGTGCTGGAGCGCGACCTCGACCAGCCGCTTGGAGTTGGAGGAGTTCTGCGACCCGACCACGAGCACCAGGTCGCACTCGGGCGCCATCGCCTTCACCGCGACCTGGCGGTTCTGCGTGGCGTAGCAGATGTCGTCGCTCGGCGGGGCCTGTAGGTCCGGGAAGCGCTGCTTGAGCTGCTCGACCCGGATCATGGTCTCGTCCACCGACAGGGTGGTCTGGGACAGCCAGATGACCTTGGACGGGTCGCGGACCTCGACCTTGTCCACGTCCTCGGCGGTGTCCACGAGCTGCACGTGCTCGGGGGCCTCGCCGGCGGTGCCCTCGACCTCTTCGTGCCCCTCGTGGCCGATGAGCAGGATGTCGTAGTCGTCACGGGCGAAGCGCTTGGCCTCCTGGTGCACCTTGGTCACCAGCGGGCAGGTGGCGTCGATGGTGCGCAGGTTGCGGGCGGCCGCCTCCTCGTGCACGGCCGGCGACACGCCGTGCGCGGAGAACACCACGAGCGCCCCCTCCGGCACCTCGTCGGTCTCGTCCACGAAGATCGCACCGCGGTCCTGGAGGGTCTCCACGACGTACTTGTTGTGCACGATCTCCTTGCGCACGTAGACGGGGGCGCCATAGGTCTCCAGCGCCTTCTCCACGGTCACCACGGCCCGGTCCACGCCCGCGCAGTAGCCGCGTGGCTTGGCGAGGAAGACGCGCTTGGGCCGGTCAGCAGCTGGGCTTGACGTGGTCATGGCCCAAGGGTAGCGGCGCGCGGACGAGCGCTCCGCTTGAGCGACGTTGGTTTCGTCACCCGTTCGCCACGGAAAACTGTGCAGGACGGGCCGACTGGGGCAGGCTAGACGCCATGAAGTCGTCACTGCCGCTGCCGGTGCGCATCGCCGCCGGGCTCGCGGTCACCGCGGTCGAGCAGGCGCGCAAGCTCCCCGAGCAGCTGACCGGGCTGCCGGTGACAGTGGTCAGCCAGGCGCTGCAGCTGTCCATGCGGGTGCAGCAGCGGGTCACCGAACTCGCGATCAAGGGTGACGACGCGCTCGCCTCGCTGCGTCCGGTCGAGGAGACCCCCGAATGGGCGACCTTCGACGAGGAGGAGGACGAGCCGGCCCCGTCCCAGGTCCAGCCCGAGGTCAGCGACCCCTGGCTGGCCGAGGAGCGGGCGGTGTCCGAGCACGAGGACACCGGCGACGAGGACGAGGTCGCCGCCGGCGGCCCGGCCGCGCTGCCGGAGTACGACGAGCTGTCGGTGCCACAGCTGCGGGCTCGGCTGCGCCGGCTCACCCTGGACGACCTGGAGCAGCTGCTGGACTACGAGCGCGAGCACGCCGCCCGCCCGGCCTACCTGGGCATGCTGACCAGGCGCATCGCCACGGTCCGGGCTCAGGAGAACGCCGACTCGTGACCGCTCCCGGCCCGACCACCGCCGAGCAGCCCTGGCCGGTTCGCACGGTCACCCGCAAGATCGCCGACTGGATCAACCGGCTCGGCGCCGTGTGGGTCGAGGGGCAGGTCACCCAGATCTCGGCCCGTCCGGGCACCGCGACCGCGTTCCTCACACTGCGTGACACGAGTGCCGACGTGTCGATCTCGGTGACGTGCTCGACGCAGCTGGTCCGAGGCATGGAGCCGCCGCTGACTGACGGCAGCCGCGTGGTGGTGCACGGCAAACCCAGCTACTACACCGGCCGTGGCACGCTGAGCCTGCGGGTGGACGAGATCCGCGCGGTCGGCATCGGCGAGCTGCTGGCCCGCATCGAGCGGCTGCGTCGGCTGCTGGCCGCCGAGGGCCTGTTCGACCCGCGCCGCAAGCGGCCGCTGCCGTTCCTGCCGCACACCATCGGGCTGATCACCGGCCGCGCCTCGGCCGCCGAGCGGGACGTGCTGACCAACGCGCGCGGCCGCTGGCCGGCGGCCCACTTCCGGGTGATCAACGTCGCGGTGCAGGGCACGACCGCCGTGCCGCAGGTGATGACCGCCCTGAAGACGCTGGACGCCGACCCGGACGTGGACGTCATCGTGATCGCCCGCGGCGGCGGCAGCGTCGAGGACCTGCTGCCGTTCTCCGACGAGACGCTGTGCCGGGCGGTGTCCGCCTGCGGCACGCCGGTGATCAGCGCCATCGGCCACGAGCCGGACACCCCGCTGCTGGATCACGTCGCTGACCTGCGGTGTTCCACGCCGACCGACGCCGGCAAGCGAGTCGTGCCGGACGTCGCCGAGGAGACGCAGCGGATCCGCCAGCTGCGCGACCGCACCCGGCGGGCCCTGCACGGCTGGGTGGACCGCGAGCGGCGGCTGCTGGACGCGCTGCGCAGCCGCCCGGCGCTGGCCGACCCGTTCACGCCGCTGCGGCGGCGCTCCGACGAGGTGACCACGCTGCGTGACCGCGGCCGCCGGGAGATCCGTTCGATGCTGGGCAACGAACAAAGTGCCCAGTCGGCCATCCGTTCACGCTTGACGACCCTCGGACCAGCCGCCACGCTGGCCCGTGGATACGCCGTGGTGCAGAGCGTGGCCGAGGAAGGGACCACCTCCGTGCTCCGGTCCGTGGACGACGCCCCACCGGGAACGCAACTGCGGGTGCGGCTCGTTGACGGGGCGATCCGTGCCGTCGTGCCCGACGACGACACCCGTGAGCGGAGGTAGGGGTGCCATACCCGGCGCGTGAACCCACGTTCCTCCCGTTGACGGTAGCCACCGCCAGAGCCGCGGCCGACAACCCCGAACAGTCCGAGCCGACCCGGGGCGCCCGGGTCGTGCAGTACTGCGCCGAGGCCGCCAACGCGGCCGCCGTGGACACCTGGACCGCCATGCTGGCCGGCTGCGACTACCCCGGCCGCCGGGCGTTACCCTCGCGTCTCCGCGAGCTGACCGAGGCCACTTCGGTCTACGTGGGGACGCAGTGGTGGTACGGCGACGGTTCGGTGCACCGGCGCCGCGTGGCCGATGCCGAGGACCGCATCGGCGAGGCGGCGAGGGACGGCGACGGCGCCGAGTTCGCCGAGGCGTTCGTCGGGTACGACCAGGCCGTCGCGGCGGTTGTGGTCCGGGTGCAGAGCCAGATGGGAACCAGCGCGAAATGACGGAACCGACGCTCGGCTACGAGGCCGCGCGCGACGAGCTGGCTGATGTTGTCCGCAAGCTGGAGGCGGGTGGGCTGTCGCTGGAGGACTCGCTGGCGCTGTGGGAGCGCGGCGAGGCTCTGGCCAAGATCTGCGAGGCCCACCTGGCCGGCGCGCGGCAGCGGGTGGAGACGGCGCTCGCGGTCGTCGAGGAGGACGTCGCCGAGGGCTAGGACTTCGTCGGCTGTTACGACTTCCTGGGCAGGGGCGTCGCGGTCTGCGCGGCCTGCGCCAGCGTCCGGAAGTCGGCGTCCTTGCCGTTGCCGGAGATCAGCAGCCGCACCCCGCCGACCTCGGCCAGCCAGGACGTCTCGTCGCGGCGGGCCGGGTAGATCGTCCAGTTCACGCCGGCGACGTCGATCGTGCCGGTCGCCGCCGGCTCCGACTTCGGGTCGTCGGTCTCCGAGGCGATGAGCTCACGGGCCCCGCCCTGGGTCTGGGACAGCCGCAGGAAGCCGCCGCCCGGCGCCAGCCAGCCGACGCGGACCGCCGGCCGGGCCTGGTCGCCGGCGCCGATGGAGATCGTGTCGGTCGAGTTGGCGTGCCAGCCCGCGGGCAGCTTCGGCTCCCGCACCGGGAAGTCCATGCCGGCCGCGACGCCCGACAGCGCGCTGTGCACGTCCACGGACGGCACCGCGCTGGTGTCGATGGTCGGCCCGCCGGGGCTGAACTGGCAGCTGTTGCTGAAGCCCAGCACCGCCAGCAGGATCAGCAGCAGCGCGGCCAGCGACAGCACCATGTCGCGGGCGGTCTGCGCGCCGCGTCCGGACCGCGGTGGGGAGGGCGTCTGCGTGTCGGGCACCCGGCCATCGTCTCAAGCTGGTGGCCGGGGGCCGCACCGGGTGCTGTTTCTCACCGCGGAATCGATCACGGACCGGTCCGGGGCGGGTGATCTGCGAGGATTTCCGGGTAGTCCTGCCACGAGCAGCACAGGAGGCCGCCATGACCACCACCGAGCCCCGGCGCGCGCCGGAGGCCCCCGACCGCAACCTCGCGATGGAGCTGGTCCGGGTCACCGAGGCCGCCGCGATGGCCGCCGGCCGCTGGGTGGGCAGGGGCGACAAGGAGGGCGGCGACGGCGCCGCGGTGGACGCGATGCGCAAGCTCATCGGCACGGTGTCGATGCGCGGCGTGGTCGTGATCGGCGAGGGCGAGAAGGACAACGCGCCCATGCTGTTCAACGGCGAGGAGGTCGGCAACGGCGACGGCCCGGACTGCGACGTGGCCGTCGACCCGGTGGACGGCACCACGCTGATGAGCAAGGGCATGCCGAACGCCGTCGCGGTGCTCGCGGTCGCCGAGCGCGGCGCCATGTACGACCCGTCGGCCGTGTTCTACATGGAGAAGATCGCCGCCGGCCCCGAGGCCGCGGACGTGATCGACCTGACCGCGCCGGTGGCGGAGAACATCCGCCGGGTGGCGAAGGCCAAGCACGGCGGCGTCGAGGACGTCACGGTGTGCATCCTGGACCGGCCCCGCCACGAGCAGCTGGTCAAGGAGGTGCGCGAGGCCGGCGCCCGGATCCAGTTCATCGCCGACGGCGACGTGGCCGGCGCGATCTCGGCGGCGCGCCCGGGCACCGGCGTGGACCTGCTGCTGGGCGTCGGCGGCACCCCGGAGGGCATCATCACGGCGTGCGCCATGAAGTGCATGGGCGGCGAGATCCAGGGCCGGCTGTGGCCGCTTGACGAGGCCGAGCGGCGCAGGGCCATCGACGCCGGGCATGACCTGTCCCGCGTGCTCACCACCGAGGACCTGGTGCGCGGCGACAACGTGTTCTTCTGCGCCACCGGCGTGACCGACGGCAGCCTGGTGCGGGGCGTGCAGTACCGGGCCGGCGGCTGCACCACGCACTCGATCCTGATGCGCTCCAAGTCCGGCACCGTGCGGGTCATCGAGGGCTTCCACCGGCTGACGAAGCTGCGCCAGTACTCCAATGTGGACTTCGGCCAATTGGCCGACGGGGAGGCCCTGCCGCCGCTGCCGTAGCCAATCGGAGCTCCAACCGTTACGAAGTCACGGAGTTCTCGCGGCAACCCGCGCATACAGTGTCGCGTCGTTGCTGGTGATCGACGTGCTGCCGGTTGTGGCAAGGGGAGAAATCCGTGCGGGTGAACAAGATCGTGCTGGCGCTGGCCGCGGTGGGGGCCGTGGGGCTGATGACGGCGTGCTCGACCGGGGTGGACCTGGCGTCCAACGCGTCACCGGTGAGCACGTCGGCCAGTGCGACGACGACAACGACCACCACGACGACAACGACGGTGCCGCCGACGACAACCACTACCCCACCGCCGCCGACCACCACCACGGTGAAGCCGACCACCACCACCAAGCCCAAGCCCGTGGGCAAGGCGCCGGGCACGCCGTGTCTGGCGACCATGGCCGCCTGCGTGAGCAAGAGCAGCGGGCAGGCGTGGCTGATCACCAACGGTGTGGTCAGCTACGGGCCGGTGCCGATGATGCCGGGCAAGGCCTCCGAGCCGACCCCGAACGGCTTCTTCCACGTGGAGTGGAAGGACAAGCACCACAAGAGCAGCGAGTTCAACAACGCGCCCATGGAGAACTCGGTGTTCTTCGCGGCCGGCGGCATCGCCTTCCACGAGGGCAGCCTCAGCCGGGCGTCGGCCGGCTGCGTGCACCTGTCGCTGACGGCGTCCGCGAAGTTCTACGCGATGCTCGACGTCGGCGACCCGGTGGAAGTGGTGGCCTGATCAGCCGTCGTTGCTGGAGTGCCCCGGGAACAGGTGTGCCTCGGGGTTCAGCACCACAGCGAGGTTGTTGACCGCGGTCGCGGCCTCGCCGAAGCCGGTGGCGATCAGCTTGACCTTGCCCGGGTACGTCGCGACGTCGCCGGCGGCGTAGACCCGGGACCGCGCGGTGCGCATGGTCGTGTCGACGGACACCGCGCGGTGGTCCAGCTCCAGCCCCCAGGACTCGATCGGCCCCAGGTCGGCGGTGAAGCCCAGCGCGGCGACCGCGGTCTGGGCCGGCAGGACCTTGCGGCCGCCGCCCTTGACCTCGATCTCCACCTCGGCCAGCAGGCCGTTGTCGCCGCCGCGCAGCTCGGTGACCTGGGCGTCGGTGATGATCGGCACGCCGAGTTCGCGCACCTTGGTGACGGTGGCCGGGTGGGCCCGGAACGCCGCGCGGCGGTGCACGAGGGTGACGCTGTTGGCGATCGGGTGCAGCGCCAGCGCCCAGTCGAACGCCGAGTCGCCGCCGCCGACGATCACCACGTCCTGGCCGAGGTGCGCCTCCAGAGACGGCACGAAGAACACGACACCCTTGCCGTCCCAGCCATCGCCGGCGGGCAGCGGGCGCGGGTTGAACTCCCCCATGCCGGCGGTGATCAGCACCGCGCCGGCGCGCACGGTGGTGCCGTCCGCGAGGCCGACAACCAGCCCGTTCTCGCCGTCGGAGACCGTGCGGGCCTGGCGGCCCAGCAGGTAGCGGGGCTTCCACTGCGCGGCCTGCTCGACCAGCGCGGAGATCAGGTCCCGGCCGCGGACGGCCGGGAAGCCGGCCACGTCGAAGATCATCTTCTCCGGGTACATCGCGGTCACCTGGCCGCCTGGTTCCGGTAGCGCGTCCACCAGGGCGGTGGACAGCTCCCGGAAGCCCGCGTAGTAGGCGGCGAACAGCCCGACCGGGCCGGCGCCGACCACCAGGAGATCGACTTCGATGTCATCCGGAGTACTCATGGCCGTGGGCCCCGCTTTCCGCCTGTGGTGGGAGGCAGTGATCGCGAACACCATCGACTCTAGTGCGGTCGCCGGGGCGCGCGTCAGAAGGTCGCGGATATTCCGGGGTCTCGACGTGCTGCAGGCCATGCTGCCGGCGACAAGCTGTGGGTCCAGACTCGAAGCATGGCTGAGCAGCAGTACCGGATCGAGCACGACACGATGGGCGAGGTCAAGGTCCCCGCCGAGGCGCTGTGGCGCGCCCAGACGCAGCGCGCCGTGGAGAACTTCCCGATCTCGGGACGGGGCCTGGAGCGATCACAGATCCGGGCGTTGGGCCTGCTCAAAGCGGCGGCCGCCACCGTGAACCAGCGACTGGGCGTGCTGCCCGGGGACATGGCCGACGCGATCGTGGCCGCGGCCATCCAGGTCGCCGACGGCGCGCACGACGCGCAGTTCCCGATCGACGTGTTCCAGACCGGCTCGGGCACCTCGTCCAACATGAACGCCAACGAGGTGATCGCCACCCTCGCCACCCGCGCGCTGGGCCGTGACGTGCATCCCAACGACCACGTGAACGCCTCCCAGTCGTCCAACGACACCTTCCCGACCACGATCCACGTCGCGGCCACGGAGGCCGTGGTGCGCGACGTCGTGCCGGCGCTGGAGCACCTGGTCGCCGTGCTGCGCAAGCGGGCCGAGGAGTGGGGCGACCTGGTGAAGTCGGGCCGCACGCACCTGATGGACGCGGTGCCGATCACGCTCGGCCAGGAGGCCGGCGGCTGGGCGTCGCAGGTCGCCTACGGCGTCGAGCGGCTCCAGGCCAGCCTGCCGCGGCTGGGCGAGCTGCCGATCGGCGGCACGGCCGTGGGCACCGGGCTCAACGCGCCGGAGGGCTTCGGGGCCGCCGTCGCGGCGGAACTGGCCTCACTGACCGGGCTGCCGCTGACCGAGGCCCGCGACCACATCGAGGCGCAGGCCAGCCGGGACGGCGTGGTGGAGATCTCCGGCCAGCTGCGCACGGTCGCGGTGTCCCTGTTCAAGATCGCCAACGACCTGCGCTGGCTGGGCTCCGGGCCGCGGACGGGGCTGGCCGAGCTGGTGCTGCCCGATCTCCAGCCGGGCTCGTCGATCATGCCGGGCAAGGTCAACCCGGTGATCTCGGAGGCGACCATGATGGTCGTCGCCCAGGTGATCGGCAACGACGCGGCCGTCGCCTTCGCCGGCACCCAGGGCAACTTCGAGCTGAACGTGATGCTGCCGGTGATCGCCCGCAACGTGCTGGAGTCGGCCCGGCTGCTGGCCGCCGTGGCCCGGCTGCTGGCCGACAAGGTGATCGCCGGCGCGGTGCCGGACGTGGACCGGATGCGGGAGTACGCGGAGTCCTCCCCCTCGGTGGTCACGCCGCTGAACCGCTACCTCGGCTACGAGGAGGCGGCGTCGATCGCCAAGCAGGCGCTCAAGGAGCGGCGCACGATCCGCGAGGTCGTGGTGGCCCGCGGGCACGTCGACGCCGGCCGGGTCACCGTCGAACAGCTGGACGAGGCGCTGGACGTGCTTCGGATGGCTCGCGGCGGGCGCTGACCCGGCGGCGGTAGAGGCCGAGGGTGCAGCCGCCGGCGACGGCGGCCGCGCCCACCACCGCAGTGGCGGTCAACGCCTGCGCGTGCAGCAGCACCGACACGATCAGGCCGGACACGGGCATCAGCCCGACGAGCACGCCCGCGCGGTCCGCGCCGATCGTCGCCACGCACGTGTACCAGCCGGTGAACGCGATGGCGGTGACGAAGACTCCCAGCACCACCAACGCCGTTCCCTCGGTCAGCGTCGGCATCCGCCACGCGGCACCACCGTCCACAATGGTCGCGATGGCGGCGCCGCTGACGGCCGCGATGAAACTGGCCCACGTGGACGCCTCCATGGCGCCCAGCCGTTGCACCGGCCCGATTCCGCACAACGTGAACAGCACCTCGCCGGCCATGCAGGCCAGGGCGAGCAGCAGCCCCGGGCCGTGCCACGAGCCGCCGCCGGTCAACACCGCGACACCGCCGACCACGATCGCGGCGCCCAGCACGGCGGCGATCGCCGGCCGTCGCTTTCCCAGCAGCGGCACCGCGATCGCGAGCACCAGCGGCGTGCAGCCGACGACGGCCGTGACAAATCCCGGCGTGGCATAGCGCTCGGCGAACAGGATGGCCGCGTTGAAGCCGAGCATGCCGGCTACGACCATGCCGAGCAGGCCGGCCAGGTCGCGCGGGCTCGGCAGCGGCAGCCGCCGACCCCGCGCCAACAGGACGCCGAGCAGGATCAGCCCGCCGATCGCGTACCGGAGCGCCTGCCCGGACAGCACCGGGTAGCCCTCCAGCAGCCCGGTCACCGGGAAGGACGCGCCGACCAACAGGATGCTCGTCGCGCCGAACGTGACCGCCCTGAGGTCCCCCGTGTTCGCCATGCCACCAAGTCTGCGCCGAACTGGTCCGCGTACTTGCACCACTTGATGCTCTCGTTGGCGGACCACTTGCGAAGTTTCCACAGTCCCAACAACAAGGGCGGCCGAACAACCAGGGCCCTGGCCAACTGGTGCGGACTGACCATGGTCCCGGCGCATCTCGACGGCCGGTTCGCGCTCTTTCTTGTTGGGGGTGTGGCCGCCATCACAGGGCGGCCACCGCACTGGGAGGACTGACATGACCGCACCGCACGCGAGCTCACAACCGCCCGCGGTCAACCACCGCGTGCTGGCCATGCTGCGCGCCATCGACGCCGGCAGGGCTCAGCTGACCTGCAGCGCCGAGCCGGACCTGTTCGTGGACGGCGTGCCGTGCTGCGACCAGTTCACCGCCCGGATGCTGGCCCACCAGGGCCTGATCCGCCCGGGCCGGCCGGGCCCGCCCGACCAGCGCGTGCCGGCTGTGCTGACCACCGCCGGCCGCGCGCTCATGACTGGAGCCCAGACGGCCGCGTGAGCACGTGCGGGCCCCGGCCGGGCATGCTCGACTGGTGTCCCCAGTCGACCGACAACCGCCCGGCGGCGGACCGCCGTATCCATGACCTCGAACACGACACCGTCCACCCGTGAGCTGCTGCTGCCCGCCGTCTCGGCCGAGCCCGCCCGCTGCCGCGGCCGAGCCCTCGAGTCGGCCCTCCGGGAGGCCATCCGAACCGGCCGCCTGCGGCCAGGCACCCGGCTGCCGTCCAGCCGGGACCTCGCCGGCCAGCTGGGCGTGGCCCGGGGCACCGTCACCACCGGATACGCCCAGCTGATCGCCGAGGGCTACCTGGTCGCACGGCACGGCTCCGGCACCCTGGTGGCCGACGCCGAGTGCGGCGCCGCACCGGCGGCGGCCACGCCCGCCCGACCCGTCCGCTGGCGCTACGACCTGCGCCCGGGCATCCCGGCACTGAGCGCGTTCCCCCGCGCCGAATGGGTCGCGGCGACCAGGGCGGGCCTGGCCGGGCTCCCGGACGACGCCCTCGGCTACCCCGACTTCGCCGGGCTGGCCGAGCTCCGGGCCGAACTGGCCGGCTACGTGGGCCGGGTCCGCGCCGTCGCGGCCGGTCCCGACGACTTCGTCATCACCCACGGCGTCGCTGAGGGCATGGGCCTGGTGGCCCGCGTGCTGCGGGCCGCCGGCCACACCAGCGTCGCCGTGGAATGCCCGGGCCATCCCGGCCAGTCCGCGCTGTTCGCGGCGCACGGCCTGTGCCCCGTCCCGATCGCCGTCGACGACCACGGCATCTGCGTCGACGAACTGGCCGCGACCGGCTGCCGTGCCGTGCACGTCACCTCGGCGCACCAGTTCCCGCTCGGCGTCGTCCTCCACCCACAGCGCCGGCGGGCGCTGGTGGCATGGGCGCGCCAGCGTGACGGCCTGATCCTGGAGGACGACTACGACGCCGAGCACCGGTACGACCGGCATGCCATGGGCGCGCTGCAGGCGCTTGACCCGACGCGGGTGGCCTACTTCGGCAGTGTCAGCAAGGTGCTGTCGCCGGCACTGCGCATCGGCTGGCTCATCACGCCACCCGCGCTACGCCCTGCCGTCATCGATGCCAAGCACTACAACGACATGGGCGGCAGTCCGATCCCCCAGGCCGCGCTCACCCACCTGCTGCGGACGGGTGGGTACGAGCGGCATCTGCGGCGGACCAGGACGCTCTACCGGCGTCGTCGGGACGCGTTGCTCGCAGCGGTGTCGGAACGGCTGCCCTCGTGGCAGGCCGTCGGTGTGGCGGCGGGTCTGCACGTGGTGCTGCGGCTGCCGGACGGCGTGGACGACGCCGCGCTCCAGCGGGCACTCGCCGCGAGCGGGGTCAACGCGATGGCGCTGTCCGGGTACGTCCCGAGTGGACGGATCGCGCCCTACCCGGGTCTGGTCGTCGGCTACGCGTCGCTCGGCCCGGATCGCCTCCGGTCGGCCGTGGAAGTGATAGCGGAAGTAGCTTCCCTCGCCGAATAGTCGCGAGTCCGCGCCGGCGTCTGGAGCGGACCCCGCGCGGAACGCGCGGCATGTGATTGTCAGGGTGGGGGCGCAAGATGTGCTCATGCGCTTCGCCGAAGTCGTCTCGACCTCAGCAGCCGTGGCCGAAACCAGGTCCCGGCTGGCGAAGGTGGCCGCGCTCAGCGAGCTGCTGCGGCAGCTCGAAGACCCACGCGAAGTGGAAGCGGCCACCGCGTTCCTGGTCGGCCTGCCCAGGCAGGGCAAGGTCGGCGCGGGCTGGCGCACGCTGGTCTCGATCGAGGTGCCGGCCGCGGCCGAGCCGGACCTCTCCATCCTGGACGTCGACGACCTGCTGACCCAGGTCGCGGCCACCAGCGGGAAGGGTTCGACCCAGCGGCGCAACGAGTTGCTGACCGCCGCGCTGGCCCGGGCGACGGCGCCGGAACAGGACTTCCTGCTCCGGCTGCTCACCGGTGAACTCCGGCAGGGCGCGTTGGAAGGGGTGATGACGGACGCGGTGGCCGCCGCGTTCGACGTGCCGGGGGACGCGGTCCGCCGGGCGTTCATGCTCAGCGGCCGGCTGCACACCACGGCCGAGCAGGCGAGGTCCGGCGGCGCGGCGGCACTTGCCGCGTTCGGGCTGGAGGTCGGTCGGCCGATCCGGCCGATGCTGGCCTCGCCGGCCGAGTCGCTGGAGTCGGCGCTGGCCGAGCTGGGCGAGGTCACCGTCGAGTACAAGCTCGACGGGGCCCGGATCCAGGTGCACCGCAACGGATCCGAGGTGCACATCTACACCAGAACGCTGCGTGAGATCACCGCGAGCGTGCCCGAACTCGTCGAGCAGGTCCGCGGCCTGCCCTGTGAGTCGGTCGTGCTCGACGGGGAGACACTCGCGCTCAACGACGACGGCCGGCCGCGTCCGTTCCAGGAGACGATGAGCAGGTTCGGCGCGACCAGCGCCCGGGAGCTGCTGCTGCGGCCCTACTACTTCGACTGCCTGCACCTGGACGGCGACGACTTGCTCGACCTGCCCCTGCGCGACCGGATGGCCGCGCTGGAGCGGGTCGCCGGGCCGTTCCGCATCCCGGGCGTGGTGGAGCCGGACGCCGGCCAGGCCGCGGAGATCGCCGCGGCGGCGCATGCCGCCGGGCACGAGGGGGTGATGGTCAAGGCGCTGGACTCGGTGTACGCGGCCGGCCGGCGCGGCAAGTCGTGGCAGAAGGTCAAGCCGGTGCACACCCTGGACCTGGTGGTGCTGGCCGCGGAGTGGGGTCACGGCCGGCGCCGTGGCTACCTGTCCAACCTGCACCTCGGGGCCCGCGACCCGGACGGCGGCCCGCCGGTGATGGTGGGCAAGACCTTCAAGGGCCTCACCGACGAGCTGCTGGCCTGGCAGACCAAGGCGTTCCAGGAAATCGCCACAGACTCCGGCGAGTGGGTCGTGCATGTGCGGCCCGAGATCGTGGTGGAGATCGAGTTGGACGGTGTGCAGGTGAGCCCGCGCTATCCGGGCGGTGTGGCGCTCCGGTTCGCGCGGGTCCTGCGCTACCGGCCGGACAAGGAGGTGAACGAGGCCGACACCATCGATCAGGTCAGAGCGCTGCTACCGGGCTGACCGATCCGTATTCTGGAGTCTCGTGCGCTTCATTGACGGGCATGAGCCCCAGTACGACCTCACCTACGACGACATCTTCGTCGTCCCGGGCCGTTCGACCGTGGAGTCGCGGTTCGACGTCGACCTCGCGACCTCCGACGGCACCGGCGCCACGATCCCGATCGTGGTGGCCAACATGACCGCGGTGGCCGGTCGGCGGATGGCCGAGACGGTCGCCCGCCGGGGCGGTCTGGTGGTGTTGCCGCAGGACGTGGCCCCGGACGCGGTCGCCGAGATCACCGCCTGGGTGAAGGCCCGGCACACGGTCTGGGACACCCCGCTGGTGCTGCGCGCCGGTGACGCGGTCGCGGACGCCGTGAACCTGCTGCCGAAGCGGGCCCACGGGGCCGTGGTCGTGGTGGACGGCGACGGCCGGCCGCTGGGTGTGGTGGACGAGGCCGCGTGCCACGGCGTCGACCGGTTCACGCGGGTCGGCGAGGTGGCCAACCCGGACGTGGTGACGCTGCCGATGGACACCGCGCCGCGGGAGGTCTTCGACCGGCTGCACGGGCGGTCCACCAAGGTCGCGCTGGGTGTGGACGGCGACGGCCGGCTGGCCGGGGTGCTGACCGAGGTCGGCGCGCTGCGGGCGGAGATCTACGCGCCCGCGCTGGACGCCGGCGGTCGGCTGCGGGTCGCGGCCGCGACCGGGGTGAACGGCGATGTCGCCGCCCGGGCGGCGGAGCTGCTCGACGCCGGGGTGGACGTGCTGGTCGTGGACACCGCGCACGGTCACCAGGAGAAGATGCTCACCGCGCTCCAGGCGGTGCGCAAGCTCGACCTGGGGTCGGTGCCGGTGGTCGCGGGCAACGTCGTCACCGCGGCCGGTGTGCGGGACCTGGTGGAGGCCGGGGCCGACGTCATCAAGGTCGGCGTCGGGCCGGGCGCGATGTGCACCACGCGGATGATGACCGGCGTCGGCCGGCCGCAGTTCTCGGCGGTCGCCGAGTGCGCGGCGCAGGCCCGTGCGCTGGGCAAGCACGTGTGGGCCGATGGCGGCGTGCGGCACCCTCGGGACGTGGCGCTCGCGCTCGCCGCCGGGGCGTCCAGCGTGATGGTCGGGTCCTGGTTCGCCGGCACCTACGAGTCGCCCGGCGACCTCCAGCGGGACGAGGCCGGCCGCCCGTACAAGGAGTCGTTCGGGATGGCCTCGAAGCGGGCCGTCGGCGCGCGCACGCGTGGCGACAACGCCTTCGACCGGGCGCGCAAGGGCCTGTTCGAGGAGGGCATCTCGACCTCTCGCATGCGGCTTGATCCGCTGCGGCCGGGTGTCGAGGACCTGCTCGACGCCATCTGCGCCGGCGTGCGTTCCTCGTGCACCTATGCGGGCGCGCACACCCTGGAGGAATTCCACGACCTGGTGGTGCTGGGCGTGCAGTCCGCGGCCGGCTTCGCCGAGGGTCGTCCGCTGCCCGGCGGCTGGTGACGGAGTTTGCGCTGTTCGGCGGCCGCGACCTCATCGGGCAGGGATCGGCCGGCCACAAAGAAATGGGTTGCCCCCATTAACTGGCCGACCTAAGGTGGCGCCGTGACTGACGCGGTCGTGGTTGAGGAGCTGGTCAAGCGGTACGGCAAGAACCCGAGACCGGCGGTGGACGGGCTGGGCTTCACCGTCCACGCCGGTGAGGTGTTCGGTCTGCTGGGGCCGAACGGCGCCGGCAAGACGACGACGGTCGGCGTGCTCACCACCCGGGTGCTGCCGACCAGTGGTCGGGCGCTGGTGCAGGGCGTCGACGTGGTCGCCGATCCGCAGCGGGCCCGGCAGGAGCTGGCCGTGGTGCCGCAGCGGAACAACCTGGACCGGTCGCTGAACGTCCGGCAGAACCTGCTGTTCCACGCCGCCTACCACGGGGTGGCGCGGGCGGAGCGGACGCGGCTGGCCGACGAGATCCTGGAACGGATGGGGCTCACCAGCCACGCCAAGGCCGCCATCGACACCCTGTCCGGCGGGCAGGCGCAGCGGGTCATGATCGCCCGGGCGCTGATGCACCGGCCGAAGGTGATGTTCCTGGACGAGCCGTCCACGGGGCTGGACCCGCAGGCCCGGCTGTTCGTGCACGACCGGGTGGCGCAACTGCGGGCTGAGGGCGTCACGGTCGTGCTGACCACGCACGACATGGACGAGGCGGCCAAGCTGTGCGACCGGGTCGGCATCGTCGACCACGGCAAGCTGCTGGCGCTGGACACACCCACCGAGCTGACGAAGTCGTTGCCGGGCAGCACGACCATCACCTTCACGGTGAAGCTCGGCGAGGTCGCGGCCGGCGAGGTGACGGCGAAGTTGTCCGCTGTGGACGGTGTGGAGCGGGTCGAGCAGATCGCCGCGGCCAACGGCGGTCTCCCGGGCGGCGCCCCACCGGGGGCGGGCATGGCCGGCGGAGGCGGTGGGCCGGGCGGTGCCGGCGGTGCGGGTGGAGGCGGCGGCAACGGCGGCGGTGGAGCACCGGAGACCAGCCAGTTCCGGCTCTACTCCGACTTCGACGCGGCCGCGGTGCTGCCGTCGGCGCTCAGCGCGCTCGGGGAGCTGGGCTGCGAGGTCAGCGACCTGGCGCTGGGCAAGCCCAGCCTCGAGGACGTGTTCATCCACCTGACGGGAAGGGAACTCCGGTGACGGCCCTGCGCACGTTCAACGCCGTCCTCGGGCGGGACGTCTTCGTCACCGGGCGGGAGCTGCCCAGCTTCCTGGCCCAGGTGGTCATCCAGCCGTTCTTCACGCTGTTCATCTTCGGCAAGGTGCTCACCCAGATCGGCTTCGTGCAGGGCAACTTCAGCGAGGTGCTGCTGCCGGGGGTGGTGGCGCTCAACGGTTTCCTCGGCGCGCTGCAGAACACCACGCTGCCGCTGGTGCTGGACTTCTCGTGGACCCGGGAGATCGAGGACCGGCTGCTGGCGCCGATGCCGATCGCCATGGTCGCCGTGGAGAAGATGGTCTTCGGCGCGCTGCGCGGGCTGCTGGCGGCGGTCCTGATGATCCCCATCGGGTTCGCCATCCTGGGCCTGTCCTGGCCCGCGTCGAGCCTGCCGCTCGTGCTGGTCGTGCTGGTGCTCGGTTCCCTGGCCGGGGCCGCGATCGGCATGGTCGTGGGCACCTCGGTGCCGCCGCGCCGGATCAACATCATGTTCGCCGTCATCCTGACGCCCCTGATGTTCACCGGCTCCACCCAGTTCCCGTGGTCCTCGCTGAACAACGACCTGCTCTGGTTCAAGGTGGTGTGCGCGCTCAACCCGCTCACCTACGCCAGCGAGGCCATGCGGGCGGTGCTGCTGCCCAACAGCCAGAACATCGCGCTGTGGGTCTCACTGCTGGTGCTGGTCGGCGCGATCGGCCTGTTCGGGACGATCGGAGTCCGGGGATTCATGCGCCGGGCCCTGGACTGAGGCTCGGCTCCGCCGGAACACCGGAGGCCCGGGTCGCGTGAGCGGCCCGGGCCTCCGGCGTGAGCGGGTCAGTTGGCGTAGTCCTCCAGCATCTCGGTCACCAGGGCGGCGATCGGGGAGCGTTCCGAGCGGGTCAGGGTGATGTGGGCGAAGAGGGGATGGCCCTTGAGCTTCTCGATGACGGCGGCGACGCCGTCGTGGCGGCCCACGCGGAGGTTGTCGCGCTGGGCGACGTCGTGGGTGAGGACCACGCGGGAGTTGGCGCCGAGGCGGGACAGCACGGTGAGCAGGACGTTGCGTTCCAGGGACTGGGCCTCGTCGACGATGACAAAGGCGTCATGCAGGGACCGGCCCCGGATGTGGGTCAACGGCAACACCTCGAGCATGCCGCGGTCCATGACCTCGTCGAGCACGTCCTGGCTGGCCAGCGCCCCCAGGGTGTCGAAGACGGCCTGGGCCCAGGGCTGCATCTTCTCGGTCTCGGAGCCGGGCAGGTAGCCGAGCTCCTGGCCCCCGACGGCGTACACCGGCCGGAAGACGACGACCTTGCGGTGCTGACGCCGCTCCATCACGGCCTCGAGACCGGCGCAGAGCGCCAGCGCGGACTTGCCGGTGCCGGCGCGGCCACCGAGGGAGACGATGCCGATCTCGGGGTCGAGCAGCAGATCGAGGGCGATGCGTTGCTCGGCGGAGCGGCCATGCAGGCCGAAGGCCTCACGGTCGCCCCGGACGAGGCGGATCTGCTTGTCGGCGGTGATCCGGCCCAGGGCGGACGAGGAGCCGGAGAGCAGCCGGAGGCCGGTGTGGCACGGCAGCTCGGCGGCGTCGCCCAGGTCGAACAGCGCCGGCTCGATGGTGTTCTCCTTGAACAGGGTGTCGATGACCTCCTGCTCCACGTCCAGGTCGGCCATGCCGGTCCATCCGGACGGGATGACGTCCTGGGCCCGGTACTCGTCGGCGTCGAGGCCGCACGCGCCGGCCTTGACCCGCAGCGGCATGTCCTTGGTGACGAGGGTGACTTGCAGCCCCTCGGCCTTCAGGTTCAGCGCGCAGGCCAGGATGCGGGCGTCGTTGGAGTCGGTGCGGAAGCCGGCGGGCAGCACCTCCGGGTCGGTGTGGTTGAGCTCGACGTGCAGGGTGCCGCCCTGGTCGCCGATCGGGACCGGGGAGTCCAGCCTTCCGTGCCGCAGGCGGAGCTCGTCCAGCAGGCGGAGCGCCTCCCGGGCGAACCAGCCCAGCTCGGGGTGGTTACGCTTGCCCTCCAATTCAGAGATCACCACGAGCGGCAGCACAACCGAGTGCTCGGCGAACCTGGTCAGCGCCCAGGGGTCGGACAGCAGGACCGAGGTGTCCAGCACAAAGGTGGGGGTTGTGCGCCTTTTCGCGGCGCTACGGGCAGAACCTGAGGAACGGCTGGCGGGACGTCGTGCAGTCACGGCAACTCCCTCGCGAGCGCGGCACCCGCGTTCGCTCCCTCGATGGGCCAGGCACACCACCCAGCTGGAACGCTTGTCCGACGCCGTCGGCGTCAGCCGCACGCCCCAAGAGGGCCGGGTGCCGGCCCCCTCGCGCTCACCGTCACGACCAGGGCCTCCCGGGACGGTTCGCATTGGACACGACCCGTCACTTCGAAAGCTACCTGCGCTCCACCCCTGTTTGCAGGCTGCCACACAGGTGATTCACGCAGTCGTCATCGAACTGCCACAGAGAGTCAAGATCGAACGCCGCCGGGACGTCTCGACAAAACCCGGGCTGACCTGCGTCGATCCGACATCCGGGTGATCACCAGCGACTACTGGGAGTAGTTGTCAGCTCTGCGCGAAGCGTGGCCGGCACGAGGGGTTCGTCCAACAGCCGGGAGTACCTGGTGGACGGTTGCCCCGAACCGCCCGCGGCGAGCCAGCGACGCACCAGCCGCGAGCCCTCCACGTAGGTCGTGGTGTACGAGCGCCACAGCGGATCGGTCAGGAACGGCAGCAGCCGGTACGCGCGGAACTCGGGCACGAGCAGCCAGCGCGACAGGAACCGGGCCACGTCCTCCTCGTCGGCCCGTCGGTCGTGCAGCATCAGCATCGCGTCCTGGCGCACGCGCTGGAGCGTGGCGGTGGCCAGGTCGACGGCCTCCAGCAGCTCGCCGTCGACGTGCACGCCGGCCTCGGCGAACAGCTCGGTGGCCCAGCCGCCCCAGTGGGCGCCGACCGCGGCATCCACGCCCAACTCGGCCAGCCCCTCGGCGACCAGGCACTGCGGCGTGTTGAGCACGAACATGCTCTGCTCCCACTGCCCGTCCTGCCGGATGGCCCCGGCCTCCTTGCGGCAGTGCTCGGTGTGATGCCCCGGATACGCCTCGTGCGCGATGAGATGGGCCAGTGTGGACACCCGATGCCCCTCGGCCACGTTCAGCGACACCCGGGACCGGTAGTCGCCGAGGTAGCTGTTGAAGCCGCTCCACGCCCGGTTGTCGACGATCTCGTACTCGACGGACTCGCCGGCCGGCAACCCGAACCGCCGCGTGGTCCGGGCGCGCAGGTCGGCGGACAGCAGCCGAACGCAGTCCGCGATGCGCTCCTTGGGGATCTCCTCACCCGATCGATACCGCGCGACCTTGCGGCGCAGTGAGCCGAGTCCCGGCAGCAACCGCCGCAGCTGCCGGTGGGCCTGGGCGTAGACCTCGGGGTCGCCGAGCTCGATGGTGGTCTGAAAACACGCCTCGACCTCGGCGACGAAGCCGATGGGGGCGCCGGCCAGCCGGGCGCACGTGGTCTCCATGGCGACGAGCTGGGCGGCGAGGAAATCCCGCCGCGTCTCGCTCAGGTCGGCGTCGGCGACGGCGCGGCGCAGCTCGGCGGCTCGCACCCGCAGGTCACCCGGATCGGGTACGGCTTCGCCGGCGACCTCGGCCCGCAGCGCGGGCGGCCCGGTGTACGCGTCAACCACACCCGGCAGCACCCGGTCGATTCGCAGCCCAAGCGCCAGATATTCGCGCACGACCTGGAGTTCCATGAGAACTGGGAGCCTAGGCGGCCGGCCGCGGCGGCACCTACCACCGTCCGGAGCAAACTGCCGTCCGAGAAATGCAGCCGACCAGAAAAGCACCGGAACGTGCCACCCGAGTTGACGAACCGATCACACAATGGTGTTAGCGCGGTGGGCAACATGTCTGTGATCCGAGTAGGTTTTCGCTCCGAAGGGCCCCGAGCCTCGGAACCCTGGTTTCGGGTTCCGAGGTAATTCCCCGGTACGAAGGAGAGTGTTGGAAGTGCTGAAGAAGGCTGGCGTAGTCGCCGCCGCTGCCGCGGCCGGCGTGATGGTCCTCAGCGCGCCCGCGTTCGCCGGGACCCCCGGCGAGGGCCACTGGATGGACCACCACGCGCCCCACCAGGTCGGCGTGGTCAACGTCGACGACGTGCACGCCCTCAACGACGTCCACGTGCTCGAGAACGTGAACATCCCGGTGTGCGCCACCAACAACACCATCGCCGGCGGTCTGGTCGCGGTCGCGGTCAACGCGCTCAACCCGACCTTCGTCAAGGACTGCGTGGACGGCGCCGCGATCTCGCACAGCGGCGACCACCACGGCGGCTGATCCCAGCCCAGCCCGAACCGAAAGCACCGGAGCGCTATTTCGCGCGCCGGTGCTTTCGGCCGTTTAAGGCCCGCGACACGCCGACATGATCACACAATGGTGTTAGTCGCCCGGTGCCGGTCGAAAAGGGCGAGTAGGTTTCGCTACCGAGCAAGGCCGGTTCGCCGGTAATTCCCCGAGAAGGAGTGTGCAGACGTGCTGAAGAAGGCTGCCGTCGTCGCCATCGCCGCCGCCGGCATCACGCTGGCCGGCGCCCCCGCGTTCGCGTCCCCGATGCACCACGGCCCGGACCAGTCCGGCACGGCCAACGTGTCGAACCTGCACCTGGTCAACGACGACCACGTCGCCGAGAACGTCGACGTGCCGCTGTGCCTGACCAACAACACCATCGCCGGCGGCCCGGTGGCCGTCGCGGTGAACGCGCTGAACCCGACGTTCGTCAAGGACTGCGTCGACGGCGTGGCCGCCTCCACCAGTGGCGACCACCACGGCGGCTGAGTCAGTCCGCTTCAGCGGCGAGGGCGCCGGGACCGTCGGGTCCCGGCGCCCTCGCCGTCTGTCAGGGGTCTAGGAGCCGTAGCGGCGGTGCCGCCAGGCGAAGTCACGCAGCGCCCGCAGGAAGTCGACAAGCCGGAACGCGGGCCAGTACGCCTCGGTGAACCAGAACTCCGAGTGCGCGGACTGCCAGAGCAGGAATCCGGACAGCCGCTGCTCGCCGGAGGTGCGGATCAGCAGGTCCGGGTCGGGCTGCCCGGAGGTGTAGAGGTGCTCGGAGATGTGGTCCACGTCCAGCACCTCGGCCAGCTCCTCGATCGGGGTGCCGGCCTCGGCGTGTTGCAGCAGCAGCTTGCGCACCGCGTCGGCGATCTCCTGCCGGCCGCCGTAGCCGACGGCGACGTTGACCTCCATGCCGGTGCGGTTGGCGGTGCGCTGCCCGGCCGCGGTGAGCCGGTTGGCGATGTCGGCGGGCAGCATGTCCAGCGCGCCGACGATGCGCAGCCGCCACGGGTTGGCCGGCTCGGCCAGCTCGTCGACGACGTCGGCGATGATCAGCAGCAGCGCCGACAGCTCCTCGCTGGAGCGCTTCTTCAGGTTGTCGGTGGCCAGCAGCCAGAGCGTGACCACCTCGACCTCGGCCTCGCGGCACCACTCGAGCAGATCGGCGATCTTGCGGGCGCCGGCCCGGTGGCCGTCGGCGACGTCCTCGAAGCCGGCTTCCTTGGCCCATCGGCGGTTTCCGTCCAGGACCACGCCCACGTGCCGGGGCCGCCGGCTGGCCGCGGTGATCTGTTGGTTGAGGCGCATCTCGTAGAGGCCGTAGACGATCCGGCTGAGGCGCTTGCGAAGACCCACGCCGTCGGAGGGTACGCCGGGCCCGCGGAGCGGGTCACATCACGGTGACCGCACAACCTACGGTGCCGTAACCTCGGCTGGTGACCGCAGGGACGCTCGACCACACCCCACCCGCGCCGGCGAAGCCCCGGATGCGTGGCTGGCTGCACTTCTGGTCGTTCTACGCCTCGCTGGCCACCGGCGCGACACTGGTGTCGGTCGCCGCGGCCACCGTGTCGTGGACCGCCGCGCTCGCCACTTTCGTGTACAGCCTCACGATTGTCGGACTGTTCGGGGTCAGCGCGCTCTACCACCGGCACAACTGGCTGAGCGTGCGCTCCCGCACAGTGATGAAGCGCATGGACCACTCGATGATCTTCGTGTTCATCGCCGGCACCTACACGCCGTTCGCGGTGCTCTCGCTGCCGGGCAGCACCGGGACCATCGTGCTGTCGGTGGTGTGGGGCGGCGCGCTGCTCGGCGTCACGCTGAAGATGGCGTGGCCGCACGCGCCGCGCTGGCTGGGCGTGCCGATCTACATCGCGCTGGGCTGGGTCGCGGTGTTCGTGTTCCCCGATCTGTTGCAGCACGCCGGAATCGCGTCGTTCGTGCTGCTGCTGGCCGGCGGCGCGCTGTACACCGCCGGCGCGGTCTTCTACGCCACCAAGTGGCCAAACCCGTGGCCCAGGGTGTTCGGCTACCACGAGTTCTTCCACGCGGCGACGGTGCTGGCCGCGCTCTGCCACTACGTCGCCATCTGGTTCGCGCTCTACCCGTGAGCGGCGCCTGCCCACGGGTAGCAGCGGTTTTCAGCCCAGATCCGGGCCCTGGCTGCGCACGTCGTTGACCTTCTGCATGGCCTGGCGCAGCTCGGTGAGCCAGGTGTCGGCGTGCTCGCCGACCAGTCGCACCGCCCAGGCCAGGGCCTCGGAGCGGGACCGGGCCACGCCGGCGTCGACGAGCGTGTCCAGCACCAGCCGCTCCGGCTGGCGCAGCCGGGTCATCACCGGCGAGGACAGCGTGGTGAACAGTTCCGTGGTGCCGCCCAGCTTCGCGCCCCAGGCGACCTTGCGGCCGTAGCGGTGCTCGGCCTGGCGGGCGATCTCGATCCGCTCGTCGCGGGTCTGCTCGCGGTACCGGCTGATCCGGCCGGACTCGGCGGCCGCCCGGGCCGCGTCGTCGGCGAACTCCCCGTCGAGCGCCGGCAGCTCGCCGACCACGACGATCTCGTCCCGGTCGATGGTGATCTCCGGCGCGCCGGTGAACCAGCCGTCGGGCAGCCGCCCGGCGAACCAGCCCGGCGCGTCGTCGGCGGCCGGCGCCTCGGCCTGCTGCCAGCCCCGGCCTCGTGCGAAGCGTCCGTGCATGACGCCCTCCCACCTCGTTGATTACATGATTACACCGCTTCACAGTACGCGCGGCAACACCTGCAACAAGGCCCGTTCACCCGCAGCGGAACGCCACATGTGGCGCACATTCGACTTCCAGCGCCACATGTGGACCACATGTGGGGAAAAATTGAAGGGGGTTAAGGAGGGGGCTTAACGGCGTTCTAGGGTGACCAGGAGCTCGTCGGTGGAGTTGACGGGGCGGTCGCAGACGTAGCCGCGGCACACGTAGGCGGCGGGGGCGTCGTAGATGAGCGGGCGGTCGGCCAGCAGCGGCACGGAGTCGGGCTCGCCGGCCAGCACGACGGCGCCGCCGTGCACGTGGGCCAGCGCGAGGTCACGGAGCGACTCGCCGCGGGGGTCGCCGTGAACGGTGGCGATGGCGACCTGAAGAGGCCCCTGGGCCATGGCTTCGGCGACGGTCAGCCAGTGGCCGGCGAAACGAGGGGCCCGCGCCACGAGCAGGCCGGCCCGGGTGACGGCGGCCTCGGCGGCCTCCCGGTAGCGCGACGCCCGGTCATAGCCGACGAGCGCGGACGCCGTCAGCAGCGCGCCGGCCAGGGCCGCCGCGCCGGAGGGGCTGGCGTTGTCGCTGACGTCGGCGGGCCGCCCCACCAACTGCTCGGCGTCGTCGGCGGTGTCGTGGAAGACGCCGGCTTCCACCGGATCGGCGAACCGGGCCAGGGCCGTGTCCAACAGCTCCACGGCGACATCGAGCCACTCCGCCGCGCCAGTGGCCTGGTGCAGGGCCAACAGCCCCTCGGCGAGACAGCCGTAGTCCTCCAGCACGCCGGCAGCGGTGCCGACGACACCGTCCCGGGAGGTCCGCCGCAGCCGACCGTCGACGAGGTGCACTCGCACCAGCAGCGACGCCGCGGTGGCGGCCAGGGCGATCCAGGCCGGCTGCCCGAGCGCGGCGCCGGCCTCGGCCAGCGCGCCGATGGCGAGCCCGTTCCACGCCGTCACGACCTTGTCGTCACGGGCCGGTTGCGGCCGCTCCTGCCGGGCCTCCAGCAGGCGTTCCCGCACGGACGCCAGGCGATCCGCGTCCTCGACGTCACGGAGGTACTGCAAGGTCGAGGCGCCCTCCTCGAAGGTGCCCTCCTCGGTGACTTCGAAAACGGTTGCAGCCCAAGCACCGTCCTCAGCGCCGAGGACCGAGACCAGCTGCGCGGGCGTCCACACGTAGGTGAGCCCCTCTACGCCGTCGGTGTCGGCGTCCAGCGCGGCGGCGAACCCGCCCTCCTCGGTGCGCAGGGGGCCAGCCAGGAATTCCGCGGTCTCGATGGCGATCCTCGAAGCCAGCGGCGAGCCGGTGCGCCGGGCCAGGTGGGCGTAGGCCCGCAGCAGCAGCGCGTTGTCGTACAGCATCTTCTCGAAGTGCGGCACGACCCATCCGGCGTCCACGCTGTACCGGGCGAAGCCGCCGCCGAGCTGGTCGTACATGCCGCCGCGGGCCATCGCCTCGAAGGTGCCCTGGGCCAGCGACAGCGACTGCACGGAGCCGGTGCGCTCGTGGTGGCGCAGCAGGAACTCCAGCGTCATCGACGGCGGGAACTTCGGCGCGCGGCCGAATCCGCCGTGCGCGCGGTCGTACTCGGCCAGCAGCGACACCACCGCGCCGTCCAGCACCTCGGCGTCCACAGTGGACTCGGGCAGCGGCTTGACGCTCTTGGCCAGCTCGGCCACGATCTGGCCGGCGGCCTGCCGGACCTCGTCGGCCCGGGTGGTCCAGGCGTCGACCACGGCCGCCATCAGCTGCCGGAACGACGGGATGCCCGGCCGCGGGTCGGGCGGCGAGTAGGTGCCGCAGTAGAACGGCTCGCCGGCGGGCGTGAGGAAGCAGGTCATCGGCCAGCCGCCCTGGCCGGTCATGGCCTGCGTGGCCGCCATGTACACGGCGTCGACGTCCGGGCGTTCCTCGCGGTCCACCTTGATGTTGACGAAGTTCCGGTTCATGATCTCGGCGGTTTCGGCGTCCTCGAAGGACTCGTGCGCCATCACGTGACACCAGTGGCAGGCCGCGTAGCCGACGGACAGCAGCACCGGCACGTCGCGGCGGCGGGCCTCCGCGAACGCCTCCTCCGACCACGGCCACCAGTCGACCGGGTTGTCGGCGTGCTGCAACAGGTACGGGCTCGTGGAGCCGGCGAGGCGGTTGGCCATGCGCCCCAGCCTGCCACTCCGAGAATCCGCATGCGCAGCCCCGTGACCATCCGGGACACTGGCGCGCGTGCTCCTGACCCTGACCACCACCATGCCGCGGGCCACTGACCTGGGCTTCCTCCTGCACAAGCACCCGGACAAGGCGCAAACGTTTCCCGTGTCCGCGGGCGCCGCGCACGTGTTCTACCCGCGCGCCACCGACGCGGAGTGCACCGCGGCGCTGCTGCTGGAGCTCGACCCCATCGCTCTGGTGCGCGGCGACCGAGGTCAGGGCCTGTTCCAGTACGTCAACGACCGGCCCTACGCCGCCAGCTCGATGCTGGCGGTGGCGCTCGGCTCGGTGTTCCGCACGGCCATGAACGGCCGCTGCGACCTGAAGCCGGAGCTGCCGGGCCGGGACCTGCCGCTGAGCGTGCACCTGCCGGTGGTGCCGGCGCGTGGCGGCGCGGACCTGGTGCGCCGGCTGTTCGAGCCGCTGGGCTGGGCCGTGAACGTGGCTCAGGTCGAGGACTCGCGGTACGTCGATCTGCGGCTGGCCGGCACACTGCGGCTGGCCGACGCGCTCAACCACCTGTACGTGCTGCTGCCCGTGTTGGACGACTCCAAGCACTACTGGGTGTCGCGGGACGAGATCGACAAGCTGCTGCGGGCCGGCGAGGGCTGGCTGGCCGCGCATCCCGAGCGGGAGCTGATCAGCCGTCGATACCTTGCGCACCAACGGGGTTACGTCCGATCGGCGCTGGAGCGGCTGGGCGAGGTGGACGAGTTCGACCCGGAGGGCACCCCACCAGCCAATTCTGAATCAACTCGGCGTCGGGAGTCCCTGGCGGAGCTGCGCCGCGGCGCGGTGCTGGCCGTCCTCAGGCAGTCCGGCGCGCGCCGCGTGGTGGACCTCGGCTGCGGGCCGGGGGCGCTGCTGCGCCTGCTGGTCAAGGACGACCAGTTCACGGAGATCCTCGGCGTCGACGTGTCGGCGGCGGCGCTGCGCACGGCCGCCGATCGGCTCAACGACCGCGAGCTGCGGCGCATCACGCTGCGGCAGTCGGCGTTGACGTACAAGGACGCCGAGCTGGCCGGCTACGACGCGGCCGTGCTGATGGAGGTCGTGGAACACCTCGACCCACCACGGCTGCCGGCGATGGAGCGGTCGGTGTTCGGGGCCGCGAAGCCGCGGACCGTGGTCGTCACCACGCCGAACATCGAGTACAACGTCCGCTACGAAGGTCTGGCCGCGGGCGCGTTCCGCCATCCGGACCACCGGTTCGAGTGGACTCGGGCCCAGTTCGCGGCGTGGTCGCAAGCCGTTGCCGCTCAGCATGGTTACCGCGTCCAGTACCTTCCCGTCGGAGAACCGGACCCGGAGCTGGGTCCGCCGACGCAGATGGCCGTCTTCACCCGGGAGGAGGGGGCGTGAGTGAGCTTGCGAACGAACCATTCAGCGCAGTGCGTCCGCGAACGCGGACACCGAGCGCTAGCGAGGTGCCGCAGTGAGCGAGCTGGTCATTCCGCAGTTGTCGCTGGTCGCGCTGGTCGGCGCGTCCGGCTCGGGCAAGTCCACCTTCGCCCGCACGCACTTCCGGTCCACCGAGGTGATCTCCAGTGATCACTGCCGCGGCCTGGTGTCCGACGACGAGAACGACCAGTCGGCCACCGGCGACGCGTTCGACGTGCTGCACTACATCGCCGGCAAGCGCCTGCACAACGGCCGCCTGACCGTGGTCGACGCGACCAACGTGCAGCGGGAGGGGCGGGCGTCGCTGGTGCGGCTGGCCCGCGAGCACGACGTGCTGCCGGTGGCGATCGTGCTGGACCTGCCGGAGTCGGTGTGCTTCGAGCGCAACCAGACCCGGCCGGACCGGGACTTCGGCGTGCACGTGATCCGCCGGCAGCGCAACGACCTGCGCCGGTCGCTGCGGTTCCTGGAGAAGGAGGGCTTCCGGCGGGTGCACGTGCTGCGCACCCTCGAGGAGGTCGAGGCCGCCACGATTCGCCGCGAGCCGCTGGTCAACGACAAGCGGACCGAGACCGGGCCGTTCGACATCATCGGCGACGTGCACGGCTGCCGCGCGGAGCTGACGGAACTGTTGACACGGCTGGGATATCACGTCGAGGGTGACTTCGCCTCGCACCCGGCCGGGCGGCGCGCGGTCTTCGTCGGCGACCTCGTGGACCGCGGGCCGGACACGCCCGGCGTGCTGCGGCTGGTGATGAACATGGTCGCCGCCGGCACGGCGCTGTGCGTCGCCGGAAACCACGAGAACAAGCTGGTCCGGGCCCTGCGCGGGCGCAATGTGCAGGTGACGCACGGATTGGCGGAGTCGCTGGCGCAGCTGTCCGAGCAGTCGGAGGAGTTCCGCAAGCAGGCCGAGCAGTTCTGCTACGACCTCGTGTCGCACTACGTCCTGGACGGCGGCAAGCTGGTCGTCGCGCACGCCGGGCTGCCCGGGCGCTACCAGGGGCGGGCGTCCGGGCGGGTGCGCGGTTTCGCGCTGTACGGGGAAACCACCGGCGAGACCGACGAGTACGGGCTGCCGGTGCGGTATCCGTGGGCCAACGACTACCGCGGCAGCGCGACCGTGGTGTACGGCCACACCCCGGTGCCGTCCGCAGAATGGGTCAACAACACCATCTGCCTGGACACCGGCTGCGTGTTCGGCGGCCAGCTGACCGCGCTGCGCTATCCGGAGCGGGAGCTGGTTTCCGTTGCGGCGCAGCGGGTTTGGTACGAGCCGGTGCGGCCGCTGGCACCGGAGGCCCCGGTTCGGCCGCCGGACGAGCTCGACCTGACCGACGTGATCGGCAAGCGGACCGTGCAGACCGCGAACCACGGGCGGCTGACCGTGCGCGCGGAGAACGCGGCGGCGGCGATCGAGGTGATGAGCCGGTTCGCCATCGAGCCGGCCAAGCTGCTGTA
>Ga0307511_10001174_pt1 | contig 27904 bp, 29 predicted proteins | sample 13_EM_MG_FD_200266 | JGI IMG/M metagenome (GOLD analysis project Ga0307511, IMG submission 200266) | Populus trichocarpa ectomycorrhiza microbial communities from riparian zone in the Pacific Northwest, United States - 13_EM | ecosystem: Host-associated > Plants > Roots > Unclassified | place...
TTATGAGGGATTGTTTAAACAATGTGCTCCTCATAAAGTCCTGATCAAATTAAAAGCACTGTGATCAAGTTATCAAAGGTTTATAAACCTCATTCTGCCTCATAAGGTTTTCCCCTTTTTCCTGATGCAGATAGCGTCACACGAACGAGGACACTAACCTGAAGTCCCTTCGAACGCCCCAAACGAGCAAATAGTTCACAACGCCCCCGATCTCGACTACTTCGAAAGGGAACCGGGAGTTCAGAATGGGAGGGGGCGCGAAGGCCGTGGAATGGTCGCCAAGCAGCCCCCAGCGGAGGTCCCTGAGTGCGCACACGATGATGATTGGACTGCTAAACGAGCGCGTTACTCCTTCTGGCCCATGGACACCGGTGAGGGTTGGTGCCCTGGTAACGTTATTTTTACTGACGTCCATCAGCTCCGAGGAGAGACAGCAAGGATGGGACGCTTGGGGTCACCGCCATTGTCGTTGATGGAATAGCGGTTCGCTTGCGATACCTCTCATGAATCTCCTTTGACCCACCCATATGCAGGAAACCATCGCCATAAGAATCAAGGTCGACGGCATTCTTTTACACATAACCGCGCTAGAACTGCTTTTCGCAACGCTCCCAAATGATGTCGCAGAGCAAAGGCGCAGAAATGGGTTAATACGGTACACACCTACTCGTCCTTGAGATCCGGTGCTGAGTTCCTCCTAGCAAACTCGACGACATAGATATAGAATTGCGGACATTGCCTGAAAAATCAGAGCTTCAGCGGCTCAGCGACCATGCTAAAGACGACGAAAGGGTCTACGGACTCCCCGAAGATCTACGGGAAGCCATCAACGACTACAAGGTTGGTACACGGAAATGGAGCCCTCGCGATGTTGACAAACTGGGACAATAGATTGGTGCAACAATCGGCGGTACACGACCGGAGATGCAAGCTAATGGTGAGTATTTCCCCTTCATCCCAAAATCAATCAAATAACTCCCCTGTAGGACACAGGTCGGAAATTTTTTTACTTCCGACGACGGACAATTGATACACAACTCTGTCAGCTGACAAAGCCGTCCTCAACAATCCTCGCTGCGCACAGGGGGCCGAATACCTACATACTGGCCGCAGAGGTTGTTTGAGGGGAACCCGCGGAACAGTTTTGGAAGAGATCGAGCTCTGGACAAGAGACTTTACCAGGCCACCCATCTACTGGTTGAACGGATTGGCTGGGACCGGGAAGAGCACCATCGCACAGACGATCGCGGAGAGAGAGTTCGCAGATGGACAGCTTGGGGCCACCTTCTGCTCGCGAAACTTCGAGGACCGGAGTACCCTCCAGTTGATCTTCCCAACTATCGCAGTCCAGCTCGCCCGCAAGTACACTAAATTTCGATCGACCTTTGTCCCGTTGGTGCAGTCAACCCCAGGAATTGCCTACGAACCCCTATCCAACTAGATGAACAAGTTAATCGTGCAGCCACTCACGGAATCCACCATCTCGACTGTGATTGTGATCGACGCTTTGGACGAGTGCAGGGACGAGGAACCCATCTCGGAGATCCTTTCCGTCCTTGGGGAATTCGTATCCGAGATCCCGGAGGTCAAGTTCTTTATCGCCGCTCGCCCAGAGCCCCGAATACGAGAAGGGTTCCGTCTCCCGTCGTTGGTGAAAGTCGTGGATGTGTTCCTCCTCCACAACGTTGAACGAACCCTCGTTGACAATGATATCCGGCTGTTCTTCAAACACAGTTTCCTAGAAATGGCAGATCGTCGAGGTGGTTCGGATGCGTGGCCCGGGGACAAAGATGTTTGGTACCTGTGTAAACGGGCAGCGGGGTTGTTTGTCTATGCTGTGGCAACGGCCAAGTTCCTTGATCACAAGAACAACGATCCCAGGGGGCAACTGGATCTCCTTCTACAGTCGCGAGAGTGCAGTAACCTAGAAGGGGATACCAAACTCAGGGCGAACACAACCCTGGATTCGCTCTACACATCAATCCTAGAGGAGGCTTTCGGTGACGATCACCCAAGGGACGATCCCAAGGTCCGCTCCGTCCTCGCCGCTGTGGTCCTCCCTGCAAATACACTTTCCCCATCCACCATCGCCGTGCTATTGGACTTCCGTATCACAGACCTATCCCTCCGATTATCATCGGTTCACTCGCTCCCTCTCCCTCATGACACCGATCGCCCGGTGGACACCCGAGAAGAACATGTGTAAACTACCCGACGACGTCACCAATTCCAGGGTGGATGACCTGCGGGAGCGGGCGGAGCAGTACATTGACCATGCTTTGCGATACGCATGTATGTCGTGGCATGAGCACTTCACCAATGTTGATGAACACCTGACCCGCACAAGTGGAATTACTTCTGCCCTCTATTGTTTCCTGGAGAAGTTCTTGTCTTGGCTAGAAGTGCTCAGTATCCTCGGCGTTGTAATGGTTGCTGTTGATGCATTGGAGGCGGCTGCAGAGCGTTTGAAAGTTAGTCGAGTTTCTATGCCCAATGAATCGTCTGAATTTACTGACTTGAACAGGAATCGCCAACTCTTAACCTTGTCAACGACTGCCTTCATTTCGTAACCAGCTTCTCCGAGGTCATCAGTACATCCGCTCCGCGCATCTATACCTCCACCCTCTTGTTGTCCCCCAAAACGCCCACCCATTATCTCATTGTGGTCCCACAAACGCGGTACGAGTGCGCTACAAAGCAAGACGCCTGGGAGGAGGTGGCGCCGATCGAGTTTGGGGGTATCAAGTTGACGGATGCTGCAAATAAGGCCTACCTTGGCCTCCATGGTCGTGATGACAAGGTATTCAACTACGAGGGCGTCGGAATCTCGGTCATGTGCCGATTGAACGTGCGTCAGACTTGCTAACCGTCTCAAATGTGTCACCCCACATTATTTCCCCAGTTTTCCGGGAAAGATATCGGGAAATTGAAGGTACGTCCGACGAACCGTTCACTCGCGGATGACTTAACAAACATGACTGCCAGATCCTTACAACGAACAATAAGAGCGTTCGCGAATTCATTACGAGGAAGAAACTAGCATTCGAAGTCGCTAAGCTTGTACGGCGTTGTGCTCAGACCATCAGGGTGGGTGCAACCTTTACCTTTATCGGTTGGTATTAGGTGCTCACTTTTGTAGGCCGAACCTGATTGTACCAACATCACTTTCGAGAATATGGTACTAGTAAGACTGGCCCACGTCTCGAAGGCGTCCTGGCAACCAGTTCTTTGGTGCGAGGTTTCTACTCCCAGTCTCGGTTCCCCCTAGCAGTTCTACCGTTCTTTTACCCTCCTGTTTTGAGCTTTTACGTTCTCCTGATTGGGTGCTTGATCTTGACCGCTATCTTCTACGGCGACTGGAAATACGACACAACGTTATATATATGTGCTTTAGCTTGTATCCATGATTATCAACCCTTCACCATCTAAGCCAGCCGGCGCTGGTTCGTTATCGACCGAAAGGTCCACAAGAAGGGCGTCGATGTCTGGGGTGACGATAAATCGCCTGTTGACCTCCCCCAACACGCAAAGCTTCTTCTTCTGCTTGTCGATGTGGACGGCTTGCTGGAGAAAAGAAGGTTGCGTTGCCGCCGATACCTGGAGAGGAACGAATTGGAGATCCGACCACCAGTAACAAGGCGCGGATTAAAGACTTACATCCAGTAAAATGCCGTTGGAGAGGCGCATCTTGATCGCACCGCTACGGTACAGCTCGAGTTGACCGATAATACCGTCGACGGGTGGGTCCGGAGCTTTCTCTGCCGCGGGATCATCTGGTCTCGTCGTGGGGGTGGTGGTACCGCTTCCTGGACCATCTGGGGTGGCGAATGTCACCTTCTTTGGCACATCAACCGCTTTACCCTTTCCCTTATCCACCGCAGGAATCTGTTGCTCTATGACCATAGATGATGGCGAAACGAAGATAGGGAAGTCCGGTGGAAATTGGAAGAAGTAGACTCTTTCCTGACGAGTGTCAGAATCCTAACGATCCTAAGCTCAGCAAGCGGTCCAGGGGGAAATGGCGGACACGTACGCCATCTATGTCAGGAGTGGTGAAGAAATCTCCAGCGATTCTTTCTTCTTCCACCTCATCCTCGCTCTCGCTGAGATTTACAGCGTTCGCGAGGTCGACATCATCGGCCACCAGTTCGTCAACGTCCATACCTTCGAAGGTCGGAGTCAGATACCCGCCAAAGCACGAAATTCTCCACAAACCGTCTCCGTAATCCAGACCCGCCTGTCCCACCAGGACACTCTTCTCATCTCTCTTCTTCTTGGGCTTCACTCTTCTCTTGTGATCGGACTCGCGTTTGAGCGTCTCCGGAGCCATCCAATCCATCTTCCGAATATCACTCATGTCCACGATCTCCACCCCCTCATCTGGCTCAGAATATACCTCCTCGTCGCTCTCGACCTTCACGTCTCCCTCGGACTTTGGCTCCTTCTTTATTCCGAGTGTGGGAGCAGTCGTCTGGGTGAGGCCCGAGCCAAGAGCGCCGCCTTTCGACATTGCATGGGGCATGAGAGGTGTGAAGTTAGAACGAGGGACGGGACGGCGACTGGAGCCAACGAGAGAAGGGCCCATCGCGAAGGGGCCACTAGCCTTCATCTCTAAAGTGGAACGGGGAGCGCTTCCACGTCCCCTCCCACGCCCCGTTCCCCCTCGTGTGGGGGCAGTTTGGCTGGACGACGAGCCAGCGACGGGCTCCTAGATGGAACCATGGTCAACGCGATTCGTCGGATGTGACGAAGCCGAGGGCACGCACCGGGACCGCGTCTCTAGAGATGACATCAGACGGTGATAAGTTATATTTTTCATGTTTCGGACGCCTACGCACGATTTCACTCGTCTCGGTGGTAGAGTGGGGACAAATTTTAGCTTTTGGCCGGATCCCTTTGATTGATCCGGCTTTTTCGCCAGACTCGGAATGGCCTTTCCTGTGCCTCCAGGCTGAGACATGCTTACCACCTGCTGGATCGACTTAGAGATGCGGGCTTCGAATTCGTGATCGACTTGGTGGAGGAAGAAACACGTGAGCAGAAAGGGACCGAGATTATTTTGCAAACTCTCCCATATCTCTACGCTGATCGTCGATTTCCGAATACACCATCCAGCCAAGTTACGATAGGATGGCAGAGGGACCACCACACTTGAGGGCCACTTACAATGACATCCATAAACTCATCGGGGAGACCGCAAAGCGCATTGCGGAATTCAAGCCCAACCTGTTCATCGCCATAGGTCATCCCGAGTGTCATCCGTCTTTGAGGACATATACTGATCGCAGATCTCATAGGTGGAGGGTTAGTTGTTCGTCCCCTTGATGAGTTTGGTTCACGTTGTGAAACATTTACGCCAGTGGATTCTTCCCCGCTCGCGTTCTCGTGCGTCCCGCCTTTTTTTTATCAGCGTGCACAGGCTTCATACCCTCGAAACTTTAGCGGACGTTCTTGAAAGACGCCACCACGAACAAGAACGTCCCAATTCACGCCATTGGTCTCTCTTTGTACGAGCCGATCCCGGGGGTCACCTCCGAATCGTTGGGCAACGATGTTATACGGACTCAATGGCCGTGAGTACCCTGAGGTCATCACTCTAATGAATAGTACATCATGGCTGTGCACAGCGCCTCCGCCAACGTTTTCCTCGGTAAGAGGATTTTGATCGTCGTAAGTGGGTTCCATGTTCATCGCGGCCCCCGAAGACTGATCAGTGTCTTCCAGGACGAAGTCGACGATTCCAGGACGACGCTTCAGTGAGCATTTATGGAAATTTGTAGAGGAACGCCACTGATCCGAGCAGATATGCCTTGGCTGAGCTCCAGAAGGATGTGAATGCTGAATTACAGAAGCTCCCCGAGGCCGAGCGCGAGAAGAACCGCCCGGAGTTTGCGGTGTTTGTTGTCCACAACAAGCTGAAGGAGAAAGTGGGGAAGCTCCCTGACACCATCCCGTGAGTTATCGAGGAAAAGTGACCACTGGGCGCAAACTCAGTCGAGTTATCAGATACTATGCCGGCGCAGAAGTCCCCGATCTTTGGTGAGTCTCGGCCCGCTCCACCGTTATCTGATAAAACGAGGTTGTTGATGACAAAATGCCGGACAGGCTTGACTACCCATGGGAAACTGAGTCAGCATTCGTTTTGCTTTCGGCCCTTCCATGTGTGTTTACTCTGATTTACGCAGGGACATCGACGAGCACGACCGACTCGCCGCGCTCCAGAAGTGAAATTAGAGGTTTTAGAGGAGAAATTGGCAATGTACCACCTTGTTGTAGACACGCGTACCGTCCGCCGTTGTTTATCTAGGCCTAAGCTTACGTAGAATTTTGTCGGTCGCGTCTTTGTCCATCTGACCTGCGGTCGGTGCGCCGCTCCGAACCCGTCGGGGGCATTTGAAGTAAACGCTCGTCATCAAAATCGATCGTGACCGGGAACTTGTCATCCGCCTCCCTCCCTTCCGCCTCTCCTCCAACGGTCCCCATCTCTCCGGTTGGGCGTGGCAACGCAACGCTTCCGACGTTTCCCGCACCTTCTCTTTCGTCGAGGTCAGGTTCACCCAGCTGCATTGCCTCCAACCCGCGAACCTCCCCTGGCGTTTCCGGTTGTAATTACACCCCAATGTCCTCCGGCGAAGAAGACTACGACTACGAAGGTCTCTCCCAAAATGCTGGTCTCGGCGTACGTGTATTGAGCGGAAGGTGCCATACGGCTTGCTCACCTTCGCGCTTTTTCAGGTCCACATGCTGGCAGGAGCATTGGTGAGTGAAACCCGGGTGGCCCGGGAGCGGGAGTCAAGTCGGACGACGAATTGATCACCACCTTCTTCAAGGCCGGGATCACAGAGCATTCTGTGATGTTCCCCGCGGATATGATTAAAGTAACGATTCTACGTGTCGCACCGTCCCAGACCACCCACTCATCGTGTGTACCCCTTCACAGACGCGGATGCAGGTCTTCACCACGTCACCGGCAGCGATGTACACGGGCATAGGCAACGCATTCAGTCGGATATCTGCAACGGAGGGCTTGAGGACGTTGTGGAGAGGTGTCTCTTCCGTCATCTTAGGAGCAGGTCCCGCTCACGCGGTACATTTCGGTACCTACGAGTTTATAAAAGAGTTAACGGGTGGGAACGACGAGGGTAGCCATTGGATTTCAACAGGTGAGCTCAGATTCTTCTCGCTCTGGAAGATTCAGGAATGACCACCTTTTCTAGCCACTGCTGGTGCCTCTGCAACGATCGCAAGCGACGCTCTGATGAACCCGTTTGATGGTGCGCTCATACAACGACTCGCCATTTCGCGGCTGACTCGACAAACACAGTAATCAAGCAACGGATGCAGATACACCAGTCCCAGTTCCGTTCTGTCTTCGACTGCGCGCGGACGGTTTATCGGAACGAAGGACTGTCCGCGTTCTACGTTTCATACCCAACAACTCTCACGATGACCATCCCGTTCGCCGCTTGCCAGTTCGCGGTGTACGAACGGACGAAAAAGTTGCTTAACCCCAAGGGAGAATACTCTCCGGTCACCCACGTGGTAGCTGGGGGAATGGCAGGTGCCGTTGGTGCTGCGGTGACTACACCTTTAGATGTCGCCAAGACGCTGTTACAAACCAGAGGCACATCACATGACCCCGAGATCAGGTCATGTAGGGGGATGCTCCATGCGTTCCGGATCATCTGGATGAGGGACGGCCTGAGGGGGTTCTCGAGGGGGCTGACCCCCAGGGTGCTCACCCACATGCCGAGCAACGCACTTTCTTGGTTATCCTACGAGTTTTTTAGTACGTCCGCCCCGTTCGTCGCCCACGATATACTTATCAATCTCCCCCCCAGAGGCAGCAATCCGAGACCGGTGACAAACAGAGTAGAACGTGCCCATATCTCCTCCCATCTGACCCCACACCTAATATCCTGTTTGTTTTCATCGCGTCAATATGATACCGCTGCTGTACTCCAATTTCTCTCGTCGTACTCAATGGGCAGCAATATTCCTGCGATCAACAAAACCATGCACGGATTACGACTCAAGCAGCACCTGCAGCTCTCCACCAACGCAAATGACCATCCTCACCTCCAGTTACGAATGCGCCCGAAGCGTTCGTCCCGGAAGGGTGTGGTCGCCAAGACACACTCCACACTTCACCAGTATCTTGGATAGTCGAGACAGCGGTGCGGGCGGATAAATCCCAGACCTTGATCGTTTTGTCTGCGGACCTGTGGGCAGATCAGGTTGAGTGTCTGGGATCGGGAACGTGTCAAACTTACCCCGAGAGGGCCAGCCTGCCATCTGGAGAGATTTGGGTGCTGAGAACCCATGAAGAGTGACCCGTCAGGGAAGCAACCGCCCCAGAACCCGGCTTCCCGGACGGGGACACTCGGACGTCATGTAAAATCAGGCGCTTGTCTTCGGACCCTGATAGCAGAAGCTGGGCGCAGTAAATCAATGGGCGGGATGGGGAAAGATGACTAAGCCGAGCCTCTTACCGATGAATCCGGGGACCAAGAAAGTGTTCGGACAGACATGGCGTGAGACGTATACGTTGCGGTCAATTCTGATGTTTGAGCGTCAAAAATGTATATCTGGCCCGTTTCCAACGCCAGCGCGATCCGGTTGCCGTCAGGACTCTATATCCAAATGAGAACCTTCGATCAAGTTTCTCGGAGACGATATCCACTGACGCGTCGGACGTACATAGGCGCAACAAAGCCCAAACCTGACGCGGCCAGTCGAAAGGGTGGCTCGGTGTTGGCCAAATGTCGCGGGGTCGGTGGAATGGACGAGAACGTTTCCTGATCCGCCACAAGAGGCATACGTCGTGGCTTTTGGATGCAAAGACACGGACCAAGCTGCGCTCCAAATCAATCAACAGAAGCGCAAGCGGTAAATCGATAATCACGTACAAGGTTCAAGCTGACCGGATGACGGCCGAGCGTAACTCTCAAACTTCCCAACAACATCCCCACTTTGAAGGTCCCACATTTGGGTCAGACCCTCGACGCTGTTGAATAACGCGTATCTCCCGTCCTGGGAGGTCGAGAGGGAGGTAAGACCGAGTGGATGGCGTGGTCCTGCGCGTGTGATCTGTCCGGAGCCCGAGTCCCATTGCTTGATGGTACCATCTGCGGATACTGACAAGACTCTATCGTCGGGAGCCCAAGACACGCCCCAGATCGCGTCCTTATGAGCTGCTTCGGTCAGCCAATATCATTTGATCAGAAACGCGTCCATCCGCTCACGTTCTTGACATACAACCGCGTTCAAATACACGAGACTCTGTGGCTCTCGTAAGTCTCGCGATAGATCCCAGTAGGTTGAATGCTCACCATGTTGTGCAGGGATGCTTGCCAGGAGCATCAAGCGAACCGATCACCCAGCACTCAGCCACAGTTCATTCGCAGTCGCGGAGTCGGAGTTTGAAGATCAGAGGGTAGTCCGGCGTGGGCCGTGAACCTTATTTTCTCCTCACATCAACGATAGCGGAAGACCTGTAACCTGCCCATAAAACTACATCCAAGTCCGTATCTCAAAATGTCGCGCGGTTCTCACTGGTTTTGACCGCCTTGACCTCTTCCTAGAATGTCCGACGCTGGAGATGACATGCCAACTGAAGCCCCAGTGGAAGAGCAGGTCGAAGTGACCGCGACCGATGCCCCAAAGGGAAAATTGTCCGTCGAGGATGCCCTTCAGGTGTGTTTAAAATAACATGCATCTCTCAGTCCAGAGCTCACAATTCCATCGTGTTGTAGCAAGTCCTGAAGACCGCTCTCGTTCACGATGGTCTTGCCCGAGGTCTCCGTGAAGCCACCAAGGCCCTCGATAAGCGCCAAGCTCACTTATGCGTCCTCGTCGAGACCTGTACCGAGGCCGAGTACATCAAGTTGATTGAGGCCCTCTGTGCCGAACACAAGATCAATTTGATTAAGGTCGGTGACTCGAAGGTTCTCGGTCAATGGGCAGGTCTTTGCAAGATCGACAAGGAGGGTAACGCCCGTAAGGTCGTTGGCTGTTCTTGTGTCGTTGTGAAGGACTATGGTGCCGACAGCGAGGGCCTCCACGTCCTCGTCGATTATTTCAAAAACCGTTAAGGTGAGAAAGTATTCTGCCACCTCCGTTTTTGATGACAACAAGACTCCCTCTACGGAGAGTTCCTGTGAGGATACTAGTCTATCCGGAATCATTATATCTTTGACTGAAACCTCTTCACAAATGTTTCGTCGACGAAATGCTGACTGCCCTTCACAGATCCCCATGTGCATTTGTAATTGTAATTACCCACTACATAATGAAATGTATCCGGATCGACCCTGCCGAGCCTGAAGCAGTATTCGCTGTTTGAGTCGTTCTTCCAACCGGCCCAAATCTGTTCAATGCATTGGCGCGTTGATGTTGAGCATTGAACATTTCCTGATTCAGAAGCCCACGATCACGAAACGAACCTCTGCCATGTTATCGTCGCCCTCTCGACGGTCGCTCGATTCACGGAGCCCACCGAACCTCATGGCCAGGAGGAGGAAGGCTTGGCTCCTGCTTACTTTTGTGTGCGTGCTCTGGATCTATCATGGCATCGACCAGCGGTGGACGAGGAATTTCGACTCGAGTGGAACGACCCCCGATTGCGCAGAGGAAACCTTCACGGTGCCCACGGGAAACGAAACCTCCATCGGGGACTCATATCCGACGACCTTCGACGATGCTTTCGACTCCCCTCCCTCGCGGACCATCGCAGCAGTACTCCCAGTTACATCTTCCTCTCTCCCTCATCTATCTGATTCCCTCTCCGAGCTATCCACGATACCATACCTGGGCGAGATACACCTGCTCTGCCAGGAAAACGTAACGAGTGTCGTTCGGAACGTCCTCCGACAGACCCTAGCCCGTGCTCAAGGTTCTGGTCACACAGTGTTCTTCGTTACCCTCTGGCATGATGGACGGTCTGAGACCGAATCGGCCCTCCAAGTGGCTTCGAAAATAAATCCCGACTGCATCTTCATCCTTCCTCAAGACGCCCTTGCGGGTACTGATTCCGTCTCTAGGACTCTGCTGCTCCGTGGACCCCCGTCGCTCTCCGTCCCGCTTGGTTTGCGTGGTGCGGAAGTGTCATGTGAAACGAAGTATCAAGGGTTCTTGGTCGCCAGTTTTGTCTTACCTCCGCTATTCCTACCATCGCGTCTCGCGACAACGAACCAATCGTACTTTCATCTGACCTCTTGGCAAGAACTAGGAACGCACTTCACACAGTTCGAAGGAGTTGGTGGGGTAGTAGCATCCGAAACACCGGGAAGCACAAGCAGATGTTACCACCCGGACCCTCCCTTACACCTCGAACACCCCCACCCTCTCCCTGACTCTCTCAAACTCAACGACTTTCTCGTAATCCTGGCGGCAGGAAGCGGAGATATCCCGGCGTTGTTGAAGCTCGCGTGCAAATTTAGATCCAGAGGAGGGGAAGTCAAGCTTATTGCATACGCGGCTGCTTCCGACCCTGCCAAACCGCCTGAAACCGCGATTGAGGGTTGTGATGTCGCTTGTACCCACGTTCACGATCTACAGGATCCTACCCTCTATCAACTCCTTGACCGTTCGTTGGGTGTATTTCTGACGCTAACAGAGTACCACCTTCCGCCGGAGTCTCCACTTGAGGCAAACACAAGAGCAACGGTGATTCGGATACCTCGTCGCGACTTACCTCATTGCGATTGGATAGCTTCTCTCGAACTCTGGGAGTTACGAAGTGAGTGTTTGTCAAGGCTTGATTTCGGGTGGTCCTGACCGGCGCAGACTGGTACGTTCCTAGAGTCGATCTCTCTGTCATTACAAATGACAGACCAAACTCCCTACGACGGCTACTACAATCCTTGTCGAATTCTCGGTATTTCGGGGACAAACTGAACATTCGGATCAACATCGAACAAGATGCGGACTACGAGACACTTGAGCTGGTTGACAACTGGAACTGGGAATACGGCAGTGTCTTCATCAACAGAAGGGTGATCCACGCTGGCCTCCTTCCTGCGGTTGTGGAATCTTGGTACCCACACTCAAGCCATTCGTACGGGTTGATCCTTGAGGACGACGTGGAGGTGTCCCCTCTCTTCTACGGCTGGTTGAAGATGAACCTACTTCGATACAGGTATTGTGCTCGTCGCCCAGAGGTTCCTGCGCATCACTCATACCCCTCACCGGTATAGGTACGGTGGAAACCAGAACCTGTCCACACACATGTTCGGAATCAGTTTGTACCAACAAAAGGTCGTCGAGACAAGACAAGAAGGAAGGGTGTTTTTCAACCCCCGGACCGTGTTCGCAGCCAACGACATAATCGAATACACAACCCCGTACCTCTCCCAAATCCCCTGCAGCTGGGGAGCGGTCTACTTCCCCGAACACTGGCGCGAGTTTCATTCGTACCTCAATGTACGCCTCTCCGAAGCCCTTTTTGGTATCGATGCGGTCGTAGTTCCGAATGCGAGGTCGAACCGTTGGTCGAAATCTTGGAAGAAATACTTCATCGAATTGGCTTATCTGCGCGGATACGTCATGGTGTACCCGAACTACGACAATTTCGTGTCCTTCTCTACGAATCACTTCGAGATCGGGTCGCATGTGAAGGAAGCCCCATGGGAAGTTTACGCGCAAAAGAGGGAGAAGTTTCGCGTTCCACTGATGGAATTAGAAGGGACTACACGGCTCATGGATCTCCCGCACGGAACGTTACCATCGTTCGACGACCTTCCTGTCCTCGATCTCTTCGGTCGGCTCAGCTCTTTGGAGACTCTCATCCTGTTAGGACAAACACGACGAACAGAGATGTTCCCTGCCTGTGAACTTTCTTCCGAAGACCGCCTCCGACCTGATTTCAGAGGTCTCCTCTGTGTACACAGTACCGAATGAGCCTCCTTTCCAATCCATTTCGCACAAGCTCCTGGGACCCCTTACGGCCCAGGTTCTTACCGACCTTTGTCGCATTCCAATCCACCGAATATCTGTTCTCCCTGTGATGTCCCTTGTTTTTCTTACTGTCCAGTGCGCTCTGGGAGTCGTCGCAGCATTGCATAAATAGTAACACTGTACAATGATAACGACTGACAACTTGGGATCGATACCGAGAGATAACAGCACAGAAGGCCGGTCACAAAACGCACGGAGGAAGAAAAAATATAGTAGATCCCGCTATGCCACGACCTGGGAACTATCTAAACCCAGAGCGTGTAGGAATATGTTAACATTGGCGAGTTTGATCGCGGCATCCTCCTCGTTGCTCGTCCAGCCCCTGTTGACGGATACGACGTTGTCTAAGATCTTCTCACGCAACGTGGCAACGAGGTGTTGTTGCTGCTCCAGGGAGGCGTGCAGGGCGATGGCAGCGAGAAGTTGCCAGATCTGCTGATCGGCGAGGTCGTGCTGTGGCGAGGGGACGAAGTTCGTTCCGGCAATAGCCGCAGCACGTGTTGAAGGGAAGAGGAGCAGAAGGTGTTGCGCGATGATATGGAACAGGGCGTTGTACACGAATTGCCTGTGCGAAGAGTTTAGCAGACGCGGCCGCCCGAAGACCTCGAAGCATACCATTTGTCTAGTTCCTCCGGAGAGGGGACCTCGGCCGGATCCGATGTTTGTTTGAGGTCCTCGACCCTACTCAGGAAGATCGTAAGCAGCGCGATCAACGGCTAGGGTCGCATATGGTCAACAGAGATACGCAAAGTAGGGATACGCGTTACTCACACGTGTGTGGCATATCGTCATGATATCGTTGTGCTTGATCAAGAGCTCCAATAAGCCACTGATCGGGGTCAAGGTGATCTTAGCGACGACGAGCATCATGGTGTGCATAACCGTTGCGAGGAAGGTGTCCGTGGCCTCGGAGGTGTCGTATAAGATCGTGGCATCGGCGACGACGTCCAGCTGCGAGAAGCATGCGACGAGCAACGTGAGCATCGTGAGCATTCGTTTCTGGCCAAGTATTTGCGCATCTCGCGAGAGGAGTTTCTTGCCCTTAGGTGGGACAAGGAGTGAAATGAACGGATGGGGTTTGCTGTCGACAAGGCGTCAGCGCATGGCAGGAATGGGATGGAACTCTCGAAATACCTGGTCTCGAGGGTCACCATAACTTTCCAACCGTCCCACAACTCCTCGACAAGTTCGTCATCCTTGTTTTGCCTATTGCGGCGGCAGGTTAAGCCAACAGGACGGATGATCGCCCGGCCACACGCTTACCATATAGTGGTCATCGCGGTGTCCGTCTCAGCAGGGATCGTCCGCCTGTGAGAGTCGATGTGCATGGTGAGCTCATACAGGTACTCAAGGATCCGGAGCGACTCCTTGTACGTAAGGGGATCCTTCTTGACGACCCCATTCGACTACAAGTCCTGGTGAGAAAAAAAAGCCCAACAAGAGGGGTTGGATACCTACATCTGCAGCAGCCCCGTTGAGACTCCTCGCGAGGTCTGCCCCAGCGCTATCACCGTTTGTGGCGCTACCAGCGGTGTGATCCGAATTCACTGAAGAAGCGGAATCTACCTGGAGGAGCTGGCGGGGTGCAGCCTTGTAGCTGCGACCAGAAGTCTTGCCCAAAGCGCCTTGAAGGCTGTTCAAGGCTGGTAAAATGGAGCTGTCAAGGACTCTCCTAGATCAGGAGATCGCGTGGAGGCTCACAAGCTTTCTCCTTCTCCCGTAGCCGGGCATTCTGGACGATGCGCTCGACTTGAGACTCCATCTTCTGCAACGCGTTTGCCCTCCTTCCTCCACCTTTTTGGGTCAGGCCCATACCAACACCTCCACTCTTGCCGAACTTCACGACGTGTTCATCATTGGGGTTCATTCCCATGCGGGATCGCAAGTTCGAGGCAAACACTTGCGCGTAGTAGTCATCAGCGTAGGGGTCCTGGGTGACGAGCTGGGATACTTGGATTCGGGTGATGAAGTCTTTGTCCGACTGGGTCATCAAGTCATTGTACCTGGACTAAATAAAACCTCAATAGCTGGGCACGCGGGGAGTGGAACAAAGCTGACCATATGAGCGACCTTCGCCTGTCGTCTCCTCCTCTTATCCTCCATCCGCTCAGCTTCCATAATCTTCCTCATGGCCTCGGCCCGGAGAGTCTCCTGATCGACTTGATTGGGAGTTCCTTTGAGCTGTTGCAAAAGCTCAAGTTGAGCGGCTTCGGCGAGCATCCTCTGTTGGATTTGGAGGTCTTGGGGGAGGTACTGCATGCTCTGTTGGAAGGGGGCTTCGAGTTGGTCATTGACGAAGGCGGCGGGAGACTGTTGTCTTTGTCCACGACGTAAGAGTTGCTCCGCAGCCTGAAGCTCAACCAATGTCGGCGCGGCCGGAGCCTGGCGTTGGTGTAGAGCCGCGCGAGCCTGTTGTTGTTGGGCCTGGTGGAGTTGTTGTGCACGTAGTCGCCTCTCGAGGTCCTCCATCTGAAGCTGTTCCTGGTATTCCTGAAGTTCCTGGAGCTCCTGGAGTTTCTGATAGTCCTGAAGCTCTTGGAGTTTTTGGTAGTCCTGGAGCTCTCGGAGTTCTTGAAGCTGTTGTTCCCTAAGCTGTTGCAACTGCTGTTGTTGGAGTTGTTGCTGGAGTTGTTGTTGCTGTTGGAGGAGAACCTGCTGCTGTTGCACGTGGAAACGTGGAGATTGGGAATGGGGGTGCATCCGAGGAGGTGGGGTATTACGTTGCTGTAACTGTTGCAATTGTTGCAGCTGTTGTTGTTGTTGCTGGTAAGTGGTCGGACGAGGTATCGCGACGTTCTCCCTACTCCTCTGGGCCAAAGCCCTCATCTCCGCCTCCACTTCTTCAAGAGTTCGCGCCACACCCGGTTGAGGACTGCTGAACGCGCGTTGGGGCTGTTGTGGCGGTAAAGCATGAGGGATATGAGGCGATTCGTAGTGTAGAATCTCGGCCGCGCCAAAGGGAGAAAACTTCGCGGAGGAGGATGGGGGAAGTTGTTGGTGTACCTGTTGGACTTGTGGGTGTTGGCCGGGCGTTCCAGACCGACCGGGGCCGTTCGAACGCGGTAGCACAGAGGAAACGGAACGGTCATCCCATCGTGACTCCAATGAGATTTGAGATGTCCGCGCTATGAAAGGAAAATATTTGTATAACGTCAACGAGCTTCAGACGACACACCCACCAGCAAGGTGAGAACGAGAATCTAGCAACGGATCCCTATCGAAAGCGTTTTGTCGCGGCTCTGGCGCAGGTTGCTTCGGAGGCGCATCGTCGGCGAAGAATGACTGGGAGAAATCGAAATCCTTGCCTACGAAGAAATGGCGTCAGCGGTGGACTCGAGGAGCAGAAGGGGTGAGACGCACCGACTGGGCCAGTTCCTCCAAAGGTCTCGTCGTTGAGATCATCACCACCCTCCTGGAGAGCATCTCCCATGCTATCGTAGCGTCCGGTTCCCCATGTGTAGACAGGAATGTCGGAGCCATCGTCAAGGTTTCCTTCTAGATACCTTCGCTTTTCATTTTCTAGGTCGTTGTTGTCGATGCCGAAGAAAGACATTTATCTGGTGAGCATAACCACCAGGCTCGAGACAAATCGCGGACACGAATCCGACGTGGACGGGAAACACCTGCCGCTTTTAGAAGACAGACGCCCGCCGGCCTCACTCGGTCGTACGACAACATGGCTCTCGATTTCCTCAACGAATCAAATGTGCAACTATTCTACCTCCACCCTTTGCAGCATTCCAGTCCTCTTCGCTTGCCAATACCTCGTCATCCATGAAAAGAATCACGTCTCCACCCGTCTTCAGCTTGACCCGACCAGCAAATGCGTCCAAAGTCTCGCCAGGAATCACCGGCAGCTTCCACAGGTCGCTCGTATCGGGGCAGATCACCTTGAACACCGCGCTCCTCTCCTTCTTATGTCCAACAGGAGGGGGTTTCTCGTCCTGGACTTCCTTCTTGTTGCTCGTCTCGCCTCCGTTGGGTGTGTTGTTTGTGGCACCTGCGCCTGCCTTTCTTTCCAAGGTGCCTCTGACAAACCTAGAGATCTCGAGTCGCCTGGGATCATGGATCTCGGCACCATCAGCCGACGCGTCCGGGTCCCTGCTTAGGAGGTTGTTGTCCACAATGATCAAACGCCGGTTATTTTGCCCGGAACGTCCAGTTCGACTACCGGTCTCTGATCGGCGCCTGGGCCTGGCAGCTGGAAACTTCTCAGTATCATCGGAGTCAGGAACATCAGATACGGTGGAGAGGTCGTTGAGACTCGATGGAGTAAGAAGGGGGCCTGGGCCATCGAGATCGGAACTCGACATAGGTTCGGGGAAGTTAACCCAGCTAGCAGTCCGCACAGGGACAAATGACTCTTGGCTGAAGATCGAGGGCGTGGAGGGAGGAGAGAATGCTTCTGCAGATACGTGTCCTTCCGAAGACAGACAAGTTGACGAATATGAACTCGGCGAAGAAACGGAGGAACGCCTTCTCGGTCGTACAGGTGGATTTCCAGGAGGTGGAGTGAGTTGTCGCGGTTGCTGAGGAATATGATATGGATGTCCCAGATCAAGAATTTGGCCAAAGTATACTTGTCCGTGTGGTCGTGGGTTTCGGTAAGGTGAGAATGAAGCCATCGCTCGAAACATGTACGGTGGAGGTCTGGAGGCATTGCGTAATTCTGGAGAACTGACTTGGGGTCTGAGACGATGTCCGTTGATCAACTGGTTTCGTGGCTAATCGAAATCAGGTCTCTATAGTTCGGAATGAACACGGATTAGCTCACAACGTGCAAACTGCGTGAATGTCTGATGAGACGACCGATGGTAGAGTCGACAGGCCTCTCTGGAGAAGGGTTCCTGTAAGGGATGGTTGGTGTGCGATAGGTTTCGTAGGTCATCTCAGGTTCTTGGTCCGCTACCCTCCTCCGTGGCCGACGGGAATAGACACAGAGCAAGGCAATCAAGGATAGAACCGCTATGAGCCCAAGGACGCCGAAGATGATGATAGGTATGAGCCATGTCCCAAAGCCGCGGCCGGTCTTGAGAATCGCGACTCCTGCCATGGTTTGGTCGTCAGAATGGGTTCAAGAAACAAGGAGTGGCAGCCGTAAGCGCAAAAGAGTGTGTGGTAGAAATCCCGAAGTGTCCCAGAAGCAATCCTAAACCTTCAGGCGAGTTGTTCGGATCTCGAGTCCAGTAGAGTGTTTGTCGAACGTCGGAGAGAGGGAGAAGGTGGTTAATCTCAAGTCACGTGCATCGGTCTTTTCTCTCCGCCTTCCGTCCCCTTCACTCCTTCCACTCTCTGCTGCACCTCGAAGATGCAGAGCGATGATGTTATCTGGTCTGTAATAAACCAGCAATTCTGCTCGTACAAAGTCAAGTGAGTGAATTCGTCATGTTAAAATCCCGTGCACTGATCGCGTTTTTACCAGGACAGTAACCCAAAACTTTTGCCGGAACGAATACAATGTTACTGGCCTGTGTAATCGCCAGTCATGTCCACTAGCAAATTCAAGATATGCTACCGTTCGTGAACACGAAGGTTTCCGTTCGATTTCGCTCCATAAATTCCGCATTCACTGACCGGTGGTGCAGGAATCATGTACTTGTATGTCAAAACCATCGAACGAGCCCATACACCAGCTCGTATGTGGGAGAAAATCAAACTGTCGAATAACTACACCAAAGCCCTTGAACAGGTACGCTAGCTTGGTATGACCAGACAGGAGCACTGACCCCAGCGTTTAGATCGACAAAGAACTGATTTACTGGCCAAATTTCACTGTTCACAAGTGCAAACAAAGAGTTACGAAAATCACACAATATCTTATCAAAATGCGACGGCTGAAACTACGACAACAGTGCGTATACCACTCAGCCAACCCCCCACCCAATCGCTGAACGCTGTATTTAGACCAAAGCTTGTCGGAGTGAAGAAGAAACTGGACCGAAGGGAAGCCGTGCGGGAACGCAAGGCCCTGTCAGCCGCGCATATAGAAAGGTCTATCGAGAAAGAACTTCTTGAGCGACTCATGTCCAAAGCATACGGTGACGCTCCGCTGAACGTGAACGAGGCCGTGTGGCAAGCGGTTCTGGACCGCGAAAAGAAGGCTTCAGGTTCCAAGGATGTGGACGCTGAGCTGGACATGGTGGATGACGAATCAGAGGAAGATCTGGACGAGGAGGAGTACGAGGAGGAGGATGAGCGGGAGTTTGTCAGTGATATCAGCGGAGAATCTGACGACGGATTGAGTGATCTGGAGGATGCCGTGGTGAGTATTCTCGTAAACTCATCCGTTTCCAGGGTTAACGTATATTTCAGGAGGATGGGGATGACGATGACGATGAAGACGACGACGACGAGGGGCCATCAAGAGGAAAACGACGACAAAAGAGACCGCGATCTCGCTCACCCGAACCACGGGCGAAGAAACGTCGCGGTCCAAGAGTGGAGGTTGAGTACGAGGACACGGATACACTTCCACTGACTCAGAAGGAGCTGGCGTCCTGGTAGTACTGTATTGACTATTGTATTAGGGAAGCTTACATTACATCGTATTGTATCCTCAAACACTCTTCCGTTCGGTGATTCAAGAAAAATCTATGTATCCGAAAAACATTGAGAACCAAGAAGCGTCACTGAACGGGCTACAAACGAATCTGAGATTTCGGAGGTGGACCCCGTTAGTTAGACGGTCTGTTCACGAAAGCGCTATACTCACGATCTGTGTGTTCTCAACGACCTCGAAAATGAGTTGTCCAACGAAGGGGCGGAGATACTCTACGGCGTGTTGAGCGAGCGAGCGTTCACAAAACACACGAAGGTGAAACACCTCCAACGGTCTTTCCAATTTCCACCTTGCAGCCAGGCACGTCAGAGACCCTGGGGGAATCCCTTGCCTGCTGACTATCCGTAAGGATTGAAGATTCGGGCAAATCAGCCCATTCTCCCCCACTTGTCCCAACAGGTTCCAGAATGCCGGCCACTGACAGTCTACGGTTTCCCATGCCATGAAGGCAAGTGTTTCGAGGTTGGGTAGGTTCTCCAACACGGCTTTCCAAACCGATGGTTGCATTGCAAGTTCACAGCCTGAGTAGATCTTCAAAATGCGGACTGAAGGACCCGCGCGGTTGACCGCTTCCAACAACGGAAGGGTAAATGTCGTGTGTATAATGTCGTTGGGCTCGAGTGCCGGCCCCCATTCGTCCAAATATTGAATTGTTGTGTTCCCGACCACCAGGGCGGGATTGGCCTCGTTAAGGTGCTCGTATTCCAGGGCTATCCGGGATGGGCTGTCTAATGAGGCGCTTGAGCCGGGAGGGAACAAGGTGGATAGCAGGCCCTCCAGCTCGTCCGGTGGGGCGTTCACCTTCAGGAGGGTCTTCGTAGTTGAAGGGAGGCAGAGGTGCCTCAAGAGATAAGCAATATTGAGGGTTTCGTCGTAAAGGGTGAGCTCCTTGAGGGGAAGATTGATGATCTGAGTTGGTCTGGCGTCCTGAAGTAACCCATTGCTGTGACACTCCGGGATGGCGAAGTACAGGGAACATTTCTCCAAATAGGGGGAGTGGGACAATACTTCCAGGAACGCCTCCATCGGGAGTAAGACGACGTCGGGGTCGAATCCTCTGTAGTCCAGGTGAAGCGTGGACAACCCGTAGAATACATTCGACACCCATGGGATGAAAATTCGTTGGAGGTGGACGTCCTTTAGCGTGCGTCGAGTGCTCGGGTTGATGCTCCAGACCTCCAGGTCTTCCTCGACAGAGAGTATAGTCCCGACCGTCAGAGTCCCGGAGGCAACTGTCAAGGTTTCCAAGTTCGGCATGTGGTAATTGAAGATCCACGAAACGGCCGCGAAGTTTTCACCGGTTCCGCAGAACTCTATCAATTCCACTCGGGTGAGGTGGAAAATTGGCATGCTCCTCCAGTAGTTTAGGCAAGCATATAACTTCGCGGTTCCCTTGGGGTCTGCTTCGTAGAAGAAGGGCACGACGGAAATAGGGTTCCACTGGCATCGTTCCAGGAAGAGGGGGCCATGGGCCCCTCGCATGCTGACAAATCCCCATAGTTCCGGGGTGCCGAACACGAGCGCGCGGAGGTGGTAGCATATGGAGGTGATGAGCATCAGGGCGTCCTCGTAACTAGGGCTGGTCTTGATAAATTGACGGAAAATCGACACCAGGATTTCGCCGGGGACTCGGAGGATCGCTGCGTGCTGGATGTTTTGAAGTCTGAGAACGGCGACCTCCATCGTGGAGCAAGGTCCAACTTCTCCGTGAGGGATGAAAGCCTGCAGTACAACGTTAGAATCGCTGAATTGAGTACTAGAGCGTTGGTTGCCGGCTTACCTGGGACATACGGAGTGATGCAGTTGGAGCGGTGGTGGTGGTGGTGGTGGTGGTGAGGAGGGAAGTGGTCGCCGTCGCCATGCTCCGTCCGTCCTTTGGGCGGGATTACGGCGTCGATGGTTATTACGCATAAGAGTTCTGAGTTCTCCGTCGGGGCGATCCCCTAGATCCGGATCAGCCAAATGAGGCCAAGGTCCTACGAACAAGGTTTGAGCTGTGCTGTCCCCGGGTGCGGAGCTTTTCCCTTCGCATCCCATTCCGATTTCTGCGTGTTCCGCTCCTAAATTCACGTCCTATGTGGCCCAAGGTACCCAGTCGGTGCCTCCTCATATACCGCGTCAGGGTGTGGCCATAGGTGTCGTTCCCGCGTTGGCCTCCGTGAGGGCGACCCTACACACCGGTACCGTACTGATCCCGGTGTTCCAAAGTTCGGGACACCCACCCAGGATGCCAGTTACAGCGGTCTGTACAACCCAGTAAGACAACGAACCAAAATTGATTGAAGTTGGATGCCCTGTCAATTTAATAGGTCAGAAAAAGTCTCCCGCCTATGAACGTACGAACACGCGAGATGACACCCAACCATCTACCTCAAGTGTCATCCCTGTGTACACTGACAGTCCCTTTGTGGTTCTTGACACAGGTTCCTGCCTCCGTGACCGTTTTCGCCGGCGATTGGTCGCAATCCACCTGAGAACCCTCATCATAACAATGACTATTACCTTCTGAATAAAACCAGCGGATTAGGCAAACGAGATGTCCAAGGTGCGCGCACCACATTACTCGTTCGTCGAGGTTTCTCCCTTACGATGCAAATTATTCGCGGGAGCTTCCATCGGTGTTTGGAAGAGTCAACCCCCGCAAGCTAGCGCTGAGCGCCAGACTCTGGTTATCTGCAGGATCGGATCGGATTCTGTGATTGCTCACCCACTCCCGTCCCGGTTTGAGAAAGTGGGGGTTTGTCATACGTTCAACGGGCCGGCGACGCGCCCGACTGAGAAGTTCACACTAGAGTTGAGGGTATGGAGGAGCGAGATAAGAGGCGCCTGCAGGCCGCCGCGTGCCGCCACACCCCAGTCGGGGTGTAGTGAACGCGCCACCCCTAATCCGGGATAATAACTCCTCAGACGGTACCAAAACGCCTGGCCACCTGGCGAGTGACGGTTTGAATCCAAAGGACTCCGCTCATTCCATGGCTTCCAACTGGATGGTGACCGATTTCACCTTCCCCACACCCTTTCCGGGGTGAGAGGGTAATGCGAGTCCGGACCGCGACGGTTCGCCCAGGTCGGACCTCACATTCGCTCGGTAGTACAAATCGTACGATCAGATCGCCGTGTTGGCGTTTTGGGTTGTTGATGGGGAAGCGGGAAGTCCTATTTACGTGCACGACCCGCGATGATCCATCCCCCTCCGGTGCTTCGACATGACCACCATTCTCGATGACCAGTTGTACTCTCACAGCGATAGACTTGCAGGAAAAGTCGTACTGATAACTGGTGAGTGTTTGGTTTGGTTTGCACGTCAAGTATGGTGTCGGAACTGATCACCCGCAATCTCCCAGGCGGCGGAGCAGGCATCGGAAGGGAGACAGCGCTCCAATGTGCCAAGTACAAGTACGTCGTTTCTTGTCTGCTCTCTTGAAAGCGAAGTAACCGTTCACACCGCGCCACACGTACAGGGCCAAGCTTGTCCTGGGTGATATCAACGAATCGTTGGTACAACGTGTCGCCGCAGAGATTAAACAAGCCGGGGGGTAGGTCGAGTATCTACCAAGAGTGGTATCCTTGTGTTCTGACGGGAGCCCTAGCGAGGCTATTGGATTGCGCTGTAACGTCACTTCGTGGGAGGATCAAGTCAAACTCTTCCAGGCCGGGTTTGACATGTTCGGCTCCGTGGACGTTGTGGTACGCTGGGCGTTCCATAAGTCGCGCACGCGTGACGGTACATCGTTTATAGGTCGCAAACGCTGGGGTGAATGAGATCGGCGAATACTTCACACCAAAGATCAAGAATGGTCAATTGCAGAAACCGGCTATGGCCACCGTCGACATAAATCTGTTGGGGTCAATATACAGTAAGAGGGATCCTGCCGACTGCGCGTGCGGTGGTTGTCTCATCAGGGCCTGTTTTAGCTGCCCACTTGGCCATCCACTTTTTGGAACTTGAACGAAAATCAGACGATACACTCAAGTCGATTGTACTGATCGGTTCGATGGGTACGTTCCTGGGTTATCTCCATTGGTTGAACCTAGTCCCTGACATATAAACAGCCTCTTGGCAAGCCGCGGCCAACGGGCCGCTATACTCTGCGACAAAGTCTGGGGTTCTGGCTCTAGGTCGATCATTGGCCTACCCGCTGGCACAGAAAAAGATTCGGGTGGCCATTATCCATCCATTCTTCACAGGTCCGTGACTGGCGCATTTTCGTCTGGACCAAATCGCCTTACCAATGTGAACAGAAACTGCCCTGTTGAAAATGGAGCACAGGGTTGCGATTGCGGGTATCCCCCTTGTCCCAATCGAGCGGGTTGGTGGGGCCATTATCTTGGCCGCCACGGACCGTAACATGTCGTCGACTGGGGCTGCCTGGCTTCTGCCTGATGGTGGTCCACTCCTCCGGTTAGAGAAGGAGGTGGTTAGAGGCGGGGTGTACGATATCATCGCGGACCGCAACAGGCGACACGGAACGTAAGGACTCTCATTGACACCGCAGAGGGCGTATCGATACTCATTTGGGGCTATAGGAAGATCTTGCGTTTGAAGGTTGCGGCAGATCTATGGGCTGCGTTTTGGCCCAAAATCGCCTCTGGAGTTGTGCCTGCGGCCGTGGCTGGCTCACTGTTCTACATGAACTCTCGGTTGTGAACGGGCAACTCTCGTGCCTGTACAACTGCTTGGCGTATCGTTGTAAAAAATAGAATTTGCCGTGCCTCTGACCAGCCACGCCGTTCTAGGTTTAGATCTTGACTTCCGGTCGGATCGACCCCAATGGTTAATGACAGACTAAGTCTCCAAGTGAAGTCGGAAGCCGGGGCCGGGAACAGGCCGGTGATCAACAACCTCTTCTCGCGGCAGCACGAAGCTCAACCAGAGCTTCCCAGCTAACCTCTTCGAAAACGAGAATCGTGCACGAGATTCGACCACGGCGACCTTTATCACTCACACACAGAGGGTGAAGTAGGCCGTGCACAAGTGGTACCCGGGCCTATTGCGATACGTTGATGAATGGGCCGGAACGATCCCGGGCACAATGAAGTTTGTGCGAGGATCACGCGGGGCAAAGGTAAAGGTTTACTGAGAGACCTCATAGGGGAGTGGGGAACAGACCGTGTAGCATACGAAGAAGGAGCGTACTGTACTCACAACGTTGGCGGGGCCGAACCGTTGGGTCCATTTTCTACACCGGCGTTTGCCGAGGCTGCTTGCCCTCCACGACGATAGCCACATCCGATGAAACGCCTTCTAGATCTCCCGCTTGAGCTCCTCGAACTCATCATCGGGCACCTCCATCAGGATGACAAGGCATCTCTAAGCGCTCTCTCTCTCGTGGCTCGCGCTTTGCTCTCCCCATCCCAGGCTCAGTTGTTCAGACGGGTAAACATACGGCGCATCCCCATTTACGGCGAGGGCAATTCCGGAAACTCCGAAGAAATCCAAAAGCAGACCTCATTTGGCTCCAGTGGTACCCAAGTTCTGTCCTACACCCGAACTCTATCACTTTCCATGGGACAACCTTTGGTCTACCCGCAGGATCTGGACGGCATTTTCGACGACTTGATCGCGTTCAACAAAGTCAGAGAGCTGAGGATTTCCCTATTTGCTACACATTACGTTCGCCATCCCCTCATGTCGCCCACTCGCTATTTCGCCCATTTCCAATCGACGCTGCGTTCCCTCTGTCTCGAGACTTGGTTGAAGAATCCATGGGATCTCGTCACTTTCATCGCCTTCTTCCCCCTCCTTGAAGACCCTAACATTCAAATGCTCGACACCTACGACCTCCCTACACTCCCGGAGAGCGAGCGGGAGGGGTCTGAACCAGCTGCACTATCGCCGTTTCAAGGGACCCTGCGATTGCGCCAGTTCCATCAAACGAACACTTTTGTTTTGGAACTACTCAAGTATCAGGTTCGGTACCACACGTTGTCCTTCCGCCAAGTTACCGCCTGGGCAGGCATTCGGGAATTGATCGTCGCTTGCGCACCGACGTTACAGGTTTTGGGCTTTTTCAACCTTGGTGAGTGTTCGTTTCTCCCCCTCCCCAATCAAAGCGTCAGTAGATTGTTGGTGTTTAGTCTTCTGGGATTCTAGGTCGGCCAAGAGGATATTGGGATCCTTCACTGGACCTCTCCCTGTGCATCGGGCTAAAGGAGATCAGTCTGTCTCTCATCAGCCTTGGAGGCCCGTCAGAGATGGAACATCATGTCACTATCCTATCGACGATATCTTCACCCCGCCTTCAAAGGATCACCCTCACCGTCAACGTCAATGGTTTCGTCAGGAGGAGCAAACTCGACACGCAGATGTTGGGTCGGAAAGAGTGGGAGACCGTCGAAGAAGTGCTTTTACAATTAGCTGCGAGGAGTCTGGAGGTCATCGAGGTGGTCATACTCCTCATGGTGATGAAGCCTCCGTGTTCGGTGCCGGAGTGCAAAAGGTTTATGTCGCGATTCAAAGAGGTGGGGAAGGTCAATATTAGATTCTTGTGAAAGGTGCCAAACCGTGGGCTCGTTCGGTAACATGCGAGTTCTACTAGTGTCCTCTCGTAGTATTCTTACCTTCAATGCGTTGCCCTCGTTTCCGCTGGGACTTGAGCGCTTGAGCGATCCTGACGACTGTATCCGACGTGTTGCACCACCGTTTACCCACGTTCGTCCCCGCTCGCCTGCCCGCGTACCCCATTTATTCCTCAGCAGTTGGTGAACTTGGAGAAGACCGTGGAGGTCCGCTGGTCTGTTTCGAGGAGACCGAGGGAGCGAAAGACACTAAACGAAAGAGGAAATTGAGGCCCGAGCTTTGTCTCATCTCATCACAGCATCACCTCAAATGTCCTTCCAACCGCTGACACGGGCCTGGATCGCAGCGACACTGTCGAGAGCGGGCAGGATGTTGGAACCGAACACGTGGTGATGCATCGGGTTTCTTTGCCTGTCTCTGGGCGATGAACGGTATAGTTATGAAGTCTCCACGGGTTTGGCGGAGGGAAGGAATTAGACTGACTTAAAGGGGATGGACAGGGCCAGCTTGCGAGTATCAAAATTGAACTTTTGGCAAGCCAGGTGTCCCTCCGAACAATATGGATACACATTCCCAGCTAAAGGAACAGGAAATTTAGGGCTACCAACTTGGTGGAGTTAATGAGAGAAAGTGACGTACGGAAGCTGTCCCATATCAGAATCTCTTGCTGTGCCTCTTCCAGGAAACTGCGAATATCCACCATGATCTGGGCATGTTGTTCGGGAGTTTCACAACCCTTCCTGACCGGCTTGTAGCGGTAGAAATATTAAGTTGACGGATACCCCCATGCGGGGGACAGAAGATACTTCACGCTCCAGAGTGAGACCAATCGTCTGACTGGGGGGCATCCTTGAGGGAGGAGTTCGATATTTGATTGAGCGGATCCAACTCTCCCCACGGTCCACAGGGCATTTGGCGACGCCAGAAGGATGAGAGTGGGATGTGGTAACGAGGAAGAACTGGGAGAAGTTTCGGCAACGTTCAGGAGGAACGTGAAGTAGGATCCCACCTGTTTCCCGGTTCCCATCTACTACGGCCTCCTCCTCCAACTCCCTCCCACGGTCCAGTCGGGTTTCAGCAGAACGGGTCGTCACTGACGAAACTCGGAACCATCGTGCGACGCGCCATTCTTGGGTTGCCCGAATCGTTGGTGTTTCTCTGCCTCTTGGAGGCGAAAGCAAATGGGAAAGGTGGAACCGTGGGGCCCGCACAAGTAGGTGGTAGCGAAAGATGAGGAAGATGGTGGGGGTGGAGGTTGGAAACGTTGAGTGAACGGATGGTGGACAGCTTGCCACGAGACAGAGCTAGGCGTCCTCACGGCGCCGATGCCGTGCAGCCAGGGATGCAGGTACGCGTCTGATAAATGGTTGGAGGTTGGAGGTGATCTTTGATGAGTTCAACGTACCAATGTGTGCAGTCTCGCGAGGTTTATCGCGCAAACCAGCCGTCGGGGTTGTCAAATGATGGTGGGTCAAGCCACGATAATGTTAAGTGCAGATGGTTACGGCTTGGTGATAATTTAGCGGGTGCAGTGTCCAGGCGAGGGTGGTCTTGAGCATTCTCCCTTGATAATCGATAGGTTCATTTAGAGCGTGGTGGCTGTTTTGGGGGGAAAATTCGATCGCCTCGATGCGGGGTGCCCGCGAAGGCATCAGCCGCCTCCACTACCCCATCTCCTACGGTACTGAACTTTCCTCCTACTTGTCCTCCACAAATCAACCTGGCCACACCTTTTCTTTTCCAGCTATTTGCGTTTCGATAGACCACCTCTGTACAGAATTCGTTGTTTATCTATTGATCGTGTTGGAGCCTGGCAGCCCGGCATTGCGGCATCAACCGGCCCCGACTCCGGGTCCCAGCGGGCTGGT
>Ga0307511_10001175_pt1 | contig 27903 bp, 28 predicted proteins | sample 13_EM_MG_FD_200266 | JGI IMG/M metagenome (GOLD analysis project Ga0307511, IMG submission 200266) | Populus trichocarpa ectomycorrhiza microbial communities from riparian zone in the Pacific Northwest, United States - 13_EM | ecosystem: Host-associated > Plants > Roots > Unclassified | place...
GGAAGATAAGCGTATCAAGTCCGCTGGTGTGTATATCGGCACTGTTTTCGGAATACCTCGAGTCAGAATACGCGGGTTCATCATCGAGATTAGACAGACCGACTCACAGGAACTGGGGATACCCCGGGATGACGATGCCACAGAACTGAGAGAGCACGTTGTTACATCGGATGGTGTGGGTGAAGAAGCTCTAGATGAGCTCGACCACGCATACGAGGAGCATGATGGGCTGATTCCCGTTGGGAAAGCGCGTCTGTGGACGGGGACGTATAGTTCTTTTCCGTAGCGTGGCGACGGCGCGTTGATAGGGATGGGGGAAGACATCGTCCAGGAGAAAACTGCACAAAGTGAGATAGGTCGCAAAACCTGGGGATGACGGTGGGTTACTGAGCATCCCTGTAATACACCATGCCCCCCTTATATGTATATCGAATACAAGGGGAAACTGCGCAGGCTGTTACGATCCTGTAATTGTTGGAGGGGTTTTGGAGGCATGGTTGAAGCTCCCAAGCTGTGCTGGAGGTGTCCGGAACAGCATGGAACGATCCGTACGTTAGTGCTTGAGTACCAAGACGACCCTTTCCAGTATGTTCTGGAATGCAACAATTACCATACCTGATCTACAATTGTAGCACCCTCAGTTTTGAGCCAGACAATGGTCATTCAATGGATTGTCATGACGGCGATTCACAATAGAACAATGCTTGATATGGAGGGGAGTTGCAACATGTGCATGTAGGTGAATATGGGGAAAGTACGGTACATAAATGCGGCTATAAAGATAGCTTTTGGTGAACATCAAAGCTGCCGGTCTCTGTTGCATTTAGGCGTCGACAAACTTCTTGACATTCTCCAACCACCTCACATACTCCTAGAGAATGCAAAGGCGTTAAACGTCCATATCAGACACCAACGGTAAGACGGCAACAAACCTTTTGTTCCTTGAACTCCGAGTACTCTGGGATAAACATGGCAAGGCTCTCGTTGATCCCGCGTTCTTGCATGAATTTCTCAAATTCCTCTTGAACGGAAACATCGAGAGTGTCGAATTGTGGGCCAATGTACAGTCCACGTCGTTTCCAGTCCGCCTCGGCAGTCAGCTCCGTGCCAACATCTGCATCTCCATAATATGAGATATTGTCCACAACAAATCCGCCGTCTTGGCACATCGTGTCAATGTTGATCGATCCTTTGATGTTTTCCTAAACGACGCAACAAATCAGCCCGTTGACAAGGTAATGTAAAATGGAGACCGTACCTTAGTCACATTGACCGAGACACGAATGGGGTAAGAGTGAATGTGTTCTGATGCATCTGAACTATCCTCCTCTTCCTGAGCAAACTCAGGTTCTTCCGCGGTCTGAATGTCGGCGATAGAAAACATGACGCGTATTCTATAAAACGATACAGATTTTGTGTAATAGTTGATTTGGTAATGCAGGCGTACTGTTCATTGCCAAACTTGCGCGCCAGAGCAACTTCATCGTTGCCTCCGACATCATCGATCTATGAATGTCTAAATACCATATACGGAGAGAGTGAAAAAACGTGTTTTACCTTCCAGAGGTCCTGCTGCTTGAACGTGGTCAAGAACTCTGGCTCTGGCTCAACGGCAGCCTCCTTCTCGTACTTGAGCTCTTCGGCGAGTTTTTGCGAAAGAAGGACATCACCTGAACCAATTGTTGGTGAGTGGATATCCTGCAAGATGGAACGTATCACAACACACTCGAACCCTCCGAAAACCGGGCAGAAGACACCGAAAACGTCCTTGAAGCTGAACTGCTCAGACGTGGCGAGGCCCATGAAGCTATGGACGTGCGCGAGGCCGCGCTACGAAGTGCAGGCCGTGCGAGAGTTCGAGAAGAGGCAGCAGTGAGCTGACGCAGAGCACGGACGGCAAACATTGTGGACGAAGGAAAGAAATTTGGCGGACCAGTGAAATTGTATCCGGTAAGCACCCACTTCCAAATCAGGCAAGCCTGAACTTCACAAACACCATACAAGCAAGTATGAGATTAGTACAGGAAGATGGACCAGCATGCTTCAGCCATACTACTATGGAAGTAAAAAGCGAGGAGCTTGGTGTCCAGAGAGATCGGTTGAAAGGTAAAAAGGCATAAATTCGCCGTTTATAGGAGCACCACAACGTTACGGCTTCCGCAGATTTTTGACCACGAAGGGGATCCCACAAACACCGCCATTAAGTACCGCACTAACATCAATCCACATCATACGAGACCCCATTGATGGTCAAAAAACGGTCGGAATGGTTCAACAATTCGGTCGTAGCGAAACAAAGGTCAAATTTATCGAACAGCACGAAACCAACGAGGAGAAAAACGAGTACTTATTCACACGCCGATTTTTGGCGATACGGTGGCAGGAAATGAGTCGTGTTTAACCAAGCTGACGAGTGAGAGATCAATTGTCATCACCATCACCGTCCCGATCATTCCCTCCCACCGTCCCGCCAGAGGTTGAACTCTCGGTATTGGTGGTCGCTGCGGCCTTCGCTTTCTTCGACTTCGACTCCGCCTGCTTTCCAGTCCTAGATCTCTTCTTTCCCGTAGCCGGCGCCACCTTTGGAGTCTCCACACGCTGGCTTGAATTTCTCGACGTATCCGTTGGATCAATGGTGGGCACTTGATTCCCATTCTGTGGAGGCGGATATACACCAGGAGGCGGATAGGGATAATATCCTGGAGGGGGCATAGGATAATACTGCACCATTGCTGGTGGCTGACTGGTTCCACTGGATGCGCCCTCAGGTGCTGGAGCTCCTTCATGTCCCGGGGCCATGAACCCAGGGGGAGGGGGAAAGAAATACGGGAAATAACCTTCCGGAGAAGGGTAGTGTGGGATGGCGTGCACGTTTGCTGCGGCTTGACTTTGACCCGGGGTGGGATTTGAAGAACTGGAGCCATTGCCTTGCCACTCCGAATCGCCGCTGGTTGCTGTGAAACCTAGGCGCCATGCGAATAAACATTTATGGAGCGAGAAAAAAAAACTGTACCTTCAAATGATGCTTCCCCATCTGCAGTTTTATTCTTCCGTTTGTATGGACCACGTTTAATGCCCTTCTGTCGCTCTTTTCGCACGCCATCGACACAACTCTCTGGGATACCGTATTTGATACAACGTTCACAAGGTCGTGCTTCGTTGCAGCGTTTACAAGCATTTGCGCAGTTGGTGCACTTCAATAAAGGGTCACAATCAGTTTTTGTATTTGCAAGTGTCTTACCGCCATCTTGACTTGCTTGCGCTTCGTGCGTTGTCCATTTGCCACAGGTGATGCAGGCTGGGTAAACTGTGGAAAGGCTGGAGTCTGACGTAAGCGCTGCGAAGACATGTGGATGTGGAAATCGTAACATACGCTGTCCTGGGGGGTACGGATACAGCATGCCTGGCGCAGCGATGGGGATCATGAGCGGAGGTGCTGAAGCTGCACCACTTGCACCCTCTCCGTGGTTTGTATCTGGAGGTTGAGCAAAGTACACAGCGGGATACCCAGGATATGTGGCACTAAAACCCTGGGGATATGGTGTCATAGTGGGTGGATATGGGTGCTCATGGGCAACCGGCCCTGCATTCTTGGCCTCGTCGTTTGCCATACAAAGGCGACAAGATTAAAGACCGGGAGCCTGAAAGCACGTAAATAGTAGGCGCGGAGCAACGGTGCTACAAACATGAGGAAGATGCAGTCAGTCCCTCTGGATGACATCGCCTGGCCGTCAGGCAGTAGTGAAAACAAGTCTTGCATGGCAAGAAACAGCTAGGTAGACGGGATAGACAAGAGAGAGAACTCACTCCGCTCGAAATGCTGCGTTTCCGATCCGTCGCCGCTCAGAACTAGTGCTCGTCCGCCTCGGCTGCTGTTTCAAGGGGACGATATGATATCGGCGGGAATACAGAGGTTCTCGTCTTCTGAGCTGATTATCCAGTCAGGAAAAGCAATCAGACACAGACGTGAGTGAGACGGCCGAGTGGTAAGGGTAAGAGCATTCACACGTGCGAACCCAAAATTGCGTACGTTTTAGGATGCGGTCCGTGCGCGCCTACTGCCGGTCCTCGACCATCGTCGCCGGCGACGACCAACATGTTGTCTGAAGCGTATCCGCTCTGGAGAAGGTTTGCATTGCTGCCGCCTTGGGGTTTGACAGCCGTCTGCACTTCATGATTCTCCGCCCCAACATCAACGAGCTCCGCTCTAACGCGTCGCTCGCTCAAACACAAATCTCGCTGGTGTGCACAAGCCAAGGACCGTACGCCCAGCCCAGGCTGTCCATTCGTGCGCTGTTATTTTATGTGTTTATCAAACTACACACTCCCCAGTTGCTCGCCTCGTTAGAGACGCTAATGGACGTTCTGCACAGCCCATCAACCTAATTCAATGTGCTCACTCTGGCCACCAGGTTCCTTCGTCATGGTTTCCACCTTCGGCCACTTGCGCGCTGGCATCCTCAACTTTCAGCCATGTGCGCTACGATGCTCACGGTGCCCGTTCTCCGTACAAATTCCATGTTATTTAATCACGCGCGGAAGCTGACTCTGTCGATGGCCGACGGCGTCTATCAGAATCTCGCCAAATATTGGTCATAGACCGTGAATAATGGCAACGTGTTCAGTCAATATCCCTCTTCCCCCACCCTTGTCGTATCCGTCAAATTCGCTGTGTAGTGTATGAAGTGTCCTCCAACAATTTTCTTGTATTTCGCTACTGACTATTGGTCCACTCATCTTCACGGGTGAGCGTTTCTCTGACTCCGAAATTAAATAACATACGACCTTAGTGCTATACGGAGGCACCAGAGAGCACCGTACAGCATGATCGAAGCTTCTGATGTACATAGTACCTACCCGCCCTTAACCCGCCAAATCAATGCAGAAGTCCCGTTTCTTTTTGTTCGATTTGATAAATATACTAACTCCAGCGAATGACAGGGCATCCCGCTCAATCTGAGCGCATCCGGTAAACATTAAATTTAGCGGGGTAGCCATGATGGTGCGCCCCAGATCTCTGTGTTGCGATAATTGTTACGCTATCGATTCGGTCCGTAGTAATCAACGCCTTCCTGAGTCCTTTGAGCCTTGACGAGATATCTCAGGGCTCTCTTCTTTGTAGCATTCGTATGCAAGTGCCTGGAACAGGGTGGTATGACAGGACCCATTTACAATGCCGTTGGACGCTAATCAGACGCCGTGATACTCACCACGCATGTGCAGTCCATGTAGCACCGCCTGGGACATCCCCTGATATCTCTTTCCAAAAATATGCAATCACAGGTTTGGGGTTCCTACTTCTGACATCATAGACATCAGTGGAAATTAAGCAGGATCCATTTTTGTCTTATCATTGTTGTATTTTTCGTCGTCCCTTTCACTTCGGCATTCTCACCGAAAGGCAGTGATCAACCTAATTCACCCTTGTATGTGCGTGTTTCTCCCCACTCCTTGCCTGCACCACAGCTCGAACGCTTTTCTCGGTACGTGGGTAATGCTCTGCTCGACCAACTGTCAATAGCCTGCCAACGAACGTTCTAACCAATCCAAATGGGCTGTACATGTTTTGGCTCCAGTTTACGGCTTGAAAAGAAGCTCATTTTGCTTATCTTACTGCAGTCTGGAGTCAATACTGAAGGACGTACGGTACGCCGTTGAGGTTCATTCTATGTTTATATTTCAGGTTTGTGTTCCATAGCCAGGCAGGAAAACACTCTGGACGAGTGCGTAGTCAAGGCACGGCTTCTTCCGTTGTTTCCTCACTTGATGATGTCACTCTCTTTGTTACACTAATGGTATGAGGGATAGTGCCTGTGCAACTTCTGGCAACGAGGAACATTTACCACCAATTGCGATAGCTCCATTAGAATGGAAGGTGGACATATCTCCAATTAGTACATACACCGTTTCGTGAGCCACACCACATACTCGCTGATTCTCCACAACAGCCAAGAGATACTTACATTTTTCTTTGGCTAGGTTCCCAACTACCAGGTGAAATCTTAATTAAGGACTTGAGTACTGGTATGGGGGGTTAAGGTTGGAAGAGGGGAAAGACCAGATTAAGGGCCTCTTCGCCGCATTGTACGAATCAACGCGCGCTTAAAGCGACAAGGCACCGTGACCAATAATCATGGCGCCTATTCACTATTCACATTTTCGTTCGAGCACGGATCCATGCTTGTACATCCGGAAGGCTGGTTTTCGGAAGGGCAATTGATTATAAGGGGGCACAAAACAGCCGTCATAATAAATAAGTCGAGCAAGAAACTAATGGCTACACTGAGAACGAAAGAGCTATTTAGATACAGGTAGAGATATGATATAGATAGAGGAACTGAAATGCAAGGGGGGTCTATATATGCTACACAACATCGCTACAGTAACGTGGAAGTAGTATAACTGATGATTAGAAAATGAGGATACGCTACCGTAGGAAGTTGTTAACAGTTATCCATTCCATGTTCGAAGGTGTCTGACTTAGACAAGCCACCATGAACCTAAGATCTGCGGTTACTATGAGGATAGTAGCCAGATTGGGGGTACGTGAATTGATTATCAGTCAGGCCCATAACATAGTCCAGCTCGGGCGTATCAGAGGGTTGCTGGGGGTAGTAAGTTCGCGAGCCTTGCATGGTGGTGCATGGAAGATTTAGATAAGACTTCACTTTTGTGATAGCAGTAAATTGCGTACCCATGGCATTTCCTTGCATCTGTGGCATACCGATGACATTCCCTTGCATCTGTGTACCGGTGACACCCCCCTGCATCTGTTGTTTCAGCCGTTCATTTTCGGAGTGAAGCCTTGTCAACAGTCTGGAAGCTGCAAGGCAATTCACCAACATTCTGTAGCAAAAGTCAAACAGAACTCACCCTGAGTCAAGATATCGTGGCGCGTACTTGGATCTTGATGTGTGAGGCCTGCGATCGATGTGCGAAGTTCATTGAAGAGTTCGCTTTCGCGATCGCGATACAGTTTCTGTGTTGCAGCCTTGGGCTGCTTAGAGCTCCCTTGGGGGTGTGCATTGCCACCGTTGGAAGAAGAACCGTAAGGATATTGAGAGGGATCCATGTTAAAGTCTAAAGAATCGTGAATTAGTGCAGAATCAACCCACAACCGTCACGTCCATTTTATAGTACCATGTCGTTGATTACTGGCGCTACAAAGAAAATGATGCTGCACGGAATGACATGCCACGTGCCACACAAGTGAGCTTGTGTTGGAGGTACGAACACCGGTTGGCGTTCAAGGCATACTAGTGAGCACTTCACTCCCCCCGTTCTGAATGGCGACATTCTCAGGGGCCATCAACGTGCCTTTCGGGACCAAAACATAAGCTCACGTACAGCCACAGGTTAGTGCTTTAGCGTTACTTTGAGCTCTTCGTCACGATAAGCATCGTTCTTGAGGTTGCGTTATCGTCTCAAAATTGAGAAGGTCCCTTTCTACAGTGTCCATTAGTTTAATCTCCAGTTGAAACACCAGAGAGAAATAACCCAACGTTAGGTTCAGATCCACCGAGGATGCAAGTTACACGTGCCGCAGACATTGATGAGCTGTGGCGACTGCGTGGTTGTTGGATTGGCTATTTACCTCCTAAGAATCTTGGCGTGATAATCTGGATGGTCCACATACAAACATCTTGTTCGACCGAAATATCCCCTGAAGTTCGCGCGGATAATCGTGGCCTACCATTGTTCCATTCAGAAGTGTGCACTGCCCAGCAATACAGGGAAAAGCCCCCCCACGTTCAGAGCTAAGCGCCTGCATTGTGAAGCTAGTACTAATTTCTTGTATGTTTCCCAACACATATTATCATGCTTTACCTTGTAGAGTATAGTCACGTTACATTACTCCAAGCAGAGAAGGCTATGTGATCAGTTGTCAACCGAAGTGGGCAAGATACCAGACATAAACTGTCCCGCTTCACGTATTACTGTAAGTAACACGTTTTGCAATCGGTTCTCAAGTTTCATATATGCCTCGGCCTTTGCTTACATTGTAAGTAATCGGACTTGACAATGATTGTACGTGCTATGGGTTGTGACGTTCAAAATACGTTCGAGCGTCCAACTTCGGAGTTGTTCACGCGAGGGGAACAGGGGCACCCAGCCTTCGGACGCAACTGATATGATGATGGGCTGGCAGGGTTGTGCGAATTCCAATCGTTTCCGATTGCAGACATCCTTGTTCATCTTCTTACCCGTTCCGGGAAATACTAAGCCTGCAAGGGGTGGTGGCGCGCGCATGGAAACAACATCTCCGTCACCCCGGTTCATAGCGTAGTTTTAGCTTCTCAGTTTTCGTTGAACCCGTGGTCAATTGAACGTCGTAGGCCTTATAACGTATCAAGCCCTCTGAACGAGATTCTAGTTGCACGGTTTTCAGGTAGAAGTAATAAACAGTCTATTAAGCATTTTTCTTGGCTGTACACTAGTATCCGCATCGTTATCACGTTCTGTCTTTGTTCTGTCTTGCGGATAATTTGATGGAATGATTTTTTTTAATGATTCTAGATGGCTTGGAACTGCATCAAGACGACCCTTTACCATTGCTGAGCATTCGGTTAAACGTCGGAATCGCCCAGGCACCAAAGCCCTATTAAGACCTGGTATCTGACCTTGGCAAATGGAATGCGATTCCTGTGCTGAGTCACCGAGTCATCTCAAAGTTCCCAAGCACGACAGATTTCTTCTGGCGTAACCAAAGCAACGGTATTTCTTGTTCAACGATGCTATTCAGAGAGTTTCTGTTGTTCATACCAAAGGGTTTCCTGTTGGTGATGGTCGCTACTAAATCGCTGTACAGATCAGTCGCCTGAATCTGAAGAAAAGGTTTCACTCTTACCTTTCAAGTCAGGTCCTGATTGTAGAGTGAAAGCTTCAGATGATACTACAGCTTGTTCCATGTTAGTCGCTGGTCGCTAAGCGCTAGTCAGCCGCTAATATTTACTCTGAATTTCGTGGTGCTATACACAGGCAAAGCGATTCTTCCAGTAAACTGTGCAAGCGGTGACCACATAGCTCAAAATAGAGGTTTTTTGCTGGAGGAGGGCGAACTGAGTGACGAGCGGCGCGCAAGATGAAGCGATGCACTGCAAACATAAGTACGACGAGGAAATGACAGGTAGGATCTACTAGTAGTGCCTACCGAACTGGCAGTAAGATTTACATAACAGGTAGTTCAGTGGTCCCCAAAGAGTTGGCCAATACGTGTTTCTAATACGCCCAGTTAGTGGCATAATGCTCTGCAAACGGTGAAGTGTTTACAAAACGTGGTTGTAACGTGAACGTTCGGTTTCAGCTCGCAATTTGAGTACTCATCGGTATAGATCTTCCGACTAATCTTAATCAATGGGTTTGATCGGTCCGCAAGCCCTTCAGCACGCTAAGCAATTACGGCTACACACGGTTGTAATCTCAGCCTTCGTGGAAGTTGGTGGTCCAATAAGTAAAGGCATTCCAATACGTGCGTCCAAGGAGCACAATCACATGCCAATCTGCATGCATACATGATTCCACCCTACGAATAACGGTGTGCGGGAAAGCGCCTCGTGGGCCTCAAGAGCTCAAGCATTTAGTCAGATCGATATATCGGAAGCGTGGACTCTTGCAGTATTCCGACCTTGGTTCTATCATAAATAGATTAGCTGCCCCAAACATAGTGGTTTGATTGTCATATATCTAAGGCGGTGGGTATAATCTACACACCTGCACTGCCGTGAATGGCTAAGGATGTCAATGGGTTAAAGTGGTGGCGAGGGAAGGAACGTGTACATGTTGTTTAATCCCAGAGCCGTGGAAGACGTTGGGTCTATAAAGTCCTAGTCAAGCTCACCAAAGCGAAACCCTAAGCTTACGACCACGGTGCTCTTCCCCAGAAGGTCGATATCGACGAAGCCAATCTCCGTTGGTTCTGCCAAAGCATCCACGACTCCAGACATTTAGGTAACTTGTTGTATTTTAGAACTACTGCAACTCCGATCACGAGCAGTACACCAGCTAACAGGAGCCGTCGTTCCAGTGGTGTGAGTAAGCCCATGCGAAGCCCAACTTGGCGTAAGCCCAGTACCCCTTTGCCGTTCCATCTCGAAGTAGAGGCGTATTTCGGGAAACGTGGGCGGAGAACAGGCGAGGAAGGTGGAGTGGGAACGACAATGTTCTCGGAGTTAACCAGGGATTGTAGGTAGTCATCTGACTCCCACTCATCCACTGAGGTGTCTCTGGTGTTTGTGATCATCGGCGCATGCCATGTCTGCACAACACTATCCTTGCCCATAATTTCGCGTACACGCAGAGCAGGGTGAGATGGGGGGTAGGTAGTGAGTAGGGCATCAGCTTGGCGAAGGAGGTAAGGTAAAGAAAGTGGTGGTGCTTTGTTTCGGTGAAGCTGTTTGCCCCTGTGAGGAGGTGGGGAATGCTGCAGCACAGATTTGTTGGATGTTGGCAAAAGATTCTTTGCTTCCGTCGGGTTACATGAGGGTAGAACAGGGGACACATCGTGGTCAACGTAAGAAGCAGAACGTGGCGACTGAGAAGTTGTCACTGGCTGATGTGTTGGGGGAGCCGCCAGAAGGGGATCTTTCTGGGGGGATCGATCCGTGGGACCGGAGTCGTTGGATGAGGAACGTGGCCCCAGCGAGACGGTAGATAACCGAAGAACGGAAGTAGTAAAGGTATTAGACTTGCCCACATCCGTTCTTCGATGGAGAGTGCTAATTTCGTTTTCCTCGGCGTCCATCCCATCCGAATCGTTCGTCTCCGTTCCAGGAGAAGCAGATGAACATGCAGTGATGGTGGTATTGAGATCGGAGGTAAGGTTCGCATCCACGTTTGGGGAATGCACATCATGTTCAGCATCGGCTGGTATACCAGTGCGGGCGCCATTGTCCGTATCGGTGGACTCTCGTGCGCCCAACATGACCGAGTGCGCACCATGTGTCCTGGCCAGCGGTGCATCCGTTCTTTGATGAGAATCGTTACCCTGGTGCAAGTCTCCCAAGTCATCTAATACACACACATCCCCGTCAGGCTGCTGGTCCTCTGAAACGGGAAGGGGTGCATCTCCGTTAACACTCTCGGCTGTTGCATAAGTGGGCGCATTCATCACCGGCTCCCCATCGATCAACTCCGGTAATGCGCCGAGCAGCGAGTGTATCATTCCCCCTTCATCGTGCCCGACAAGCAATTGAATAGATGGTTTTCGATAGATGATGACCTAGAGTAAAATGGTATCCATTAGAAAATCCCAGTCGTTAGAAGCCTAGATCGCACACAAAACAATGGGTCGGGTGTTGACCAGCACAGAAAGGTTAATAGATGTGTAACACGGAGTGGGATGAATGACATGTGATACTGATTTGGTATGAAAGTTGTACCCAACTTACAGCAGCAGTTAACCACACAACAGCTACGGGTTCGCGGGAGAGCAAGAAGTCCCATACGTGCTGTATCAGCGGAAGAGTCGGGACATCGTGAGAAAAAAGAGTGAGCAGATTCGAAAGCGCGTGGTATGGAAGAGGGGATATGCTGTGGTAGAATAGAAACGGCAAAAGCAACGCAACAGTTAGGCACACAACGGGGAGAGCATGAGTTAAGGGACATACCCCTCGAGTAGTTCAGCATATTCTGGGTCCACGAGTCTCAGTAAGTTTCGCAAAATTCTAACCTAGGTTAACTCTGTGGGTGCATGTGCCCTGACCGCACTTACCTGAGCAATCCGACCACTGGCTCCAACCCAATTCCCATCGAATCCCGTACCCTGTGCAGTGCCATCTTTTCTACACAAGGAAAATGAAGTGGTCTGGGGAGAGTGAGAAAGAGTACAGATATAATATCATGGAAGCCCTGGAAATAATGGAGAGAGCGGCGTGTCCGGAAAAGGGAGAGTAAGAGAGCATGAAGGTCATTCTGGAGTGCATCACGGGATGCTGAGCTAGATTCTAAAGCACATTCTAAGTCACCAAGGCATGGAACAAGCGCGAGTCTCTGACCTAGAGAGTAAAGGACAAAACTACGGTCGGTATCCAGCTTTATCTGACGTTCGTCAGGGTGAGGGTCTGTGTTCTCATAGCCATAACTACCATTGCCTATCGCCGGATTCGAAAGGCCCTGAGCAGTACATTCTACCTCAGAATAAGGTGGTGGATCAGAAAGTGGTTGTACACCGAGCAAGGCTGGCCTAAGGACTGGCTCAGTCTATTCCGCGACACTCCCGCGACACATACCATATTCTGACTCTATCTTCTCCAAATCCGCCGGTCTGCAAGCTACGTTCTCGAAGTAATTCCCAGGTGGTCGTTTCCTCGTTGGCCATGGTGTCTCCAGCACCAAATATTTATGTAATTAGGTGGTATTTTTTGACCTTATTATGTAACATAATTTTACCTTGGGTTAATTATTTAATTAACCTTTCTGTGGAAGGTTGTTGTCATTGACCTCGACCTGTAAACCCTTACTCTAGAGCGTTTGTACCGAATTCCATCCAGCTTGTTAGCTTGTGGACGGTCCCTCAACGCGCAAAGGCTATTCGACGTTCTTGGACGACACACAATACGTTCACATCCAGGATTGACATGCGCAAATCGTCGTGGCTGCCATCCTCTGTCCTTATTTTTGGTCAAACTTCAATTCATGCTCTCCTTCGGTCGCCACTTACCGTACAGGTTGAGTCTTTGCTCGAATGCGGGAGACTTGCAGATGCCGAGGAACTATTAGACAGGGCCACGATTGCAGGCATTCAGGTATGGCACATTAATATCTTGCCTTGCCATCGACCGACTGACAATGGTTTACTAAATGTCGCCATCAGCCGGAGATCCAGCAGTATCTGAATCAATGTATTGCATTCAAGCTTATGGGGCGGACACAGTTTCAAAAAGCAGCGCGGCATTTCGTGGAAGGGGCGATTGACCCTCGACTGTTATTGACATACTTTGAGGAACTGCGCCCTGCATTGTACGAGAAGACCCCTTCAGCTTTCTTATCGGAGGACAAACACAGGGTAAATGCGCAGGATGACTACATGGAGGTAGAGATATATGCTGGTATAGACCAGCACAGGCCCAGCGAAACCAGCGTCGACGACATAAGTGAGTGCAGCTTCCTTACTACGATTTTTTTAATTCCACATTCTGTACCGCTTTCCGTCCATCAAATCAGCGCACATTATATAGCATCCAATGATTTCTTTCCTGGATGGCGTACCAAGAAGCGCATCTCTTCCGCCCTTATGTTGTTCCGCCCCATCATACAATACTGATCTATGAAATGGGCGCTGACATGTAGTCGCGACGAACTTAGTCAGGAATTATTCTCCCCATTTGCGTCCTCAGATGCATCTCGAAACCTACGATTTGACGGATTCTGTGGCCAGTACAGAGCCGTCAAGTTCGGTCAGTGGAACCCGCACACACCCCGCGACAATTGCAATGCGGGATGCACTGAAAAATGAAGCAAATGAAATGGTAAAAGGAGTTTTAAGCGCTATGTTAACTGAACAAGTCAACTCTGGTACAAAAGAGGTCGTAGAGGTATGTGAAACCTCTTCTAATCATTAGGCTGAAGTTCGTTTATTTTTTTCTGTCGCATTGGAACCACTCGGCTATGGATTGGGACCCTTATTTAACATTGATGAATAGATCACATCTACCGCTCTTGCACTTTGTTATGCACATTCAGGGGATATCCCCTCATTATTGGCGTCCTTCCTACCATTGCAATCTCAGTCAACAGCGCGAACTACATCCAGATCTCCTTCAAGATTGGCATCCCAGTCATCATCTTCGTCATATATTCATCCTCCACCCTTAGAGGTATCCACAGGCGTATCCAGCCACCCTTCCTCACCGCCCTCTTTATCGCCGCGTCCACCCACTATGACAATCCGTCCCCACGTCCTCGCTCCAGTCCTTGCAAAACTCAGTCTTTGGGGACCTCTTATAGAGTTATGGCGTGCTGTTAGTGACGTACGAAAACTGATTAGTGTGTTAGCCGGGTGGGTCACCGCCATAACTCACAATGTTTTGAATATACCGATCAACTTCCTTCCATCAGGCTTGTCGAAGAGACGTATCACGATCCCACAGTTCCAGACCCGCTTGGTCAGATATATGCAATCTTGTCCGCATTACAACAGCCCGAACGGCTGGTTGTCGGTGTGGGGATAACAGTTTCGACGATTAGTGAAACGGAGAGGCAATCGCTGATACAGAAGTGGGGCCCATGGCTTGCGATTCGGGATGTTGAACGAGGATTGGCTGTGCGTGGCATCGACAATGGTTTTTCTCAGTCTTCGCTTCATGGATCCTTGACAGCTCCTCACATCAACACCGACACGGACTCGATCATCCACAGTCGTAGGCAGCCGAACAAAAGACAAGGAACAGGAAAAAGCAGATGAATTTGCCGTACTGGCGGAGCTTCGGAAGGCACGAGCGGAAGCTGCGAAAAGGTATTTGGAATGGCTTATCGTGGTCAAGGGACGGGAGGTTTGTTTGGTTTATGTCTTCACTCAGTGTTTGGCATAAATTGGATTGCAGGACCCGTCTCTCCGAGCCGAGGTAGTACACGACTGTATTGATGATCTGTTCAAGTACTTGGAGGACGAGGCGGTCGTGAAGTTATGGAGAGCGAAAGGTGTGTCAGCTTTGAATACACCGCCCTTACTAGCAGGTGGGGAATATGGGAATATGCTAACGTGAGGTTTTCCGAGCTGCTTCATATGCCTCGTCACCAACAAGTCCCGTACCACCCGCCTTACTCCCGACAACTCCTTCACCCCAGGCCATTCATCCAACTTCAACTAACGCCATTCCGCTACGACCCCCCTTCCTATCGTATTTTGCATCGACTACACCCGACTCACCATCCAAACGTGCACGCATAAAGGCACTTCTTATCTTGCAGGCGACTATCTACCGTGGATCGGAAGGTATAGCAGTCGCGACACGTGTGCAGGAACGTCTTACCCAGGGTGGCTGGGGGAAGGTGCTGAGTCTTGAGATGGCTGTCCTGCATTCCAAGGTAGGAGAATTGATTAGACATTTATCCTTCATTGCTGCCTCACTTGACACCCCTGTGCAGCTCTCCCCCCCATCCATGGTCCTTCGTGCACTACATGCGCTTCGGGACAATGCAACTGCGGAAACTTATGCATCGAGTGGAGGCACGCGTGGTGTTATCAGTCCTCGCATCGCCTCAAACGCGGCTGAAGGGTGTGGGTTAGGAGAGTGGGCGAAGTGGTTTGTAAAGGCGATGGAGGACAGAGGGTCCATTGCCAAGAGTCTCAGCGGCCTCAATTCGGAGAAGCTGGAGAATACTGGAGGGTCGGCAGAAATGCTGAAGACTTTGGTACAAGTCTATACGGAAGAAGGGTACGTTACAGCGTCTTTGAATCAGTATTTGGTAATCCGGCTTGTAGCGACATGCAACAGGTCTCAAGATTGTTGAGTTCCCAGGCGGAAAGCTTGGATGTCGTGGATGTGAGTAGTTCCATGCAGAATGACACTTCCTCCGCGTACCAAGTAATCACCCGTTACTTGAACCTTTTTTTTCTTGAGCATATGGTTTAGCATCGTTGATGAACTTCAGCTGAACCGCTTTGTCGTATTTCCTCTGCTGAGCTAACGGACTTCCTTGATACCCAGATAATCCCACTTGTTCCTGCATCGTGGCCTCTCCATGTTGTGTCATCCTTCCTCATCCGAACGCTTCGACGTTCTCTACATGCAAAGCATGAGGGCCAAATCGTCAAAGCGATATCCGCAGGGCAGAACCTCGATTTTCTTCAACAATCCTACGTCACCATACGCGACGAAGGCGCGATAATCGAGGAGGCTGTCGAGGATGACGAGGGCGGTGGGAGTGCGGAGGACTTTGATGAGAAGGGCAGCCTTGTTGAGAAGGTGGCAATGCAACTAGGACAGGGCGACGTGCACGTAGCGGATTTGGACACACGCAACGGAGGTTAACGGTCTTGCGTTAGGACCCAGCCAGGTGGTTTCAGAATTAGATCTTGAACACATTACGTGGAGATGCGGTAACGTTTTGTGCTGGATTACACACTGACACTGATGAACTCTGCGTGTGGGTTACCCTTTGTATGTCCGAGTTTCAGCCAAAACACGGGTACGTAAATTTCCAATGTATCATAGAGAGCGCTGATTGCTCGACTGAATGGAGAACCCGATAAAGGTTGGGGCTGTTAGGCGTGGCTAGTCTTACTGACCCTGGAGCAACGTTTCCGAAATTATTTTGCTTTATATGACAGTTCTGCGGCCCACAAGGCGTGCGGAACATGATAATCACCGTTGCCATACAGTGGGAACCCGTTTGCAACGCATTCTGACGTTGACATCCAGTCTCTTCCACACAAATGAAGGTGGACAATTTCAGCAGGTAGGTATCCTAGTTGCACGTTCAAGTACACCACCAGGCAAGTTCTATCACGTTCTACCCGAGTTTCTGGTGACTAACTTACAGTTGCACGGCTTCCTTCCATCATGCAGAAAGCAAAACTGAAGCGTGGAGATGGGCTTGCCATAAGCTACGGTCCCCGGCGTCGATCATTTCAAGTTTCGGGGTTGGCCATGTAAGAACCGGACCTGCTCAGACAGCGTATCAAGAACGAGTGTAAATGACTTTCTGATATCCTGATATGAAATACAAATAGCTGGCGGTAGGCCAAACACTCGTCCCTGTCACTACGGACTGGACAATGGGCATCGGTGCATTCTTCAAGGTATTACCACAATACGCTGCAGCATGTAACCTAGAAATCCTGAGGGCAGGTTATTGCATCCGGAATCTAGATCGGGGTCATTAGCAACCGTCAACTGCGAGTCAGTTGGGTCTGGACGCGGTAAGTCAGATCCAAGAAGGACGCCCTGGACATGGTGCTCGATGAACTGGGGGATCCAGATAAGGCAGTTGCGACCTAGACACACCGCCACTGCCAGTAAAGTACTGCTTCACGTCGGAATCAGCAGCTGTTGTACGTTTGTCATGATCACCATTGAACACAACTGACAACCGTTGTTCACAAAATAGAAAACAGTGACACAGGATCTGCAACTCCATCTGTTCATTTTGGAATCTGTACGGCTCAAGAAAGCAGAGCCTATCATGTATTGACTTGGTCCCTCTCTATCTTTGGAACATAAGTGGACAACTGGTTCCGCCGTTCCGGTGCAAACAACACTCCATCAAGCGACCAATATGCGAGGTGATTCTGATTCGGATATATTGAACCCGGTCGAGTTGACAATGACAAACGCATGCGCTAATACAAACGCCTATTAGCCTCATTCATAAAGCGGGAAAAGCACAAGATTCTGTCGATCGATATCTCTTTCTTGTGAAAGTTGCAAGTCAACACTCCTGCAAAATTTTCAGGATAAACAGACGCTTACGCCAGGGTGGTGACACGAGGTGTGACGCACGCGCATCCGTGACAGAGATAAAGTTGCGGAAATCACATGCCAATTGGCAAAGTATATCAGCCTGTTTGTCTTGTCGTTGTTCGCCATCGCGCAGTCTTCCTTGTCTCCCACCATCCTGGCGGTCGCATCTGTGCATCCTTTCCCTTTCCCAGAAATGACGACAGAAACTCAGACTCAGCTCAGAGTCCCCGAGCTCACCGCTCTTTCTCGCATGGCTTCCATTCCCCTCGTGGCGTCATCTCTCGACCAAATCCACTCAACGTTATCCTCCAATTTGCTCACTCGTTCCCCTTACTGTGTCGCTCAGGCACTCTCCCAATCCGCATACAACTACTCACAGCCTCTTCAAGCACGCTTAGCACCCCTGATTGTCCGTGCGGACGGCTATGCCAATAAGGGACTGGATATCGTCGAGTCTAGGTACCCATATCCCTTCAAAGCCAAACCAGCAGACGTAGCATCATACGTCCGGCAGAGACGCCAGAGTGTTATGTCAACCGCGAACAAGCAGTTTGACCAGAACGTCAAGTCCCCCGCTCTAGGTGTTGCAGAGGGGATCGACAAGGCGAGTAGCGTGCATGTGGCATTCTGATTTCAAAAGATATTGACAAGGTCTCATAGCGCTTCACACCTCTCGTTGATTATTTTGAACTCGCTGTGAGCAAGGTCGGCAAGGACTCAGGGGCGACTTCGCCACCATCGTCCCCGTCAGAGCGTCAGTACCAGTATCAGCGTGCCTATAACCTGTCGATGCACCTGAAGGACAATTTGTATGTCTATTCTTCCGAACATATCAAGCAACTGCAGCAACAAAGTATTTTGGTGTCCGTCCCATTGACCTATAATGATTTTATGTTCTCATACACGTTGCAGACAAAAGGCTACTGAAACCGCAAACGCTATTCAGGACTTGGCATCAACGTCATTGACCCAGGCACAAGCTCGTATTCATACGCTCTCAGACAGCATGCTGCAGGAATTGCAAAAGCTTCAGCAAACAACTACCGCACTCCCGCAAACGCTTCAGTCGATGTACCCTGATATCTCGAAATCGGTCAAAGGGTTACGCGACATTATTACGACGCCAGATATGCCCGTGTCAGAAAAAGTTAACCGTATGGGCAAGGAAGTCAAGGAACGTGTTAGCCCATTGCTGGAGAAGTTTTCCCAGAGAATAACTGAACTCGTCGATGTTCTCAGCGCAAAAAAGGAGGAGGGGAAGAGCACAGGCGAAGCTGATGCTAACAACAGTGACTCGTAAAAGGTTTTTGTTATTGTGATGCGGCACGACTGTTGCAGCTCGTCGTGATTGCGCATGACATCTGTTTTATCTTTCTAGATTCTAGACACTAGACCGTACATTTATTTCTACCCGTATGGTTTTCATTTCCATTATTATTGTATGGACAGATTTGTTACTTCTTCATCCGGGCTTGTTTGTAGCACTTCTTCTTACTACCGACAGCAGTACGTATGCCTGTGCAACTCTCCGATTTTTGTTGTGCAATCGATTTCATGCCGTGACTTACATCCACCTATGAGCAAACGGTTGTGACTTATGTGCAGGTAAGTTGCCACAAGTTGAAGTGGAACATTTTCGATGCAACGGCGCGGCGTACTCTCGCCGCTGCTGAGGTTCTCCACAGAAAGGCCATTCAATCACTGGGTTCCAGCAGTGGCTGGCAGGAGATTTCAAAACCCCCCTCTATGAATGTCTCCAGACAAAATCCCCACTTTCTTTTGACCACTAAAACAGCCCTACCTGATGACGATCACCGCATTGCATCTTGTCACATCAAACAAACGCTCCCTCCGATTACATCTCATATACTTTGCTTAAATGCAGACAGCTGCATCTGGATCAGATCTTCAGAGCCTTGACACTATCTAGGTTGGACCCGATAGTACGTTCTGCGCAGAGGAGCTCAAAGCACTGTTTGACATCGATATGGCGTCAAGGTAGGCACGCACGTGGCGAACAGGGACACGGTTGTGGAACTGCTCCCACTCGCTGTCGACACAATCGAGCGTGGTGATGACATGGCATCATCTAAGTCAAATGATGGTCAGGAAGACGACAACGCTCTTCAAATGCTGGCGCGTTCACACACGAAGTGGGTTCCTGCCCTCGCAGTATGTTATATGGCAATGGCCAGGGGGAGCTGTGCAAGGCTGCTGAGGCGATGTTTAAATCTGCACTTGAAGCAGTCGAAAATACCGCGTGTGGCGGGAACACTGGTGTCTTCTCTCACGACGAGAATGCGCTCGAGATGAAGCTCATGGTGTGGTTAGGTGTCGACTGGAAGAGGGTGCTCAAATGGGCTACACTTGTGTGGATGGGAGTGCTCGCGTTCGATGCAGTAGGAGTATACAAGGGGAAAGTTGACTTGAGAAGGTGGCAGGGATGAATGAGGCGGCAAGTGTGGTAGTAGGTGACAACGTTCGAGTTCCGTTCGGGGCAGTAGGGAGGGGGTTTGTGGCGGATATGATTGTGACAACACGCCTTTGAATATGTTGTGGCTGCAGAAAGCACCAGATTCGTGATGAAGGCGGGTATATAAGCGACGTGGATTGCCTTCAATGTTCTAGTATGAACGAGCGTCAGTGAAAAATTCGAATTCTAGAACTTTATAGGAAGAAATCACTGCGCAGCTGCCGCCTAAAGTGACGCACAACGTGCGGAGCTCAGGCGGTCGAAAGCACTATATTCACGGGCGAGACAAACACCTTGACACTTGTAAAGGTGACTTGCCGTTTTGGGACCAGTCCCTATGTCGACAGGCTCATTATCGTCTCTTGAACTAAAAACATCAACTCACCATGGGCAACTCAATCGCCATTAGTAGCAATACACTGGGTTGGCCTGTTTGTTCTGTTTTACACACCATTAGTATCGCTTCCCAACTGGCATGAGAATATCAAGCGTCTCAATCGTGCCCACCCCGTCGAAGCCATGACTCCCGATTTTTTCATTCACCGTAGTATTCGAAAGGTTCATGATTCGTTTGCTGGCTCTCCTCTGTGCTCGTTGCTGATAAAAGTTCCACGTGCTAACAGCTCGCAGATATATGTATGTCTAAAAAGTTTGGGTTAGAGGGTGAACTCTGTCTTCTGTTCCCCACCCAAAGGAATGCAGAACACGGGAAAGACTTCATCCGTAGTCAAGCACTAGAAGCCAGTAAATCAGCGGACGTCGGTAGTGGTCCGATACGACGTCAGTGTGGCTGGGAGTACTTTGATCAGTGCTTCCTGTGGTCTTAGATCCATTGCTAGTCGAGTTTTACAACGTATTCTGCAGTGCTGAGACGTTCAAAATCGCAAGACAGGTCTGGCAGCATTGTTGCCTCGGTATCTCTTTTCGATTCGCTGAATACTGTCTCTCAGTCTTGGCATCGCTGGGTTCCCGCAAATCGGAATTTCCATGTGCTTATGGAAAGCATCCATCGAAAGAGTTTTGGTCCTGAAACCACAGAATGAATCTGAGCCTCCGTTGGACACAGGTTCGGATGCGCTTCGCCGGCGAATAGCTGGGCTTTTCGTTCGCAACGAGTCAATGCCGAAGCGTTACCGAGGATCATGTGTTGCTTTTCCCTTCTGGCATGTCCGCTTTATAAGTAGAATGCGCACCAATTATTGATGGGGTCCCTCCCTGCAGAAAACAAGTTGGGGTAAGACATCGTAAACTGGTCGTAGGAGGATGCAGCCACGACCCACATGGCCTTCAAGCTTGGGCAATCAGCTTTCTCTCTACGCGTTGCAGTCGAATTACCTGAGAAAATTCGGCCGGTTGCCATATTCTACGGCTGTGGTCTAGATTCTGATATCGATACCTGGACCAGAGTCCGACCAACCCCCTCTTACAAACTACGAACATCCCGGAAACGCCTTCGCGCCCTAGAGAACAGATACGACTTCTTGCTCGTCATCAACGAGACTATCCAACGTCGATGTTTTACGCCGATATCGTCATCACGTGTGTGGTTATGGGATTGCGCTTCGCGGGAGGTGAGGGTCTCTTTGGGAGACTCTCGCTCAGTGTGTTGCACAATTTTACTCACCCTGGCCTCCTCGTCAACTCCCGGATGCGATACCACACTCTCCTCGAAGCACACCTTGCAACGACGTTCGAAGACACCTACTTTGATCAAGACGCTATACTGATGGAAAGAAATTCTTGCGACTTCTCAGAACGTATGCATACCACGAACATTATCCAAGTACGTGTACCGGGGAAGCTGCGAAGTCTGTCGTCGCCGTCTGCCTGCTGATGAAATTGACTCGGAGTACGGAGGATACGGAGGTGTGTTCTCGCTTACATTCACGAGGATCAAGACTCATCAGTGGCATCCCATGACGTACTGGAGGTCGAGCTTCGGTACGACATTCACTTCGTGCTGCCCATATATGTACAATACTGCCTCATTATGAGCGGGAGTGGGCAGCGGGATATGGGATAGAGGGTTTGGTGAGGGTAAGTGTAGGGACGGAAGCCAGGGGGGCACTTTTGAAGGCCGTAGAAGGTTGTGCTGAGAACTGCTGAATCGGCTTAAACAAAACCAGAAGGTCAGGATGTACATCGTACTACCAAGTGTGAGAAGTTCGAAGGATTGAATTGGGATGACGACCTACTCAGCCACAGGAATGTCGATCCCATGGCAAATCACCACAAAAGCCATGACATATGTGTTAGAATTCGCGCGCTGAGGATCACGATGGGTTGATGGGTTGTGACAAACCAGGTCCAAACGCGATGAGATTACATGGTAATACGACTACGAAGTATTTATCTGTAGCTAGAAAAATCAATATATCAAACCCAATGACTACTGATTGATGTCTTTTGAGTTTGCCACGAGCTTGACATCGGTGTCGGACCCCGGCGGGTTTTTCGTGAGCGGTGAGTTAACTACTGATAGACATTAAGTAACACCGAGTATCCACCAGTCCTCGTTTAGCAATCCCCCATTATGACTGCCATCGTCGCAGTCAGCAGCGAAACCCTGGGACATGCAGTCCCGCCATTTACTTCTCATGCAATCTCTGTGTCACTCCCCACATGGAGGGACAACGTCGGGTACGAGGAAGGCGAAAAGCGTGTCGTCGAGGCTATGGTAACAGGATATCCACGATTCTTTATCCATTTGAGTATCCAGAAAGTATGTTTCTTTTGTTTCAGATCGGTGCCCGTCTCATCTACACGGATGGCCAGCTTGCTATCATCTGCGAGCAAAAATTCGGCATCAACGGCGAAAAGTGTTTATTGTGTCCCTCAAAACGAGTAGCGGACCACTGCAGAGCATTCATTCTCGCGCGCGCGGCCCTTGCAGGTATCTCCACCCACGTCCGCCTTGTCCAATATTGCATCTGTCCCGAGGATTTACCCTCCCAGTTATCATACTCCCAAAGGGCAGTCTCGCCTGACCGAGTCGGACTTCACATCGCACTGTTCCCAGAGGATATCTTCCCAATCGCGAGGCAATTCTGGCAGCATGCAGGAATGGGCATCTCGTCCAGACTTGCCGATCATTGTCTCGCCTTGCTTGACTCACAACAACCGCAGTCACCTGTCTCACCACCGCAATCTCCAATCTCTTCGCGCTCTCCCTTTATGGCCCTCAACAGGCACTATTTTGTGAAACATGTACCTAAAGCACCGACTTCGGGTAATGGGGAATGCAAATCATCCACCTTGCTTTCCGCATCTCGACCAGAAACGTTAAGCCGAGACCAGACAACTTATATTGAAGAGCGATACGGGAGGAATTTACCTCTGAGCGCCGGAGAATATGCAAAGAGGGCTTTACGGAGACGTATTGCGGGTGTGCTTGTGCATGACACTATGGATGATGGACCTCAGGGTCCGTCTGCCGGAGCGCTGGACGTCGAGGTCGGGCCGAGCAGCAGGGGCGTCAAAGATGTGACGGAGGATGATGTCTTTCTCTATCCTACTGGCATGTCCGCAATATGGAACGCACACCAACTTGCTCTTGCAGTTCGACCTGAAGCCAAAAGCGTCTGTTTCGGGTAAGTTGACAGGGTGTTTGCGGAAATATCGAGTTTTCACTGTGGTCGCTGCCCAGATTCCCATATACTGATACACTCAAAGTACTTGAGAAGTGGGGCCCTGGTTGTCATTTCTTGGGAAATGGTCTGGACTCGGACATTGATACTCTGGAAAATATAATTGAACAAAAGTTGAGCGAGAACCCATCGACCTCGCCTATACTCGCCCTTTTCACGGAGTTCCCATCCAATCCTCTCTTACGCTCACCCAATATTCCTCGTCTCCGCACCCTGGCGGACAAATACGACTTTCTGCTGGTCATCGATGACACGATCGGGAACTTCGTAAATATCGAGGCTCTTCCATATGCCGATATCACTGTTAGCAGTTTGTCCAAGATCTTCAGCGGTTGTGCCAATACTATGGGTGGCAGGTATGCACCTGGAGATTTTCTCTGTTTTCTGTCTACTCATCTGGGATTCATACACGCAGCCTTGTCCTGAACCCTCACGGTCGTCACTATGTTGCACTGAAGCAGTATATATCTGCCAACTATGAAGACATCTACTTTAACGAAGATGCGCTTTTCATGGAGCGCAATTCTCGTGATTTCGCTCAACGCATCCATATCATTGACGCCAATACCCAAGCTGTCTGCGATCTCCTGCGTTCTCGCTCCCTTGCAGGGAATACTACCCATCAGGGAAATATTGCGGTCAAGGAGGTGTACTACCCTAAATACACTACCCCATCCAACTATGCGCAGTGTCAGCTCCCTCACAGTGGATACGGTGGGCTCTTCTCGGTCACATTTACATCCCTTGCGGCATCTCAGGCCTTTTTCGACGCGTTACCGTGTCAAAAGGGTCCAAGTCTCGGCACAAACTTTACACTCGCGTGTCCATATACGATTTTGGCGCACTTTAATGAGCTGGAATGGGCAGCAGGGTATGGTGTTGAGGAGGGGCTTGTGAGGATTAGTGTTGGGATGGAAGAGAGGGAGGTGCTGATGAGGTGGTTCGAGGTTGCGTTGAGCGCAGCTGATGCAGCTGTGGCCAACTAAAATTGCACAGGCAACCAGTCAAGGGGCGTTAAGTCCTGCGGTATTGTTCGCTTGTCTTAGATTATCTAGGGAAATCAAGGAATATGTATGTACTCTTGTCGCCTCTCAACTAGGTTTCAAGGCAATCTCAAGGCGAGCTTGATTGCCCAGATGGGTACTCTACGGCTAGTTGCAGTGGCGGTGGAAGGGTGACAGTGCAGCTGCATGCTTCCTGGTCATCACCCCAGGACATCATGGGCCATGAACTTTGAAGGGCCCATCCAGATCACCTCCGTAGAACTCAAAAAAGCACGACATCACCCACTACATGCCGCTATGTGGGCCACCCCTTCATGATGACATGTTCTTCTCTTCCGATGGAGCAGGACATAGCTCTCAGATATTATGAGAAGCTCGCACACGGAAGTGACCTCTGCCACACTTCCGGCGCCCCATTTATACAGGGTGCTGGTACCAACCTTACTATACAGGTCGGGGCAAGTGCGATGTATACCCATTCATCCAAAATCGTTGATATCAAAGGAAGGTGTATCATGCGACACTTCCCGGATGGGAATACCTGGCAGCAATTACGCTCTGTCACAGATCACCTAATAATGCCCCGTGGTTATGATGGAGGTTAGGAACAATGATTTGAACTTGCTGTTCCCAGGTCTATGGTCATATCGTGCTTTGCTCCGATGCTATGCACGCGACACCTTTACAGTGGATTCCCGGAAGTATCCCTCAAATGGCCCGAGTGAGGACAACATATGATTTGAAGAATGGTGTCTGATGACGGTCTGTAATTCATTAAATGACACCGATCGAGTGGAATACCCCCGAATGCGAATCATGTGCAATTCGACGGACGGTGCTGTGGAAGACAGTAGCGGAATGGAGAGATTTTAGTTGGGCGCAGAACGTCCCAAATGATCATAAAACAGCAAGTCCGTCAAGTCACGTACATGGTGACCCGCGCACGTGACCTGTTTCCGACTTGGAAACAAGACAGCGGTACGTACAGTATATGTACTCAGCATTTCAGGCATTCGAATCTACCGGACCCCGCCTCAGTCTCACCTTCATCTTCCGAAGCTTGTTGCCGTGTTCCTGTGACGGCACCACGTACCCACCTACCGATGATACGATTCCGACACGTCTCGCTTGTTTTGGTTCGTTCTCAGGAGGCGGAGGTATAACCTGTACAATGGACTGGGTCTCAATGTCATGGACTTCTATTGATCCATTCTCCAAAAGTGCCGTGGCATTCGGATAATCCAAACCTACGGTTCAAATCCACATCAATGCCATGCTGAGGTATTACGGCTCACTCACAAACAGACAATGGGTGGCTTGAGAACGTGAGGGTCCCCCTAACAGGATCGCCTTCCCCAGTAATAAATATTCCAATAGTGGACGCGCCTGTCCAGGACAAAATGAGGAACTCGTTCTCGCTCACCACCAAAATGAACGGTTTCACGGGTACCACACTATCTATGGCCTGGCTGACTGGGAGAAGCGAGATCATCTGAGAATTCTGCACGTCAACCACGTTGTAATTGTCCGCATCTGCAATGCAAAGATGGTGCCCCGTTTGCCGTGCGAGTCGGGTCCCAGGTTGGAACGGGATGTCCTGTCGAGTGGCTAATTTCAACAATCAAGGAACTATAAACAGGAAGCCACTCGCCTTGTGGAATTGTAACCGTTCTTCACTGAGGCTGAACAATGAAATTGAAATGCGCTTAATTACGCATAAGTCGACTGGCTGGAGTCTTGTGTGTGGATCGTGTGGTGACGGAGGGGATCTCAGGAGACATTGGTGGTCCACCGTAAACGTGTCTACATTGCGGATGGGCTTGACGTTCGGGATGGGGTCCAGGGATGGTATGGAGTAGAAATGAATTTGTCGATCTGAATCACCGCGGTTAGCAGTCGGACAGAAACCGATGATACTTACCAGACAAAATGAGGACGCGTGATAAATAGGGAATCAGGACCAGCTCGTCGATAGGTTTGCTATTGGGAAGGCTTTGGCGTGATGAAAGGCTGTATGATTCTGACAGAGGTGAGCAACTAGAGTATGCAGTATGGTCCCTATGCTAACCTTGCTGATCCGGTCCGACGTGAATGGTGTACCGTAGCAGCGAACCATTCATACATCCTACATAGACCTCGGAGCCTAGACTAGGTTCAGTCTTGATGACATACGGCAGACGAGCACGGTGTACCCAATGCTTGTGCGCAGGATATCTCGCCTGAATCCACGGCAGACAAGACTGGTTGAAGGATGTACGGTTGCAGGGCCAATGACATGTTTTACTTCCGGCGAGAGTTGAAAAGGAGTAATATTTCAGTTTCGTCCGTGTCACGCTGCCAAGCCATGCACACACTCTTGTGCATGCCCTTCTCATCCTCGTCACCGTTCACTACGGTCAACTGCACCTCAGCGATTATTACGCCCTAGAATGGCTCAGCGAAGAGCTTCCATATCAATGGCGAGCCCCAGACTTGCGGCCGCCCGTGAATCACCTTCAACCTCATCAGCGCTTGCATCGAGCGTCTTGGGTCCTGAATCAGACGAGTGGGTCAAGCAGTGGATGCAGATCAATGCAAGAGGTCAGCTCAGACGACAGACGTTGCACGCATACGTTCATGTGATCCTGGTCCAGATCTGATCGACTCCCATATCGTTGCTGTAGAGGCAGACGCATCTGTCGAACATGCCTGCGAAGTAAATCCTAAACGATATGTTGGCTCGTATTGAAACTAAAACCGTCGTAGTTGCTTCTAGCTGAAGATATTCCCTGTCTTGCCGTTAAAGCCTTTCCAGGCAGCTCTACGACTAATCTTTACACTGGTCTCTTTGACGTGAGTCGATCTGTCATGTTCGAGTTCAGTACCTTACAACCAGGGTAGTTCTCAGATGTAAATGCGTTCTTGACATTGGCCGCGACTCGGCATACTATCCTGCCTCACGAGCTCAAAGCAAACTCACAGGCAGATCAAATCATGTCTGCAGCTCGTGCAGGACATGTCCCCACCCATCTTGTTAGCAGTGAGTATACTTTTAAATATGGGGCATGATTACCTGACAAGCATAACAGATCTTTCTGAGAAGAACTTCCTGGAGATAGTTTCGTATGAGGCGACTGCTGTCTCCTTACTGGCTAAATTTGCACGTGGAACACATAGAGGTAATGAAACACTGCCGAGACGTAGGAGTTCAATAATACTCATCCGATAACAGTGCTCATCCAATCTCCTGCTCCTTCAAATGACTTTCTTGGAATGGTATCTGACAGGGCACTTCTGTCCTGGTTCTCCGCGTATGCTGAACGTACGCCAAGCTTTCGTTCGTACCTCGACAATTCGCTATATGGCATTTCTCTCCCCTCACTGCATATCCACTCTTC
>Ga0307511_10001176_pt1 | contig 27856 bp, 23 predicted proteins | sample 13_EM_MG_FD_200266 | JGI IMG/M metagenome (GOLD analysis project Ga0307511, IMG submission 200266) | Populus trichocarpa ectomycorrhiza microbial communities from riparian zone in the Pacific Northwest, United States - 13_EM | ecosystem: Host-associated > Plants > Roots > Unclassified | place...
TTATAATCCACCCCAATCCCTTTCTGCGCCCTGCCGGATTTGGTGGTGATCAATATGACGCCATTGGCGGCCCGGGAGCCATAAAGGGCGGCGGCGGTGCCTCCCTTCAGCACGGAAATGCTTTCGATATCATCCGGGTTGATGCTGTTAAGCCCGTCTCCCATGTCAACTCCACCGTAGGTTCCGGGCGGGTTGATTCCCTGGGTAGCATTATTAATAGGCACTCCATTGACGATATACAGCGGTTGATTGTCTCCGCTGAGCGACCCGTTGCCTCGGATGATGACGCGGCTGGAACCGCCGGGCCCGTTGGCTGTACTGGTAGCATTCACCCCCGCTATCTTACCGGACAAGGCATTGCCCAGGTTGTCTTCCCGCGCCTGGGTAAATTCGCTCCCCTTTACATCCGTTACCGAATAGGCCAGCGATTTCTTTTGCTTCGAGATACCGAGCGCCGTCACGACTACATCCTCCAGCTTGGCAAAATCAGATAGGAGGGTAATCGAAAAGAACGTTTTGTTCCCGGCAGCTGTTTCCTGCATTTTAAATCCCACCGAGGAGAAGACCAGTATCGCCTTTTCGTCGGGGATTTTTAAGGTGAACTCGCCGCTGCTGTTCGTGCTGACGCCTATGGAGGCTCCTTTAACGGCAACACTGACATTCGACAACGGGAATCCATTCGCATCCGTAACTTTCCCATGAATTTCTATTTCCGAAGGCGGCAATGCGGCGACGGCTTTCGGTTCATACTTACGCTTCACCACGATTGTCTTTTCAACAATGGAATACGTCAGCGGCTGGTCTTTGAAACAGCGGTCAAGTATTTCCTCCAGCGAAGCATTTTTAGCCGTCACGCTTATCTTCTTACTTTGCAGCAATAGCTCATCCGTATATAAGAAAAGATAGCCTGTCTGCTTGTTGATCTTCTTAAATACTTCTTCCAGCGAAGCATCTTTGACGGTGATCGTGATTTTCTGAGAATAGCCGCTTGCGTGTAGTTGCAGGCAGGCAATAGTCAATAAAATAACAGTTAGCTTCATAATTAGAAAAATTCTCATACTTTTACTAAGTTTTGATTAATTGTTAAACAATCCTTTACCGGTGAGTGCATACAGGATTAATCAAGCTACTTGCCAGGGGCGACGCAACCGCTCCTGGTTTTCTTTTGAATTACCCTTTATCGAACTTTTTTTATAAGTCGTTTTTTGTCATTCCAGCGGAAGACTGTGGACTCAGCAGACAACGTTACCCGAAGGTTTATGGTGTGACGGTAATCGTTTTACCGTCTATTTTAAAATGGACCTCGCTGGTCAATTCCAGCATTTTAATCACCTGAGATATATCTACACTACGGGAGATCATCCCCCTGAAATGTTTGGAAACGCTCCCTTTATAAATCACCTCTACATCATACCAACGCGCTATTTGTTTCATTACGGCTTCAATAGTTGCTCCTTCGAACCGGAACAGGCCATTTTTCCATGCGATCGTTTCATCCACATCGGCATTGGATACGCTGATCCTGTCGGACGCTTTATTTAAACTGGCCTGCTCGCCCGGTCTTAGCAAACTGCTTACAGCGCCCTCCCTTACTTTTACAGATCCTTCCAATAAGGTGGTGTTGATAGCATTTTCATCCGCATAAGACATGATATTAAAATGTGTTCCCAGCACCTCTATCTGCATCCCCCCCGGAGCATCCACCCGGAAGGGCCTGGAGGCATCTTTAGCTATTTCAAAATAAGCCTCGCCCGTCAGCTCCACATGCCGTTCCTTTCCGCTGAAGGAAGTGGGAAACTTTACCGAAGATGCAGCATTCAGCCACACCTTACTGCCATCCGGCAACAGCAGCTGGTATTGGCCTCCACGGGGCGTGACCAAGGTATGGAAAGACTCTTTGGCGGTCCCTGATGACTCTTTTGAAATCCCGGACATTCCATCCGACGCCCGGTATATTACCTGGCCCTTTTGCTTGGTGATCTCTATGCCGGCTTCTTTTTTAAGGAGGCCATTATTCGCTTCTTCCAACAGGATGACGCTGCCGTCTTCCAATATCAGTTTAGCTTTGTTACCGCCGGGAGGAATATCGTTGTTAGGCGGGCTCTCCATTTTCTGCACCCGGGCCACCTGCTGATGCGTTTGTGGATCCGTTGAATGACGAACGGAGAAGTAGACCGCCGCAATAACGATCATCAGGATAACAGATGCCGCAGCCACCCATTGGATGGTCTTAAGACGGGCCGGATCAGTCCCGGTGATCGCCTGCTGCAACCTTGCCGATACCCGATTTTTAATGTCTTCCCCGGATTCGTGCTCTCCCTGCGTAAACACCATTTCAATTTCTTCCTCACCAATCGCATCATACCATTCATTCAATAATTGTATTTCCTGTTCCGTAGCCGAACCATCGAGGTATTTTTGCGCCAGCCTGACAAGTTGCTTCTTTTCCATTCCACCAATATTTTTTCAAAAATTCGTCAGCGATAAGATGCTATCTTATAACAAGAGTCCGAAGACAATGGATTACCCTTAGTGGAAATGAGATTTTTTTAGAAATACCCGCGGGAAGTTATAACTTAATGCTCATCCGGATGATTCTCAGCGCTTTGGTGAGATGCGCCTCTGCGGTCTTCAGTGAAATATTCAGCCTTCTGGCAACATCGGGGAGTGATTCATCTTCTATCTTATTATAAACGAATACCAGCCGGCATTTTTCAGGTAGCTTACTGCTGACCTTTTTTACCATCTCCATGATAAGTTTAGTATCGACCGCCAATTCTTCCGGTGATATTCCTTTTGATTGCCCGCCAAACAGGCCCTTTTGGGTAGTGCTTCTTTTTTCGTTAGCCAGGTAACGATATACGGCGTAGCGCGTCATGGCGGAAAGGTATTGCGGGAGAGATTCAATAACGAGGTCTTTGCGCTTTTGCCAGAGTATTAAGAAGGCATCCTGTACGATTTCCTCGGCAGCCGTTGCTGATTTAAGGCGTCTATGTGAAAGATAAAATAACCGGTCCCAGTAGCGAAGATAAAGTTCCTGAAAGGCCAGCGCATTGTCCTGGCGCATTAACTGTAGCAATTCTTGGTCTGCCAATGAAGTACAGTCAATCATATTCTACACGATTGCAGGTTAAGTAAGTTAGATACAGTTATTTTGGTTGCGATACAGCCTAGTGAAGTTACAAAAGTTTGCGATATGTTCATTGTTGCCGATAAATTTATTTAAATCGGAAAAAAAGCTGGTGATTTTTTTATATAATTCTAAATTGCCATTGATATGAATAATTATCTATGCTTGTAGTCAGTGAATTATATATCTATCCGGTAAAGTCGCTCGGCGGAATTTCCGTGCCTTCCGCCACCCTCACGGACAGGGGATTCGAATACGACAGGCGATGGATGCTGGTGAACGGAGATCACCGGTTTCTTTCACAGCGCGAACTTCCTCAGATGGCCCTTCTGCAGGTCCAGCTGCATGAGCAGGGACTAATTATTCGCCGTAAGGATAGTGACGTCCCCTCTTTGCTGGTACCATTCGAGCCCGCGGGCGAAAGCTGCACGGTCAGTGTCTGGGAAGATGAATGCAGCGCCCGGTGGGTGAATAGCCAGGCAGATGAATGGTTGTCCCAAATGTTGTCCTTTCCCTGCAGATTAGTATACATGCCCGATTCAAGCCGCCGGCTGGTAGACGATCGATATGCTCACCACCAGGAGGTCACCAGTTTTTCAGATGGCTTCCCGCTGCTGCTGATCGGACAATCTTCCCTGGACGACCTGAATACGAAGCTGCCTTCTCCTTTGCCGATGGATCGTTTCCGACCCAACATTGTATTTACAGGCGGAGAGCCTTACCAGGAGGACAGCATGGAGCATTTTCAAATTGCCGGCATTTCCTTTTTTGGGGTCAAGCCCTGCGCCCGGTGTGTGATCACTACGGTCGATCAGCTTACTGCCAGCAAAGGCAAGGAGCCGCTCCGGACGCTCAATGGCTACCGGAGCCGGAATAATAAGATCTATTTCGGGCAGAACCTTCTCTTTGACGGAGCCGGGAAAGTTGCGGTCAACGATCCCATAGTTTTTCCGGAACATCATTTTTAAATCCGGGCGACCCTACAAATCCCCCTTTTTCAACTCTTTCACTGCATAATCCGCCGCCCGGGCTGTAAGCGCCATATAGGTGAGGGAAGGGTTCTGGCAGGCCGACGAAGCCATACAGGCTCCGTCTGTAATGAAGACGTTTTTCGATTCATGCACCTGGTTCCACTTATTGAGCACGGAGGTCTTCGGATCTTTTCCCATACGGGCCGTGCCCATCTCATGGATACAGAAGCCAGGTGCCGGCGCACTGTCGTAGGTGCTGATATTTTTGAGCCCTCCTTTCTCCAGCATCTCCGCCGCACTGTTCATCATGTCCTTTCTCATCGCCAGTTCATTCTCTTTGAACTCGCAATCGATGTCCAGGGTTGGAAGTCCGTATTTGTCCTTTTTATCTTTGTTAAGGGTGATCTTATTCTCGAAGTAAGGAAGGCATTCGCCCCAGGAGCCGATCCCCATACCCCAGTTACCCGGCTCGGTCAACTGGTCCTTTAGTGCAACACCCACTCCGTCGGCCCAATCCTGCCTGCCGCGTCCCGCGCCTCCCTGGTAGCCGAACCCCCGCACATAATCACTACGCTTAGTCTGCTCGCTGATATTGCGGAACCGCGGTATATAGATCCCGTTGGGCCTTCTGCCATAATAATATTTGTCCTGGAACCCGTCGAAATCACCGTTGGCGCCCACCCCATAATGATGGTCCATAAGGTTGTGCCCCACCTGCCCGCTGCTATTGCCAAATCCCTGGGGGAAGGCATCCGACACCGAATTCAGCAGGATGGTGGCCGTTCCCAAAGTAGAGGCATTGAGGAAGATGATCTTGGCATAATACTCTTCGGTCTTCATGGTCTCCGAATCCAGTATCCTGACCCCTTTGGCCCTTTTCTTATCCTTATCATAGATCAGCTCCAGCACGATGGAATAGGGGCGGAGGGTCATATTGCCTGTCTTCATGGCCGCAGGCAGGGTCGCCGAATTACTGCTGAAATACCCTCCGAAAGGACAGCCCTGGTGGCATTTGTTCCGGTACTGGCAGGGACCTCTGTCCCCAACCTGGTGGGTATGATTGGCGCTGCGCCCCATGATCATTCTCCGGCCATCCGCAAATTCTTTATTGATACGCTCTGCTACATGCCTTTCCAGGCAGTTCATCTCCATCGCGGGGAGGAACTTGCTATCGGGTAACTGGGGCAGGCCTTCCGTCGTTCCGTTAATGCCTACAAACGGCTCCACATAATCATACCAGGGCTCGATGTCTGCATAGCGGATCGGCCAGTCCACGCCGTGTCCATCCCTGCCATTGGCGCTGAAATCGATATCGCTCCAGCGGTAGCACTGACGCCCCCACATCAGGGAACGGCCTCCCACATGGTAGCCGCGTATCCAGTCAAATGGTTTGACCTGGGTATAGGGGTTCTCCTTATCGTTGACGAAAAAATGCGCCGATACTTCATCATACGCATAACACTTGCTTTGAATGGGGCTGTCCTCCCTGTCTTTATTGTCATGCCCATTACGGTGGGGCAGTTCCCAGGGATCTTTGGTCGTATCGCCATAGTCCTTTACATGGACCACATTGCGTCCCCTTTCCAGGACGAGGGTCTTTAGCCCCTTTTCACATAATTCCTTGGCGGCCCAGCCACCGCTGATCCCCGATCCTACGACAATAGCATCATAGGTATTCTGTGATACGGACTTCGTGTTTAATGACAGTGAATCTCCGGGCATGCTGACTTTTTTTGGGTCTGGTGAATAATGGCTGGCAATGAAGATGGGAAAATAGGAAAAATAAATGTCTTGGAGACCTTTTTTTATAGGTTAAAAATTGCCTTAAATTGCCGTCAAATAATCGGTTATGTTTGAAAAGAGTGTTTATCAGTTACGCAGGCAGAAATTAAAACAGCAGGTAGGTAAAGGGTTGATCCTCTTATTGGGGAATGAAGAGAGCAGCATGAATTATAAGGACAACCTCTATCATTTCCGCCAGGATAGCAGCTTCTTATATTTTTTCGGCCTGGACAAGCCCGGGCTGGCAGGTATTATAGATATTGATAATGACCGGGAAATTATCTTCGGTAACGAGCTCACCCTGGATGAGATCGTCTGGATGGGTCCGCAGCCCTCCCTGGCGGAACAAGCCGCAAAGGCCGGAATTACCACGGTGGCGCCGTCTTCGGCCCTGATCTCCAGCCTCCACGCCACCCGTACCGGCAAACAGGACATTCATTTTCTTCCCCCGTACCGGCCGGAGAATATCAACAAGCTCAGTACCTGGCTGGACATTGCCCCAGGAGGGGTAAAGGAACATTCTTCGGTGAAACTGATCAAGGCCATCGTGGCCCAACGCTCCATTAAATCACCGGAAGAGATCCGGGAAATAGAGGAGGCGGTCAATACGACGGCGGCCATGCACCTGGCAGCCATTCAAGGGGCGAAAGAAGGGATGACGGAAGCGCAGCTCGCGGGTGTGCTACAGGGAATCGCCATCAGCGCCGGGGGCAACCTTGCCTTCCCCACCATCCTGACAGTGAATGGACAGGTATTACACAATCACTATAGCAATACGATCATGCGGGAGGGACAAATGGTCATCTGCGACAGCGGGGCCGAGAATGCACTTCATTACGCCGGTGATATGACCCGTACTTTCCCGGTAGGGAAGAAGTTTACCAGTCTCCAAAAAGAGATGCATGATGTCGTGCTGGCTGCGCAGGAAGAGGCCATCAAGGCTTTGCGCCCGGGAGTCTTATTCAGAGACGTACATTTTCTCGCCAGTGAGATCCTGGTGGAAGGACTGAAGGCTGTCGGAGTGATGAAGGGAGACCCTAAAGAGGCGGTAGCAGCCGGGGCCCATACGATGGTCTTCCAGTGCGGTCTGGGCCATATGATGGGACTGGATGTCCATGACATGGAAGACCTGGGCGAGCAATATGTTGGCTATACGGATGAATTAAAGAAGGGGACGGAGTTCGGATGGAAGTCCCTGCGCCTGGGCCGGGCCCTGGAGCCTGGTTTCGTCGTGACAATAGAGCCCGGCCTGTATTTTATCCCGGAGCTGATGGACCTGCGCCGGTCGGAGAAAAAATACCTGGATTTTATCAACTACGATAAACTGGAAGCTTTCCGTCATTTCGGGGGTATCCGCATCGAGGAAGATCTGCTGATCACGGAGACCGGCAGCCGGTTGTTAGGCAGGCCTTTGGCTAAGTCGGCGACGGAAATGGAGGCCCTGCGTGGATAAGCGGATTGAACCGATAGGAAGTTATCCGAACTGACCGGAATTTTGAAACCTATTAATTAATAACCTGTCATGAAAAAGTCCAACAGAAGAAAATTCCTTACCGCTGCGGCGGTACTCAGCGCAGGGACGGCCGTTGCCGCTATGCCTTTTGCTTCCGCTGAAAATAAAAAGCCCCTGGCGCATCATGTCTTTTTCTGGCTGAAGAACCCCGATTCGACCGAAGACAGGGACAAGCTGGTAGAAGGACTAAAGGGCCTTGGTAAAATTCCGACGATCCGGGAGATCCATATCGGCGTGCTGGCCAGTACGGAAAAAAGAGACGTGGTCGATACGAGCTGGCAGGTGTCGGAACTGATGTTCTTCAGCGACCTGGCGGGACAAGCGACTTATCAGACTCATCCGATCCACCTGGATTTTGTAAAGAATTATAGCCATTTGTGGAGTAAGGTAATTGTATATGATGCGATGGAAGTGTAAGTCTGCCAATCCCATCCCTTGTCCCCATTTACCTAATTGTATATACAACTGCCCCATTTTTTAAACGGGAGCTGCCTACCTAATTGCATATACAACTCAAAAAGACATACATACCCCAGTACGCCATCCCCTATCTGAACATTCCTCCTATGCAACTTCCACTTAGTTATTTTAAGCCAAATATAGGCCCGGTTTATTAGTACTCGTTGAGCTGCGCTCGGTTGGGGCGTCGACCCTAGGTCGACTTTTCCATCTGCGCAATGATCTTATTGACTTCCGTCTCCGTAGACCGGAGCTTCGCCTGGCAAAGGGTGATCAACTCGGAGGCCCTTTTGACCTTCTGCGCCAGGACGTCCACGGAGATAGACTCCTGCTCTATCTCCCGGGCGATCTCCACTAATTCCTTATAAGCCTGCTCATAGGTCAAATTCGTTTCCATGATGTGGTGACTTTGAGTTTACAGTAACGTTGAGTTCGTCCCGGGAAAATACTATAGAAATTTCAGTTCCCGCTCCAATCCCGTCTGCTGTACTGACTATTTTATTGTTTAGTTTAATGAGTGTAAAGCCTCTTTTCAGCGTATTCTCCGGTGAGACCATCTTTATAAGAGAAGTAAAATGCCCTAAATACCCTTGCTGATTTTTTAAATAGAGCGTGTAAAACGTCCGCAGGTTGGCGGTGAGATTATCAATATCCTTTGCTTTATTGCTTACAAGGATCCTGGGCTTTATTAGTAACTGCGAAGAAATATCGAACAGACTGGTCTTGTGCCGGTAGAGGATAGACTTGCTGCTGTTAACTACAATCTGGTTCATCTGATCGATCCGGCCTTTATGATCATTGAGGAGATCACGGCTCTTGTTGACGATCATTGAATTCAAATAAGAAATGGACTGAAAGTTGGTAGAAAAAAGCTGCTGCGACTTGATCAGGATCCGTTTTTGAAAGTTTAAGAGCGCTTCTTCAAATGCCCTGTTATGAGCAATGATCAATTCGGCGCTTCGGGTAGGCGTTTTGGTGGCCGTATGGGCCATCAGATCGGCAATGGTAGTATTTTTCTGATGACCTATGCCGGTAATGACGGGGATGGGGAATTTAGCAATGGCCTGTCCGACAAGATAATTGTCGAAGATGAGGAAATCCGTTTGTGCGCCCCCTCCCCGGGTGATCACCACCGCATCATAAGGAATATTGGAAAGAAAGATCTCGATCAGTTGATCCCTTAGGGCCCCGGCATTCGCATCCCCCTGCACCCCTGTGTAATATTCATCTATTTTGAAGAAGTACTTAAAATGATTCGTCTCCAGGGTATGCCTGAAATCCTGCAGGCCGGCTGATGACCGGGAGGAAATGACGGCGATGGTCTGGATCACCCGGTTCAACGGGAGCTGTTTATTCCGGGTAATGTATTCTTCTCCTATTTTCTCAATAAAGGAGGGGTTTTCCAGCACCAGTTTCTCCAGCGTGTCCTGTCGCTGCTTCTCAATGACGCCCAGGGTGAAATTGACATCTATATGCTGCAATTGAAGCTGCAGGCCATAAGTGGCATGGAACTCGACCGTCACGTTGACGAGGACCTGGATATTATCGCTGAACCGCTGGCCGGTGATCTTTTCAAAAGATTCCAGTTCTTTCGATCCGGCCCCCCAGGCTTTGGCGGAGAATTTTGCCAGGATGGTATTCGAGGCGGTGTCTTTTTCGACCAGCTCAAAATAATGGTAATTGGAATTATGCTTGTGGGTGTGGTTGGTGACATCTGCGACGACCCAAAAGGAGGTGGCCTGAAAGGCATTTTTGATAACTGCATTCACCTTTGACGATAACTCGGATAATCTTATGGGATTGGCGGCATTCAACTTGGTAAAGGTATATAAAAGGAGATCATCACTGTCTATCTGCTGCCCTCAAGAGGGTGCATACGCATTTTTTGACTGACCCCGTATTAATGTTCTGACATTAAAATGTGATTAAAACGTTAGCTAACGTTTTGTTAATACGTTGTTAACGGGCTGATAACAATATAATGATCTTTTTGCGCAAAACTCCCTAAAACATGAAATTAACTGCTTTTTTGGTCACGATCATGACGGTCTTCATGGTTATGATCTTTCAGTCCGGTAGTGCGCAAGAGAAGACCCTGACAGGAAAAGTGGCCGCTGCCGATGGGGCAGGGATCCAAGGTGTAACTGTCCAGGAAAAAGGATCCCGCAATTTTACTACTTCCGATGCAGAAGGACATTACTCGATCCGGCTCAGTAAGCCGGGAGGGGTACTGGTTTTCTCTTTTGTTGGCTTTACTACCCGGGAAGTGCCGGTTGGTGATGGCTCCAGCCTGGATGTCTCTTTGTCAGAAAATGACCGGCAATTGAATGAAGTGGTCGTTACGGCCCTGGGTATAAGAAAGGATGTGAAAAGGATCGGTTATTCCACCCAGGAAGTTAAGGGCAGCGAGCTGACAAAAGCCCGTGAGCCGAATGTCATTAATGCTTTAGCAGGTAAGGTCGCCGGTCTGACGGTTGGAACTTCCGCCGAGATGCTGGGCAGGCCCACTCTCGTGCTGCGCGGCAGCACCGATCTGCTGTTCGTGGTAGACGGGGTACCGGTAAGCTCCGATACCTGGAATATCAGCGCCGACGATATCGAGACCTATAACGTATTAAAAGGACCCAATGCCGCGGCATTATATGGCTTCCGCGGCCAGAACGGAGCCATCGTCATCACTACGAAAAAAGGCTCCAGGGATAAAAAAGGATGGACAGTGGAATTCAATTCGAGCGAAATGATCGAAAAAGGATTCACGGCTGTTCCTACACCCCAGGCGCAATATGGCATTGGCGGACTGTCGGCTCCTTTTTTGTATTCCTACGCCGCCGGCTATAATTATAGCAATCTTTATGGCACAGATGTACTTTACGACAATGCCCAGCGTGCATCTATGTGGGGACCCCGCTATGAAGGTCAGGCGATCCGGCAGTTCGACAGCCCTTATGATCCGCTTACCAACAAACGCACCGCGACCCCCTGGACGGCCAGAGGCGCCAACAACCTTAAGAATTTTATACAGGCAGGGCTGCTTTCCACCAACAATATCTCGGCTTCCGCCAGTGGCGAAAATTACGATATCAGAATGTCCTATTCCCATACTTACCAAAAAGGAATGGACCCCAAAACCAAGCTGAATATCGACAATCTCAACATCAATACCTCTTATAAACTCAGCAAGAGGATTACGGCAGAAGCTAACCTCAACCTCGGCGTACAATATACCCCGAATATCCCCGATGCTTCTTATGGCCCTAACAGCTACGTATATGAACTCAGCGTATATGGCAACACTGATTTTGATGTAAGGGATCTGAAGAATTATTATAAGGCCCCACAGGGTGTGCCGGGACTGATGCAATATAATAATGAATATGGCCGTGCCAACAATCCTTATTTTCAGGCAGACAAATGGCTGCACGGGCACAACAAGACAGATATCTATGGTTTCGCAAAACTGAATTATAAGATCAGTGATGACCTGAATGTGAGCCTTCGCAGCCAGATCACCACCTGGAACCAGCTCCGCAGTGAAAAAGTGCCTGCTTCTACCATCCTGAACGGGTACCTGCCCGCCGGCTGGTATACCTTCGGATCGTATAATGGCGACTATCGGGAAGATAGCCGCCGTCTGGTAGAGAACAATACAGACCTGTTGCTGACGTATAATAAGAAATTAGGTCATGACTGGGATCTGAGCGCACTGGTTGGGGGTAGCATGCGGTCGTATAAATATGTTTCCAGTTTTGTTACCACGCAGAATCTTTCCCTGCCCAGCCTTTACACCTTTTCCAATTCCAAGGGGACGGTCTACAGTTACAATTATATAGCTAATATGATGGTGTGGAGCGGCTATTATACGTTGGACCTGTCCTATAAAAATTACTTCACCCTTTCCAACACCGGTCGCGTAGATAATTTGTCTACCCTGGCCAAAGGCAACAACACCTTCTTCTATCCTTCGGTATCGCTGAGTTCGGCTATATCGGATTATGTCAACCTGCCGTCTTTCATTTCCTTCCTGAAAGTACGGGCTTCCTTTGCCGATGTGAAAGGGGCGCTGACTTCGTCCACTATACCATCCGCCTATATGGCTATCAATGGCAAATCGGTGAATTCCGGCCTGCTCGGTTATGGCTCCGAGCTGTATTCTGCGTATGATGGGCCTTCTTACACCAACCAGAATGTGTACAGCACCACCACTTATTTTAATAATACTCCTTCCGTCAATTATTCCAATACCCTGGCCAATTCATCTCTTAAGCCCTTCGACAACAAATCATACGAAGGCGGGATCGATCTGAAGTTCATCCGGAACAGGTTAGGGCTTAGCGCCACTTATTTCACCAGCATCAATGGCCCCCAGATCTATGCGCTGGGCGTGGCTCCTTCTACGGGTTACAACAGCCAGAACGTGAACGGCATTACCTCTGAAAGGAAGGGCTGGGAATTAACCCTGCAGGGCTCACCGCTGAAAAGCGTTAATGGCCTGAACTGGGATGTGCTGGTCAACTGGTCTACCTATAAAGAGACACTGAAAAAGATCTATGGCGCGGAAACAGGCTGGACGATCAATAATCATACTTACCATGTAGGGGAAAGACTGGATGCTTATTATGGTACCGGTTTTGTAAGGGATCCTAACCAGAATATCATCTATAGCCAAGGCGCTCCTCTCAAAAACCCGAATACGGATGTAAAGAGTCAGACCTTCCTTGGTTTCCTCAACCCCGACTTTACCTTCGGGATTAATAACCGGTTCAGCTATAAGAATTTCAGCTTCAGCTTCCAGTTCGATGGCCGCATAGGTGGTAAGATCTTTGACAGGGTCTACTACCAGATGAACAATGCCGGTACTTCTCAGGAGTCGGTCAGTGGCGACCTTGGCGCTGCCCGTCTGAAAGAATGGAAGAGCACGAATGGTATGACGGTTACTCCCACCCCATACTATGTAGGCAAGGGAAAGATCATCACCTCCGGTACGCCTACTTACTCCAATGGGGTGATCAATAATGCCAAAGACCTTCAATTTGCGGATAATACTACGGCAGTATTGGTACAGAGCTATCTTTCCAGCGGTGTTGCTTCCAATTTCAACGAATACTATATGGTAAGCCGTAGCTATGCCAAATTAAGGGAAGTCACATTCGGCTATTCGCTACCTGCAGGAATGCTGGCAAAATCCGGTTTTAAATCGGTGACGATCTCGCTGGTGGGCAGGAACCTCCTGTATTTCGCCAAGCGTAAAGATTTCGATATCGACCAATACAGCAGCGGGTACAATTTCTCCAACAACTCATTGGGCGGCACTTCCGGCACTGACCTGCAGAGCCCGACAGCACGCCGTTATGGAGTCAACCTTAACCTGATATTTTAATAACAACTTTTAAAAGAAAAGATATGTTGCGAAATAATAAATCCTTCTACCTGACCGTATCGATCGCCCTGATACTGGCCTTAGGTCTGGGCGGCTGCCAAAAGGGAGACCTGTTATCGAATCCCAATGCCGCCAGTGAGTCGACCAGTATTCCCGTTTCCTTATTGCTGAACCATATCACCTGGTCTGTGTACAGGGGTGGCGGCGTAGTGGATGCCAACATGGTGGCTTCTGCGAATGATATCGATGGAGCCACCGGCGCCGTCATCGAATCTCCCTGGAATGCTGCGATGAAGCTCAACCAGTTCTATCTGTCGAACAATCAATACTACCAGGGCCTTAACGCCTACAACTGGTCCAATACAGCTACGGCTTATGATATCCTGAAATATGTGGTATTGATGGAGACTCAGGCCGCCAAACAATATCCCTCGGCGCCCACCACCAATGTGTATGCAGCCCTGGGCAAATTTTTCAGAGCCTACCAGTTTATCTGGTTGACGCAGCGGGTAGGGGACATCCCTATGGCACAGGCCGGCGATCCTGCTAACCTGAGCCCTTCTTACAATTCACAACATGATGTCTATAAGAACAGCCTGGCTTTATTGGATACGGCGAATACCTATCTGGGCAACCTGGTAACAGCTACTAATCAGAACACCGTAATAGATGCCGGAGATATCTTTGGCCTTACTTACCTGCAATGGCAGAAAGTAGTGAACACTTACAAGCTGCGGGTATTGATAAGCCTCAGCAAAAGAGCAACGGACAATGCGGACCTTAACATTCCGCAGCAGTTTGCCGCTATCATCGCCAATGCGACCAAATATCCGGTCATGACGGGTAATGCGGACAACATTGTCTTTAAATACAACAGCGTCAATACGTATCCTACCGCCAATACCAATTACAATAACCTGGCAAATATTGGCCAGGCCTATCTGAATATCACCACGGCGAGCCATGACCCCCGTACATTCGCGGTAGCCACGCCCGCTCCTGCACAACTGACAGCCGGTAAAACATATAGCGATTTCACTGCCTATGTCGGCGGGGATCCTTCTCTGAGCCTGACCGCGCTGACCAGTAACAACAGCGCCGGTATGTATTCCAATCCTAATTATATCCGCTATTGTACTTCTACCACCGGCGCTAATGCCGAACTTCCGATTATTATCGGTTACCCGGAGCTGTGCTTCAATATCGCAGAAGCGATCAACATGCAATGGATCACTTCGGCCGGCGGCAGCAATTCGGAAGCCTGGTATCTCAAAGGCATCAATGCTTCTTTAAGCACTTACGGCATTACGGACGGCAAAGTCCTGACTGTCGGAGACGCCACCGGCAAGGCCTATGGCACCGTAGTGGTCAACCTGACCGATTTCTTAACGAATGCCAATGTGAAGTACAAAGGGGACAACAGCGACGGACTGGCCCAGATACTGACGCAAAAGTATGTGGCTTTCTTCCAGAATTCCGGTTGGGAAGCCTTCTATAACTATCGTCGTACCGGGATCCCCACCCTCGCACAAGGCGCCGGCACGGGAACGTCCAACAACCTGATCCCACGCCGCTGGGAGTATCCCCTGGGCGAATTGAATTATAACGCGGCCAACTGTAAGGCGGCCATCGGTTCCCAATACGGTGGTACGGATGATGTGTCGAAGGACACCTGGCTGACAAAATAAATTCCCAGCTGACCTTTATACAACTAAAAACCCACCCCGTGAGATCCTGCAAAGGATCTTGCGGGGCTTTTTAAAAAATTGACTTTTTGATTTCTTAATAAATTAAGGCTATGAAAAAAATCTTCATTTTTCTATTTGCTGTTTCGTTCGCATTTGCCGGATATGCCCAGATCGCCGACAGCAGTCAACGGCAGGTACGGTTACAAGGCGCCGTGAACTTCCGTGACCTCGGCGGCTACGCAGTGGCAGATGGCCGTCATGTTCGTTGGGACAGGATATTCCGGAGCGCGGACATCAGCAAACTGACGGACAGCGACCTGGCCGTTCTGAAAGACAGGCATATTGCCTCGGTGGTAGACCTGCGCGGTGTACAGGAATCCCAGAAGGCGCCCGACCGTCTCAACCCCGGCATGGATTATATCTTATGCCCTGCCGGCAGCGATAATGCCCTGGGAGACTGGATGAAGACGCTCGCCAGCATTAAGACGGAATCAGCAGGGGATTCTATGATGCGGGCATTCTATGCCAGAACAGAATTCCTGGCCGATCGCTATAAACCATTTTTTGCCCGGCTGGTGGCGCTACCCGATGACCAGGCTCTATTATTTCATTGCACGGCGGGAAAGGACCGGACAGGTATCGGAGCTGCCTTACTGTTGTACGCCCTGGGTGTTCCCTATGAGACGATCCTGAATGATTATACGGCCACCAATTATTACCGGAGTGCGGAGAATGAGAAGATGCTGCATGGTATGATGCAGGGCATGCATATCAGCGAGCCGGTAGCGAAGGAAGTACTGGGAGCGAAGAGGGAATATCTGGAGACGAGCTTCAGCGCGATCAAACAGCAGTACGGGTCCGTAGATAATTTTCTTCGGGGGCCTGTCGGGCTGGATGATGAGAAGTTGAAGGAGTTGAGGAGTAAGTTCTTGCAATAAGACGTCATGGATCCCGCAGCAAGGATTGATACGCTGCGGGATCATCCATATCCTTTAATATATTCCCGAAAGGCATGTTCACATGGTATTGATGTTCCGGGTGCACCCGGACAATACCTTTACATCCTTCTTTTTCCGGATGTTGTAAAATAGCGTCCCGGTGAAAAGAGGAGAAAATGACAGGATTCCCTTTTTCCCCTTTGTATTCCGGCAGGCAAATACAGCGCTCATCTCTCGCGTGCCGGCGTTCGAACGTACATTTAAGCAGCAAATATTCCCCCGGGGTGATGAGCACCATATCCGAAAGACAGATCATATAGCCTTTACCAGTAGCTGCCCGGACTCCTGCCTGTATCGAGCCGGTCATTCCCTCTTCGTGCTGCGGGTTGTATACGATGCGGACAGGCAGGTGGCCAATAGATTCCTCGATTAATCCTCTCTCAAACCCGGTAACGACGATCACTTCCTCTATACCTGCCGACAATATATTTCCGACCGTATGGGCCAGTACGGTCTTCCCCTTATAAGGGAGTAATAATTTATTTTTATTCTCCATTCTCCGGGAGGACCCTGCGGCGAGAACGATGGCGCTAAGCATAGGGGCAATTTACGATATTTTACCCGGGGGGATAAGGGGGGCGTTTTTTCCTTTAAATTTGGATATGCGAAAGTTTGCCCTCTACTTGTTCTTCCTGGTATCTGGTATTTCACAGTTATCTGCACAGGCGCCTTTCCAGGATGAGATAACAGCGTTTAAGAGACAGGATAGTATTCAGCCTCCCCCGGCGGGCTCCATCCTTTTTGTGGGAAGTTCGTCTTTCCGGAAATGGACGGATGTTCAATCGGCTTTTCCCGGCTATCCGATTATCAACCGGGGATTTGGAGGCTCTTCTTTCCCGGATGTGCTCCGTTATGCCGGAGATGTTATTTTCCCGTACAAGCCAAAGCAGATCGTTATTTATTGCGGAGACAATGATCTCGCTGCATCCGATACGGTCACGGCGCAGGTGGTTTATGCTCGTTTTATGCAATTATACCAGCTTATCCGGTCCCGTATGAATAAAGTGGCTATCCTGTATGTGTCTATCAAGCCCAGCCCCAGCCGGGAGAGGCTGATGCCCCGTATGGAGCAGGCCAATCAATTGATAGGAGATTTCCTCCGTAAGCAAAGCCATGCCGCTTTTGCAGATGTATATCATAAGATGCTCGATGCTGAAGGCCATCCTATAGAGGATCTGTTCGTAGCTGATAAGCTGCACATGAATCCGAAAGGCTATGCCATCTGGCAAAAAGTTATCCAGCCCTACCTGCTGCAATAGATCCGAACCTGCTGCAATAGATCCGACTCGGACTAAGAGTTTATGCTGACCGGCGTGCGTCGGCCGGTCGCTATTCGTCCAAAAGTTTCCGTTTGGATGTTAATTAATTGTAATCTCTCCTTTAACTTATTGTAACTTCTCTCTCTCCCCGAAGCTATTTTAAAATATACAAGGAAATTTGAGCAACAAACTTACTGGCTGGCAGTAATGTTCTAGCCTTACTCGTATGTTGAAAAATACCATCACCCTTCGGAAGAAAATACTTTTCATCATAGGGTCTCCAAACCAGACCACCCAGATGCATCAGATCGCATCCAGGCTCCCCGACTACGATTGTTATTTCAGTCAGATCTATAGCAAACATCCTATCGTCCGCTCAGCGGTAAAGAGCGGGCTATTGGATAATACCATTTTTGCAGGTGAATTTAAAAGAAAAGGGGATGCCTACCTGGAGCGGCATCATTTGCGAAATGACTATGCACGATCGGTATATAATAATGAGTATGACATGGCCGTAGTTTGCACGGATCTGCTGGTGACCAAAGAACTCCAAAAAATAAAGACGGTCTGGGTGCAGGAGGGAATGACAGACCCGATCACGAACTGGGGGAGGCTCAGTCGACGGCTCCATCTTCCGCCGTATATGGCGATGAATACCGCTTTTAACGGATGTAGCAATATTTGCGATATCTATTGCGCTGCCTCACAGGGATATAAAGAGCAATTCAGCCGGCTGGGTACAGAGGCCTCCCGGATCCTTGTAACGGGAATTCCTAATTATGATAACGCAGTAGCCCTTCTGCATAATGACTTCCCGCATCATGGATACGTAATGGTAGCCAGCTCAGATACCCGCGAAACCTTTAAGAAGGATGACCGGGAGAAATTCATTGCCCATTGCGTTAAGATAGCAGGAGGCAGACAGTTACTCTTCAAGCTGCACCCCAATGAACAAAAAGACCGGGCTATTGGAGAGATCAGGCGTTTTGCTCCTTCCGATGCCATGATCTATACGGAAGGAAATACGGAGCAAATGATCGCTAATTGCGATGAACTGATCACTCAATATTCCACGGTCGTATATATCGGTATCGCACTAGGGAAAAAAGTACATTCTTATTTTGATGTGTCAACGTTAAAGAAACTCGCTCCTGTTCAGAATGGAGGCGCGTCGGCTTTTAATATTGCAGACGTCTGCCGGCGTTACATAGAATTTGAAGGCACCCGGGATGAGTTCCTATATAAATACAGATCGCCAAAACTTCAATACGCTTAAATGGATACTACAAAACGAAAGATCGTTACGATCATCCAGGTCAGGAGGGGTTCCTCCCGTCTGCCGGATAAAGTGTTCAGACCCTTAGCCGGAAAGTCGCTTTTCGTAAGGCAGGTGGAACGTGTCCGTGCATCTCAACTTTGCGGTCAGGTAGTGGTAGCCACGACCCTGAATCCCGCAGATGACCTCGTGGCGGCTGCCTGCGTGCAGGAAGGGTGGGAATGTTTCCGGGGGCATGATGCCGACCTTCTCGACAGGCATTACCAGGCGGCCCTTAAATACAGAGCGGATATCGTGATCAAGATACCGGGTGATTGCCCGCTGATCGACCCTGCCATCATCGACCGGGTGATCAGTTTTTATCTGGAGAATGCCGACCGGTATGATTATGTCAGCAACCTTCATCCTGCCACCTGGCCAGACGGAAATGACGTGGAGATAATGAGTTTCCAGACCCTGGAGACGACCTGGGAAAAGGCTACCCGTCCCTTCGAGCGGGAGCATACCACTCCTTATATCTGGGAGCGGCCGGAGCAGTTCCGGATCGGCAATGTGGTCATGGAAGGCGACGTCGATTATTCTATGACCCATCGGCTCACGATCGATTATGAAGAAGATTACCTGTTTATCAAAGCTGTCTGGGAGGAGCTCTATCCTGCTGATCCCCTGTTCACTGTCGGAGATATCCTCGCCTTAATGGAAAGGCGCCCGGATATCTATACGATCAACCGTTCCCTGGCCGGCGTGAACTGGTATCGCAATCACCTGGATGAACTGACGACAGTAGATGCCGGGCAGACCAAGTTCGCAGCGGGGGAATTGAATGCAGGCCCGCTGGAAGGATCTTTGTCGGATGCACTGCCCTCCATTGCCCTGAAAGTAAGAGAGCATATCATACGTATGTCTGCCGGTGGAGGATGTTTTATCGGGGCCTCTTTGTCCTGCGTGGAGCTCATGGTGTATTTATATGCTGATTTTCTAAGACTGGGGAAGGGCGAAAATGACCCGCAAAGGGATTTCCTTTTCCTGTCCAAAGGGCATGATGTTCCTGCCCTGTATGGGACTTTCGTAGAGATGGGCCTGCTGGACGCGGACCGGCTCAAAAATCACTTGTCTACTTCCGATAATATCTACTGGCATCCCAACAGGGCTATTCCGGGGGTGGAATTTCATTCCGGATCGCTGGGACATCTTCCGGCTGTAGCGACTGGCGTGGCCCTGGATTGCCAACTGAAAGGATTGGACAACCGGGTCGTGGTGATCACCGGAGATGGGGAGCTGAATGAGGGCAGCGTATGGGAAACAATATTGGTAGCCAATGCCTATAAGCTGGGCAACCTGACAATCGTAGTGGACCGCAATCAATTCCAGGCAAATATCCGGACGGAAGACCTGGTGCCCCTCGAACCACTGGCGGATAAGTTCCGTGCATTCGGATGCCGGGTTCAGCGGATCGACGGTCATGATTTCACGCAATTGCAGGAGGCATTCAGCACTACCGGCGGCGACAAAGTGAATGTCATCATTGCCGATACGGTACGCGGGAAGGGACTCCCCAGTATCGAAGCAAGGGCCGACCGCTGGTTCTGCTCTTTCTCGGATAAGGAGGTAGGGGAGCTGCTGGAGGAATTACATGGGAACATACCCGCAATCATCGAATCAGAAACTTTAGTCGTGCGTTAATACCAGATACTATGACTTATGAAGAATTATTGATAGAGACAGCGCTGGCGGATGAACGTATTATCGTCATGACGGCAGAGAACAGGGCGCTGGTGCGCAATGTGCCCAAAGCAATCGGGGCCCGCTTCATCGATACGGGCATTACGGAACAGACCCTGGTGGGCATGGCGGCGGGCCTGGCGTTGCGCGGACGAATTCCCATCGTACACGCGCTGGCTCCTTTTCTCACCATGCGGGCTTTTGAGTTTATCCGGACCGATGTCGGCATCGCCCATTTGCCTGTTAAGCTGAGCGGGTATATTCCCGGTTTCCTATCGGATGGCAATGGACCCACCCATCAATCCATAGAAGATGTGGCCATTATGCGCGGCATTCCCGGCATGGAAGTGTATTGCCCGGCGGATGAGGACGACCTGGTCAGCATGCTGCCGGCGGTCTGGGCATCGGATGCGCCTTCCTATGTGCGGGTCAATCATAAAAAAGGAATTTATACGCATGCACCCTTTGAAAGGGGCAGGGCGGAGATTGTCCGGGAAGGAGGAGATGTAACGCTGCTGGTTTATGGCTTTTTGTTTGAGAACGCTCTACGGGCAGCGGACCTGCTGGAGAAGGAAGGATTGTCGGTCGGGCTGGTCAATATGCGGTCTCTGAAGCCGGTGGATGAGGATACCCTCATCCGATGTGCGCAAAACTCCCGGATGCTGGTGACGATCGAAGATCATTTATTGACAGGTGGATTGTATTCCATCGTAGCAGAAACCTTGCTGAAGCGCCGGTTGACGGCGACGGTGCTGCCCCTGGCGCTGAATGAACGGTGGTTCCGGCCCGGCCTGCTGAAGGATGTGCTGGAGACGGAAGGATTTACCGGGGAGAAGATCGCCGGGAAGATCCTGCAGGAAATGCAACTGGCGGAAATCTCCGTATAATGCGGACCGCGATGTGAAGTCAGAACAGTTGGCCCGGTGATGGGCTATTGATAATAACAATTCAACGCTTACATATGCCTAATAAAATTGCGTTTAACGAAGAGTACCCGGATATAACGGAGTCCAATAAATTATATGATCGGGCGCTGCCTATTATGACGCCTGTCACGCAAACACTGGCCAAAGGACCCGGCCAATATGTGAACGGGGTAGCCCCCAAATATCTGAAAAGAGGGAAGGGGTCGCATGTTTGGGATGTGGACGGGAATGAATACCTGGATTACAATATGGCAATCGGCCCCCTGTCTCTGGGCTATGCCTATCCGGCAGTGGATGAAGCCATCATTGCACAGTTAAAGGATGGCATCACTTTTTCCATGATGCATGAGCTGGAAGTGGAGCTGGCGGAACTGGTTCACCGGGTGATCCCGAATGCGGAGTCTGTCCGTATCAGTAAGACCGGGGCGGATGTTACCAGCGCTGCGATACGGGTGGCCCGGGCGTATACCGGCCGGAAAAAAATCCTATGCTGCGGGTATCATGGATGGCATGACTGGTATATCTCCGTTACCAGCCGTAGCAGCGGCATACCGGAGGCGATAAAGGAGCTGAGCTCGACTTTTGAGTATAACGACCTGGAATCCGTCAGGAACGCATTGGATGAGGACGTTGCTTGTGTCATCCTGGAACCTTTTGTATTTGAAGCGCCAAAGAATAATTTTTTGCAGGAGCTGAAAGCCCTCTGCGAGGCGAACGGAACCCTGCTCATATTCGACGAGATGTGGACGGGATTTCGTATTGCGGTCGGTGGCGCGCAGGAATATTTCGGGGTCACGGCGGACCTGGCCTGTTTTTCAAAAGCCTTTGCCAATGGGATGCCTGTTTCCCTGCTGACGGGAAGAAAGGATATCATGGATCTTTTCAAAGAAGAGGTTTTCTTCTTCACCACTTTTGGCGGAGAGGCTTTGTCGCTGGCGGCTGCCGTTGCTACGATACAGGAGATGATCGAAAAGCAAGTACCGGCTTATCTCGCAGAAAAGGGAAAAAAACTAAAGGATGGCTACAATGCCCTTGCCGAAGAATGGGGAGTGGCCCATTATACCCGCTGTACAGGCTATGACTGCCGGTCGCTCGTGAGCTTTGACGCTTCTGCCGGCAATCCCCTGGAACTGAAATCTTTTGTTCAGCAGGAGATGATCAAGAGGGGCATTCTCTGGTCAGGCTTTCACAATATGAGCTATAGCCATACGGAGGAAGATGTCGAATATACGTTGCGAGCTTACCGGGAGGTGCTTGGCTTGTTGAAGGAGGCGGTATCCGGGCACACCGTGGGGGCCAGCCTCCGGGGGGCGCCTGTGGAGCCAGTCTTCCGGAAGGTGAGCAATTTTAATATGAAGCCGGCGGTGAAGGCGTGATGCGGAGGTAAGGGCCAAAAGCCGGTCGAAATCGGAGGGATATAAATTTCAAAGGAAGCAATAATAAGCAGAAATTTTTTTTGAAAACAAATGGATCTTTTTTCATTAAACAATAAAACAGCCATCGTTACAGGCGCCTGCGGGTTGCTGGGAACGCAGCATTGCGAAGCCCTGGCGCAGGCGGGCGCTCAGGTGGTAGTGGCCGATCTGGACGAAGGGCTTTGCGGGCAATTGGCGGAGCGGTTGGGGAAGGGCCATCTGGCGCTGGGATTGGACGTGACCAGCCAGGAGTCATTGCAGCGCGCCCGGCAGCGGATACTGGAACAGTACGGGAGGATCGATGTGTTGGTAAATAATGCGGCTATCAACGATATGTTTGAGAACCCTTCGCTGGCTGCAGAGCAATCTAAGTTTGAGAACTATCCCCTGGAGATGTGGGACAGATCCTGGAAGGTGAATGTGAGCGGGGTCTTTCTCTGTTCACAGGTATTGGGAGGAGTGATGGCGGAGCAGGGAGCCGGCAGCATTATCAATATCGCCTCTACCTATGGGATCGTGGCACCGGATCAAAGTATTTACCGGAATGCGGCGGGGGAACAGACCTTCTATAAATCCCCGGCCTATCCGGTAACGAAGTCCGCCGTTATCGGTTTTACAAAATTCCTGGCTTCTTATTGGGGGAATAAGGGCGTACGGGTGAATACACTCTCCCCGGGTGGGGTGGAAAATCACCAGGACCCTTTCTTTAAAAAGAATTATGCTGACAAGACCTTGCTGGGCCGGATGGCCGCTCCGACGGATTATAAAGGGGCCATCGTTTTTTTGGCCAGTGATGCGTCGGCTTATATGACAGGAGCTAACCTGGTAGTGGACGGGGGGTGGACCGCCATTTAATGCAACTGAGCCGTGCTCAGTTTTTGTAACGCAACAGAGCTGTGCGCAGTTTTTGAGCGAAGTTTAAAATTATAATCGCAGATAATGATGGGTGATCAATTTAACGAAAAAGCAGCGGAGATAAAACTATTGCTAACGGATGTAGATGGGGTGCTGACGGATAACGGGGTGTATTATTCGGAGGCGGGGGAAGTGATGAAACGGTTTTCTATCCGGGATGGGATGGGAGTGGAGCGATTGAGGAAATTAGGCGGTATTGAGACGGGCATCATCACGGGAGAAATGTCTCCTTCGGTGGCCCGCAGGGCGGAGAAGCTGGGGATTGTGGAATTACACCTGGGTGTGAAGGACAAGCTGGGAAAATTGTCGGAGATCCTTGAACGCAAGCAGCTTCAATGGTCGCAGATCGCTTATATCGGAGATGATATCAATGACCTGGAGGTCCTGGAAGCGGCCGGGATCAGTGCCTGTCCTGCCGATGCGATGGACCCGGTGGCCCGTATAGTGGATTATGTATGTCAGCATAATGGCGGCAACGGCGCTTTCCGGGAATTGGCAGAGTGGCTGATCAAATGGAGATCCTGAATAGTAATAGTCAACTAAATTTATTACGATATGAAAACGTTTCGTGTCAGCAAAAGTAGAAGTATCGGCGTGGGACAGCCTGTCTATATCATTGCCGAAATAGGGATCAATCATAATGGTTCCCTGGAGATTGCCAAACGACTAATAGATGAGGCCGTCATAGCAGGCTGCGATGCGGTGAAATTCCAGAAACGGACTCCCGAACTATGCACGCCGAAAGACCAATGGCATGTGGAGAGGGATACCCCCTGGGGAAGGATGACCTATATCAATTACCGGCATATGGTCGAACTGGGATATGATGAGTATGAGGCTATCGATGGGTATTGCCGGGAAAAAGGGATCGATTGGTTTGTCTCCTGCTGGGACGAAGTAGCGGTGGATTTTATGGAGCAATTCAATCCCGGTGTTTATAAGTTCGCTTCTGCTTCCCTGACAGATCATTCCCTGATCGCTAAAGTTCGGAAGACCGGCAGACCTTATATTTTATCAACGGGCATGTCTACGATGGATGAGATCCGGGATGCCATCGATAAATTCGGTACGGATAACCTGATGATAGCACATTCTACCTCTGCCTATCCCTGTCCTCCGCAGGAGTTGAATCTCCGGATGATAGATACGTTGATGGACATGTATCCGGAGACCCCCGTCGGTTATTCCGGTCATGAGACGGGACTGGCTACTACGGTGGCCGCGGTGGCGCTGGGGGCGCGGTTTGTCGAAAGACATTTTACCCTTGACAGGGCAATGTGGGGATCGGATCATGCTGCTTCTGTCGAACCACAGGGGATGCAAAAGCTGGTAAGGGATGTCCGGGATATCGAGCTGGCTTTGGGAGATGGGATCAAGCGGGTATATGAGAGCGAGATGGGGCCAATGAAAAGGCTGCGGAGAAGCCTCAAGCTGCAAGCATCTAGCATCTAGCATCGATAAGCTACAAGCTATTAGCTGCAAGCTACTAGCCAGACTTATATAAATATTTACATTTAAAAAAAGCAGCTTGAAGCTAGCAGCTAATAGCTTGAAGCTTTCTATATGATTTTTTACACGACGGGAATATTACTGTTGAGCGTGGGCATTTTTATCTGGCTGGAAAGAAAGTTTCCTTATACCAAAGGGATGCCTTTGTTCCGGGAAGGGTTCTGGGTAGACCTGGTATGGTATACGCTCATTCAAAGCTATTTTCTCAAGATATTTATCTTTGACTATATCATTCTGCCCGCCGACAGGACCTGGCATTTATCTTCTTTGCACCTGGTGACCTCCTGGCCTTTGGCTGTACAGGTGTTGTTCTTCCTGGTGGTGCATGATTTTTATATCTACTGGTTTCACCGGTGGCAGCATCATTCTAAAGTCCTGTGGAAGACCCATGAGGCCCATCATTCCAATAAAGAGATCGATTGGCTGGCGGGCACACGCTCGCATAGTTTGGAAATACTGATCAACCAGACGGTGGAGTTCGCTCCGATCATTTTCCTGGGGGCCAATCCGCTGGTAGTTCCCATAAAGGCTCTGCTGGATGCAGTCTGGGGCATGTATATTCATTCCAATATTGACGTTCGGTCTGGCAGGCTGCAATATTTCATCAACGGTCCGGAGATGCATCAATGGCATCATGCCAATTACCGGGAGGTATTTTATGCTAATTTTTCCACTAAATTCGCTATTTGGGATTGGCTGTTCGGAACGGCTTATTTGCCGGGGAAGAAACCCGTTGTATTTGGACTCTATTATGACTATCCGAAAGATTATTTTCTCCAGCACCTGTTCGCCCTGAAAAGGGTCAATGAAAAAGATCTGGAAGACAAGTACCGGTTATTCAGGGTCTATCATTCTTCCAGGCAGAAGGTCCTGCAAGGATTGGGAGCCATTATAAAGCAGGTGCTTCCGGATAAAGACGAAGTAGAAGTAAGGCCTGTAATCCGGAATGAACCATCCGATGCCCGGATCGAAAGATCCGGAGCCGGGAATCCCGTAATTGAGAATTAAAATGAATGCCATGGCCTGGATCTATCTGCTGGTTGCGTCCCTGTTCGAAATCGCGTGGACATTTTCCCTGAAATTCATGGATGTAAAAAAGTTTAAGGCGATCCATTGGCCCGGCTTTTTTAGCAAAAAGGAAAATTGGGTGATCCTGGTCCCTTTTGCCGGTTATATTCTTTTTGGGCTGGCCAATATCGTCTTCTTTTCGATGGCTATGAAACAGATCCCAGCCTCTACCGCCCTGGCTGTATGGATGGGGGTGGCCCTGATCGGGGTCAAACTGGTGGATATCTCTGTTTTTAAGGAATCGTACAACGGATACCAGTTTCTTTATATGGGACTGATCATTATCGGAATTGTGGGATTGAAGAGAAGTGTATGACCTGTCCTAAAACTGGAAGTCCGCGACCAAATCGCGGACTCCAGCCTTCCTATATGTAACACGCGCAGTATGCTCTAAGGGTCTATAATAAACTAACGCTCTTATTTCTTATTAGAAGAACCAGTTTCTTTTTAGAAGAACCAGCTTGACAACTGTGACCTGCTGGCCTGAAACCAACTCTTCGCAGGCTTAGGGGTATTGTCGACCAGTTCCGAACCCTGGATCTTTACTTTCACGGTGATCACCTGCTCATTTTTCATTTTCGAACGCATTTCAGCAGACAAGGCCGTGTTGCTTTCTATTTCAGCAGTATCCGTCATTAAAAAGGCCGTTCCTTTTACTTTAACATAACACGCTGTTCCTTTCTTGAAATAATCCAATTTAGCGGGGATCTCTTTATCAAACGCCTCGATATGCTGAGCGGGCTTAGGGATTACAAACCATATCTGTCCTTCTGCATCCACCTCTGTTTCGGAAATCACATGTGTAGGAAGTTTCACTAAAGAAGAACTTTCTGTAAAGAACAAAGCACTCTGCAACTCCATAATCTTACTCGTCAAGGCTCCTGTCTGTAATTCTTGTAATTCGGTGGTCATAATTTCAGTATTTGGGTAAAGATTCGTTTTTTGTTTTGCTGTGTACGCTGTCTATAAGACAATCGGCATACCAGTTTGCATTTTATTGATTATGAGAGAATTACAATTGGCACGGGCCCCCTTTCCTGTCCCAGAATGGGATTGGCTTTCCAAAATTAGATCAGCCCCTTTCCGGGAACCGGCGGGGCAGGACGGGATAAGGGATACTATGTAGTAAGATTTACGGGAAAATACAGGAAGGGGCGGCCTATTTATATGAGACTATATAAAATGGGGTAATAATGTAACAAGGGGTGATAACGTAAATCAGGCGGGAAATGGGGGACAGGGCTAAAAAGAAAAAAGGTCCACTGTAGAAACAGTCGACCTCTAACGATTGCTTGCCATATGAAAAATCTTTATATCGAACTTTTGATATTTTCTCTTTTGCTGACACAAATATAGGCCGGTTTTTTCATGCGGGGTAAACAACTTAATGTTAATTCTATTATGCCAAGAGTGTGAAAGAAAATACAAAAGCCTTACTGGTACTGCATCTTATGCGATTTATTCCATGAAGCCCAACGCTGCTTCTAACTTTATTATTAGTGGATTTCATGTTGTTTATACAGTTGTTCCGATGAAATATACCCGGAAACCCCGATGGTTTGCGTAAACTAAAATTGGCCGGGTAACGCGAACGTACCCGGCCAGTTTGTTTAGCGACCCTGCCGCTTTGTTTACGACCCCGCCGCCTTGCTTAGGATAAAGCTCAATGGATAATGGCAGATTGATTAGTGCATCCCCTCCTGATCGGCTGCCTTAAGGGGCGTCTTCCAATGTAAAGATAGCAAGTACTAAATAATTTAACAAATAATTGCTCAATAATTTAGTTTTTCCGGCTGAATAAAGGCCGGGCGAGAGCTTATTCCCGTTATATATGCAAAAGAATAATGT